>Ga0209066_10005304_pt1 | contig 13645 bp, 10 predicted proteins | sample All_14_2_FD_187198 | JGI IMG/M metagenome (GOLD analysis project Ga0209066, IMG submission 187198) | Freshwater microbial communities in response to fracking from Pennsylvania, USA - Allegheny Zone_MetaG_DW_15 (SPAdes) (version 2) ...
CCGCTGCACGGCGGGGTGTGGCGGTCCTACGCCGACCACCGGATGGCCACCGCCGGTGCGATCATCGGGCTGCGGGTGCCCGGCGTGCAGGTCGAGGACATCGCCACCACATCCAAGACGCTGCCCGACTTCCCCGGGATGTGGGCCGACATGCTGGGCGCGATTTGAGATCTCGCGAGTACGACGAGTCCGATGTCCGGGTGCGCCCGGGCAAGGGTTCGCGTCCGCGGACCAAGACCCGGCCCGACCATGCCGACGCCGCCGAGGCGATGGTGGTCACCGTCGACCGTGGCCGGTGGGGATGCGCGTTGGGTGGCGACCCGGATCGCAACGTCACCGCGATGCGGGCCCGCGAGCTGGGCCGCACGCCCATCGTCGTCGGCGACGAGGTGAGCATCGTCGGTGACCTGTCCGGCCGACCGGACACCCTGGCCCGGATCGTGCGTCGCGGCGATCGCCGGACGGTGTTGCGTCGCACCGCCGATGACACCGACCCGGCCGAGCGGGTGGTGGTGGCCAATGCCGATCAGCTGCTGATCGTTGTGGCATTGGCCGATCCGCCGCCGCGCACCGGGTTCGTCGAGCGCGCGCTGATCGCCGCGTATACCGGCGGGCTGACCCCGATCCTGTGCCTGACGAAATCCGACCTGGCCGCGCCGGAGCCGTTCGCGGCGCAGTTCACCGATCTGGATCTGCAGGTGGTCACGGCCGGGCGCGACGACCCGCTCGACGTGGTGGCACCGCTGCTCACCGGGAAGGTGACGGTGCTGCTGGGGCATTCCGGGGTGGGGAAATCCACCCTGGTCAATCGTCTTGTGCCGGAGGCGGATCGCGCTACCGGCGGGGTGTCCGGGGTCGGCAAGGGCAGGCACACCTCGACCCAATCGGTGGCGTTGCCGCTGCGCGGATCCGGTTGGGTGATCGACACCCCGGGCATCCGGTCGTTCGGGCTGGCCCACGTGCAGCCCGATGACGTGGTTCAGGCTTTCTCCGACCTCGCCGAGGCGGTCGACGAATGTCCGCGCGGCTGTGGACATCTGGGGCCGCCTGCCGACCCGGAATGCGCGCTGGACACGCTGACCGGGCCCGCGGCCGGCCGAGTCGCGGCCGCCCGGCTGTTGCTGACCACCCTCAACGAGGCGGGTTACTGACCGGCGAAGGTGCGCACACGCCGAACCGCGAGCGGCGTGTCTGGTGCAGACACGCACGCTCGCGGTAGGCGTGGATGGTTATGCGGCGATCTTGCCCTGCCGCCAGCCGCGCACCGTGGCGATCGCGGTCTTCAGGCCGCGGCGCTTCCCGGTGGCGGGATCGGTGACACCGAAACCCTCCAACTCGTCGAACATCCGCTCGCTGCGGGTCTCCGGCGCGTTGTCCCTGGTGTCCTTGAGGAACTTGTCCGGCACGGACAGCTTGGCGATGGTGCGCCACGTCTTGCCGTACTGCACCAGGAAGTTCCCGGTGGTGTAGGGCAGATCGTATTTGTCACACAGTGCGCGCACCCGGATGGAGATCTCGTAGAGCCGGTTGCTCGGCAGGTCCGGATACAGGTGATGCTCGATCTGGTGGCACAGGTTGCCGCTCATGAAACGCAGCACCGGGCCGTTCTCGAAGTTGGCGCTGCCCAGCATCTGACGCAGGTACCACTCACCGCGGCTCTCACCGGCCATATCGGTCTTGGTGAATTTCTCCGCGCCATCGGGGAAATGGCCGCAGAAGATCACGGCATTGGCCCACACGTTGCGGATGATGTTGGCGACCGCGTTGGCCTTGGCGGTGGACTTGAACGTCGCACCCGGCGACAGGGAGGTCAATGCGGGCCAGAGCACATAGTCCTTGGCCACCTGATGACCGGCCTTCACGCCGAACTCCCTGACCCGGACCATCGTCGCCTTGCGGTCGTCGCGGCCCTTGAAGATCTTGCCGAGTTCCAGGTGCTGCAGGCCCACACCCCATTCGAACAGGGCGGCCAACAGCGTGTTGAACACCAGGTTCGAGAGGTTGAACGGCTTCCACTTCGCATCGCGGGTGACGCGGATGACGCCGTAGCCCACATCGTCGTCCATGCCGAGGATGTTGGTGTACTTGTGGTGCATGAAGTTGTGGGTGAACCGCCAGTGCTTGGAGGCGCCACTCATGTCCCACTCCCACGTGGAGGAGTGGATCTCGGGATCGTTCATCCAATCCCACTGGCCGTGCATGACGTTGTGGCCGATCTCCATGTTCTCGATGATCTTGGCCACGCCCAGGGTCGAGGCGCCCGCCCACCAGAAGCTGCGCTTGGAACTGCCGGCCAGCAGCAGGCGGCCGATGATCTCCAGCGCACGCTGTCCGGCGATGGCCCGACGGATGTAACGCGCGTCGGCGGCGCCTCGCGAATCCTCGATGTCCTGGCGGATTGCGTCCAGTTCCGCGCCCAGCGTCTCGATATCCGCCTCGGTGAGATGCGCAAACGACGGTACGTCGGTAATAGCCACTTTTCGGCCCTCCTTCCAATCCCTACGATAACGTAACCTACGGAACCGTAGGTTACTTGTCGGTAAAAGCTATGCGTCCAGCACGCAGTCGCCGGAGGCGGCCGAAACGCAGGTCTGCACCCGGGTCCCCGGCTCGTGCTCCACACCCGTGCGCAGATCGCGCACATGGCCCTCGACCAGGCCCACCACACACGACTGACAGATGCCCATCCGGCAGCCGAACGGCATCTGGATCCCGGCACTCTCACCGGCTTCCATCAGCGAAGTCGCGGCATCGGCCGGCACACTCTTACCGCTGCGCTCGAAGGTCACGGTGCCGCCGGTGCCGTGCGGTGCGGCGCGGCTGACGGCGAACCGCTCCAGATGCAGATTTGCGGGGATACCCGCCTCGGCCCAGACGCGCTCGGCGTCGTTGAGCATCGCTTCCGGACCACACGCCCACGCCTGACGTTCGCGCCAGTCCGGCACCACCTCGCCCAGGCGGGTCAGATCCAGCCGGCCCTGGGTGCGGGTGGTGCGCAGTTCCATCCGGTACCCCGGATGGACATCGTGCAGTTGCTTCAACTCGGCGGCGAACATGACATCGGCCTCGGTCGGTGCGGAGTGCACGTGCACGATGTCGGTGATCTGTTCATGGCGCTGCAGGGTGCGCAGCATCGACATGACCGGGGTGATCCCCGATCCGGCGGTCAGGAACAGCACCGAGGCCGGCGCGGGATCGGGCATCACGAAGTTGCCCTGGGGCTCGGCCAGTCGCACGATCGTGCCCGGTTCCACGCCGCCGACCAGGTGCGTCGACAGGAAGCCCTCCGGCATGGCCTTCACGGTGATGGTGATGGTGCGTGCGCCACGCTTGTTCTCGCCGCTGCGCAGCGGGGGCGAGGTCAGCGAATAGGAGCGCCAGCGCCAGCGGCCGTCGACCAGCAGGCCGATCCCCACGTACTGGCCGGGCTCGTAGTCCAGCGAGAAGCCCCAGCCCGGTTTGATGACCAGCGTGGCGGAATCCTCGGTCTCGCGCCGCACCTCGACCACCCGGCCGCGCAGTTCGCGTGCCGACCACAGCGGGTTGGCCAGTTTGAGGTAATCGTCGGGCAGCAACGGGGTGGTGATCCGGCCGGCGATGGTGCGCAGTGCGTGCCAGCCGCGGTGACGGTCTGCGCCCGCGATCGTGGGACGCACCGTGTCGGCTACTTTTGCCGCGACCTTGATTTCACTCTTCGCCACGCAACCTACGGTACCGTAACTTACGCACGCGTAGTGACTTTCCGCGCACGTGAGGTGCGACCTGCATCACAACAGCTCGAGCAGGAACGGCAACTCCTGCGGCGCGTACCAGGCCAGGTCGTGGTCCTGGGCGTCACCCACAGCAAGCTCGGCGTCCTCGTCGCCGAGATCCGCCTCGTCGACCCGCTCGACGGCGGCCAGGACATCGGCCTCGGCGGCGGCGTTGTCCACGTAGACGGCGACGACGTCGGTCAGCGGGACCGGACCCGCCAGCCGCACCACCGCATCGTCGAGGTCGGGCCGCGGCGTCGCCTCGGCGACATCGACCACCAGCGCGGCCCGCCGGGGCGGCAGTGCGTCACCTTCCGAGGAGGCCTCCGCGCCGATCGCCAGCAGACGCAGCGAGGCCAGCGCGGCCTCCCGCAACGCCACCTCGGCCAACTCGTCGTCATCGCCCTCGGCATAGGCCTCGCGCAACGCCGGCGTGACCGCAAAAGCGGTGCCGCTGCGGGCATGGATCAACCCGTCGGCCACCAGCTGCTGCAACATCGCCAGGGTCGCCGGTATGTAGACACGCACCACGCGAGATTAACCCCCGGTGCTCCTGCCGGGGCTCACGGTCGCGTCGGGGTCGACGTCGGGGTCCTTTTCCACCGCGATGACGAAATCGTCGCCGTGCGCGGTGACACCGGCGATCACGGCCGAGTTCACCGCGTCGACGGCGTACTGCCGGCGCACCATCATCGGGTCCTGGCGCAGGTCTTTCACCAGCGCCACCGCCAGCCCGATCATCACCAGCACGAAGGGCAGGGCCGCCACGATGGTGATGGTCTGCAAACCGGTCAACGCATCGGAACCGCCCGCCAGCAACATCACCGCCGACACCGCGCCGGTGGCGACACCCCAGAAGATGACGGTCTTGCGGTGCGGCTCGATGGTGCCGCGTTCGGACAACGAGCCCATCACGATGGACGCCGCATCGGCGCCGGAGACGAAGAACACCGCCACCAGCACCATCACCACCACGGTCGACACGGTCGCCAGCGGATACTCGCCGAGCAGACCGAACAGCTGCCCCTCCACGGTGCCCTCGCCGGCCGGGTCGGCCCCCTCCTGCTGGGCCTTGATCGCCGCACCGCCGAACACACAGAACCAGACCAACGAGACCAGGCTGGGCACCATCAGGACGCCGGTGACGAACTGCCGGATGGTCCGCCCCCGCGAGATCCGCGCGATGAACATGCCGACGAACGGTGTCCAGGAAATCCACCACGCCCAGTAGAAGACGGTCCACGATCCCAGCCAGGCCTCGGTCTCGGCACCCTCGGCACCGGTCCGCGCCGACATCATCGCCAGGTCCTGGAAGTAACTGCCGATCGACGTCGGTATCAGGTTCAGGATGAAAACCGTTGGGCCGACGATGAATACGAAGGCCGCCAACAGCAGGGCCAGCACCATGTTGAAGTTGGACAGCCACTGGATGCCGCGCGCAACGCCGGACACCGCGGAGAGCACGAATGCGCAGGTGAGCACCGCGATGATGCCGATCAGGACCGCGTTTCCGGTCTCCCCGATACCGCCGACGATCTGCAGGCCGCTGCGAATCTGCAACGCGCCCAGGCCCAGTGAGGCCGCCGACCCGAACAGCGTGGCGAAGATCGCCAGCATGTCGATGACCTTGCCCCAACCACCGTGGGCGCGGTCGCCGAGCAGCGGCTCGAACGCCGCACTGATCAGCTGGAAGCGTCCCTTGCGGTACACGCCGTAGGCGATGGCCAGGCCCACCACCGCATAGATCGCCCACGGATGCAGCGTCCAGTGATACAGCGTGGTGGCCATCGCGTTCTGCACCGCATCGGGGTTGCCCTGCGCACCGGTGCCCGGCGGCGGGGAGACCAGATGCGAAAGCGGTTCGGAGACACCGAAGAACATCAGCCCGATGCCCATACCGGCGCTGAACATCATCGCGATCCAAGAGACCGTGCGGAATTCGGGTTCCTCGTCGTCGCGGCCGAGCGGGATGTTGCCGAACCGGCCGAGGGCGATCCACAGCACGAACAGCACGAACGCCGAGGCCATCAGCGTGAACAGCCAGCCGGTGTTCGTCATCACCCAGCCCAGCGCATCACCGGATGCGGCCGCCAGCGATGCGGTGTCCAAGAACCCCCAGACCAAGAATCCGACCGCGATGACGGCGGTGACACCGAAGACGACGAGGTCGAGCCGACCCTCCTTGACCAGTGCCTGTTCGTCGATCGGAATGTCGAGGACCGGATGCGGGATCACGTCCAGTTCGGGTTTACGGCCTGTTTGTTCGCGAGGCGAATTGATAGACATGGTCGATCCATCACAACGCGATCGGCCGACCGAAGTCAACTTCGGTAGCCGGGTCAGCGCGTCGCGTCCAGCAATTCGTCCAGCGACTCGCGCAGCAATCCCGGCAAAACATCCACATCGCTCATGGCATCCCGGTCGGCGTTGATTCCGAAGTACAACATGCCGTTATAGGAGGTCACCGCGATCGCCAGCACCTGATTGGCCAAAAGTGGCGGTACCGCGTAAAACTCCAGCAGCTTGGCACCGGCGATGTAGATCTGCTTCTGCGCACCGGGCACATTGGTGATGAGCACATTGAACTGCCGGGCCGAGAAACTCGTCGCTACCCGGATGCCCATGGCGTGCAGCGTCGGGGGCGCGAACCCCGACAGCGTGACGATGGTACGGGCGTCGACCAAACTGGCTGCGGTGGAATGAGATTCGGTGGCGTGTGCGATCTGGGACAACCGCACCACGGCATTACCCTCACCGATCGGTAGATCGACCAGGAACGGCGAAACCTCGCTGATGGCCTGACCCGGTCCCGCCGAATCGATCTCGGCGTCGGGATACACCGAGTTCGGCGCCATCGCGCGCACGGTCGAGGTCGCGGTCACCGGCTCGCCGCGGGACAGCAACCAGTTACGCAGTGCCCCGGCCACCACGGCGAGCACCACATCGTTGACATCACATTCGTAGCGCGCCCGCAGCGCGCGGTACTCCTCGAGCGGATGCGCGGCCACCGTGAACCGCCGGTTGCGCGAGACGGTGGTGTTCAGCGGGCTGCTCGGTGCGGTGCCGCGGGCCACCGTGCGGGCGACGTCGGCGATGCGACGGCCGGCGTCCACGAGCGCCCCGGCAGTGGTGGCCAGGTCTCCCACCGCCGAGCGGACCGCGGCGGCCTGCGCGGTGGGCCGGGTGATCCACTCCCCCAGCGCGGCGACGAACAACTGCGAATCGCTGGGTTCGCGCGCGGGGATCCAGATGTCCTCACCGAACTCCGGTGGCTTCTGGGTCCGGTCGGCAATGACGTGCCCGATCTCCAGCGCCGACATGCCGTTGACGAGCGCCTGATGCGATTTCGTGTAGATGGCGACGCGGTTGCGGGCCAGGCCTTCGACGATGTACATCTCCCACAACGGCCGGGACTTGTCCATCGGCCGGGAGCCGATCCGGGCGATCAGGTCGTGCAGCTGGGCATCGCTGCCCGGTGAGGGCAGCGCCGAGCGCCGGACGTGATAGGTGATGTCGAACTCGGTGTCGTCGATCCACACCGGCCGCGCCAGCCCCAGGCTCACCTCGCGAACCTTCTGCCGGTACCGCGGGATCTGCGGCAGCCGCTGCTCGACGGTGGCCAGTACCGCCTCGTAGCTCAACCCGCCGCGCGGCTTGCGAACGATCGACAGCGACCCCACATACATGGGGGTCGAACTGTTCTCCAGGCGGTAGAACGCGGAGTCGGATGCCGACAGTCTCGTCACCATCGCGACAGCGTCCTCCCCTCACCCGGTGCTGTTTCCCCGCCACCGTATCCGCCGACGTCCACTGCGCGCATCACGGGTGCACTGCAGCACCGCCAACCCGTGCGATCATCAATATGTCTGTGCCTCTCCAGCAGCGTCCCGTCCGTTCCCGTGCCCGCTGGAGAGCCCGTGACCCATGTCAGACCGCACCCCGTCCACCACACCGACGTGCACGCCGAGCCGGGTCACCCTCCGGTGACGTCACCGATCATCGACTGCGAACCACCGGTCTGCGGGGCGGGGCGCCAGGCGCCCCATCCGCCCACCCTGCGTCCGCGGCCGGCGCGGCCGGCGCGGCCACCCGCCGTGGCCGATGAGCTCCCCGTGCCGGCGGCGGCGGTGGCGTTCACCGACGCCACCTTGCGCCGGGTCCTGGAGGTGGTGGACCGCCGACGACCGGTCAGCCAGTTGCGCGGCTTGCTGGCACCACCGTTGATCGACATCGCGCAGACGTTGGCGCGGGTGCCGCCGGCGGGCGGCACCGCGGTGCTGCGCCGGATCCGGCTGCGCCGCGTCGGGACCGCGACCGAAGACGCCGCCGAGGTGTTCGCCACCTACACGCGCGGGTCCAGGGTGCGCGCCATCGCCGCCCGCGTCGAATTCGTGGCCGGACGCTGGCAGCTGGTGGCGCTACAGATCGGGTGACCCGGTCAGCGCTTGCGGCCCCTGCGCGCCGCCTCGCGGCGCTCCTTACGGGTGCCGCCGGAGGGGGCGGGGCCGGCCGAACCGGCGCGCTTGACCTCGGCCGAGCCGTCCTCGGCCGGGCCGGAGTAGGTGAGCGCGGGCGTCCCATCGCCGCCGATGCCCTTCGCCTGAATACCGGCCGGGCGCTCCTTGGTGGCCACCTGGCCCTGCGCGTGATCCGCGGCTGTCGCGGAGGCCTTCTCGGCCGCCGCGGCGGCGAAGTCGGCCAGTCCCTGCGGCATCGGGGCAACCGTCGGGGCCGTGCGCGGCGCGGCCTCGACCGCGACGTTGAACAGGAAGCCGACCGACTCCTCCTTGAGGCCGTCGAGCATGGCCACGAACATGTCGTAACCCTCGCGCTGGTACTCGACCAGCGGGTCGCGCTGAGCCATCGCGCGCAGCCCGATGCCCTCCTTGAGGTAGTCCATCTCGTAGAGGTGTTCGCGCCATTTCCGGTCGATCACATTGAGCAGCACATTGCGTTCCAGCTGGCGCATGGCACCCTCGCCACCGATGGCGTCGATCTGGGCCTCCCGCTCGGCGTAGGCGCGCTCAGCATCCTTGACCAGGGCGTCGAGCAGTTCGTCGCGGGTCAGCTCACCGGGCTCTCCGACCGCGTCGGAGTCGATCAGGTCGTGGTGGTCGATACCGACCGGGTACAGCGTCTTGAGCGCCTCCCACAGCTTTTCCAGGTCCCAGTCCTCGGAGTAGCCCTCGGCCGTCGCCCCGTTCACGTAGGCGGTGATGACGTCGACCATCATGTCGTGCGCCTGTTGCGCCAGGTTCTCGCCCTCGAGGATCATCCTGCGCTCTTTGTAGATGACGGTCCGTTGCCGGTTCATCACCTCGTCGTACTTGAGGACGTTCTTGCGGACCTCGAAGTTCTGCTGCTCCACCTGGGTCTGCGCGCTCTTGATGGCGCGGGTGACCATCTTGGCCTCGATCGGCACATCCTCGGGCAGGTTCAGCCGGGTCAGCAGGGTCTCCAGCGTCGCGCCGTTGAAGCGCCGCATCAACTCGTCGCCCAGCGACAGGTAGAACCGGGATTCGCCGGGATCGCCCTGCCGGCCCGAGCGACCACGCAGCTGGTTGTCGATGCGGCGGGACTCGTGGCGCTCGGTGCCCAGCACGTAGAGCCCACCGGCGGCGATGACCTCTTCGGCCTCGGCCTTCGCCTCGGCCTTGATCTTGCTGACCGTCGGCTCCCAGGCGGCCTCGTACTCCTCCGGGGTGGTGACCGGGTCCAGGCCCTGATCCCGCAGCCGCTTGTCGGCCAGGAACTCGACGTTGCCGCCGAGCACGATGTCGGTACCGCGGCCGGCCATGTTGGTCGCCACGGTGATGGCGCCGCGGCGGCCGGCCTCGGCGATGATGTTCGCCTCGGATTCGTGGTACTTCGCGTTCAGCACGTTGTGCGGCACCCGGCGCTTGGTGAACTGGCGCGACAGGTACTCCGAACGCTCGACCGAGGTGGTGCCGATCAGGACCGGCTGGCCCTTCTCGTAGCGCTCCACCACATCGTCGACGACGGCGATGTACTTGGCTTCCTCGGTCTTGTAGATCAGGTCGGACTGGTCGACGCGGATCATCGGCCGGTTGGTCGGGATGCTGACCACCCCGAGCTTGTAGATCTCGTGCAGCTCGGACGCCTCGGTCTGGGCGGTACCGGTCATGCCGGCGAGCTTGTCGTAGAGCCGGAAGTAGTTCTGCAGCGTGATGGTCGCCAGCGTCTGGTTCTCGGCCTTGATCTCGACGTGCTCCTTGGCCTCGATGGCCTGGTGCATGCCCTCGTTGTAGCGCCGGCCCACCAGCACGCGGCCGGTGAACTCGTCGACGATGACGACCTCACCGTTGCGCACGATGTAGTCCTTGTCGCGCAGGAAGAGTTCCTTGGCCTTGAGGCAGTTGTTCAGGTAGCTGACCAGCGGCGAGTTGGCGGCCTCGTAGAGGTTCTCGATGCCCAGCTGGTCCTCGACGAACTCGACGCCGAGCTCATGCACACCGATGGTGCGCTTGCGCAGGTCGACTTCGTAGTGGACGTCCTTCTCCATCAGCGGGGCCAGCCGGGCGAACTCGCTGTACCAGTGCGAGGCGCCGTCGGCGGGGCCGGAGATGATCAGCGGCGTGCGGGCCTCGTCGATGAGGATCGAGTCGACCTCGTCGACGATGCCGTAGTTGTGTCCGCGCTGCACCATCTCCTGTACGGAGTGGGCCATGTTGTCGCGCAGATAGTCGAAGCCGAACTCGTTGTTCGTTCCGTAGGTGATGTCGGCGGCGTAGGCCGCGCGGCGCTCGTCGGGGGTCAGCCCGGACAGGATGACGCCGACGTCCAGCCCGAGAAAGCGGTGGATGCGGCCCATCTGCTCGCTGTCGCGTTTGGCCAGATAGTCGTTGACGGTGACCAGGTGCACACCCTTGCCCGACAGCGCGTTGAGGTATGCGGGCAGCACGCCGGTCAGGGTCTTGCCCTCACCGGTCTTCATCTCGGCCACATTGCCGAAGTGCAGCGCCGCGCCACCCATCAGCTGGACGGGGAACGGCTTCTGCCCCAGCACCCGCCAGGCGGCCTCACGGGCCACCGCGAACGCCTCGGGCAGCAGGTCGTCGAGGTCTTCACCGCCGGCAACCCGTTTGCGGAATTCGTCGGTCTTGGCGCGTAGCTCCGCGTCTGACAGCTTCTCGACGTCGTCGGACAAGGTCTCCACATAGTCGGCGACCTTCTTGAGGCGCTTGACCATGCGGCCTTCACCGAGACGGAGCAACTTATCGAGCACGCTAATTCCCCTGTGGGTTGATGAACAGTGTCGGCCGACGTGTGCGACGGGGGTGCCGCGCGCCGGCCTGCCAACACTCCATCGTAGGCGACTCGCCGAAACGGCTGGCTGAAAGTCTGCTGCGGGCGCGCCCGGACATGCGACGAGCCCCCGGCGTCGCAGCCGGGGGCTCGCGCGTGGGCGGCCGGCTCAGGCCAGCCGGATGAGTCCGTAGTCGTAGGCGTGCCGGCGGTACACCACCGACGGCCGGTCGGATTCCTTGTCGTGGAAGAGGAAGAAGTCGTGCCCGACGAGTTCCATCTCGTAGAGAGCATCGTCGATGCTCATGGGGGTGGCCGCGTGCTCCTTGGTGCGCACGATGCGACCGGGTTCATGGTTGGGCTCCACGGCGAACGGGTCGTGCGGCGTGGGTTCCTCGACTGCTGCCAGCTCCGCGGTGGCCTCGTGCACCGAGACGGGCGTCTTGTCGCCGTAATGGATCTTGCGACGATCCTTGCTGCGGCGCAGTCGTGCTTCGAGTTTGCTCGCCGCCGACTCCAGTGCCGCGTAGAAGCTGTCCGCGCACGCCTCGCCGCGCACCACCGGGCCGCGCCCGCGGGCGGTGATCTCGACGTGCTGACAGTTCTTGCGCTGGCGCCGGTTCTTCTCGTGATCGAGTTCGACGTCGAACAGGTAGATGGTTCTGTCGAAACGCTCCAACCGGGCCAGCTTCTCGGCGACATAGATGCGGAAGTGGTCGGGAACCTCGACGTTGCGGCCCTTGACGACGACGTCGGCGTTGAGCGCCGGCGCCTCGGTCGAACGGTCGTGATCCTCGAGGACCATGGTGGAGCTGTTGGTTTCCACGGAATTGGTTGACATGCTTGACAACTCGTTTCTGTCGGAAGGCGCACGTGCGTCACGTGCCCGGATCATCACAGTCACGTCGACGGGACGTTGCATGTCGCTGCGCCCGCCGGCGTCAGGTGTCGAGTAATCACCTCCTACCGCACTCGGGCAGTCCCGGTGGCCCACGGGCGCCCTTACCGGGTGCCGCCGTGTGCAACACGGGGTTGTTGGACCCGACGGTAGTCGTTGTTCACCTGACTGTGCCACCAATTTCGCAGACCTGTTTTGAGTTCTTCATCTGGCAGCAATAGACACCCCCGCCGTCGGCGTCGCGTTTCATGCATCGGCCAGTGCCAAGACCGCGTGCACGTCGGCGCCCGCGGTTTGCAGGGCGCGCACCGATTCACAGGCGGTGGCACCGGTGGTGACGACGTCGTCGACCAGCACCACCGGACCGCGGACCGGTGTGGTCAGCCGCACCCGCCCGGCCAGATTGCGCTGCCGGTCCGCACTCGACAGGCCGACGGAGTCCCGGGTGAAGCCGGACAGCCGCAGCGCCGCCACCACGGTGACCGCGGGCAGCTGCGCGGTCGCCGCGAGTGCCACCCGGGTCACCGGGTCACCACCGCGCCTGCGGGCGGCCATCCGTCGGGTCGGGGCGGGCACCACCGTCAGCGGCGCGTCGAGCAGACCCCAGCCGAGCAGCCGGGCCAGGCCGGTATGCAGGGCACCGGCCAGCGGCCCGACCAGATCGGCCCGGCCGTGTTCCTTGACCGCGACGATCGCCTGGCGCCGGGCGGCGGCGTACCGGCCCAGCGAGAACACCGGCACCCCGGGGTTCACGCGCGGGGCGACCAGTCGCGGTTCGGCGGCGCGGGCCACCAACTCCGCCGCGCAGGCGGCACACCAGCGCGTCGACGGTGCGCCGCAGCCGCCGCACTCCAGCGGCAGGATGAGGTCCAGCAGCATGCCTGCAGTGTGGCCCCGGGCACCGACAGCTCCGGCTCCCACCGCGGCGAAACTCGCGTACCCGTCGTGAAACAGCCATCGGCAACGGCGGGTACGCGAGTTTCGCCCGCACGTGGAGGTCACCGTTGCCATTACCGTTAGCATTTCGGCATGTTCGCGGGAAAGCAGGCCATTGTCACCGGAGCCGGGTCCGGGATCGGGGCGGCCCTGTGTCGCGCACTGGCTGGGGCCGGCGCGCAGGTGCTGTGCACCGACGTCGACGAAGCGGCGGCGCGCGCCACCGCTGAACCGCTCGGCGCCCGGTGGCGCCGGCTCGACGTCACCGACGCGACCGCCGTCGCCGACTGTGTCACCGAGGTGGTGGACCGGACCGGCCGGCTCGACCTGATGTTCAACAACGCCGGCATCACCTGGGGCGGGAACACCGAACTGCTGACCCTGGACCAGTGGAACGCGATCATCGACGTCAACATCCGCGGCGTGGTGCACGGGGTGGCCGCCGCCTACCCGGTGCTGGTCAAGCAGGGCCACGGGCACATCGTGAACACCGCGTCCATGGCCGGGCTGGCCGCGGCCGGCCAGATCACCAGCTACGTGATGACCAAACACGCCGTCGTCGGGCTGTCGCTGGCGTTGCGCAGCGAGGCCGCCGGCCACGGCGTCGGGGTGCTGGCGATCTGTCCGACCGCGGTCGAGACGCCCATCCTGGACAAGGGTGCCGTCGGCGGGTTCGTCGGTCGCGACTTCTACCGGATGGGTCAGCGCAGCGCGCGATTCGCCTCCGCCGACGAGTTGGCGACCGAGACGCTGCGCGCCATCGCACGCAACAAGGCGCTGCCGGTGCTGCCGG
>Ga0209066_10005305_pt1 | contig 13645 bp, 15 predicted proteins | sample All_14_2_FD_187198 | JGI IMG/M metagenome (GOLD analysis project Ga0209066, IMG submission 187198) | Freshwater microbial communities in response to fracking from Pennsylvania, USA - Allegheny Zone_MetaG_DW_15 (SPAdes) (version 2) ...
GCGGGGGCCGGTGGATGCTCGTCGCGCGCTCAGACTGCCGATTTAGCCTTTTCGCATGACCGAGCGCACTCGCGATGCCGCCGACCCCGCGGCAGCTCTCTACTGTTCGACCATCGTCGTGGGTAGCGCCGTGACGAAGCTCGACGCCCTCGCGATCGTGGCTCTCGTCGCCGACTCGCGCGTCGACGGGCAGCGCACGGTGCGCCCACATGTTCCGCTCGCGCCGGGCAGCTGGGTCGAGATCGAGATACCCAAGTTCGGTGAGCCGCCGCCGCTCGCGATCGACGTCTACTCAGACCGCAGCGACGAGCAGGCTCGACTGCAGGCGCTCACCCTGCTGGGGCAACTCGAAGCAGCGACCCCGTGGAACCTGCGCCTGCTCGACGAGAGCTGAGCATCCGCACGCTGCGCTGCGCTGCGCCGCGTCGCGTTGAGCATCCGCGCACGCCGCTGCGCCGCCTGCCCGCGCCACGGTGCCCCCGCGCTACCGTGCCGCCGCGCTACGGCAGCAGGCGCGTCGGGCCGCGGAAGAGGTACGTCGTCTCGCGAATCGAACCGAGGCCCAACATGAGCATGAGCAAGCGCGCGAGACCCATGCCGAAACCGCCGTGCGGCGGCACTCCGTAGCGGAAGAAGTCGAGGTAGAACTCGAGCTCTTCGGGCTCAAGCCCTTTCTCGCGGGCCTGAGCGATGAGCACGTCGATGCGGTGCTCGCGCTGGGCTCCCGTCGAGATCTCGACGCCGTTGTACAGCAAGTCGTAGCTGTTCGTCAGCGAGGCGTCGTCGTCGTGACGGCGGTGGTAGAACGGCCGGATGCCCGTGGCGTAGTCGGTGACGAACACGAAGTCGTGGCCGTGGTTGGCCTTGACCCACGCGCTCAAGCGACGCTCGGCCTCAGGGTCGAGGTCACCGTCGGTGCGCGGAATCTCGTAGCCGCCCTCGGCGACGATGCGCACCGCCTCGGCGAGCGGGATGCGCGGGAAGGGTGTGCTCGGAACGCTCAGCTCGACACCGAACGCCTCCTTGATCGCGGCTCCGTGCTTCTCGACGACCGCCGTGAAGCCCGCCACCAGTACTTGCTCATGCATCTGCATGACATCGTCGTGCGAGTCGATCCAGCTGATCTCGGCGTCGATCGAGGTGAACTCGGTGGCGTGGCGCGAGGTGAACGAGGGGTCGGCGCGGAACGCCGGCGCGATCTCGAAGACTTTGCCAAAGCCGGCGGGTTGGGCCATCTGCTTGAAGAACTGCGGGCTTTGGGCGAGGTAGGCCTTCGTTTCGAAGTATTCGAGTTCGAAGAGTTCTGCGCGACTCTCCGAGGCGCTCGCCATGAGCTTCGGAGTGTGAATCTCGATGAAGTCGCGCTCGACCCACCACGAGCGCATCGCGTGCTCGAAAGTCGTCTGCACGCGGAAGATGAGGTTGGCCTCGGGCCGCCGCAGGTCGAGAAAACGCCAGTCGAGTCTCTTGTCGAGGCTCGAGTCGTCGGCGATCGGGGTCTCGGCAATCGCTTCGCTCACGACTTCGAGCGAGCCGATCTTGACTTCGATTCCACCGAGCTTGACGCGCTCGTCGTGCTTGAGTTCGCCCGTGACGCGCACCATGGTGCCGTGTGCGAGAGCGCCGATCGTCTCGGTGAGGGTGGCCGCTGACTGCTCCTCGGGCGAAGCCCCCTCCTCGAGGTCTCGCGTGGCAGGGTTCACCAGCTGCACGGCACCCGATTCGTCGCGCAGAATGACGAACTGCACCTTCTTCTGATCGCGCACGGTCTCGACCCATCCGGCGACGGTCACGGGGCCGTCGGGCAGGGGAGCGAGGTGCGAGATTACGGTGCGAGTCATGAGGCCCAAGCCTACCGGCGGGGCAAAGGATGCTCTCCGCAGCCCGCGCGCAGCTGCAGCTACGCCTGCCTCTGGTGCACCGGGCCTCGCTTCATAGGGTCGATCTCTAGACTGGGGGCATGCCCGCCGACCTCGTCCACTTGGTGCGTCACGGTGAAGTGCACAACCCGGAACGTGTTCTCTACGGGCGGCTTGAGGGGTATCGACTCAGCGAACTGGGTCAGCGCATGGCGAGAGCCGCCGTCGACTGTCTGGCAGGGCATCCCGTCACCGGGCTGCGAGCGAGTCCTCTGCAGCGTACGCAGGAGTCTGCAGCGCCGTGGGCGGAGGCGTTCGGCCTCGAGGTGAAACTCGATGAGCGTCTCATCGAGCCGACCAATCGGTTCGAAGGCCGCCGCATGAATGGCCGCACGCTCGCGCACCCGCGAAGTTGGCCTCTGCTCGTCAACCCGCGCAAGCCCAGCTGGGGAGAGCCCTTCGTCAGCGTGGCGGCGAGAATGCTCGCGGCTATGGCTGATGCGCGCGAGTCGGTCGACGCTGGCGAGGTCGTGCTCGTGAGCCACCAACTACCGATCTGGATGGTGCACCGCGCGACCGCGGGGCTGCCTCTCCATCACGATCCGCGCCGCCGCCGCTGTTCGCTCTCGAGCGTCACGAGCTTCGAGTGGCGTGACGGTGTCTTTGCTGAGGTCGGCTATCAGGAGCCGGGTGCAGACTTGCTGGCGTCCTCCACCGATCTGGGAGCCGTGTGATCAGCCGCTTCTCTTCCGCTCGCTCGAGCGTGCGTCCGCGCGCGCCTCGGGTCGTGACGGCCGCGCTCGCGGTCGTCGCCGCCGCGACAGTGCTCGCGGGATGCACGGCCAACGACGACCTTGCCGACCGCTATCGAGAAGGCTCAGGGCAGGGCTACATCTCGGGCGACGGCGCGTACACGGTCATCCCTGCTTCAGAGCGCACCGAACCGATCGTGTTCGAGGGCGAGACCGACACGGGTGAGTCGCTAAGCAGCGATGACCTCGAAGGAAACGTCGTTGTCGTCAACTTCTGGTACGCCTCGTGCCCGCCGTGCCGACTCGAAGCGCCCGACCTTGAGGCTCTGTCGCAGCAGTTTGCCGACGAGCCAGTGCGCTTCGTTGGCGTCAACATTTACGATCAGGCTCCCACCGCGCTCGCGTTCGCGGAAGAGTTCGGCGTCACGTACCCCTCGATCATCGATGTCAACGACGGCGCAGTGCGGCTCGCGTTCGCTGGTCAGGTGGCGCCGAACGCGGTGCCGACGACGATCGTGCTGGATGCTCAGGGCCGAGTCGCCGGCCGCATCTCGGGCCTGCTCACCGAACCGAGTGTGCTTCGCTCGATGATCACTGACACGCTCGCTGAGGCGAGCTGAAACCCGGAAGCGGCGCTCATGGTGGTCGATCCGGTCGGTGAGCTCGTGCTGAGCGGCTCGTTGCTCGTGGCGCTGCCGCTCGCGCTGCTCGCCGGGCTCGTGGCTTTCGCGTCTCCGTGCGTGCTGCCTCTCGTGCCCGGTTACCTCGCCTACGTCAGTGGTTTCACGAGCACGAGCGACTTGCGAGCCGGTCGCTGGCGCGTGTTGCTCGGCGCAGCTCTCTTCGTGGTCGGCTTCACTATCGTCTTCGTCGGGTTCTCGATTGTCTTCGGCACGGCGGGCCTCGTGTTGCGCACGCAACTCGATCTCGTGACGCGCATCGCGGGCGTCATCGTCATCGTCATGGGTCTCGTCTTCATTGGTCAGGTCTCATTTCTGCAGCGCAGCATCACTCCGCGCTGGGGTGTCGCGACCGGTCTCGCGGGCGCCCCGGTGCTGGGCATCGTTTTCGGGCTCGGGTGGGCGCCGTGCCTCGGGCCGACCCTGATCGCGGTGTATTCGCTGGCACTCAGTGAGGGCGGGGTGGGCCGTGCCGCACTCATCGGTCTCGTCTACTGCCTCGGTCTCGGCATTCCCTTCTTGCTCGTGGCCTTCGGGTTCAGCTGGGTTGCCGGAGCAACCGCGTGGCTCAAGCGCCACATTCGCGTCATCAATCTCATTGGCGGCGTGCTGCTCGTCGTCATTGGACTTGCCATGGTCACCGGGCTCTGGCAGCTCTTCGTCTCATGGTTGGGGGTGATGATCGCTGGAACCGTCACGCCCCTCTGATCACATCGACGCCGATCGCGACGCGGCGATCGATGACGCCTTGGTGGATGCTCGCCCCACCTCGCCCGTGCAGCCGCGTCTCGATGCGGCGGGCTGGGCGCGCTTCGCGTGGCGCCAGTTGACGAGCATGCGCACGGCTCTCGTGCTGCTGTTGTTGCTCGCGGTCGCCGCGATTCCCGGTTCACTCGTGCCACAACGCAGCGCCGACCCGAACGGCGTCGTGCAGTTTGAGCAGAACAACCCCGACCTGTTCCCCGTGCTCGACGCGCTGCAGGTCTTCGACACATACACCTCGGTGTGGTTCTCATCGATCTACCTTCTGCTCTTCGTTTCGCTCATCGGCTGTGTCCTTCCTCGCACACGGCACCACTGGCGGGCTTTGCTGGCGCGACCCCCCGTGACGCCGGCGCGACTGCACCGTCTCGTCGGCTACACCGAACGCACCGTTTCGACCGACGTCGACACCGCGCTCGCGACCGCCACGGCGGCGCTGCGCAGCCAGCGCTACCGCGTCGAGCGCTACGTCGATGCAAAGGGTGTCGCCTCACTCTCGGCTGAGCGCGGTTACCTGCGCGAGACCGGCAACCTTGTCTTCCACTTCGCGCTCGTCGGCATTCTCGCGACGGTGGGTCTCGCGGGCGGCTTCGGCTACAACGGCCAGCGGGTCATCGTCGAGGGCCAAACCTTCACCAATCAGCTCACGAGCTTCGACTCGTTCAACCCCGGGCGGTTTTTCGATGAGGCGCGCCTCGACCCGTTCTCGATTCGGCTCGACGAGTTCGAACCCGTCTACGACGTCGACCGCACGACCGGAGCCCCCTTACCGCTTGACTTCACGGCCGCGGTGACCGTCGTCGAGAACGGCGCCGAGCGACGCGATCAGGTCAAAGTCAACGAGCCGATCGACATCGGCGGTGTCACGACCTACTTGCTCGGCAACGGCTTCGCGCCCTGGATTACCGTGACCAACGCTGAGGGCACCGTCGTGTTTAGCCAGCCCGTGCCGTTTCTGCCCGCCGACGCTAACCTCACGAGCTTCGGAGTCGTCAAGGTTCCTGACGGTCTGGATGCTCAGCTCGGCATGCTCGGATTCTTCTACCCCTCTGCAGTGCAACTCGAGTCGGGCGCCCTGTCGTCGATCTTCCCCGAGCCTGACAACCCGGTGCTGAGCCTCAATCTTTTCGAAGGCGACCTCGGACTCGACGAGGGGGTTCCTCGCAACGCCTACGCGCTCGATGTCGAGGGACTGGGCCTTGAGCAACTCACGGGGGGCGAGACGGGCGAAGAGTCGATCATTCTCGCGCTCGGCGAGACTGCCGAGTTGCCGGGCGGCCGTGGCACGGTCGAATTCACAAGCCTTCCGCGCTTCGTGAGCCTCGATCTGCACCACGACCCCACGCAGACGGGCGTTTTCATCTCCGCGGTGCTCGCGCTGCTCGGTCTGCTCGCGAGTCTGTTCGTTCCGCGCCGGCGACTGTGGGTCGTCGCTGAACAGCACGGAGACAGCGTGCGAGTGCAGTATGCGGGACTCGCGCGTGGCGATGACCCGAACCTCGAGCGAACGGTCGAGGAGTTCGCTGACGCGCATGCGCGAAGCATTTCCGGAGCCGAGACCGACCCAACCGACACTGGGAGCGCACCGAACACCACCTGAGCGATCGAGCGATCGCGATCACAACAGGAGGTAATCATGACCCAGTCACCCAATCGTCTGGTCGCAGTCGTCTTCGGCGCGGTCTATGTCGTTGTCGGGCTTCTCGGCTTCGTCTACACGTCGGGCGTCGACTTCTTCGCCACGAGCGGCGGACTCATTCTCGGCATCTTCGAGGTCAATCCGTTCCACAACATCGCCCACCTCCTCATTGGAGGAGCTTTGCTGTTCGCTGGCGTGAAGGGCGTCGCCCCTGCGAAGGCGACCAACACGACCATCGGCGCTGCCTACCTGCTCCTCGGTGTGGTCGGGCTCTTCCTCGTGGGTAGCGGGCTCAACATTCTCGCTCTCAACGCGGCTGACAACGTGCTGCACTTCGCGAGCGCGATTCTGCTCCTCGGCGTCGGCCTCATGGCCGACAAGCGCACGCAAGCAGTGCCGGCCTGAGCACACGTGTGACGGGGGAGTGACCGATGATCATGACGGTGTGGATGGCGTTCTGCGCCATCGGTGCGGGAGTGCTGCACCTTGCCCTCGTGATCACGGCCTCCCCCGTGGCGGCCGTTCCGCTCGGCATCGTCGGAGCGGCTGAAGTGATCTGGGCGATCATCGCCCTGCGTGACCGGCCTCGCGTTCTGCACGGTGCGCTCGCGGTTCTCGTGGCGATACCTGCCGCGTGGGCTGTCGTGGTCGTCGCGGAGTCGCGCGGTGCAGCACCGCTCGCCTTGCCTCTCGAGACCATGCTCGCAGCGAGCGCGCTTCAGCTCGTCGTTGCGGGCCTCATCGCTGTGCGACTGCGCAGGGCACGGCGAGAGAATCCAGACCGACCAACGGTGCGGCCAGCCGGAACCCTGGCCCTCGTCGGCTCGATGCTGGCGGCTGGAGTGCTGGTCGGTGCGATCACGACCCCCGCGCTGAGCGACACCGCCGCTGGCGAGAACGCTCGACCCCACGGCGAGCACCTGCTCGGAGAGTTGACTTCCCCCGCGGGTCATGACGACCACTGAGGGCTGACCGGCCGCTAGCTGAGTGCTGCCTCGACCGCGACGACGAGCTCGTCGAAACTCGACAGCTGCAGCACCTCCCCGTCGAGGATGAAACTCGGCGTGCTCGCGAGGCCGAGCGCGGCGGCATCCGCGGCGTCGATGGCAACGCGCTCCCGCGTCGCAGGGTCGGCGACAGCAGCGTCATAGGCGGCCATGTCGAGGCCGAGCTCTTCGGCGAGTGCGCGGAAGGTATCGGCCTGCGACGTCGTCGAGGCGCTCCAGCTCGACTGGCTCTCGAACAGCGCCGTCGCCATGTCGTGCCACGCGCCCTGCTGACCGGCAGCCTCGGCGGCGACCGCAGCGTCAATGGCGTGACGGTGGATGCTCGTGAGAGGCAGGTGACGTTGCACGATCGCGAGCCGATCGCCGTACCGCGCGGCGAGCTCGTCGACGAGAGGAGCCGAACTCGCGCACGCGGGGCATTGCAGGTCGAGAAACTCAACGAGCACGACCTCGGCCGAGTCGGGCGTTGCCTCGGTGATGACGTGCGAGTCGTCACGCACGAGCTGGCCAGCGTCGCTGGGAGCGACGGTGGGAAGGGCATCCGGAACTGGGCGCGCCTGGTTGGAGGTGATGATGATGGTCACGACGAGCGCGATGAATCCGACGGCGATGGCGGCTGCGACAAGTTGCGCCTTCAGGGGAGACATCGGCGGCTTTGCGGCCTTGCTCTTCGGGGTCTTCACGGTCGTCGGTCGATTCGGGCGCGCCATGGTCTCCATCCTGGTCGATCGGACGGTGTCTCGAGCAGGGCCGTTGGTCCCGTGCACCGCCTCTGTTCTCAGTGTCGCGGCCGTACCATGGAACCCTCATGGAGAATCTCGTCGCGCTCTCACTGGTCGCCGTCTATTCGGCCATGGCCGTCTACACGATCGCCTTCATCCTCTTCACCCTCGACCTCGCGAAGCGTTCGGCGGCGAAGCCGGCGCCGGCTGCGGGCGCCATGCTCAACGAGAGTTCGGCGAGCACGGTGAGCGGCTCGGTCGCGACGACAGTGAAGACGACGGGTCGGGTTGACGAGTCAAAGCCCCTGGGGGCGACTCGCTACCAACGAGTGGCCTTCGCTCTCGCGATTCTCGGCTGGATTCTCCACCTCGGCGCCACCCTCTTGCGCGGCATCGCGGCCGAACGCGTGCCGTGGGCCAACATGTTCGAGTTCGGGCTCACGGCCACCGCAGTCGGAATGGGCACATTCCTCATCGCCCAGCTCTGGAAAGACCTGCGGTACCTCGGTGCCTACATCAGCGGCTTCACGTTGCTCGCGCTCGGCATCGTCACGGTCAACTTCTACGTCGACGTCGTGCCCACGCCTCCGCCCTTGCAGTCGGCCTGGCTGGTCATCCACGTGCTCGTTGCCGTGCTCGCGACAGCGTTCTTCTGCATTGGCGCGGGGCTCTCGATCGTGCAGTTGTTGCGATCGCGTCGCGAGGTGCGCAAGAGCGCCGGACTGCGCTTCCTCGACACGCTGCCCGGCGCGACGGTGCTGGAGTCGCTCGCCTATCGCGTCAACGTCGTCGGCTTCGTGTTCTGGACCTTCACTCTCATCGCCGGAGCGATCTGGGCCGAACGCGCCTGGGGCCGCTACTGGGGCTGGGACACGAAGGAGGTCTGGACCTTCATCATCTGGACGCTCTTCGCCGGGTACATCCACGCTCGCGCGACGCGCGGCTGGCGCGGTGACCGATCAGCGTGGCTCGCGATCATCGGCTTCTCGGCAGTCATCTTCAACTACACCGTCGTGAACATCGCTTTCACAGGCCTGCACTCGTACTCGGGCCTCTGAGGCGCAGATTCGCCTATCGACTCCGTGGGGGCTCGGCCACATCGGCCGGGCCCCCACGTCGTCATTCTGCCGTCGCGCCGACTCCACCCCGGGAAGGTTCGGACGATGACGCGACGGAGATCATGACCCCAGTGGATGCTCACCGGGGGTGGCTCGCTACCCTCAGCTGCGCGCGCTCAAGACGATGGGCGTGCGCCCCGTCGTCGTCTCAAACTCGATGACGGGCGCCGCTGGGTCAGAGCAGTCGAACGGTGCAGAGTTGATGGGGTCAGAGGTGATGAAGCTTCCCAGCAACTCGGTGCCGTCTTGGGTTACGCCGAGCACCGTGACCTCTGACGTGAGGCTGTTCTCGCCGACTTCGGTCGTCAGCACGCCTCCGCTGGCCGACCACGACCCCGAAAGGCTACCGCTCGTCACACCTTCGCCCTCGACACCGGAGATCTCGAGATTGAGTACGAAGTTGGGGGTGTATTCGAACGTGTCGGCGGTGAAACTCAGCCCGGTCTCACCCTCTACGGTGACGAACACGTCGTTGACCGGGTCGCTCAAGACGTCGTAGAAGCTCTGCATCTGGGCTTCGGTGATGACCCAGTCTCCGATGAGGCACGCGGGGTCGGTGGGGTCGGCAGGCGCAGGTGCGGGGGCGTCACCGTCGGCAGACGCCTCAGCACTGGGACCACCCTCGGGAGACTCCGCGCCGGTGGAGCATCCGGCGAGCAGCAAGGCCAGCAGGCTCGCGGCAGCGAGCGAGGCGACGGTCGGGGTGGGGCGCATGATTCCTCCTGAAGTCGAACTGTCGTGCCTTCGACGGTATCGAGGATCGTCGCGTCGTGCTCTAGGTAGTTTTCCCTTCGGCCCAGCAGCGGGCGGTTCAGCGGCGCTGCTCGAGCACTGCCCAGGCCCGGCTGAGCCGCTCACGCCACCAGTGCGCGCGAGGCTCGCCGGCGGAGAGCCGGCGCTGAGCATCCATGGAGGGCGTCACGGCGCGTACCGCGAGAGCGCCGTCGACGGCAGCGAACGGCGGCGCCGCCACATCGTCAGCCAGCAGGGCGGCTGTGCCGAGCCCGCAGTCGTAGTCGAGCCGGGGCAACCGCGCGGCGAGCGCGGCTCCCATCGCGAGCCCCACGCTTGAGTCGAGAGCGCTCGACACCACGGCGGGAAGCCCCGCCTCGGCGACGATGTCGAGCGCGCGACGCACTCCACCGAGGGGAGCGACCTTGACCACGAGCAGGTCGGCGGCCCCGGCGCGCGCGACCGCGAGCGGGTCACTCGCGCGCCGCACGCTCTCGTCGGCCGCGATCGGCACGTCGAGCCGGTGAATGCGCTGCCGCAGTTCGGCGAGCTCCGCAACGCTCGCGCACGGCTGCTCGACGTATTCGAGATCGAAGTGCTCGAGAGCTCGGATCGCATGTTCGGCTTCATCGACGTTCCACGCCCCGTTCGCGTCGAGGCGCACGCGGGCGACCGGCCCCAGCAGGCGGCGCACCTCGGTCACCCGAGCGACATCGTCAGCAAGTGTCTGCCCGCGCTCAGCGACCTTGACCTTCACAGTGCGGCACTCCCCGAAGCGGCTCAGCACGCTCGCGACATCCTGTGGCGCGACGGCCGGCAAGGTCGCATTGACCGGGATGCTCTCGCGCAGCGGCTCGCCGGGCAACGGTTGCCAACCGAACTCGAGGGCTGCGGCGAGCCACGTCGCGGCTTCGAGGTCGTCGTACTCGGGAAAGGGCGCGAACTCGCTCCAGGCGGCAGGGCCGTCGAGCAGCACGACCTCGCGCTCGTCAACGCCACGAAACCTCGTGCTGAGCGGCAGGCGCACCACGTGCGCGCGGGCGAGAACGTCGTCGAGCTCGGGCAGAGCATCCATGCCCCCAGTCTGTCGGCTCTTGTTCGCAACTCATGCAGAACCGACCGATGTGCCGTGTTTCTCGCGCACAACCGCCGGTACAGCCTGAGTTGCGAACAGGCGGCGCGCGTAGGCTGGCGGCATGGCCGAGCCGCACGTCTCCGACACCTTCGATGCCGCGCGCTGGCAGGTTGCGCCCGGTTTCGACGACCTGACCGACCTCACGTACCACCTCGATACGTCGGGGCGCATCGCGCGCATCGCTTTCGACCGACCGGAGGTGCGCAACGCCTTTCGGCCGCACACGGTCGACGAGCTGTACCGCGCGCTCGATGACGCGCGGCAGAACCCTCGCGTGGGGGTCGTGCTGCTGACGGGCAACGGGCCGAGCGCAAAAGACGGCGGCTGGGCTTTTTGCTCGGGCGGCGACCAGCGCATTCGGGGGCGCAGCGGGTACCAGTATGCCGAGGGCGAAACGGCCGAGTCGGTCGACCCCGCTCGCGCCTCGAGACTGCACATTCTCGAGGTGCAACGACTCATCCGCTTCATGCCGAAGGTCGTCATCGCGGTCGTTCCCGGCTGGGCGGCCGGTGGCGGACACTCGTTGCACGTCGTCTGTGACCTGACGATCGCGAGCCGCGAGCACGCGCGCTTCAAGCAGACCGATGCCGACGTGGGCTCGTTCGATGCCGGTTACGGCAGCGCCTACTTGGCGAAGCAGGTCGGCCAGAAGATCGCGCGCGAAATCTTCTTCCTCGCTCGCGAGTACGACGCGCAGCGCGCCTACGAGATGGGCACGGTGAACGCTGTCGTGCCGCACGCCGAACTCGAGGCGACCGCCCTCGACTGGGCCGAGACGATTCTCACCAAGAGCCCCACGGCCATCCGCATGCTCAAGTACGCCATGAACCTCACCGACGACGGGATGGTCGGCCAACAGCTCTTCGCGGGCGAGGCCACGCGGCTCGCCTACGGCACCGACGAGGCTGTCGAAGGTCGCGACAGTTTTCTCGAGAAGCGCGCCCCCGACTGGTCGCCGTTCCCCTGGCAGTACTAGTCCCGAGCGGCAAATTTGCCGCACAGTGGCGCTTCGCCCACACGCAAGCGCCCTTTCGCGGCAGATCTGGCCCGAAGGGGCGGTTAGGCCTCGAGGCCTGCGCCCACGCGGTCGAGCACTCCGGCGATGAGCTGCTCGCGCGCGTGAGGGTCGGGCACGAAGTCGCGCAGGATGACCGCGAGGCCGTGGGCGCTCGCCTGCGCGAGCATCATGCGGCTCGCCACGCGCTGCTCGTCGACCTCGCCGGGGGGCTCGAGTTCGAGCACGATGTCGCGCACGAGATCGGCAGCGTTAGGGTCATCTGCTCTGTCGGGCGGAGTGGTCATGGGCATCGAGACGAGCGAGAACAGCTGTGGCTCGGCGAGTGCGAACGAAATGTATGACTCGCCAACCTCGCGCAGGCGGTCGAGAGGGGCGCGGCCTTCGGCGGCAGAGAGGCGCGAGAACATGTCGCGCGCCATGATCTCGCGGGCGCGCTGTGCGACAGCCGCGATGAGGTGGTCGCCACTCGGGAAGTGCCGGTAGACGGCAGCGGCGCTCACGCCGCACGCGGCGGCGATGCGGCGCACCGTGACGCCCTCGAGCCCCTCAGCCCGGGCAAGTTCCTCGCCCGCATCGACGAGCGCGTCACGCAGTGCGCCGTGGTGGTAGGCCGAGCGCTCGGGGCGCGCGGTTGCCGCACTCTTCACCGCACGCCCACCCGACATGTTGACAGTGTACACATCGGTGCGCTAGACATAGCGCGGATGTTAACGCCGTAAACACGCGCGGCAGAACCCCGCGACCATCCCCAGGAGAACGAGAACCATGAGCACACGCGAGCAGCGCATCCGTCGCCAGATCGAGAAGAGCGCCGCCGACCCTCGCACCGGCGAGGTGCTGTGGCGCGTCGTCGCCCCCGACGGCAGCCTCGATGTCGCGCACGGCGACCTCGACCGACCGTTCTTCATCGCGAGCGCCAGCAAGCTCTTCACCGTCGTGTGCCTCGCGCAGTTGCGTGACGAAGGACGCCTCGACTGGGATGCCCCCATTGCCGGATACCTGCCCGACCTCGACCTGAGCGGCCTCGCTGTCGGGACCGACCGAGACGGCAGCGTTCGCGATGTCAGCGCCGAAATCACGGTGCGTGAGGTCATGGGGCACACCGCCGGACTCGCCGACTACTTCGAGGGCCCCCGCCCTGACGGCCCGACGACGCTCGAGCGCGCGCTGCACAGCGACTTCGGGTGGAGCGAGGCCGAGGTGGTGGAATGGTCGCGCGCCATGACCCCCGGGCGCCGCGGCCGCGGCCTCTACAGCGACACGGGATTCCAGCTACTCGACGGTGTTGTTGAGCGCCTCGACGCGCGCCCGTTCGCCGAGTCGGTGCGGGCGCGCATCACCGCGCCGCTCGGCCTCGACCACACCTACGTCTTCACGAGCGACACGCTCGACCGCTTTGACGAGATCGCAGTCATTCGTCACGGTGATCGCGAACTGCGGCTGCCTCTGCTTCTTGCCTCGTGCGGTGGACAGGGCGGTGTCGTTTCGACACTGCGCGACGGCGTCACCTTTGTGCAGGCCTTCTTCGAGGGCCGGCTGTTTGACGCGGCACTGCTCGGCGAGATGCTCTCCGACTGGCACCGCATTTTCTCGCCGCTTGACTACGGCACGGGTGTCATGCGCTTCAGACTTCCCGCGGTGCTCACAGCATTCCGCTCGTTCTCGTTCGAGGGGCATTCGGGGTCGAGCGGAGTCGTGTTCTACCGCGAAGCCCGCACGGGCGTGATCGTGGTCGGCACGGTGAATCAGCTCGCCCGGCGCTCGTTGCCGTACCAGTTGATGATCCGCACGGTAGCAGCATCCAGACCCCCCAACTCCTAGCGCCCCCAGGGCTCGCGGCGGTCCAGATTTGCCGCATTTCGGCGGATGCTCGGGGCATGAGCGCCCATTCGTGCCAGATCTGGCAGAAGAGGGGCGCTGCACCGCACCCAGGCCGCCGGGGGTAGCGTGGGCGCGTGACTCGTGCGCTCGCCATCATCGACTCTGAAGAGCCCCTGGAATGCCTGGATGCTCTGCGCGACGCGCTCTCAGGTGACGGGCCCGCCGTGCTCTTTCGTGGCGGCGGCACGAACCCCGTGCACACGGCTCCCCTCGAGGTCGAACGCCGCATCGCTCTCGTGGTCGAGACGAGCGGCACGACGGGCCGGCCGAAGCGCGTGGCTCTCAGCGCCGACGCGGTGCTCGCGAGCGCGGCGGCTACCGAGAGTGCTCTCGGCGGTCC
>Ga0209066_10005306_pt1 | contig 13642 bp, 4 predicted proteins | sample All_14_2_FD_187198 | JGI IMG/M metagenome (GOLD analysis project Ga0209066, IMG submission 187198) | Freshwater microbial communities in response to fracking from Pennsylvania, USA - Allegheny Zone_MetaG_DW_15 (SPAdes) (version 2) ...
GTTCCAAGATTAAGGATGCTGCCCCCTTCATAATTTACATAATAATTATCTGAAAATATGCTGTCGTTTACAGTAAGAGTTCCCTGGCTTAATATTGCGCCGCCGCCTGGAGACCCTGCACAGCCGACATTACAGCGCCCATATCTCAAGGTCAATTTGTTGAGTGTCAGATTTCCGGTACTTGAGACTAGAAAAATACGTCTATTTGCTGTGCCTGCTGCAACAGCCGCTTGAATGATAGTGTCTGTTGCGCTGTTGCCAGTGATGGTAATCTGGGTTGTAATGGTTGGCAGAGCAGAAATACCAATTGTCGAAATGGGATTAGCTGCGTTGACATAAGTTGGGTCGAAGGTGATGGTGTTCGCATCTGTCTGGGTATTTGAGAACTCAATCGCTTCGCGCAGGGTACAGTCCTGATTTCCGAAGCCTTGACTACGAAGGTCGCAGACACCGTCACTCGTATCAGCAGTGCTGTTGACGATGAGAGCAGGCCCACTTTGAGTGGGAGTGACCTCGTATGCACCGATATCGCAGTGCGTTCCTTGTGGACGCGCCAGTCCGCGCTGGTCAAGGTTGTTAACAGGAGCAGCCGCACAGGTGGCATCGTCGCCCGCGTTCAAGGCAGGGGATGGGTAGATCAGCGCCATCGTTTGTGTAGGACCGCCATTATTTGCCAGCGGACCTAAATTCGGGTCGCCGCTCAACGAAGCAGAGCAGGTGCCGTCTTCTACTAAGTTATTTGTATTCGTGCCGATAGTTACTGAATTTTTACAATCTCCGCCGCTGGTGGAATTTGCGATGATGGTATTTGCGAAGTTGAGCATGCCCGCGTTCGTAATGCCACCTCCGCCATTGAGAGGATTCGGATTTGCCGAATTTCCTGAGATCGTGCTGTTGGTAATCGTGAGTGTTTGGTAATTAAAAATACCGCCGCCTGTACTAACAGCTGAGTTTGCTGCGAAGGTGCTGTTTGTGACAGTGAGCGCGTTTCCATTGTACAGGCCGCCGCCGACGTTGGCAGAATTCCCCGAGAAAGTGCTGTTCGTGATTGTCATAGTAGATGTGGCGAAGTCATTGAACACGCCGCCGCCGAAGCTCGCAGCAGATGAATTATTGGCGATGGAACTGTTTGTGATTGTGAGCGTGCCCGAGTTGTAAATACCACCGCCATCGGTGCTGGGCGAATTCCCGTTTCGCACGGTCAGACTGTTGAGAGTCAGGTTTCCTGACGAGCTGATTTGAAAGACACGATAGGTGGCGGGACTGCAACCGCCTGGAAGGGTGACCGGATTGCAAGTGGATGCCTGGATGATCGTATTCGCCACGCTATTACCGTTGATGATGATCGTGGATGTGACAGTTGGTAATTGAGCCGTTAATGTAAATGTTGCCCCAAGCAGGGTGATGGTATCTGTCCCAGAGCCGGCAGGGCAGCCGCCGTATGCCGCGTCGGTATTTGCGGCGACGATCGCCTCGCGCAGTGAACAACTTGCGTCGAAATTATTATCATCGGCGGTGGTGTTCACCGTGATCGTTGCTGCGTAGGCGGGTTGCACCCCTACGAGAACAATCATTAAACTTAAACAAATAAATACATACAGGAACTTCTGTAAAACAGGTCGCATGAATTTCTCCTTGGAATATGATATATCGCTCTTTATAAGCGGAATAACCCGATATTTCAGAGTATTTTACTCTACTACTTTGGTGTTGCACGCTTTGATTAGCGGGTTAGGGATAGTACTTTTGGCTTTTTGAAAGATCCAAGAGTAAAGAAGGATATTAAAAAAAACAAAAAGACCGCCGAAGTTTTGCTTGGCGGTCTTTTTGTAAATTGGGTAATAGGTCTCTATGGCGTACAAGTGGCACTGGGCACCCAGATGCCAAGAGTAGCCTTGGGAGGGATAAGATCGGTGCGAGAGCAGGAAAGAGTGCCCGCGCTGTCATAGAACTTGGTAGTCACAGTAGCCTGTGTCGCCTCGGTGTTCTGGATGTAGAAAGCCGAGTCGTAGGAACCGCCAAAGGCATCCTTGAAAAGCATGGAAAGGAAAGAGGAGGAACTACCAGAGGAGAAGCCGTTGTAGGTGGTGATCTGCGGACCGATGTGAGGACGCCCGACCCCGACAATGGGCTGATCGGAAGAGACGATCACGCCACCGACCCAACCGGTGGGGAGGCAGGCCTCGGAGGGCACCCAATAGCCCTTGGAAGCAAAAGGAGCGAGGGTGTCATTCTTGGTGCAGCTCAAGGAGCCAGCGGAGTCGTAGAACTGGATGGTGATGTTGGCAGTATTGGAGGAGTGAGTGTTCTGGAGATAGAAGGCGGCGTCATAGGAACCCCCGAAGGCATCCTTGAAGAGCATGGGGATGAAGGAAGAGGAGGAGCCTGCGGAGAAGCCGTTGTAGGTGGTGATCTGTGAGCCGATGTGAGGACGCCCGACCGAGACAATGGGCTGATCGGAAGAGACGATCACGCCACCGACCCAGCCGGTAGGGAGGCAGGACTCGGAGGGCACCCAATAGCCCTTGGAGGCGAGAGGGGAGACAGTGTCGTTCTTGGTGCAGGAGAGAGCGCCAGTGGAGTCGTAGAAGTTGATGGTGATGTTGGCGGTGTTGGAGGGATGGATATTCTGGATGTAGAAAGCGGAGTCGTACGAGCCCCCGAAGGCATCCTTGAAGAGCATGGGAATGGAGGCGGAGGTGGAGCCTGCGGAGAAGCCGTTATAGGTCATGACCTCGGAACCGATGTGCGGGCGACCAATGGCGACGATGGGCTGATCGGAGGTGACGAGAGCGCTACCTACCCATCCAGCGGGGAGGCAGGACTCAGAGGGGAGCCAATAGCCTTTGGAGGCGAGAGGGGAGACGGTGTCGTTCTTGGTGCAGGAGAGGGTACCGGTGGAGTCATAGAACTGGATGGTGACATTAGCAGAGGAAGCGCTGATATTCTGGACGTAGAGAGCGGCATCATAGGAACCACCGAAGGCATCCTTGAAGAGCATGGGGACATAGGAGGAGAGAGCACCGGAGGAGAAGCCATCATAGGAGGCGATCTCTGCACCGATATGAGGACGACCGACTGTGACGACATTCTTGTCTGCGCTCACTGACACGCTTCCCAGCCAGGGAGAGGGGAGAATGGCCGAATTCGCTACAGTCCACTGCGCGTAGAGGGTGATATCAGCAGAGAAGTTGTAGATCGCGCCATCGGCATAGGCTGTGCCGGAGCCATTGGCAGCGGTGTTCCAGCCGGAGAAAGTGTAGCCTGAGCGAGTAAAGGCATTGGCAGTCAACGCAGTAGCAGAATTGGCCGATTGATTTTTCATGGATCCGCCATTTGAACCATTGCCGTTGAAAGTGACGGTGTGGGATGGAATGGCAGCAGTTGTAAAGGTAAACGGTGCGTCAGTAGCCCACTTATAGGAGGCAGGTGTGCCAACAACCGCGCGCACAGCCCATGAGTAATTGGTACCGGATGACAAGCCCGAAAGATTCGCAGAGGTAGCTCCACCTGTCGAGTGCCAGTTTGCCCCGAACATATCGGCAACACAATCGGCGATATTAGCTTGTACACAATACTGGTAATCGGTCGCGCCGGTGCTGGCATTCCATGATAATGTCGGCGAGGTGGAAAGATCTGTTGCACCATCTGCAGGCGCGATGGTTGTAAACGCTCCTGGTGTGCCGTAGACAACCAGTTCATTGCCATAAGAGGTGCCGGTAGCGTTGGTGGCGAAGGCACGCACATAATACTGTGTGCCGGGCGTTAGGCTCATCGCATCCAGACCAACGGTGAAGGGGCCTGTAGTGGTGGTTGAGCCAATATCCACCATGCTGTCGCCGGTGTCTGGGTTGCTAGTGGTGCTGTACACCACGCCATAGGCAGTCACAGACGCAGGGGAGCCCAAATCACTCAGGGTTGCGTTCACCTGACGGTTACTAAGCGTCTCGATGGAATCTGTAGTTACTTTTGGGGCAATATTCCACTGAGCATAGAGGGTGACGTCGGCAGAGAAGTTATAGATTGCGCCATCGGCATATGCCGTGCCATTGCCACCTAAAGCTGTATTCCAACCCGCAAAAGTATAACCAGTCTTAGTGAAGGTATTAAGTGTCAGTGCCGTGGGAACGCTGGCACTTTGATTGGACATTGTGCCGCCTGTATTGCCATTGCCGTTAAAGGTGACTGTAAAGTCCATCAGAGGAGTCAAAATAACTTGTCCGTTGCCACCTTTATAACCGGATGTAATGGTGCCTCCGATAGCTAAACTGCCACCACCGCCACCACCGCCGCCGCCTGCAACGACAACGCGGTTTCCTGTTCCATTTCCGCTTTGACGTACATCAGATGCGCCGCCACCATTTCCATATGTGGAATATCCGGTGCCTCCACCATTGTAGCCATTCAGCCCACCTACGTAGATGTAAAGGGTCTCACCTGGCGTAACGGCGATTGTTGCTTGTGCTCGGGCACCCAGACCGCCTGATGAGCCGGCGTTGCCGCTTTGGCCCTGCGCTCCAGATGCATCAACTTTTATCAAGTAGACACCGGCAGGCACCACATATTGCTGCTCGGCGCCCGTGTAGTCAAAGGTTATTGATGACGCTGCATACGCCGGCGTAACCCCAACTGCGCCTAAGGTTAACGAAAGCAGGATGGATAGAAAGACAAGTGAATTCAAAAATCTATATTTCATAATTGTTCTCCTTTTATTTTTTTTGATCAGAATTCGAGAGCAGGAAACTTTATGGAAAAGTTCGTTTTTTACCCTGAGCCCCTCCTATGTACATGAGGGTTGTTCTCTTCGCTGCCTTCCATATTGACTTTCATCAGACGAAGAGTGTGCAATAACTCTGCGCGTGAGGCGGTTTTTGCCAGCACCATATCTGCACCATATTCCAATGCAGATTGGCTTTGTCCATCTACTTCATCGCTAATAAGTGCCAGAACAACGGCAGTAGGTACCCGTTTGTGCAATTCCCGCATCATATCCAAGTCGTCCACCCCCGGGTTGCCAATGGCGAATAGGATGATCCTGGGCTGCAAGTTTTCAACAATTTGCATTGTTTCAAACCCATTCGCTGCAATAGCACCAATGGTCAAGTCAGGTTCATCCGCGATGGCATTGACAATCGCGGCGCGCATCAGCGGGTGTTTCTCGATGACCATAACGGTGGTAGGCTGGGGCTGCATGTTTCAAAATATACTAAGTCGGATGTCCTTTGTCATCAGCATGGTGTTTATTTTTTGTGGAAGTTTATTTAAGCCGGACTTAAACGGGGTCTTAAACAAAAAGCTGGCAGTCGCTCAAAGGCGACTGCCAGCTTTTTATACCTATGTCAAACAGTATCCTATTTGCTGGGCAGTTCTCGTTTGTTGATGTAAGCCACCGCCTGGGTGCGTGTTTCTAAGCCCAGGCGCTGCAGAATATGATGGATGTGCGAACGAACCGTCGCTTCAGAGAGATGCAAGGCCCGTCCAATTTCCGCATCCGATTTTCCACTACCAAGCAGAACAAGGATCTCCTCCTGCCGTCCAGTCAATGGCTCATTTACCCCGCGCCTCTCCAACGGGGTTGTTTTCATCTTTCGCAACCCATTGAACAGTTTTTGCGTAATGCCGGAGGGTAAATAGGGGATTCCATCCGCCACCCGACGGACCCCTTCCAGTAAATACGAACGTGGTGCAGTCTTTGGAAAATAGCCCAAGGCTCCGGCCTGGATCGCGGCAATCACTTTCTCCTCTTCCTCAAGGCTGGTAACCACCATGATACGCGCCTGGGGATTCCTTTCCATGATCTGCTGGATCGTCTCTAGTCCGCTCATTTCGGGCATCAATAGATCCATCAGAATCACATCTGGATGGTGTTCCTCGATCTGGGCTAGCGCTTCTGCGCCGTTCGAGGCTTCGCAGCATATCACTAGGCTGGGTTCCTCCTCCAGCGCGGTTCGCAGCGCTTCGCGCATCATGGGATGGTCGTCTGTGATCATTATTTTTATTTTTCTCATGGCACTTCTCTTTTCTCCACGCACACGGTCACACGGGTGCCTTCATTGGGTGTCGAGCGAATTTCTAAAGTTCCGCCGAGCAGTTCTGCTCGTTCATGCATATTGCGTAGACCCATTCCGCCGCTGTGCATGCGATTCAGATTGAACCCAATGCCATCATCGGCAATTTGTACTTCTGCCCTGGCTTTATCGCAGCGCAGGCTGACGGTCACATTGTGAGCTTGAGCGTGTTTGAGCGAATTGTTCAATGCCTCTATGGTAATTCGGAATAGATTTTCACGCCACACCACTGGACATTCATTTGCGTCTCCTTCCATGATCAAGGAAGTTCGCAGCCCGGACCGTTCCTCGACACTGGTTAGACGTATCTCGATCTCACGCATCAGGTCAATCTGCATTTCCATCTCCGCCGGTTGAAGTTGATACAGCATGAGACGGGTTTCCTTCAGGGCCTGCCTGGCACTTTCCTGCAGACGTTCCGCAAGCTGATGGGCACGCTCCTTGTTACCTTTCTCCAGAGAAGATATCAATGTTTCAGAGAATAGATTCAAACTGTGCAGAGACTGGCTGACCGAATCATGCAGGTCGCGTGCCAGGCGCTGGCGTTCTTCGATCACAGCCAGTGCGCGGTGTTGTTTCACCAATTGCTCCTGCGTGGCGAGCAGTGCGGCCTGCTGTTCAACGCGCTGGCTGATATCCACTAAGGAAGCGAGGAAATAGCGTGGGGATCCGTTGGGAAAGCGCTGGCAGGAGACAAATAAACTAACATGCAGAATTCCGCCACCTTGGCGGATGAAGCGTGTGTCCAGTTGATAGGTATTGCGTTCGCCGCGCAGGGCTTGATGAAATAGCTCTAGTTCAGCTTCAAGATCATCGGGGTGACTCAGACTACTCCAGGTGAGTTGTTTCAATTCCTCCCGCGAATAGCCGAGCATCCGGCATAGTTGATCATTCACTTCGATCCAACTTTTGTCTGGTGCCGTGACACTCATGCCTACCGCACCCATGTTGAAATAGCCTGAGAAATTCTCCTGGCTGATGCGCAAAACCTCCTGAATTTGTCTGCGCTCGGCCAATTCATTGCGAAGCTGGTGATAGATCTGTGAGTTGTTCAACATCAGAGCGACGATCTGGGCTAGTTGCTCCCCAATATCGATATCAATCTCATTGAAGGGATGATTCTGCCTGGTGCGTGAACAGTTGATGGCCCCGATAACACGCCCGAGCTGGATGACAGGGATGATCAGGATGGCATGGAAGGGATGTTCATCGAATTCCCGTCTGCGTTGTGGCCAGGTGGCGTAATCGTCTAAGACGATGTATTGCCCAGAATCGACCGCCTGCCAGCTGAGCCAGCCACCCTCACCCCGCCGCAAAATATCGCCCTTGGCGAGCGGTTGGTCGGAGGTGGCGGCATAGGTGACGATGGTGTTTTCATCCTCAAGCAGATCAACGCTGATATCCGGCGCATCTAGCAGAGAGCTGGCTTTTACAAGGAAGGTTTGGAGAATGTCATCCAGTTCGAAGCGGTTTACGAGGTCAAAGGTGGCTTGGTTGAGAGCCGCGAGGGTTTCGTTACGGCGGTTGAGCAGGTATTCGAATTCCTTACGTTCTGTGATGTCATGAATCATCACCAAATGACCATATACCTGCTGGCGCTGGTCTGATAATGGGATGCGTTGGATGTTGTAACTTTTCTGATTGAAATGGAAATCCCGTGCGGTTTTTTTCAGCGGGTCCTCAAACAGGGCGATGATTTCAGGGAACTCCTTTAGCGGGGTGTCGTAAATTGGATTCCACAAATCCTTTTGATCGATGCCGGAGATGGATCGTGCGGATGGGTTGAAGTCGACCAGACGCATATGCTCATCGACAACGAGCACACCGTCGGACATTTGATCTAGCATCATATTGCGGGCGGTCGGAACGATTTCCATGAAACGCGAGCCATATAAGGCAATCAGGAAGATCACGCCTGTGATGGAGAAAGTGATGGACGACCAATCTACGCCAGGAGCGTTAAATCTGTCAAAAATATAGAGCAGGTTGCTGGCGATCGGGACCGCCAATGCTAGCAGCATCAAACGCGCCTGTTTTCGCGGTAGATCCATGCTGGTTGTTGCAACCTGCAAAAGATTTAAAGCAATCAGAAGTACTAGAAAATATCCGCTGAGGGAGACCCAAAGAAACCCTGGTCCATGTATGAAATCAACTGCGTTATTCGCCCGGCTGCTGGGGATAAGATCGGTCCACAACAATTTATGATATTCATTGGTCCATGCCAGTAGAATGCCAGACAAGGGAACAAGCAGCAGGAAAATCTGGACCGATATTTTTTTAAGCCAGTCTTCATGACCTGCATAAATGATGGAGTAGACTGTCATCAAGCTTAATGCCGGCAAATAGGTTGTATATTCCAGCTTGGCAAAGAAAACCTTTAGGGATAGGGGGACTGCAGCATAATCCAGTCCGGAGAACAGGCTCCAAAGAACGATGACCATCATGGCTGTCGCAAAATATATTCCGCCCTTGCTCTTTCGCCGTTGCCAGGCGACATACGCCGTAAAGATATTCACCATTGTGGCAAGGAAGATGATAACGCTGATGTTGGTCAATATGAACATTGAGGCTCTCGGAAAGCATTTTAACCTTTTCCTGCCAATATTACCTGCCTGATTTAATAAATATAATAAGAATTTGAAACTCAGTTTTCGAGCAAATAAAGCAAAGACCGCCGAAGTTTTGCTTGGCGGTCTTTTTGTAAATTGGGTAATAGGTCTCTATGGCGTACAAGTGGCACTGGGCACCCAGATGCCAAGAGTAGCCTTGGGAGGGATAAGATCGGTGCGAGAGCAGGAAAGAGTGCCCGCGCTGTCATAGAACTTGGTAGTCACAGTAGCCTGTGTCGCCTCGGTGTTCTGGATGTAGAAAGCCGAGTCGTAGGAACCGCCAAAGGCATCCTTGAAAAGCATGGAAAGGAAAGAGGAGGAACTACCAGAGGAGAAGCCGTTGTAGGTGGTGATCTGCGGACCGATGTGAGGACGCCCGACCCCGACAATGGGCTGATCGGAAGAGACGATCACGCCACCGACCCAACCGGTGGGGAGGCAGGCCTCGGAGGGCACCCAATAGCCCTTGGAAGCAAAAGGAGCGAGGGTGTCATTCTTGGTGCAGCTCAAGGAGCCAGCGGAGTCGTAGAACTGGATGGTGATGTTGGCAGTATTGGAGGAGTGAGTGTTCTGGAGATAGAAGGCGGCGTCATAGGAACCCCCGAAGGCATCCTTGAAGAGCATGGGGATGAAGGAAGAGGAGGAGCCTGCGGAGAAGCCGTTGTAGGTGGTGATCTGTGAGCCGATGTGAGGACGCCCGACCGAGACAATGGGCTGATCGGAAGAGACGATCACGCCACCGACCCAGCCGGTAGGGAGGCAGGACTCGGAGGGCACCCAATAGCCCTTGGAGGCGAGAGGGGAGACAGTGTCGTTCTTGGTGCAGGAGAGAGCGCCAGTGGAGTCGTAGAAGTTGATGGTGATGTTGGCGGTGTTGGAGGGATGGATATTCTGGATGTAGAAAGCGGAGTCGTACGAGCCCCCGAAGGCATCCTTGAAGAGCATGGGAATGGAGGCGGAGGTGGAGCCTGCGGAGAAGCCGTTATAGGTCATGACCTCGGAACCGATGTGCGGGCGACCAATGGCGACGATGGGCTGATCGGAGGTGACGAGAGCGCTACCTACCCATCCAGCGGGGAGGCAGGACTCAGAGGGGAGCCAATAGCCTTTGGAGGCGAGAGGGGAGACGGTGTCGTTCTTGGTGCAGGAGAGGGTACCGGTGGAGTCATAGAACTGGATGGTGACATTAGCAGAGGAAGCGCTGATATTCTGGACGTAGAGAGCGGCATCATAGGAACCACCGAAGGCATCCTTGAAGAGCATGGGGACATAGGAGGAGAGAGCACCGGAGGAGAAGCCATCATAGGAGGCGATCTCTGCACCGATATGAGGACGACCGACTGTGACGACATTCTTGTCTGCGCTCACTGACACGCTTCCCAGCCAGGGAGAGGGGAGAATGGCCGAATTCGCTACAGTCCACTGCGCGTAGAGGGTGATATCAGCAGAGAAGTTGTAGATCGCGCCATCGGCATAGGCTGTGCCGGAGCCATTGGCAGCGGTGTTCCAGCCGGAGAAAGTGTAGCCTGAGCGAGTAAAGGCATTGGCAGTCAACGCAGTAGCAGAATTGGCCGATTGATTTTTCATGGATCCGCCATTTGAACCATTGCCGTTGAAAGTGACGGTGTGGGATGGAATGGCAGCAGTTGTAAAGGTAAACGGTGCGTCAGTAGCCCACTTATAGGAGGCAGGTGTGCCAACAACCGCGCGCACAGCCCATGAGTAATTGGTACCGGATGACAAGCCCGAAAGATTCGCAGAGGTAGCTCCACCTGTCGAGTGCCAGTTTGCCCCGAACATATCGGCAACACAATCGGCGATATTAGCTTGTACACAATACTGGTAATCGGTCGCGCCGGTGCTGGCATTCCATGATAATGTCGGCGAGGTGGAAAGATCTGTTGCACCATCTGCAGGCGCGATGGTTGTAAACGCTCCTGGTGTGCCGTAGACAACCAGTTCATTGCCATAAGAGGTGCCGGTAGCGTTGGTGGCGAAGGCACGCACATAATACTGTGTGCCGGGCGTTAGGCTCATCGCATCCAGACCAACGGTGAAGGGGCCTGTAGTGGTGGTTGAGCCAATATCCACCATGCTGTCGCCGGTGTCTGGGTTGCTAGTGGTGCTGTACACCACGCCATAGGCAGTCACAGACGCAGGGGAGCCCAAATCACTCAGGGTTGCGTTCACCTGACGGTTACTAAGCGTCTCGATGGAATCTGTAGTTACTTTTGGGGCAATATTCCACTGAGCATAGAGGGTGACGTCGGCAGAGAAGTTATAGATTGCGCCATCGGCATATGCCGTGCCATTGCCACCTAAAGCTGTATTCCAACCCGCAAAAGTATAACCAGTCTTAGTGAAGGTATTAAGTGTCAGTGCCGTGGGAACGCTGGCACTTTGATTGGACATTGTGCCGCCTGTATTGCCATTGCCGTTAAAGGTGACTGTAAAGTCCATCAGAGGAGTCAAAATAACTTGTCCGTTGCCACCTTTATAACCGGATGTAATGGTGCCTCCGATAGCTAAACTGCCACCACCGCCACCACCGCCGCCGCCTGCAACGACAACGCGGTTTCCTGTTCCATTTCCGCTTTGACGTACATCAGATGCGCCGCCACCATTTCCATATGTGGAATATCCGGTGCCTCCACCATTGTAGCCATTCAGCCCACCTACGTAGATGTAAAGGGTCTCACCTGGCGTAACGGCGATTGTTGCTTGTGCTCGGGCACCCAGACCGCCTGATGAGCCGGCGTTGCCGCTTTGGCCCTGCGCTCCAGATGCATCAACTTTTATCAAGTAGACACCGGCAGGCACCACATATTGCTGCTCGGCGCCCGTGTAGTCAAAGGTTATTGATGACGCTGCATACGCCGGCGTAACCCCAACTGCGCCTAAGGTTAACGAAAGCAGGATGGATAGAAAGACAAGTGAATTCAAAAATCTATATTTCATAATTGTTCTCCTTTTATTTTTTTTGATCAGAATTCGAGAGCAGGAAACTTTATGGAAAAGTTCGTTTTTTACCCTGAGCCCCTCCTATGTACATGAGGGTTGTTCTCTTCGCTGCCTTCCATATTGACTTTCATCAGACGAAGAGTGTGCAATAACTCTGCGCGTGAGGCGGTTTTTGCCAGCACCATATCTGCACCATATTCCAATGCAGATTGGCTTTGTCCATCTACTTCATCGCTAATAAGTGCCAGAACAACGGCAGTAGGTACCCGTTTGTGCAATTCCCGCATCATATCCAAGTCGTCCACCCCCGGGTTGCCAATGGCGAATAGGATGATCCTGGGCTGCAAGTTTTCAACAATTTGCATTGTTTCAAACCCATTCGCTGCAATAGCACCAATGGTCAAGTCAGGTTCATCCGCGATGGCATTGACAATCGCGGCGCGCATCAGCGGGTGTTTCTCGATGACCATAACGGTGGTAGGCTGGGGCTGCATGTTTCAAAATATACTAAGTCGGATGTCCTTTGTCATCAGCATGGTGTTTATTTTTTGTGGAAGTTTATTTAAGCCGGACTTAAACGGGGTCTTAAACAAAAAGCTGGCAGTCGCTCAAAGGCGACTGCCAGCTTTTTATACCTATGTCAAACAGTATCCTATTTGCTGGGCAGTTCTCGTTTGTTGATGTAAGCCACCGCCTGGGTGCGTGTTTCTAAGCCCAGGCGCTGCAGAATATGATGGATGTGCGAACGAACCGTCGCTTCAGAGAGATGCAAGGCCCGTCCAATTTCCGCATCCGATTTTCCACTACCAAGCAGAACAAGGATCTCCTCCTGCCGTCCAGTCAATGGCTCATTTACCCCGCGCCTCTCCAACGGGGTTGTTTTCATCTTTCGCAACCCATTGAACAGTTTTTGCGTAATGCCGGAGGGTAAATAGGGGATTCCATCCGCCACCCGACGGACCCCTTCCAGTAAATACGAACGTGGTGCAGTCTTTGGAAAATAGCCCAAGGCTCCGGCCTGGATCGCGGCAATCACTTTCTCCTCTTCCTCAAGGCTGGTAACCACCATGATACGCGCCTGGGGATTCCTTTCCATGATCTGCTGGATCGTCTCTAGTCCGCTCATTTCGGGCATCAATAGATCCATCAGAATCACATCTGGATGGTGTTCCTCGATCTGGGCTAGCGCTTCTGCGCCGTTCGAGGCTTCGCAGCATATCACTAGGCTGGGTTCCTCCTCCAGCGCGGTTCGCAGCGCTTCGCGCATCATGGGATGGTCGTCTGTGATCATTATTTTTATTTTTCTCATGGCACTTCTCTTTTCTCCACGCACACGGTCACACGGGTGCCTTCATTGGGTGTCGAGCGAATTTCTAAAGTTCCGCCGAGCAGTTCTGCTCGTTCATGCATATTGCGTAGACCCATTCCGCCGCTGTGCATGCGATTCAGATTGAACCCAATGCCATCATCGGCAATTTGTACTTCTGCCCTGGCTTTATCGCAGCGCAGGCTGACGGTCACATTGTGAGCTTGAGCGTGTTTGAGCGAATTGTTCAATGCCTCTATGGTAATTCGGAATAGATTTTCACGCCACACCACTGGACATTCATTTGCGTCTCCTTCCATGATCAAGGAAGTTCGCAGCCCGGACCGTTCCTCGACACTGGTTAGACGTATCTCGATCTCACGCATCAGGTCAATCTGCATTTCCATCTCCGCCGGTTGAAGTTGATACAGCATGAGACGGGTTTCCTTCAGGGCCTGCCTGGCACTTTCCTGCAGACGTTCCGCAAGCTGATGGGCACGCTCCTTGTTACCTTTCTCCAGAGAAGATATCAATGTTTCAGAGAATAGATTCAAACTGTGCAGAGACTGGCTGACCGAATCATGCAGGTCGCGTGCCAGGCGCTGGCGTTCTTCGATCACAGCCAGTGCGCGGTGTTGTTTCACCAATTGCTCCTGCGTGGCGAGCAGTGCGGCCTGCTGTTCAACGCGCTGGCTGAT
>Ga0209066_10005309_pt1 | contig 13639 bp, 10 predicted proteins | sample All_14_2_FD_187198 | JGI IMG/M metagenome (GOLD analysis project Ga0209066, IMG submission 187198) | Freshwater microbial communities in response to fracking from Pennsylvania, USA - Allegheny Zone_MetaG_DW_15 (SPAdes) (version 2) ...
GCACTTGAGGTACCCTCTATTTGCGCCGCTAAACTCCTAAAAAAACAAACAGATATTGCTTTAGTTCCTGTAGGCGTAATGATCCAGCCTGAACATAACCTTGACATCATCACCCAATTTTGCATCGGTAGTAATGGAAAGGTTAAAACGGTTCTTTTGCTATCGCATACTCCATTACACCAAATCAAACGAATCTATTTAGATACCGACTCCAGAACCTCTGTCATGCTGGTCAAAGTTTTAGCTAAATTCTTCTGGAATATAAAACCCGAGTGGTACTCAATGAATGATATGCCATTAGTACTGCAACCCACCGATGCAATGGTTGCTATTGGCGATAAAACCTTCAACCTCTCCACTCAATTTGAATTTGTCACCGACTTATCAGAAGCTTGGTATCAATACACAAGTCTCCCTTTTGTCTTTGCGGTTTGGGCTACCAATAAACCTATTCATAACAAACAGATAGACCAGCTAAACGAAGCATTAAGTTGGGGAATTGCCAGAAAAAGAGAGGCCATTGACCATATCAATAATAATGCATTAATCTCCAAAGAGGAGGCTCTAAACTATCTAAGTATCAATATTGACTTCCTGCTTGACCCACTAAAAATGGAAGCCTTGCAACTATTCATCTCCAAAGCTCGGGCATTGTAGCCTAATGCCAATCAATAATGCCAATCCATTTTTCTTGCCTAAAATTGCAGCTCTCCGCATCCTCTCCATATCTTCTTCGCTCTTTCTCCAAATTTTTATGGACAAAAAGGAAAAAAAAATCACACCTATATGCAGAAGATACGGACAGGTAGCGAAGGGATGGCGAAGAGATGAGAAGAAAGAGTTAGAATCTACCGAAGCAAAAGGCGCTACCCTTTCGGAAAGCGCCTTTTTATTTCATTAACATTCAAAACCTAAAAAAATCAATTAAACTGAGTGTTAAGATAGCAATAGTATTATTCTGCTTTAACAAACTTAACCATTTGACTTACCGACCAGGGCCTCTATCTCCTCTGACCTTGGGTCTGTTTCTCATTGTATTAAGTATCTCACGTTTAAAATCATGTTCAGCAGCGTAGAGTTTTATAATCTTCTTAGCAGAGATTATCTTTCGTAATTGACCCACGAACTCTTTCTCAAGGCTAGCCATTCGAGTCTGTTCGTTGATCATTTCATCGATAAGGTTAGAAGCCTCCTCCTCGCTAACACGCATCGGATCCCTCCCCCCTTCACTAAAGACATCATGAAGCCGTTGCTTCATAGCTTGTTCTTTTTTGGCTGAATAGTCATTATAGACAGGCCAAAAAGCTTGAGCCTCTTCTGGAGTTAAGTCCAATCGAGTGGAGATAAAAGCAACTCTTTGACTCCTAATCTCCTTTAAGACCTTGCCATCCAGGGGTAGCTTATCTGGTTGGGCTTGCAATCCAAAGATCATGAAAAGCATGAGCCCGGTTAATACTAGTTTTAGTCTCATTGTTTGGTTCTATTTAATAAAAAGTATCAATTTGTCATATATGCAGCCATTTCGGTTAACGAGGTGTTTTGTAAAAGCAGGTAATCAGCTAGCGAGGAATCAGGAATTTGCGAAAGCTCATCTACCAACCACTCGCGACTACCATAATCTACATGAACCGAATCATTTTGAAGAGCCTGTTCAAGAATCTCATCCCCCACCACAGCCAACTTAATATCTAAGTCTGAAGGAACCTTCTCTAAGGCTATCTCGGTGGATGTAGCAATGACCGGGCTGTCAGTTGCATTAAAGGTATACCGACTGATCAATAAACCTACCGCTAGTATAGCCGCTACTGCTGCAGAAATCTTTATGTATTTTCTAACCGGAACCTGACTTTTAAACCGGCCTTCTAAGACATTCTCTTCAAGTTGATCGAAATAGTCATCGTGAACCCGATAGATCTTAGACGCCTCCCGAGCATGAGGAAGAGCCTCTTTTGACTCACCCATCCTAAAATCCGGAATTACTGATTTTTTATTTCGTTTCATATTATATAACCTTTTTGCTTATCGATATTTGAATTAAAGTCATATTTATTGACCCAACTCAATTACGCACAACAACATAATATTAGACTCCTGAATATCATTAAAGTTTAACCTTGTTTAATTATATCCGTTACTTTATTAAAAGCATGATGATAAGAAGCCTTTAAAGCTCCTTCAGAAACCCCAAGTAACTCAGCCATCTCTTCATAAGGCATCTCATCGTAATACCTTAAATTAAAGACCATCTGTTGTCTTGGAGGTAAGGTGGAAATAGCCTGTATTAACCGACGCTCACTTTCTGTCCCATTGAAACCTCCTTCACTGGTTAAAGCGTGAGCCATTCGATCAACCGTATCATTCCAAGGCACCATTACTTTTAATCTCCTTTGATTTAAAAACCTTAAAACTTCATTTATACATATTCTGTATAACCACGTAAATAACGCCGATTCACCTCTAAATCGATGTACCCCTTTCCAAACACGAAGAAATACTTCCTGAGTAATATCATCGGCATCATCATGAATGATTACACTTCTTCTAACCACCCAATAGATCTTCTCGCGATAAGTCTTTAACAACAGACGATACCCTGCCTCTATCGTAGCAGGTGAACCCAATAATTCCATGATCCTCTCATCTGTCTTACTCTGTCCCAAATCGCTTCTATCTATTTTCGGTTTATGCTTTGAACGATCAATAGGCAACAGGTTTAAATGAATTTTAAAATTATCTCTTTTTTACCAAAATCCAACTATTTCCCTCCCCTCACCTGCCACTTTTCCACTTTAACCGTCTCAAGCCAGTCATCACATTACCACCTTCTTTAATCCTAAAGATTTTAAAACATTTACATAAGACCTCGAAAAGGGGGAAAATATATCCCAGAAAATCGTAAGTTTGAATTACGTTAAACTACAAGCCATTGACTTATATGCGACGCATCATACTTTCCCTGCTCTTTTTAGCTGCTATGCTAAGCTCTTCTATCAATGAGGTTTTTGCACAAAACTCGAAAGCATGCCAATGGGCCGATTCAGTGCTTCAAACCATGACAATAAGAAAGCAGATTGCCCAACTTATGATGATCAGAACCTACTCCAACAGACCCGAAACTCATGCTTTAGCTATTGATTCTCTTGTCATCAACCAGGGTATTGGTGGAGTTTGTTTCTTTCAAGGCACTCCATACCGACAAAAAGCGTTGACCAACAGATGGCAATCGAAATCACAGGTTCCCATTTTGGTTGCTCTGGATGCTGAAACAGGGCCTGGAATGCGCCTAGACAGCACCTTCAATTACCCTGAGGCTATGACATTGGGTGCCATACATAACGATACACTAATTCGTCTAATGGGTCAAAGAATTGGCAAGATGATGCATAGTTTGGGGGTTCATATAAACTTCTCCCCCGTTACCGATGTCAATATCAACCCCGCCAACCCTGTCATTGGCAATCGATCCTTTAGTAGCTCCCCAAACCTCGTCGCAGATAAGTCTATCCATTACGCTCTTGGACTTCAAGATGTTGGAATTCTCCCTACATTAAAACACTTTCCAGGTCATGGCGATACCGACATCGACTCACATTATAGCCTCCCCGTCATTAAAAAAGATAGAGAAACCATCCTAAACACTGAGATCGCTCCCTTCCTAAAAGGTATTCATGCCGGTATTATAGGAATAATGGTGGGTCACCTCTTAATGCCTTCGATAGACTCTACCCCTAACCTCCCCTCCTCTCTATCTGAAGTTATTATTACCAATCTGTTAAAAAAAGAGTTAGACTTCAAAGGAATTATCATCACCGACGGATTGGACATGAAAGGGGTAACGAATCAATATCCAGCTGGATTAGCCGAATACAAATCGCTATTGGCCGGTTCTGATATCCTTTTACTCCCACCAGACCCTATTAAATCGATTAATTTCATCAAACAGATGGTTGATAGTGGCAAAATTGATTCGCTCTATATTGCTCAACGCTGTCATCGGGTTTTAGAATTAAAATTCAAACTTATCATCGATAGAAAAAACGAACTTCAACGATATAACCCTAGTCTCTCCAAAGGTGAAATCGCAGATGTAGCATTAAGAAGGGAGCTCTTCAGACAGTCAATCACTCTGGTAACCAACAAGCAGAACCTCCTACCCATTAAAACACAGGGTAGAAATCCGATGGCTATCATAGAAATTGGGGATAGAGTTCCATCTGGATTTACCAACATCTGCCGAAATTACACTACAGCCGATCCATTCATCATCGGACTAAACCCCACAGCTAGATTATGTGACAGTTTGGCCCGTAACCTGACAACCTACCAAGAGGTGTTGATTGCAGTTGCTACTCCGCGAAAAAGTAAACAAGGTAATTATGGAATCCCTGACAACCTGGCCCGTCTTACTGACTCCCTCAAATCCGCTGGCAAGAGAATCATTCTGGCTTGGTTTGGATCGCCTTATGCCCTTTCAATGCCTAACTTTCCTACCACAACCACCGACGCTATCATCATAGGATGGCAAGCCCATAACGACGTTGCTGAACTCATCCCCCAGATGATCTTTGGAGCCGAGAGATTTCAAGGCTCGCTGCCTGTTGCCATCTCTGACCAATTCACCCTTGGATCAGGTATCAACACCTCCTCACTCAACAAACTTTGTTATGTCCTCCCTGAAGAACTAGGAATAGAAAAAAATGACTTGTTTCAACTAGATCAAATGATAGCTGTTGCCCTCAGTCAAGGAGCTTTCCCCGGCTGTCAGGTCGAACTTGCTTTAAAAGGAAAAGTCTTTTACCAAAAAGCATTCGGATCAATCAACTCCGATAAAAAACAAGAGGTTAAACTTACCGATGTCTATGACCTAGCCTCCCTTACCAAGATACTTGGAACAGGACTAGCCCTCATGAAATTAACCGATCAGAACAAACTGGATATTAACGATCAACTGAGAGATTATCTGAGACTTGGCTCCCGATCTGCGCTAAGAAAAGCCTCCATAAAATCTATCCTCGCCCACGAAGCAGGCCTTCCCGCTTTTATCCCATTCTATAAAAAAACCATCGATAAAAAAGGGCCAAAACAGAACTATTTCCGCGACATTAGACAACCAAAATTTGGTCTGCAAGTGAATGATTCTTTATGGATGAGAAATGATTTTGCGGATACAATCTATAGAACCATTTACAAATTGGAATTATCGAAGAAAAGAGAATATCTCTACTCCGATCTAGGTATGATCTTGATGCGCCCACTAATAGAACAACTCACCGATATGTCTCTTGACACTTATTTAACCAAAGAGTTTTATGAACCCTTGGGGTTATCAGGCTTTGGTTACCTTCCTCTACGAAGACATAAATTGGAAAATATTGCTCCAACTGAGCATGACACGGTATTTAGAAAAAGAGTTGTTCATGGCTGGGTACACGATCCAACCGCAGCGATGTTAGGTGGTATCAGCGGACATGCCGGACTATTTGGTTCTGCCAATGATGTTACAGTAATCATGCAGATGTTAATTCAAGGAGGAGACTACGGAGCAACCCATTTCCTCTCTCAATCGGTAATCAATCAATTTACCTCTATACAGTTTCCTGAACATGGCAATCGCCGCGGATTAACCTTTGACAGGCCGACCTTAACCCCTGTTAAAGACGGCCCTGTTTGTGAAGCTGCCTCTCAACAAAGCTTTGGCCACTCAGGATTTACCGGGACTTATACATGGGCGGATCCATCAAATGGATTAGTCTATGTCTTTCTGAGTAATCGGATCAACCCTAATACTTCCAATAATCTACTTGCAAAAAGCAACCTAAGGACGAGACTCCATCAGAAGGCTTATGAGATAATAGAGAAGGCAAAGAATGAAGCCTTTAAACCGGAAAAAGCCGAAAACCCATTATCACTGTAACCGGTTTTTTATTCTTAGACCTTACAACAAAATAGGTCTTAATCTGTTATAAAACACAGTGCCATGAACCATAATGCTCATAAACATAAAGAGAATAGCTCGAAAGATACTAGCAGTAACAGACTGCTAATTACCATCTTTCTTAACCTGATCATCACTATCGGGGAGTTTGTGGGTGGAATTATTTCAGGGAGCCTCGCACTTATGAGTGATGCACTTCACAATGCTGGAGATACCTTCTCTATTGCGCTTAGTTTTATAGCAAAAAAGGTTGCCGGAAGAGAAGCTACCAACCAAAAAACATTTGGTTATAAAAGAATTGAGATCTTATCGGCTCTGTTTAATGCGACCACCTTACTCGCTATTGCGATCTTTTTGATTAGCGAAGCCATTGAACGAATACAAGAACCTAAAGCCATTGAATCAGGCATCATGCTTTGGGTTGCAGTAATAGGCTTGGTTGCCAATCTTATCGGAGCAGTTCTTCTTCATCAACACTCCCATTCTAGCCTAAATATTAAATCAGCATACTTACATCTGATTGGTGATACCATTAGCTCAATAGCCGTTATTGTTGGTGCTTTACTTATTCAATGGTTAGGTATTATCTGGATAGATCCCGCTGTCACAATTGTTGTCTCCATTTACCTAATTATTGAGTCCTGGAAGATCATTAAACAATCTACAAACATTCTAATGCAAGCAGCCCCTGACGAGATTCAGATTGATCATATCAGGAGCTATATTGAAAAGTATACTCAAATTAGAGATATTCATCATATCCATCTCTGGAATCTCGATGATAAAACGATATTCTTGGAGGCGCATCTTCTGTTTAATGATGATCTTCCATTAAGTAGCGTCGATAAAATAAGAAATCAGATAGAGCTTGAGCTAAAAGCCAATTTTGGTATCAACCATTTGACGCTTCAATCAGAATGTCTGACTTGCTCAAATCCTGCACTATCCGATGATAACCATGTTCATTAAACCATTATAAAACATGTCAGCAAGAGGAAAATCAATCTTATTCTGGGTTCTCTCATTTTTATTGATGGGATCATTAGCCGTATATCAAAGGTTAACCGGCCCCACCCATCCGGCTCGAGGTTCTGTAACCATAGAGGGAACAACCTATAAATTCAAATTACTTCGTAGTTATGAGACCCCCGAAAATGCTCCTGTGACTCTTAAAATCAACAGACTGGGAATCACTGGTGAGGTTTCATATAAAAGATTAAAAACCGATGATGAATGGACCTCCATTCCGATGGAGTTAAACGAGAAGGGCGAATTAATAGCCTATCTCCCTTCCCAACCTGCAGCCGGAAAGCTGGAATATATGGTGACCATTAGCGACAGCGTCGGCCGTCGATTTGATCTTACCGAAGAGCCTGTCGTCATCCGTTTTAAAGGGAAGGTTCCTTTGTACATATTGATTCCGCACATCTTCTGTATGTTCTTCGCCATGTTCTTTGCCCTAAGAACAGGTATTGAATCATTTACCAAAGGCCCCTCAGTTAAAACCCTAACAAAATATACACTCTTCTTATTCCTCATGGGTGGTATTATACTAGGCCCAATAGTCCAAAAATTTGCATTTGGTGCATTCTGGACCGGCTGGCCCTTGGGTCATGACCTGACAGATAATAAAACACTAATCGCTTTTCTTGCCTGGATTATTGCTTATCGAAAGATATCTCGTGATGAGACAAAACAACTTTGGGTAAGAATAGCTGCAACCATCCTCATTTTAATCTATCTCATTCCACATAGTGCCTTAGGCAGCGAACTAGATTATAAATCTGGAAAGGTTCAGACTGGCCAAATTAAATAGTTGCATAATAAAGTGCTTTAGCAGTAAAGACAACGATGAACCTAGCATTAAAACCGGCTCATCATTGTGATATAGTAAATAAAGAAAAACATGACTCCCATTACCCTCATTATTCTTTTAATCACAACAGGAGTTAGCATTCTGGCATTCCAAAAAGAGGATCTCTTTGCCAAACTACGATTCAATGCTTGGTTAATAAACCACCGAAAACAGGGATATCGATTTTTAAGCTATGGGTTGATTCATGCCGATTGGATACACCTGCTAATTAATATGTTTGTACTCTATTCTTTTGGCCCTTTTGTAGAGATGGCTTATCGTGCTGTTTTCGGACTTAAAGGAATATTCTATTATATCCTTCTTTATGTTGGAGCTATTGCCTTTTCAACTATAAGTTCTTATGCAAAACATAAGGATAACCAATACTACAATGCCGTGGGTGCCAGCGGAGCCATCTCAGCAATCGTCTTTGCGGCAGTAATATTTAACCCTCTTGCTCCATTAGGAATCTTGTTTATTCCAATAAGTATTCCTGCGGTTCTGTTTGCATTCTTATATCTGGTTTATTCAGCTTACATGTCAAAACGAGGAGAGGATAACATTGGACATGATGCCCATTTCTGGGGTGCTATCTTCGGCTTTGCATTCACCATTGCATTAAAGCCTTCTCTGGTAGCTCACATGATAAATGAGATTTCGCAAGCCTTTTAATACCATTCTAGACTTTTTAAAAGAACCCAAGTGACAAAAAAAAAAGATGACGGTAAGAATGATCTTCCGTCATCGCTTTTTTGTAAGCAGAACAAACTATCGAATAAAGTTTGTCATCTCCTTTTGCTCCTTCTCAGGTAAAGGAATCTGCTTTTTCCCAAGATGATATATTTCAACAGCTATTCCGGCCTCAGCAAGCTCCTCCGCTACTGTCCTTATTGCAAAACAGTATTTCCATTATTTCTTGGACTTCCAATAATTGCTATGACTTTCATATCGTTTATTCTAATTTGACTCTATCAACAGGTCAAAAATACCAATTAGCAGACCAACAAAGCAATCTAATACCTGTTAATAATAACTATCTGGCTTCATTAAAACATGAAGGTGTATTTTAGGTGCACTTAATTACACTCCATTGTTTTATAAGACTATCAAGAGAGCATCCGGCATTAGCAGGACTTGTACTTGGCAGGAACAGATAATATAAATCTTCAGTTCTTCTAAAATATTTATCAAAAAGCTGTTCCGCCTTCTTTCCATTGAAGGCGATACAAGTCAGAGACGGTAAAGAGTAGATAAATGCCATGATATCATTTGGTTCCACATCTTTAATGGCACTATCGAGACTTCCTTCGCGTACTGCTTTTGCGGCCACATCCCAGAGAGCAATCTGATTCTGAGAGAGCATCATAAGTCTATCTTCATATTGTGATGGCAACTCTGTACCACAGATATTAGCCATGACCCGCCAGAAGCGATTCATTGGATGACCATAATACTGATTAAGCTCAAGAGAGCGCTCACCGGGCATTGAACCAAGTATTAGAACCTTAGCATCAGGATTAGCATAAGGTGAAAACGAGTGTTTCTGAGTCAGATTGGTATTGAGATCTTTATTTGTCATCAAAAAACGATAAGTGATTATAAAAAAAGTAGAGACGCTATTGTGCGTCTCTATGTGTTGCGTATACCCTTCAAACTAAGGGCAGCTACAACTAATTCAACTTTTATTATTCCTATGTGTAAGTTGTGTTTACCCTTCAAACTAAGGACAGCTACAACTTGTAACAAAGATAAACGATTTGTTTGTCGGTTGTGTTTACCCTTCAGACTAAGGGCAGCTACAACACCCTGCCTTTTGGCAAAGCATAACCAGTTGTTGTGTTTACCCTTCAAACTAAGGGCAGCTACAACACAATAATTTTCAGGTAATGGAAAAAGAACGTTGTGTTTACCCTTCAAACTAAGGGCAGCTACAACAACTACTATTTAGGTGCTACTGATTCTACGGTTGTGTTTACCCTTCAAACTAAGGGCAGCTACAACGAGACTGGTGAAATATTCATACTTGATGAAGTTGTGTTTACCCTTCAAACTAAGGGCAGCTACAACTTTAAACCTCAATTTAAGGAGCCTATTCTTGTTGTGTTTACCCTTCAAACTAAGGGCAGCTACAACGATAACAGCTTATAAATATGGCCAAGACTGGTTGTGTTTACCCTTCAAACTAAGGGCAGCTACAACCAGATTCACAGCGGATACTGGGGATGGGCAGTTGTGTTTACCCTTCAAACTAAGGGCAGCTACAACATATCGCATAAAAACGAAGTTAGATACTAACTTTTCAGCCTTTTAAAGGAGTAAAAAAACTCGAAAAAGGCTATCATACCTTCAATATTACTTCATTTCTTCTATCTGACTACTTATTCTTAGTATCAACCTTTCATACTCATTAACAATCTGTGTTGCTATGGGAATATCACTCATAAGAGAAATCATCAATTCTACAGTCTGGCATTCCGGAAATTGATTATGAGAAAAACTATTTCGTATCTTTTTCATAAAACCAGCCTCCACACTGTTAATCAATTCCTTTTTTTCTAACCATTTTATATATGGTTTATGATCTACGTTGAATTTCGAATCATTAGAGCCAGGTTTATCAAATAAAGCAATAATATCCTGCTTGGCTACCTCAATGATTCTCTTCTCAAGAGAAAAAACTAAATCGAACACTTTTAGCTTACCTTTATTATAAGCTTTTAACTCATCCTCTAACCACTCTAATTTCAATTCCTCCTTTTCAGTAGTATATTCAAAAAGCTCTGGAAGACGACGGTCATACTGATATTTTCTTAGTACAGTATAGTGTTTCTGCTTTCGCTGAGCAACAATAACACGACTTGAATTTGTTTTATCGCCAATTTTTTGTTTTATCGGGACTGTAGATGATAAAAGTGTTTCTGCCTTGCCCAATTTTAGCTGTTGGTCATCCATAAGTTTTTCAAGCATTAACAACATTATTCTATCTTCTTCTTGAATAATGCGAATCTGCTTCTCAGTCTCGGCTATAGCATGCTTAAAAACTCGTTCTAAATCTTTAAACTGAATATCAGGCAGTCGTTTGTTAATTCTTCGTTTAGCTTCTCTTTCAGCTTTCTTCTGATTAAAGACCTTTTTAAGTGTAGCTTGATAATAATCTTTAAACTTATTCTTTGAGTTTAAAGTAAATCGAACCGACTCATCATATATATTATATTGCCTCTCAAGCTGGTAATAAGGCTGAGTTGAATCATCCCTACTTTCCCACCATAGTTTCAACAATTCACTATAATTAGATTTATTATCAAAAGGAATTTTTGCCTCTTGGAGTCTACTTCGGAGTTGAACGCAAATCTCTTCATCAAATAAGTTTGTAGGTAGATCAAGAGGCTTAAGCCTAACCCAATCACTAGATTTGCCTTGTTCATTAGTAAACCTATCAAACAAAAGTTGTTGAGGTTTGTTCCACTGTTTAATAGTATAAGGAATCTGCTCATCGTTTACAGGATAAACAACTTTTGTCATTTTTTTCATTGCCTTCTCATTCCACTCTTGATGATAAAAAGTCATTGACATCCAGGATTCATCATTCTCCCTGCTGTTTAATTTATAGGCTTTTTCACTTAAATATATCTCATACAGCTCTTTAGTCCTGGTAATGGAATTTAGATTTATCCCTTTCAGAAAAGGATGTCCTCCTTTTTCATTAAGCCTTAATTCATTAGTAACGATATGAATAAACAATTTTTTCTTCTCAATATTAGCATAAAGTGCAAGACATTCCTGCAACTTATCATAGTAGAATGAGGTAATTTTACTCTTTTTATCCTCATCAGCAATCATTGCAATAATATCTTTGGCTAAAAATGTCGCCATCTCGCCAATTTTAGGAATAGACACAGTTTTGTCCTTCTCATTCCGTTTGATAGCTTTATAGCGCTCAGCACAATCTCGTTTCATTAGTTTTATTCTATCTGAAAACGATCTCTCTTTTCTAACATCAATAATATTAAGCCAATAGTCTATAATTCGAGATGGAATTTGCTTAATATTTAGAGAATAGGAGCTAAGTATCTCATTTAGCAGCTTCTTTCGCCTTAAAATTTCGTCTTTCTGTTCCTCTGAATAAGCCGAGTGCTTTTTACTATCAGTCAATCGCCTAAATGGAACCCACACCTCATTATTTGGAAGCTTCTCTTTAATCTCCTTAATCTTATCTATATCCAATATAATGGATTTATTGGTTCTAATAAAGCTATTTATAATCTTAACCACACTTCCTTTACTTAGATAATCAAGTAAGATAATTTTTGGCAACTCATGAATACTAACAAATGCTTCAGGTAAAGGCTGTTTAATTTTATAGTCAATTTTACTTTCGATCTTACCTTTACTTTTTACTACTGAAGGTTGAGACTCTGAACTAATCCCAATTTTATTGTTATTTGAACTATAATGAGGTGAAAACTGCAGGAATCTATTTGATTGCAAATTACTTTCCTTCAACTCAAAAACGACATCTTCGTTTATCACGTTTCTTAAATATTTAAACGTCTTCACATTTTCGACAACTATTCTAGAGGTAGGTTCACCAGCCAACCTCTTTTCATATTCAGCGAGAACAAATTGGCCAAGATCAATACTAAACCGAAAGTTATCTAAAAGTTTAGTCTCTTCAATATATTGAAAAGCAAAATATGGAAAACGATTTTTGTAACGAACATTTTTAGTTAAAATCTGTATATACTCATCATAATCTACCTCAAGATCCTCATTAATACAATTTTCAATTACACTCCTTTTTGAATCATCTGTTAGTTCTGGCCTGAATTGCTTGCGTCCATCTTCAGTAATCACATCATACAGAGTAAGCGGACATTTATTTAGTTCATTTGCAATATCCAAAATTAGTGCTTGCCTAGAATCTTCACTTATAAACTTATCATGTGGTAATTTAACACAATAGGCCATCAAAACCTCACGCGTTGCAATGAATTCATTACGATGTGTTCCTTTCAATCCAACCACCTTCCCGATGAACTGAAAAGCGTATTCCCTTTCCAAAAACATACATGCAAGAAAGACAATACCCTCAGTAGTAATAAACCTCTCTTCAGGAAGAACCATTACTTTCTTTTCGACAAGACTATAATCCTCCTCTTTTAAAACATCACGCATCCTCTGTTTTGTAAAAGCAATTGCAAGTTTAAAACTTCGGGTTAAGAATTCTTCTAATTCAGAAGTTACTTGCAGTTTACGATTAGTTTCAGTATTAGTTGAAAAATAGTGGGTATAATCATTCCTAAATTTATTTAACTCAGAAAAAGCTTGCTTGAGACAATTTCTCATTTCATCAAAGTCCTTTCCCATGTTCTCAGTATTTAAACGAACCTCCTTAGGTAACCTCTCTGTATCAAACACTCTGAGAATAGGCATAAATCGTAATGTGCGCTCAAATAGAAGGTTCTCATTTATCGGCTCCTTATTCGTTTTATTTTTTCTTTTGTCTGCACTTAAAAGAAAACTATCAGAAATATGTTTTTCATTAGATAGTTTTGATGTTTCAAAACAACTTGCAAGGTGGTTATCAATACTGAATATATTATGCCGTGCCATATTCAAATAACCTCCAAAATACTGAGGATCATTAATCAAATTCCTGGCTTTGTTTTCTTCATGTTGAATTAAGCTTTCCATAACTGTTGTATTATTGGTTTATATTATAGCCTTTGAAACTAGTAGTTTGCTTACTTTCTAAATTAACAATTCACCCATTTTAGGTAACACAATCATTAAGTAGTTTTTTGACTTTTTCAATGAAATATTGGCTATTGTTAATTAAAAAATCTCTT
>Ga0209066_10005310_pt1 | contig 13639 bp, 8 predicted proteins | sample All_14_2_FD_187198 | JGI IMG/M metagenome (GOLD analysis project Ga0209066, IMG submission 187198) | Freshwater microbial communities in response to fracking from Pennsylvania, USA - Allegheny Zone_MetaG_DW_15 (SPAdes) (version 2) ...
GTCCTTGCTGGAGACGTAGCGGTTGAGGAAGGGGCGGTAGGTGAACTTGCTGCCCTCGCGCAAGTACTCGCTGCCCACGTCATCCATGACGGCGAAGCCGAAGCTGCGGCCTTCGATGCGCGCCTGCACGACGGCGGGATCCACGGGGATGATCTGCCAGCCGCTGGCGTCGCGCGGGGTGGGATCGGCAAAGCCCCAGAGGGTGCCGCTGGAGCCATTGATGACGGCGGTAATGTCCGGCTGATCGACGCCCCAGCGCTGCTCGCCGGTGCGTGCCCAGGCGAAGGAGCTGGCGCCGGGGACTTTTTTGTAGCTGGTGCCTGTGCCTTCCGTCCATTCCTCTGCGATGGTGGAAACCGTCATGCGCTGCAGTATTTCCGCGCCTTCGCCATGCAGATGGAGCTGCGCCTTGATGACGCGTTTGCCTTTGAGCGGAGCGACATCGATGTCCATGAGCGCGAGCTCCTGCACGCCTTTGAACTTCATCTTGGGAGAGGCACCGTTGCTGCCTTCCACCTCGGTGGGGTAGGAGGAGATCCAGGTGTCGCGGGAGATGTCGATGCGGAGTGGTTCTGCGGCGCTGATGAAGGTGAACGAGAACGCGAAGGCCGATGCCAGCATGAGGCGCAGGTGGGGGGCGGGCATGGTGATCAGAGTGAAAGTTCCTTGAGCGTGCCGGTGCTGTCTGCAAAACGATCGCGCTGGGCGCCAGCGCTCTGCGCCAGGGTAAGCCAGAGGTCGGCGAGGGGGCGCTGGCCTTCGTAGTGGAAGTGGCCGCGCTTCCAGCCGCCGCCCGCAATGAGAACTTCGAGGTCGGAGTAGTGGTGCTGGTCGCCATCGCTGATGCCGCTGCCCATGACGAGCGTGGTGCTTTCCAGCAGACCGGCGGATTTGAGGCGCTGCACGACGTGGGCGTAGAACTCGACGTGAAAGCGATCAATCTTCGCGACGGCGGCCCTGGCTTCGTCTCCTTTCGTGTGGGTGAGGACGTGGTGGTTCTGCGGCTTGTCAAAAAGGCCGTGAAACATGCGGGGGGAGTCCCAGCGTTCGGGATCAATGACGAGGGTGGCCACGCGGGTGAGATCGTTTTGAAAAGCGAGCACGAAAAGCTCCGCCTGGAGGCGCAGGTAGTCTCCGCGCGCCTCAGGAATGCCGGCGGGTTCGGCCAGCGGGGGCTTGCGCATTTGTTTGGAGATCTTCTCGGCCTTCTGGATGCGTTTCTCCGTGGCGCGGACGCTTTCGAGGTATTCGCCCAGCTTGTCCTGATCATCGCGGCCGAGGCGGGCGTTCAGGGCTTTGGCATCGCCCATCACGGCATCGAGCACGCTGCGTGTGGCGCCCGCATCGGGCCTGCCAAAGAGGCGCTGGAATACGACGCGGGGATTTTTTTCCACATTGGCCGCGTAGCCGGGCGCATACCAGGAGATGCTTTCATAGTAGCGTGACTCTTTGTTGTCCGTGAAGTCGTTGGTGCTCAGTTCCAGCGATGGCAGCAGGCAATCCGCGCCGATCTGCCGGGCGATGATTTGATCCAGCGTGGTGTTCGTGGGAAAGCCGCCGTCGAGAGTTTCCTGCGGTGCGGATGAGGTGAGCCAGCATGAGCCGCACTGGGCATGCACGCCGGTGCCGCCGATGAACTGGCGATCCAGCCCGGTGACGAGAGTGATGTCTTCTTTGACGGCGGCCAGCGGCTGCAGCGTGGGCGTCAGCTCCCAGCCGGGACCTTTCTGCTTCGGTAGAAACGAGGCCTGATTGTAACCATTCGGCGTGTAGATGAACGCGAAACGCTGCGGGGTGGCAGTGGCGGCGCGATTGAGGCTTTCGAAAAACGGCAGCCCGATGGTGGCACCTGCGGCGCGGAGGAAGTGACGGCGGTTCATGGGTATTTCGGGGATTGGATTAAACCGCAGAGGAAGGACGGACGCAGAGGACTGGATTTTTAATTCGGGTTTCTGATCTCTGCGACCGTCCATTCTCTGCGGTTTAATTTGTTTCATGATTCGATTCGACGCATGTCAGCCGAAAGCCGGAAGAATGAAAAGTGAGTGGAGATTGTAGATTAAGTGAACCGCAGGGGAAGGACGGACGCAGAGGACTGGATTTTTAATTCGGGTTTCTGATCTCTGCGACCGTCCATTCTCTGCGGTTTAATTTGTTTCATGATTCGATTCGACGCATGTCAGCCGAAGCCGGAAGAATGAAAAGTGAGTGGAGATTGTAGATTAAGTGAACCGCAGAGGAAGGACGGACGCAGAGGACAGAATTTTCAATTCGGGTATCTGATCTCTGCGGCCGTCCATTCTCTGCGGTTTAGTTTGTTTCATGTTTCGATACGCCGGACTCCAGCGGAGAGCAGGGTGGGGTGAAAGTTGAGTAAAAAGCCAAACTTGTAGCCGCCCTGTTTCAGCCGGCTTCTGAGAATGGCTTCATGCAATGGCAGCAGCGAACTCACGCTGAGACAGAAAACTGGGACTTCGTTTGCAAGCAGCAGCGGGACTTCGGCAGCATGTCTCAAGGTATGACCACCAAAGAGCAATGGAATCTGCTTTTTGCGTTCAAAGGGGATGTCTCTTTGTTTAAGTTCGTGGCAGAAACATTCCTCGTAGATGCTTGCCAGCAGTCCGGGGCCCATATTGCGATGAACACTCATGGCCGCATCGAGAATGCCGACAGATAGCGAATCATAGCAACGATTGGCAGAACTGAGGTCTGACTTGATTGCATCCTCGAATTTGGTGAGCGCTTTTCGATGGATGCCCCGTTTGAGGACAGGGACGTTGAAGTTGATCAGGAGACCAAGGGGGAATTTGCCCATCCGCATGTAGCTCATGAGCTGGGCCTCATGCACAGGCAGATCATGCTCATGGGACTTTAGCTCCACGGGCAGCCGGTTTTCTGCCAAAATGTCGAGCCGCAATCCGCAATCGAGCAGTTGTTCCATGTACCGAACCGGCATGCGCATCTGACACACATGCTGGATGCCACGCCTTGCCAACTGAAGGCTGAGGGCCTCTTCATATGCCGCTTCCACATTTCCAGGTCCCATTTCGCGATGCACTTCAATGGCTGCACCGATGATCTGGCCGGTTAGTTCGTTGTCTTGATCGACGTCGATTGGAGGGTTCATGGGGTGGATTAAACCGCAGAGGAAGGATGGACGCAGAGGGCTGCATTTGAATTCGGGTTCTGAACTCTGCAACAGTTCAATCTCTGCGGTTCATTGGATGATTGTTGATGGATGCGGCAGCGGGAAGATGCATGAGGGGATTATTAAACCGCAGAGGAAGGACGGGCGCAGAGGGCTGCATATGAATTCGGGTTCTGATCTCTGCGGACGTCCAATCTCTGCGGTTTATCTGAGGTTGGAAAATGGACATGGATTCATAGAGGGGGAGAGGAGAACCGCAGAGGAAGGACGGGCGCAGAGGGCTGCATTTGAATTCGGGTTTCTGATCTCTGCGTCCGTCCATTCTCTGCGGTTTATGTGAGGTTGGAAAATGGACATGGATTCATAGAGGGGGAGAGGAGAACCGCAGAGGAAGGACGGGCGCAGAGGGCTGCATTTGAATTCGGGTTTCTGATCTCTGCGGTTCATTTGATGTTCATAAAGGGATACGACTTCACGATTTCCACGATCACACGGCTGAGCTTCCAGCCGTCGGCTTTGGCGGCGGCTTCGATGTGGGCGACGACTGGCATGTCGTATACTTCGAGGGCGCGGCCGAGGGCGTAGCTGAGGAGGTGCTCGATGAAGCCGCGGGTGAATTCGTGGGGCTGCTGCATGAGGAGGGCTTTGAATTCTGCGGGGCCGTTGAAGGCGATGCCGTTCCAGGTGGCGCGTGAGTCGACGGGCTGGGTGCCGTCTTTTTCGCGCCAGGCGCCGATGGCGTCAAAGCGTTCCATGGCGAAGCCGGGGGGATCGAGGCGCACGTGGCAGGAGAAGCAGGCGGGCTGGTCGCGGTGTTGCTCAAAGCGCTCGCGCACGGTCTGTGGCGTGGCCTGGGCCTGAGATTCGTCTTTGAGGGCGAAGGCGATTTTGGGCTCCTGCGGCGGGCGGTTGAAGAGGGTCTCCAGCAGCCATGCGCCGCGCTTCACGGGGCTGGTGCGCAGGGGCAGGGAGGTGACGGTGAGCGGGCCGCCCATGGTCATGCAGCCGCCGCGCCGTGTGTCCTTCAAGGGGACGCGCAGCCAGCGGGCGTTTTGTTTGGCGTCGATGAGCACATTGCTGCTGCCTTTGCCGGCTAGGCCGGGGACTTCGAGGTTGTAGAGTTTGGCGAGTCGCGCATTGAGCCAGGTGTAGTCTGCGCCGAGGAGATCGAGGATGCTGCGGTCTTCGACGAGGACGGTTTCAAAGAGCAGCAGCGCCTCCACGAGCATGGAGCTGTGCAGGGTGACTTTTCCCAGCGGGCCGCTGTAGAACCCTTTGAAGCGTTTGGGGTCGGGCTTGGCGGTCATGAGCTGATCCAGCCGCAGCCACTGCGTGGCGAAGGATTCGCTGAGCTCGCGCGCACGGGGATCGCGCAGGAGGCGGCGGGTCTGTTCTTCGAGCACGGCGGGATTGCGGAGGTCTGCGCCGAGCAGTTCATCATCCGGCGGTGCGGACCACAGGAAGTAGGCGAGGCGTGTGGCGAGCTCGTGATCTGCCAGCGGCTTCACGCTGCCGTGCCCGCTGCCGGCTTCGGTGATGTAGAGGAACTCGGGAGAGGTGAGAGCTGCGGCCAGTGCGGCCTTCATGGCGGACTCAAAGGGGAGCTGGCGACTGCGGGCGTCATCGAAGACTGCGACGTAGCGCGAGATGGTTTTGTCATCGACCGGGCGACGAAAGGCGCGCATGAGGAATCCGGCGAGGCGATCGCGTGCGGCCTGGCGCTTCTCACGTTCGGACATCTTGTTTTCGGGCTCGGACACGGATGCTGCGCCTGCGGTGGTGGCGCCATCGGTGAGGAAGGCGAGATCGTCATAGAGGGCGTGGTTGCCGCTGAATTTGGTGCCGTCGAGGCGCAGGCTTACGATGTGCTCGTTCTTGGGGGCGTGGAAAGCGAAGAAGGTGTTGCCTCTGCCGCCGCCGCTGATGAGATCATGCGAGAGGCGCGCGGTGCCGCCGCCGCTGAAGGTGGCGGTCATTTCGATGCGGCCGGATTCTTTGTCACGACTGAGCGCGCACAGGGCCAGCTCCGTGATGCCTTCGCCGCTGACGCCGCCCTGGAGGGCGAGATCGAGCGTGAGGACTTTTTTCTGCTTTTCGTGATTGGTGAAAAGCGATTCGCCGGAGGTCTCACCGGCGGTGGAGAATCCGGCCACCCACACATCCTCGTGCGGGGTGATGAGGAGTGATTTGGAGCCGAACCGAACGCGGATGGGCTCGCCTGCTTTGACGACGGTGCTGCTTCCAGATGCGTCCCACACGCCGCCGGTGCCGTCCGCCGCTGCGGACTGCATGGCGAAGCGGAACTGGTAATCAAGCGTGACCACATCGCCCTGCTTGGCCTGAAAGGGCAGGTTCAGATTGGGCGCGAACTCATTGGCTGCCGTCCAGGTGCCGGCCTCGCCTTCCTCGATGACGGGCCGGGCTTTGAGAGGCTTGGAGGGATCATGGATGAGGAATTGAAAGACGTCGCTGAGCTGCGGGAGCTTTGGCGATTCCACGATCTCGCGTGCGGCGGCGAGGTACTGCTCCAGCAGCATGGGCGAGAGATTCATGGCCTCACCGCGATTGCGAAAGCCGTGCTCGGCGCGGTTTTCTCCGGGCAGGCCGAGGTCTGGCAGGAGGACCGGATACTTCAGCCCATACTCGCGCAGGGGCGCCTCGATGCTGTCTCCCATGGTGCCGCTGGCGGGGCGAAAGTAGGCCTTGCTGGAAAGGGGGACGCGCTCTGGAAACATGAAGACGTCCATCTGCAGTCCGAAGAGGTCGCGGATGGTGTTGTTGTATTCGAGGCGCGTGAGCCGCCGCAGCATGGGATTGCCGGGATCTGCGACGCCGAGCTGTGAATCCGGCCGTGCGGCGATGTCCATGATCCACGCCATCAGGTCCTCGCGCTGCACGGTGGTCGGCTGCTCGTTGCGCTTGGGCGGCGGCATCTGGTGAGACTCGATTTTTTCAAACACGCCGCCCCACACGCGGCGATCGCGCATGACGTCGGCATCGGATTTGAAGCGCTCCAGGTTCACGCCGCCCTTGGGCTTTGCCTCGTCCCCGTGGCAGTCAAAGCAGTACGCCTCCAGCAGCGGGCGGATTTGTGTGGCGAAGTCCGCCGCGTGGGAAACGCCAATGCCGGAAAGGAGAGCGGCAAGGGCGAGCGGTTTCAGCGGGAGGAAAGAGGCAGGGAGGGACTTCATGAAGCGAAGGAGCTGGGCGCGGGCTGGGTGCGTGGGGCGCTGATAGTCGCTTTTCAGGCAGGGCTCAAATTTCTTCTCGCTTTCCAAGGGGGGAAGGATGAAGCCGCAGAGGGATGCGTTTTAAGTCGGATCTCTTGTCTCTGCGCTCGTCGTATCTCTGCGGTTTAAGCGGTGTTTTTTGATGGATGTGGCGATGGAAGAAATGATGAGGGGGAGGTGAACCGCAGAGGATGGACGGGCGCAGAGGACTGAGTTTTCAGAGCAGGACTCTTGTCAGAGCAGGACTCTTGTCTCTGCGCTCGTCCAATCTCTGCGGTTTGATCGGTGGCTTGATCAATGTGCTCACTTCTCCGCTGGCAGGGCGTAATACGCGCATTCTGCGAAGAAGAGTTCGGCCATGTTGAGCTTGGAGTAGTCGTAGTGGCGGAGGGCTTGCTCGATGAGTTCGCGGTTTGAGCCGTCGCCGAGAAGGGAGATGATGGCGGCGGCGGCGAGAGGGTTTTTCATGTGGCGGGCCTCGTAGTCTTTGCGTTCGCCGCGCTTGGATTTGTCGGCGATTTTGGCGAGCTTCGCGGCGTCTTCCTGAGTGGGCTGGGGGAACCAGGTGGAGTAAACGGCGCGCCAGTCGGCGTTGCCGAAAACTTTGGTGTCGTTGTTGTCGAAGGTGGCGTGGCCCTTGAGGGCGGGGAGGGCATTCGTGGCGTTGACGGTGAGGCCGGTGCGGTAGAGTGCGCGGAGGGTTTCATCCTTTTCCATGGCGATGAGCTGGGAGAGGGATGCCTGGCTGCCGACGTAGATCCAGAGCTGGGATTCATCGATGTGGGCGATGGCTTCGCGGTCGTGTGGATAGCCTTCGGCGCAGATTTCGGCGCGGGTTTTTCCGGCGGGTGCGGGGCGCTCGGCGCGGGCTTTGTGGTAGCGATCCAGCCAGATGGGATCGCCGGTGATTTCGTGGGTGGCGCGGAGGAGGTAGAGGTAGCGGACGGCATCGCGGAAGAGGTGGCCCTGGAAGCCGCCGCGGAACTGGCCTTTGAAGGCTCCTTCACAGGGGACGCGCCACTGCGTGGCTTCGAGTGCGTTGGCGACTTCTTTGACTTTGGTCACGATTTGCTGGCGCTCTTCGGCGGTGGGGATGGTGCTTTTCAAATAGGCGTGCAGGCCGAGGAACCATGGGTGCGTTTGATCGTCCGAGCTGAGCGGGTAGTGGCACACGCCATCGGTCCCGATGCCGCGTGCGATGAAGCCGGGGACGTCGGAGACGGAGGCGCATTTCATGAGACCTTGGGCGAGGCGGCGTGCCTGATCGGCATCGCTTGGTGAACCGCTGCGGCGGGCGCGCTCACAGGCGGCGGGGAGGTAGAGGCCGTTGAACATGGGGCCGTTTTCGATGGGGCTCCACCAGCCGATGGCGTTGGGCCTGCCGAGCTTGCAGTCTTCCGGAGTGGGGAGGTCGCCCACGTAGTCGCGGATGATGCCGTGGGGATCAATGAAGCGGCGCCAGAGTTCGGTGTGGGCCTGGTCGATGGTCTCGGGGAGCGGAGGCCGCGTGGTCTCGGCGGCGGGCAGCAGGGCGTGGGAGGCGAGCAGCAGGGCGGTGAGTGAGAGGAAGGGGAGTTTCATGGAAGGCTGCGGGAGATGAGGGTGCGTGCGGGCTGATTGAGGCCCGCGCCATGGTGTGGTATGCCGCGCACTAAAAGCAGCGGGATGAATGTCAATGGGGTTTTGCCGCCGCAGGCACGCCATCCTGCATGTCCAGCCAAGAATGATCAGGCACTGAATCCAGAATCCTCGCTTGAGGATGCCCGCGCATGGTTGTTCCGCCTTGCATCAGCCTGATGAATGAAGCTGAATGGAATGCTCTATGAACCCAGCACAGCCGATGACCTTCGAGACGCTTTGGAAGCGTGGCGTGTGGGTGCCGATACGCGACTGTCCGGGCAGATTCGTGCTCCATGGGCGGCTGCCGTCGTTGAGTCTTGCGGAGCTGTTCGGGTTCGAACCGGAGGTCTTGCGGTTTCCAGTGTCCGCGGCGCGGGACTGCGTGCTGGCGGTGCGGCTTGAAGATGGTGGTGTGATCACTTATCAACGTGCCGATGGCAGCTTTCTGCACACGCTGGCCACCGAGGAAGGACTCCATCGCAAACTGGCGCAGCTCGGCATTCACCTATGAACAGGCTTTCAATCTCATGAAGCATATTAGCAGAGTCTTTCGTTTGGTGCGCTGGCTGGCCATTTTGCTTTCCATGGCAGGCTTTTTCGCGTGGCTGATCTCCGCCCATCTGGCGCCCCGTCCCTTTGCCAGCGTGTGGTGGCCGTGCGTGATCGGCAGTGTGATCGCGAGCGTCCTCTTGGTGACCCAGAACCTCATCGAGGGAGGCTGCGTCGGGCTCATATTCCTCGTGCTCGGCTTTCTGGTGACTGGTGCCCTCTCGAAGCACCTTCCTGCAGAGGCGGCAGGATACTACTACATCCTACCAGCCGCTATGCTGACCGGCTATGTGGCGACGCGGGGCATTCTCTTCGACAGATTCTTTTCCTGAGGGGCTGGGGCCTTCCGAATCCGTACGCGCTGGCGGGCATGAGATGAACCGCAGAGATTGGACGAACGCAGCGATCAGAGGCCTGAATTCAAAATGCAGGACTCTGCGACCCGTCCATCCTCTGTGGTTTAACTCCGCATCAATCGGCCCCAAGCCTCGCTCTGCTGCTCTCCTCCCCGCACGCACGTTCGGCTAAGGGGCCTTGGCTGTGGCGGCTTCGAGATCGCGGCGTTTGCGCACTTCGAGGGCGGCATCGAGGTTTTTCGCGCGGGTGAGCTCGGCCTGGTAGGCATCCAGCGCCTGGAGGAATTTTTCGCGCAGGTTTTGCAGGCGCTGTTCGCGCTGGGTGGTGAGCTGGCTCAGGGTGCTGCGGTAGGTGGCGAGGAGGGGCTTGAGGGTCTCGTTCACGGCTTTGTCATCGGCGGGCAGCGGGTCTTCGTCCTGCAGTCGCTTTTTCTCGGTGCGCAGGGCCAGCGCGGCATCGAGGTTGCCTGCCTGGGTGGCGGCTTCCACCGCACGGTCCAGCGCTGCGACATACTTGTCATCGAGGGCTTTGACGGCTTCCAAATGGGGTGCGAGTGGGGCGTCGCGCTCGATGGCGGCGGCATAGGCGTCCTCCAACTGGACGATCCGCGGGTCGCTGGACCTGGGAACAAAGCTGCGCACCTGGATTTTGGAGAACCAGGCCTGATCCGAAGCGACGCCCCAGAGCCCGCCTGTGGAAATGGACTTGTCATCGATTTCAAAGGCCACTTTGCCATTGATGAGCACCTTCAGATGCTCGCCGACGGCGGAGAGCTCAAGATCGATGTACTCCCCCAAAACAAAGGGCTTGGGCAGGGGCACGACAGCCAGCCGCTTGATCTTGCCCTTCGAGGTGTAGTTGAGGAAGAGATTGTCGATGGAGGTCTCTCCCATCTTGATGTTGAGAATGATCTCGTAGTACTCGCTGTCCTGGGGCCTGACATCGGCGGTACGCCGGATGCGAAGCTGGGGCCAGCTGGTCTTCTCGCGGAAATGAAAGAGTGCGCGGATGGCGCCGTCCGGATATGGCTGCGGGACCAGGATGCCATTGCCTGCGCGCACATGAAGCAGCCCGTCCACCAGATGGACCTGCTGGGGAGGAAAGCCCTTGAGCTCCTCCTCAGTGGACAGGATCGTTTTCCACTCGCTGGCCTGCTGGGCGTGTGCGGAGAGGGTGATGAGCGCGAGCGCTAATGGAAGCAGGTTTTTCATAGGGTGGAGGGGCATGTGGACGAACGCTCTTGCGACAGGTGCCATTTCATGGTGCGGTGTGGCAGCGATGCCCGGCGCATGCGGCTCTCGTAGGTGGAAGGCTCGGCATTTTTAACAGACCGCCATGGGGTGTCCAGATGAAAACTCACGGTGGGCGGGTCAAGAGGCATGCCAGCCTGGCATGAATGGCACACTGTTAAGGCGAGAGGTCGTTTGCTTCGCCAGCTTCTGGTTCTGCACTTGCGAGAACGCGACAGCGACTTGGAACCGGAGCGTAGCGGGTCGAAGACCGCCGAAGGCAAATAGACAGCCTCAGGCTGCCCGTAGAGTGAGCGCAGCGAATCAATGCGTGCGGCAAGCCTGGATGCGACGCTGCTTTTACGGGCTGGACGGTGGGTTGAGGCCGGAGAACGTGATTCACCCCTCGAAAGCGGTAGCTCCGATGCAGGCTTGCGCCGTGCATCTGCGCGACCGCACTCCAAAAACCTGCCGCCAGCAATGCAAGCCCCGCTGCGGCTTGCCGCGCCATGCGCTGCTACTTCTTGAACGCCGCACCCTCGGGCTTTCCGGCGGCTTGGAAGTAGGCGAGGAGATCGAGGATTTCTTCCTTGGTGAGGGTGTTGAGGAGGCCAGGCATCATGGGGGAGAGCTTGGAGGTTTCCTTGGTCTTGATGTCGGCTTTGCTGATCTCCTTGGTGTCGGGGGCGAGCATGCTGGGGCGGAGGATGATTTTGTCATCGGTGTCACCCACGATGCGGCCGGTGAAGAAGGTGCCGTTTTTGAGGGTGATGTCGGTATTCGCATACTGCTCGGAGATCACCTTCGAGGGCTCGATGAGGGCTTCGAGAATGACCTGCGGCGAGTAGCGGCTGGCCACGGCGGTGAGATCCGGGCCGACGGAGCCGCCTTCATCGCCGATGCGGTGGCACATGAGGCAGAGGGTGCCGTTCACGGCGTCCTGGCCTTGCGCGAAGTTGCGGCCTTTGCTGAGTTTGTCGAGATCGCCGAGGAGGTCGGACATCTGCCAGTTCTTCACGAAGGTGCGGTCCTTCTTGGGCTTCTTGAGCTTGGGTGCGGGCTCGATCCAGGAATCGAGCACGGGCTGCAGCGCGGCGAGTTCTTCGGGCGGCACATTGGCCATGGCGGTGCGGCGAATTTTGACGAGAAAGTTGCCGAAGCTTGCGCCATCGCTGAAGTCGCGGCCGGCATCGGTGAACCACTGGAGCGTGGTCTCGGGATGCTGGGTGGTGGTGCGCTTCTTTGCCCACCAGGCGAAATACTGGCGGCGCATTTCCGGGGTCCAGCCATTCGTGATGGTGCGCAGGGCGACGACGTAGTTGAGCTGCTCTTCCTGCGTGGGTGCGGCGGCGAGGAGCTTGAGCGTGCGCGCGATGGTGTCGGTGGCATCGAGCGCGAGGAGCGTCTGGCAAAGCTCGCGATTGAGCGCGACGCTCTGCGCGGGGTAGAGCGGGCTGAGCAGCGCGATGATGGGTGCGGCGATTTCAGCGGCGGGTTTGCCCATGCGGCTGATGGCGACTTCGATGACGCGAATGAGCTCAAGCTGCTGAGCCTCGCCCTTGAGCTGCGCCGGTGAAATCTTCGCGAGTGCTTTGAAGAGATCGCCCTGGGCTTCCGTGCCGCCGAGGCGTGCCACGGAGAGAAGGATGGTCAGCGCAGAGGTGGGGTTTGTTTCGGCCAAGGCGCGTGCCTTCCATGAGCTGATGGGCTGGCTCTCAATGGCGATGCGTGCGGCGTAGCGGATGAAGCGATCTTCGCTGGCGAGGTGTGGCCATGCGGTGTCCAAGGCGGCGGCGTCTTCGTGGCCGTGGAAGGCTTCCAGCTTGTGACGCAGCGTGCGGGATTCTTCGCCTGCGACTTCGTGGAGGTCTGCGGGTGCGGTGGATTCGGTGCCTTCGTAGGTCACGCGAAACAGCGCGCCCTGGGTGTGGCGACCGCCGATGGTGAAGTACATCGCGCCGTCGTCGCCGATGGTGAGGGCGGTCAAATTGAGCGGGGTCTTGCCGGATTTTTCATGGAGCGATTTCGGGGCGACGAAGTTTTCCCAGGTGCCGCCGTAGCTGGCGCCCTGCGGCGTGAGATGCACGGCGATGAGGCGGCCATAGGTCCAGTCTTGAATAAAGAAGGCGCGCTGGTACTTGGCGGGGAATTTGGCACCGGTGCCGAAGCCCACGCCGGTGGGGCAGCCGATGCCGATGGTCACGGTGGCGGGCAGGCTGTCGTGGTAATACTCGGGCCACTTGCTGGCGCCTTCGCGGAAGCCGTGATCCGCGCCGCTGGTCACATGATAGACGCGCACCGGGCGATACCACGGCGTGCCCCAGTCCCACTCCATGTCGCTGTCAAAGCCGAAGAGCTCGCCATCGTGATTGAAGGCCACGCCGTAGGTGTTGCGCTCGCCGCTGGCGATGAGTTCGCAGTTTTTGCCGTCGGGGTCCATGCGGACGACGAAGCCGCCCGGGGGCTTGCGGCCTGCGCCGAAGCCGTTGCCATCTTCGGCGCGCGGCAGCACGAGATCGTCTGCGTAGTTTTTGTGCGGGGATGTGGGCAGCACATCGGCAGGCACGTCCACGAAATTTCCGCAGAGCACGTTGAGGTGCTTTTTGTCGGGATTGAGCAGGATGGTGTGCGCGCCGTGGTCGCCACCGCCGCCGCGCCATTCGCGAAGGAACTCGACCTTGTCGAAGGCCTCATCCGCCGTGGTGGAGGTGCAGCGCCAGAGGCCATAGACACTCTTGCCATCGGGGCCATTGCCCCGGCCATTGATGTAGAGGCTGTCAAAGGCGAAGAGCATGCCCATGACTTCGCTGAGCGGGATTTTGAGGATCTCGGCCTTGGTGACTTTGCCGTCCTTGAGCGTGAGGCGCGAGATGGGTTCTTTCGGTTCCGCGCCGAGGAGCAGGCGGCCCTGGGGGTCTTTCGTGATGGAGATCCATGAGCCTTCCGTGGCTGCGTCCGCCTTGCGCACGAGCTCGACCTTGAAACCCGGCAGCGTGGCCAGCAGCTCGCCGGGATTTTCCGTGACGACGGCCACCGTCTTCGGCTTCGAGCCATCCGCAGGTCCATAGACGGCCTTGGTAATCACCAGCTTCTTCCCCGCAGGCGCTACGATTTCCAGCTTGCGGTTCTCGCCCACATCGCGCGAGACCTTCTCGTCGCCGAGGGTGTACTCGATGTGCAGTTTCTTCGGCACGCCCGAGGCGGTGTCGCCAAAGAGATCGTTGCCAGCGGTGATCGAAAGCTTGTCATCCTTCACTGCGCCCGCGACGACGGCGGTGACGTCTGTGGGGTCTTTGGCACCATGGGCCAGCTCAAGCTGAGCCAGGCACGCGAGGCCGAGCGCGAGCAGGGCGGACTTCAATCGAAAACGAGGCTGACTGCGGGAGGCTGGGTAGTTCATGGTTGGATCAGGACAAAGGCGGAGGCGGTTTCGCGAGGAAAGCGGTGGCGCACCTGCCGCAGAAGGAGGGTGGGTTCAAATGATTTACGTGGGGAGGGTGGGGGAG
>Ga0209066_10005311_pt1 | contig 13632 bp, 5 predicted proteins | sample All_14_2_FD_187198 | JGI IMG/M metagenome (GOLD analysis project Ga0209066, IMG submission 187198) | Freshwater microbial communities in response to fracking from Pennsylvania, USA - Allegheny Zone_MetaG_DW_15 (SPAdes) (version 2) ...
TTACTAACTGATGATGGCGACTTTAAAGATCAAAAAATTCCGATAGTAACAGCAAATCCCAAGCTTCTTAAATAATGGTGTTGACTTGTTCTGGCGTTTGCAGATGTTGATTCAATCGTATCCAGGATTAGGCTTCAACCGTAATCCTGGATATGGGTCGGGTTGCTTTTAGAACCTGTCGGGACGGCGTGAGCTGCCGTAATCGAAAGCATCCAAAACGGCAGCGTCATCAGGCTTGATATCAATCTGTGAGCTTGATGAGGCAGCTTGTGACATATCTTTTACGCGTTGGCGATGGTATTTCGCGATTTTATCGATCATAGCGTCACGTTCAGTTGCTGACGGTTTTGGTTGATATGCATCCTCAAAGAAAGTGAGACTGGTGTCTGCTAATGTTCGATAAATAGAGTGCATATCGCCTTCGGTAAAACTCGGGGGTTTAAATCCCAATCCCGGTGCTGTATATTCCATACCCATCTTTTCTATGTGCAGGGCTTCATTCAGAAAATTTTCTCCGACATAGGTTGTAGCTGTGCTTATCAAATCGGCAATTATAGTAGCCGATAAGCCGTTAACACATTCTAACAATTCATCGCAGTGAAGCGCTTCTGTCCAAAATACAGTTTCTGCCTCGGGTATGTACATCGCGTGAATCTGCGTATCTCCCACATAAAAGGCAAGCAAAACGTGATCTTTTAAACCTGCATGAATATCATCATCGCTTACTTGTTCAAATCTAACACTGGCGTTATTGAGTAAATCAAATTTCATCTGTTATTCTCTGATGAGTTGGGTGGGTTATATTTTACAGAATGATTAAAAATAAGTCAACAAGATCTCTAACAAGCGTACTGAGGACGGTACGGGGACGAACCCCGACGCACTTATATGATTTTTTTATTGGTATGATTGACTCGAGGATGATGGGCCGGACATCCAGGAATTTGATATTGGCTCTCTGCGCGCAAAAAAGCCGCGCACGCCTCTACCCAAATATGATGCAGAATAACGCTCCTGTTGTGGTGTAGAAGGAACCTCCTTGCTCACCTGTTCCTTCTTTCTATTTATCTCGACAGCAGTAGTTTCCCAGTCTGCAGGATCAACCGGTTGCCCATCCGACAATTTTTGCGCAATCGTCTCCAATTGGGGATAAGATGATTTGATGTCAGTGAATGCAGAAGGCGGGAACAAGGATGCCACTCTTTGACATTTGATCAAATCAGTGGGAGAGCCGACGAAGAAAAAGATCCTCTGTGCAACTTTTTGTTGAAATTGTTCGAGATCTGCACCGGCCAACGCTGCAATGCGTGCCGTATGTTCAAGTAATGTTTCTGCAATACATTCTACAGCCATGGAACTTATTGCCAAAGGGTGAAATTTTTCGGGTATCAAAACCATTTCAGCAATCTGTGCTGTATGTTCAGGTAATGCTTTTACAAGATATTGTACGTCAAAGTATTTTGTGACCAAGGCTTGAAATATATCAGGGGCTAGAACCTGCCTGGCAATTTCCGCTATCTCAGAGCTGTGGTTTTTGCAAAAGTCAGCAAGCTGTGACGATGTTCGAATGTCATACGGTGTATCTGCCAGGATTATGGTAGCCATGTTTATGTGAGCCTCGTTAATTTATTTGTCGATATATTACGCAAATCAAGTTTTCAATTCAAATAAAAAAAGTGATCAATTTATGTCAAATTAATGCCTGATACAGAAGGAACCATAGAGGCAGGTCTTGTCTTTTGCCAAATGATGCCTAAACAAATAGCCCAGAAAACGATGTTCAAAATACCCGCTTCACCTGATATATAAACAGCGTTTGGGTTTATCGCCTTGAATCGCCAGGAAAACATCCACAACGTGGCATTGGAAGCGGAATGAAATATCACGCATGGCCATATGCTTTGGCTAACGGAGCGAATCCATCCAATCGAAAATGACATGAATACAATGGCGATAGTAAACAAGCTTGCATTAATCAGGGCGTTTCCATCACTATAATACCCGTCAAAAAAAATGAATATAAAATGCCATACAGCCCAGATTATCCCCGTTAAAAATATCCCCGGTTTCAAGCCAAGTAAATCAGTTAACCTGGGTTGTAAAAAACCTCTCCAACCAATCTCTTCACCCAAGGCAAAAAGGAATGGCATTGTGAATGTTGTCTGTAAGATTTTATAAATTAAAGGAGGCCAGGAAAAGTTGAGGTCAGCTGAAAAATAACCCAAAAAACTCCCCATGAGATAGCTAAATACAATCGCAGAGACGGGTACCACAAAGGCAATAATATACCAGCGAAACTTCCCCAAACGTAACAGACCCGTCTGTTTCAGATCGTTTATCCTTTGCCTGGAGAATACAATCATCAATAATGCTATAAAACCTGGTACTACTTGTGCGAGCGCATTTACCAGAGCATACCCGGAGTTGATGAACAACAAGGTCAGGGCATAGGTCATGATTGTATAGAGTACGATGATGTTTCTTTTATTCATTTTAAATAGTCCGTATGAGCAGGGCGAAAGCATGAGTGCTTGTAAAACAGCCTGATAGCCGACGTATCTTAAGGAAAATCCTGGAAAGAACGCGTAGGTTGGGCCCTGGCCCAACAACGATCTTTCAGGGTAAAACCATGTTGGGCCAGGGCCCAACCTACGGGTTCTTGCCTGGCTCCAACGGAGATTCTTGTTCGATTATATCAGCCTTTCTTGATTCTTTTAACACAGGCGTTATTGGGTATCAATTTTTATATCCAGATTGCTGGTGGGAGTGGTCTGGCATGGGTGGCTTTTCCCTGGCCTGAGTAAACAGCGACAGTTCTGCCAGTTTGCTCGAAGAAGCAGGGCTGGCGTTTGCTTTTTTCCATAAATACCCGAGGCAGCCTGCAGCGGTATCTATTGGCTTGGTCAAATATACCTCCAGCCCCGATGCTGCATACAATACACGGGCGCGGATTTTTAATTGAGCCATATCCAGGCAGTCCGATTGATCCGTCAATTTGGTGTAAAACTGGCTCCATTTGTTGCGTATGAATTTGATATACGCCTCGATACCTTGTTGCGTCACTCGTGATGGATCGGGCGCTGATGACTGCATGGCGTTGAAAACAGGGCGCCAGGCTTTGTTGTGTTCATCCAGATGGATACAATCGGAGCCTTTATACGCAGCAAAACCCCGTAACTGTTCGCGATTGTTTTCTTCGGATAACTGCTCATAAACCGCCGCAAATTTGGCGAAAAACTTTTTCAATTGACTGTAATAAAACGATTCCTGATTGGCATGATGACAGCGCGTAGCAGAGGCCTGCTCGATAGTGGCTGAACGAATTTGATTGAGTAAATCCATGATAGTGGCCGGGGAGTCCAGGCTTTTTAGTTCATTGAACAACAGAGTACGCATAAATTTCAATTCAAAATCTCTACGCTCATTTTGATGCTTTGCAAGCGAGACAATAAACGGATCCTGGCGATTCAACATCATACAGCAACGTCCGGGTTGCCCCTGGCGGCCGGCACGGCCATATCCCTGATTTTCACCGCGTCGATTGTCAGGATAAAAAGCGAATATCTGGCATAATCCGCCGGATTTTTTGCTGTCATTCGTCAAAATGGCATCCAGGCCGCGCCCTCCGGCGTTGGTGGCAATCGTTATCACGCCTGGCTCGCCTGCGCGGGCAACGATATAATCCTCGGACTCACGCTGGGTTTCATTCAGCAATTGATTCGTCATGCCTTTGTCGCTTAAATACTGACTGAATCGTATCGATTCTTCAATCGTTCGGAACAGCACCAGAGAGGGGCAGCCGTTGGCGCGTTCTGCTGCCATTAGTTGCATGAGACCAGCCCATTGATCCGCTTCATCAATAAATAGTCTGGCGGGCAGGGTGACGCGCTGGCTGGGAAAATGCGGGGGAACGTCAAAGCTGTCAACCTTGTAAACGGACTGGATTTCGGCGCGTTCCGACGGTTCACCTATCGTGCCGGTTACGCCAAACAGCAGTTTGTATTCATTATAAAAAGAGACCTGCGAAATGGAGGCGATGGTGCCGGAGGTCGGAGTGGTCAGCAGGCCATTAAGTAATTGCAGCATCTGATGCACACCATGCTGCCAGTGACAGCCTTCGCTGGCGCGGCCGGTGTTTTCATAATCGACGATAACGATGTCATCCACCAGGCGGCCATCAGCCAGTTTTCGGATCGGGCGAATGATATAATCCCGGTCTTTTTGCTTTTTAAAGGCAGCGATTTGCGCACTGCATATCCATTTTTCAAGGTCGGCATCCTCGATGGCGGCGAGAGATCTGTCCGTTGTCTTGCGGATATGCTGTTTCAGATCGATCAGCGTTTCCCCGGAGATGGCGTTCTGTTGCAAACGGGTTGTCACAAATTCCAGAATGGGCGGAAAAATCCAGCTCATATCCTCATCTGCACTGGCGCCAATGCGAGCGGATCCCAGGCCGTCCAGCATCATATTATCTACTTCATCAATGAGGATCACATCGGCAGTACGCTCCTGAAGCGTGTCGCTATGTAAAGGATAGGACTTGCGGATTTTGATGTTGCTCAGGCCATCTCGTAATAAGGGGAATTGAAAATTGGCATTCGTACCCAAGAGGATTTGCGGATGGAAGTGGGCTTCCTGTTGCTCTTGATAGCAGATGTGACCGATGGTCAGCCCGAGGGCTTCGAAGAAAGGCGTATATTTTTTGCAATCGCGTTTGGCCAGATATTCAGAGGGAGCATCCCAGTCCAGAAAATGCCCCTGACCCGCCATGAACGCGGCCATCATGGCCAGTATCGTTGTTTTCCCCTCGCCGGTGAAGATCTGGGCGAGGCGTCCTTTCATCCCGGGCGACACATCGAGCAAGCCCCAGAGGGCAAGATTTTGGGTATCATAAGGCTGGATTTTATACAGACGCCGGATGGTTTCTATCATGATGGCGGTCATCTGTGCACGTACTTGTGGCGTCGGGTTGTCGCGAAAGCGCTTGCCTTGTTCCCGAAAACGGGTTTTTAACACATCCTGGGGAAGGGCTTTCAGCGTGGGCAGACAGGTTGTCAGCGCCTGATAGTCCAGTTTGAATTGCTCCATTTTTATCATGGATGACAGCGAAGGCGCAAACAGGCTGTGCTCAACGCTGGCAAAGGCTTGTAATGCCGTATCGATATCGCGTGGCGGATATTTTTCCGCCAGATATTGGTCTTGCGCTTCGATGAGCGCATCGCGCAATTTGTCCAGATCGGGCAGCGTGTTTCTGACCAGTTTGGGGATGTTGGGGGCGTCGTTCAAGTCGATCAGGATGGGCATAATGGCCAAATAGATCTGCATGTCGGATGCGGGCGCTTCCAGCAATTGTTGATAGATGCGAACACCGCACAGTGATTTGACTTGCCGGGCGAGGCTGAGAAATTGCGCCAGATCAGCCGTGTTGACCGGATTGGCGAAGCAGCGAAAAGCGGCTTCGAGCAGCAGGCGTTTTTCGGGCTTTTTTTCTTCCCATTCATCAACGTGGCGGCAAAACAGGCGCCAGGTTGCTATGGATTCGGGCTGAATCGATGCTTCGGCACGAGTTTGGAACAGACGATAATCGGGTTCCGACTGAGGATGAATTTGGCTGGTTTCTGGCATATCAATTCTCTATTTATTTAGATTAATAAATCTCTGCTTCTTTCTGTTCAGGGCATAACCGTCAGGTTAAGAGAAAAACAGGCGGCGCCGAGCCACAATCAGGAGACCCTTCGCTTCGCTCTGGGCGACACGCTTGAGCATTAGAGTGAAAGGCGATCTCGCAATCCACACCGCAGTCCAAACGTGTCGCCCAGAGCGAAGCGAAGGGTCTTCTTGCGCTCTGGGCGACACGCTTGAGCATCAGAGTGAAAGGCGATCTCGCAATCCACACCGCAGTCCAAATGTGTCGCCCAGAGCGAAGCGAAGGGTCTCCTGACGCTCGCCTGGTGCTACCTGATAAACCGATTTTTCCCCCTAACTTAAAGGCGGTGATGCCTGGCCCTGGATGGCAACTTGATCCCCACCACCTTTCGGCAGCGAAGGATAAAATCCATACCGCTTCCTTGCTTCAGCCTGATTTTTCAACTGACTGGCGATGTGGATATGCCCCTGTTTCAAGGCAATATCACAAGGACTCAAGCCATCAGAATTTACAATGGATCTATTCACGCTGGCCTTTAACAAGGCAAGCACAGCACCATGTTTACCCTGTTCGCAGGCCATCCACAGCGGCGTACAGCCGTCTTCATTCTGCATATCTGCTTTGACGCCGGTCTGTAGCAAACGCTCGATCAAGCGTACAAAACCGTGGCGAGCGGCATAATGAAGCGCTGTATTGCCCCAGTGATCGCAAGCGTTGCGCGCCACCTCCGGATCATCCACTAATATGTCCAACACCTCGGGCGCATTGTGAATGGCTGCCAGATGCAGAGCGGATCGTCCGTATTTATTCACAGCATTGATATCCACGCCATCGAGGAGAAGCTCTGTCAAAATCTCGGCATTGTCGGCTTGCGCTGCGGCATGCAATAACGAGCTGTCTCGCTCCGTTTGATGATAAAAAGGCATTAATTTGGTCAAATTCAACAAACGTTGATTTTTGCTGCGGACGGCGTACTCGTTAAACGTATTGCCCTGACTGTCTTCTTTCAAGGGATCCGCCCCAAGCTGCAACAGGCGCAGTGCCGCTTCTACATATCCACCCAGTGCGGTCAAATGCAGCGCCGTTCGCTTCAGGCAGCGATGCGCTTTGCCTGGATTGGCTGGAACTTCCGCCTCATCACAAGCAAAGCCGAAAGATATGAGATATTCCATACTGCCTGACTGACCTTTGCGGGCGGCATAATGCAAGGCATTTTGACCCGACTGGTCGTGATGCTTGAGATACTGCCCGGCATCACATAACAAGCGAAGCACAGACACCATACCTTTTTCAGCCGCCAGCATTAAAGGCGTTACACCAAAACGATTGGGCAGATTAGGTTGCTCCAGCAGCGGTAACAGCGTCAGTGCCGCTTTGTCATCATCGCCGTCAAGGGCATAATGCAGGGCGTGCTGACCTTGTATATCCTGCGCCGACCGTGACGCGCCATGACGTACCAGCAAATTGATGATGGGGATATTGCCCCGGGCTGCGGCAATCATGAACGCTGTTTGCCCCACACGATTCGTTTTGTCTACCGGATAAATGCGCAACATCCGCTCGGTCAATGCATAGTTGTCAGCACGCACTGCCTCGTGCAGGCCGCTGTATGTTGTATTGGCTTGCTGCCGGCAAATGGCATCGAGTTTTTCAAATAGCGCCGGCTTGTTCTTTTTGATGGCCAGGATGGCCAGATTCAGTTTGCCCAGCGGTTTATCCTCGGCCAAAACAGGAATACAGTCAGGAAAATGGCGAGAAAAAACGTCCAGTTGATAACAAGCTGCGCTGTCCTTTTCAGCAGCCAGCAATGCGAGCAAGGGATTGTTTTTTCCAGTGTACAGAGACGGGTTAAGGCCGTGTTCACGCAGGAAGCCCAGCAACGCATCAATGGGTTTCTTTGCATCGCCTGATCCCGCAAGCAACTCTTCTTCAACGTCATCATGCTCACTGATATTGCCGATGATTTGTTGCAACAATTTTCCACCCATAGCCGATTGAAACAGACCAGGCAGATCGCGAGATTCGCGCAGCAGAACCGTTGCTGCGGCAAAATCCTGGTAGACAATATGATCATTCAGCGTGGCAAGCTGTTCACGTGTTGCAGGTGTTAACAGCGGCGTATTGTTTAATTGCTGTGCCGGCGCGTCTGCTTGTTTCGATGTCTTGCTTTGCAGCGGCAGGCGTTTTTGATATTTTTGCAATACTCGCATCAAGCCTGGTGCTCGTTTTTTCGCGGGCAAGTCCCACAGATCTGCTGGCCAGTCACCCGGGCGGCTGAGCTTGAACAAGCGTTTCAACATATCTGCGTCCTGCTGTTTAACCGCGATATGAAACGCCGTATCGCCGGCATGATTGCGTGTTTGCGGCAGGCAACCCTGGCTTAACAACTGTGTCACTGCATGTGTGGAACCGTTTGTGACCGCAAGATGGATCAGGCTGTTGCCCTTGTCATCCACCAGCGCATTCAGATTGGGGAAGCGCTTCAAGAGCAGGGCAATGATTTTTTCATGATTACCCATGATGCCGTTTTTCAGGATGGCGACAGACACCGGCACGCTTTTCATTAACCATTCCAGACAGTGTAAGGAACCCTGTCTGGCAGCGAGAGCAGCCAGTTTTTTTGAAGGCGTATGCTCGTCCTGATATTCGCGCAAATAGCCAATATCATCCGCCAGTACCGCGTAATCCATCAGGGATTTTCCGGTGTTGCTGACAAAGACAGCGCCGGCGTCTTGCAGCAGGTTTACCAATAAAAAATGCCCCTGTTGCGCGGCCACCGCCAGCAAACTGCAAGCGTGAGTGTGTTGGTTGATGTCTACTTCATGCGTTTGCTGCAGACGCTTGAAACGCTGGTATTCGCCATTGCGTACCAGATAATGCAGATAATTTTCGCCTTGTTTGTCGCGCAAGAAAGGATCTTCACCGCGTGCGATTAACGTGTCGGCAACAAGCGGCATGCCATAAATCAACGCCAGCAGGGATGCGCTTTGTTGTTGGGCATTGCGCATATTAATGGGCGTATGTTGCGCCAGCAGCCTGGCCGCTTCGGCTTGTCCGGCCTTGATGGCCAGCATCAGTGCCGTGTCGCCCTCCAGCGTTTGGGCATCGAGCAGGCTGGTTTGCGACAGCAAGTATTCAAGCGTCTTTGTCTCACCGGCCATCGCCGCCAGATGCAAGGGCGTTTTTTTAGATTCCAGCGGTGTATCCAGCGCCAGTCCGCGTTCGCGCATGGCGACAAGCAATTCCACACAACCCAGGATGGCGGCGACATGCAGGGCGGTATAGCCATCTGATTTACGTGGAATGTCGCAGCGTGCGCCTTTTTCAATGAGACGTTTTGCAAGGTCGATGGATTCGTGCTGAATGGCGACATGCAGCGGCGTTACGTGGGTGTCCAGTTGCTGATTCAGCGCCAGATTGCTGACGTTCTCCAGCATCCAGAACGCGACAGCGTGAAAATTCCGCTCTATCGCAACATAAAAAGGGAACAAGCCATTGGGCGAACAATAATTAAAATCCGCGCCTTTGGCATGCAGTAATTCGATGGCAGCCAGTTGGCCGAACTGGGTGGCCGCCATCAAGGGCGTCATATCCCGGCTGTTTTTCACATGAACCTGGTCGGGGGTATCTGACAGAATGCGGGTGAGTTCGTCCAAATCCCCATCTTGTGCGGCCAGGTGAACGGGGTGGTTCCCATCGTGCGTGACGTACTGCGGCTTGTCCGCGGTATCCAGTGTACTTGCGAGATCCAGCGTCAAATGATCGCGAACAGGAATTTTGTGCGCGACCCATTTGCTGCCGTTATGCGTGAACGTGACAGAATCCTGGCCATCCTTATACGATGACTGCCCCATTGCCGCGATAAATTCCGCGCCATGTTCCAGTGCGCTGCTCTCCATCGCCGGCATGGACAGGCCGCAACCGCCGGAGATTTTAAAGCGTTCTCCTGTTTGTTCATCCAGCGCTTTACCGCTGAATCCGATAAAGGCGTGGGTGTAAACATCAGCAAGCTGGAGGCGACACAAACGGGGAAGGGCGAACAAGGTATCGGAAAAATGCAAAACCGTTTCCCGTGTACGTTCTTGCATGGCATGCATCGTTTGCACGTAATTATTCAATAAACGAAGGGCATATTCTTTGCAGGCCTGGTTAATGATGACGGTTTTGTGACATTCCAGTGTGAAGGGCTCTTTTTCCTCGTCGTTGATAAATCCCTCAAACATGGCGGACGCGCCGTCCGTAACCGCCTTGTTGTCCTCAAAACATTTTTTGACGCGTGTCAGCGCTTTTTCGTTTTGTTTGGCAAGGAGAAGACGGGTTTGCTCCGGTATACTCTTGAGAGCCTGAGCCAATTGCTCAAGCGTCGTCTGAAAGTTGCTGATTTGCCCGTTGTAATGCGCGATACCCTTATCGATGGATGCATTCAGCGCTTGAATCTGCGAGTGATAATGGCCGTACTGGCCGGGGGGTATGCTCGCTATTTGTCCTCGTTGATGTGCCTGTAAATCCGCAATTTCTTTCCGGCATTCGGCGATGTTCTGATTGATGATGCCGCGATGAGCCTCGATTTTTTCAATCACTTTGCGCTCTTGCTGTTCCATCTCATCATTAAATTCCAGCAGATTATGGACAACATTATTGAGTGATGTTTCGATGCGCTCGAATTCTTTTTTCAGCTTGGGATGTAATTGAGGATGCATGCGCAGGAAGGCTTCTTTTTTGACGGCTTCAGGATGTGCTTCCCAGCGTTGTGTCATGTGTTCTTCATGCTTTTTCAATTCGCGATTAATCTGCTCAATTTTCACTAACACCGGACTATTGAGAATACGTTGTTTCATAGTCGGCATGATGGTCATTCTGGATTCGGTCAACACGCTATCCAGCATTTTGTGAATCGTTCTGAAGTGCGAGTTGGCAACACTGGCGATGGTTCGACTTGCTTGTTTGGCAATCTTGCCGCTTTCTTCTTCATTCAGCTCCTGTAACTCTGCCGGTGACAAGTTGTTTGCCATGCGTTCGCGAATCAAATCCTCAATCGCTCGTTGCATTCGAGCTTGCAAATTTGCCGGAAATTTCAATACAGATTTTTCTGAAAACAGCCTGGCATACATACTGTCAAACAAAGCTTTTTTCTGATCGCTGGCTAACAGTTTTTTCAGAACGGTTTCAAGGTCCAGACTCAGTGGATAAGTACGATAATAACGGACGGGAATGGGAGGCAAGGCTTTGGGGAAATGATAGCTGCTCTGATTCGCCGGTATTTCAATCACAGGGCGCTTGCCCATTTTATCCAGGGTCACATAAAAATAACTCAGGGAGCTCATCACCCCGAGCAACTGAAAATAATCCCGGCAAAAAGGCAGTTGGGGCATGGTGTTTTTGATTTCTTCCGCAAACTGCTCATAGCAATTCAATATCTTTTGATGATCGGGCGGATAAGCGCCGTGTTCGCGGATGTGCGCGTCTACATATTCTTTATAATCCGGCATCATATCGACGGTATATTCAATACGAAAAGTCGGCGAAGGCACGAGCACATTGCCATGACGCTCGATTTTTTCCTGAAAAGAAATAATTCGGAACGAGGTCATAAACGGCTGACTGTAGGTCGAGGTGCTGTGCGTTTGTTCAAGGCCGTAGCGGCTTTCCAGTTCCCGTATCGAAAAATAGGATATGTGTTGTTCCCGACAGTATTTTTTCAAGTCGATCATCATGCTGCGCAGCATGTTTTCATCGCAATTGCCGCTTTCATGCCAGCCTTGCAGGAAGGCTTCATCAAAGACACCGCCGTTTAAAAATCCCTTCATCCAGTAGTCGAGCATACCGATGATATTACCAGTCAGGGTGTGTTCGAAGGCCGGGTGAATCACCGGGTATAAAAAGCCGTGCTGGTTAAAATGCAGACTGAAAAAGGGCAGGGTATCGTGATTAAAATACGCATCCGCCATTTCTGCTTTGATTTGCCGGATCATGGCATCGGAAGCGGGCAAGGTTTTGGTGGGGAAACAAAGAAAATAATCCTCTGCTTCGGCATGGGTTGAGCTGTCGACCATGTCGGAAATGACGGCGACATCGGTCGCCACACCACCGACTTCGCCTTTAAAATATTTACTGAAGACACCCATGCCGTGACGGAGCAGTGACCAGGGAGAACCCCATTTTCCTGATAAATCATAGGACTTCAACAGACCGGAAAAGACCAGGGATATACTGAAGTCCGAGACGCTCAAACTATTTTTGCGTTCGTAGGGGCTGTGTTCGAGAAGCCTTCTAATCCTGAATTCGGTGCCAATGGGTATCTCGCCATAATACGAACGTAAGGCGCTTGACATAGCCCAATAAGCTGTACGGACTTTGGAGTCTAAAATCTCATCTTGTCTGCTCCGCGATGACGAGCTATAACGCGGCCTGAAATAAGCGGAAGCAGTTGCATTCAGCGAGAAGGAATTTGACAGGCTGCAGGAAGAGTTGGTGCCAAAATAAGAAGTAGTAGTCGATAGGAAGGACGTGGGCGTAAAGGAGTTAACCCGCGGTGAAAACGTGCTGTTAAACAGTGAATTATTGTTTAGACAGTGGCCGAAGGGAGCGGGTGGTGCTATGTAATTATGAGTTTGAAAACGTTTTTGGCATTCAGCTTTGAAATTGACCGTGGCTGGAGCCGGGGCAGGCGTTGCTACGGGCGGAACCGGGGCAGTGGCCAGGCTTTGAGCTATGGCAATCGTTGTTGCAGCGGAGTTTAAGTTGTTGGTACTACTTTGTTGAGCCCTGCTTTCGGCCATAAAATTAGTACCGGTAGCCGCTGTTGAGGTAGCCAAACTCCCAATTCCAGGTGTAATGTTCAACGGGATTGAATTAACAGGAAACGTAATATCAGGCCTTGCAACAGGCGTTAAACCCGCAATGGGAACATACGGTTGATATTTACCTGCCGCATCTTTAAAACCAAAGCGTTGAAAGGTTCTTTCAACTAAATAAGGGAGGTGTTGTCCGACTGGTAAATAGTGCCCTGATAGATCAGTAATGCATTTAATCAATGAGCCTTCAACCGTGAGTTCACCGGCAGCCAGCACTGGTTTCAAGCCGGCTAATTGATGGTGATGCAATTGCGATATTTTAAATTCATCTGGCAAAATCAAACCAAGTCTGTGTGCAACACTTTCTACCTCACGAGATGCAATTAATAAGTTATTATCCGTGGTAATCACCCAAAGGTAGTTATTGGCACCACTACGACTTTGGATTTGTGAGCTGGTAAATGTTTCAAATTTTGGCGAAAGCGTTGATGCTTCATTTACGCGAACGTTGTTAAAATAAGGCGGCTGGGAAAAAGTCCCAAACTCTATTCTGTTTGCAATGCTGCTACGTGCCACTGCGGATATATATTTCATGCCTTGCAAAAAATACCCTGGAACCAAAACACCCGTTGCCAATTCAGCAAGAACTTCGACTCGTTGTTGGCCGGAAGCTTCCATAAATCGCACACCAGCCTGTTTAAAATGGTTGATTCTTCCTTCCATTCGAGAAATGGCATCATGGTACATATGTGGATTGTTTTGCATGTATTGATGTAAAACAAAATTTAGTGGGCTGGGAACATTATGTGCCGTGTGGATAATGATTGCGTCATAAGCCAACATGGACATCGGGTAGAGAATATTGTCTATTGGATGCGTGACCATGTCGACAATATTTATCAAGCCGGAAGCAACGCCACTTAATATGGCATCAACATACTGTTTAACTTCCGATTGGCTGCCCACCATATTCGGGGATGAACCTGTGCGTTGGTCACTATTTGCGGAGGGTTCAGGAGCTGGTAACGCAGACTTACCGGGATGCAAGTTCGGGTTGGAGGAGCAGGTTGGAAACATGAAACATTACCTCAACATGATTGGCACAGGCATATGACGCGTTGCTCGAAAAATTAATTGTCTGGGCTATTTTAAGTCACCGCGTAGTGTTTATCTATCCGTAAAATCACGGAC
>Ga0209066_10005313_pt1 | contig 13628 bp, 12 predicted proteins | sample All_14_2_FD_187198 | JGI IMG/M metagenome (GOLD analysis project Ga0209066, IMG submission 187198) | Freshwater microbial communities in response to fracking from Pennsylvania, USA - Allegheny Zone_MetaG_DW_15 (SPAdes) (version 2) ...
GCATTGGCCCAGGCGCAAGCCGACGAGGCGGCGCGTGCGGCAGCGCAGGCAGCAGCCGAACCGGCACCCGACACGGAAGCCCTGATCGAGGCAGCTCGCCAGAGCGGCTATCAGGACGGGTATCGCAATGGCTTGGCTGCGCTGGAAAGCTACAAGCAGACGCAGGCGGAGCAGATGGCCCGCTACATGAACGAGCAGGTGGGCGGACTGGTCGAGGCGATGCAGCAACGCCTGGATGCCCTGGAGCAGCAACTGGCGGGTCGTGTCGCCGGGGTGTCGCTGGAGCTGGCGCGACAGGTGGTGCGCAGCGAGCTGATCGAGCGGCCTGAGCTGGTGGTCGAGGTGGCCGAGGAGGCCTTGTCGGCACTGCTGAGCTCGGCCCGTCAGATCGTGGTGCGCCTGCATCCGGAGGATCACGCGGTGGTGCAGGGTCGTCTGGATGAGATTTTGCAGTCGCGGGGGGCACGCCTGGTGGCGGATGCGTCGATTCGGCGTGGGGGCTGCCTGGTCGACTCCGACATTGCCTTGGTGGACGCCACGGTGGAGGCGCGCTGGGAGCGGGCGGCGGGCGCCATGGGCCATCAGGCGCCCTGGCTCGGCGGGCATGAGAGCCGTGTGCCGACCGCGCGTGAGCCGCGTCGCCAGGACGAGGGCGTGCGTGGCGAAGGGAACCCGAGGGCCGAGGCCCCGGATGACGCAGGTTTGGCATGAACGCTCGGGCCAAAAGCACCCTGTTGGACAGCTGGAACCGGTATCTGGACGACCTGGACCGCTGTGCGGCCACGCCCATGCCGCTGGAGAGCCAGGGCAAGCTGGTGCGCGTGGCCGGTCTGGTGCTGGAGGCGGCCGGTTTGCGCCTGCCCGTGGGCGCGGTGTGCGAGATCCATTCCGAGAGCCGGGTCGAGAAAACGCCGGTGCTGGGCGAGGTGGTGGGCTTTGCCGGTGACCGGGCTTACCTGATGCCCACGGCCGAGGTGCATGGGCTGTCCAGTGGTGCCCGGGTGGTGCCCGTGAGCACGCCCGTGAACCCGCCGAAGCTGGGGCAGGTGAACCACCCGTGGCGGCGCAGCGAAGACCGCACCCGTCACATGCCCATTGGTGACGGACTGCTGGGCCGGGTGGTCAATGCCCAGGGCGAGCCGATGGACCGCAAAGGGCCGCTGCGGGACGTGCGCAGCGAGCCGCTGGTGCGCCGTGCCATCAATGCGATGGACCGAGACCCGGTACGACAGTCGCTGGACACCGGTGTGAGGGCGATCAACGCCATGCTGACGGTGGGACGCGGTCAGCGTCTGGGCCTGTTTGCGGGTTCGGGCGTGGGCAAGAGCGTGCTGCTGGGCATGATGGCGCGTTACACCCAGGCCGATGTGATCGTGGTCGGGCTGATTGGCGAGCGGGGCCGCGAGGTCAAGGAGTTCATCGAGGACATCCTGGGCGAAGAAGGGCTGGCCCGCTCGGTGGTGGTGGCCGCGCCCGCCGATGCGCCGCCGCTGACGCGGATGCAGGGCGCCAACTACGCCACCGCGATTGCCGAACATTTCCGCGACCAGGGCCTGCACGTGCTGCTGCTGATGGACTCGCTGACCCGCTACGCGATGGCGCAGCGTGAAATTGCCCTGGCCATTGGGGAGCCACCGGCCACCAAGGGCTATCCGCCCTCGTGTTTTGCCAAATTGCCTCAGTTGGTCGAGCGCAGTGGCAACGGTCTGAACGGCCACGGCTCCATCACGGCGTTCTACACCGTGCTTTCCGAGGGCGATGACCAGCAGGATCCGATCGCCGATGCGGCCCGCGCCATCCTCGATGGACACATCGTCCTGTCTCGTGAACTTGCGGAATCCGGACATTTTCCAGCAATAGACATAGAAAGGTCCGCTTCTCGGGTGATGACGAATGTCGCGGAGCCTCAACATATCGATGATGCGCGCAGATTCCGTCAGTTGTGGTCCAAGTACAGCAAGGCCCGCGATCTGATCCAGTTGGGGGCCTATGTGCCCGGACACGATCACGATCTGGACCAGGCCGTGCGTTCGCACCCGGCGATGGTGGGCTTGTTGCAGCAAGGCATGCACACGCCGGCCCACATGCCGGACAGTGTGGAAGGCCTTCACCAGATCGTCGCGCAGTGATAGGCTGAGAGGAGCCCCTGATGGGGGCGGGAGACAGGTTCATGAGTGCCACGCAATCGTTGCTGATCGTGCTGGAGGCCGCCGAGAAGGCCCGGGACGAGGCCGTCGCTGCGCACGAGGCCCGGCGCAAGGCCTACGAGGCGGCGCGCCAGCAGGCGCAGTCCCTCACCGACTGGCGCCACGACTACCAGAACCGCTGGCAGGCGCAGTTTCGCCAGTCCGGCGGGATGGAGATCGTGCGTTGCTATCAGGACTTCATGCAGCGCCTCGGCGATGCCGTGGGCGCGCAGGACCAGCAGGTGGCCCAGGCCCAGACCTTGATGGAGCGCAGTCGGCTGGAGTTGATCGAGCGGGAGCGCCGCGTGGCCGCCGTGTCCAAGCTGATCGACAAGCGTTTGCTGGAGCAGCGCGCGCGCCTGTCTCGTCAGGAGCAAAAGGCGACCGACGAAATGGCTTCGCGGGCCTCGCGCCTGTCGGCGTCGATGCCCGGTGGTGTCAACCCGCTGGCCAGTTCATCTTTGTAAGGGCTTGGACATGAGCACACCGATCAAATCATCTGTGACGAATCGTCCGGGCCAGGGCGGCGTGTCGGGCGCCAGCGAAATGGTCGCTCGCTTGCAGGCACAGGCCCGCGGCGCGCAAGCACCGTCGGCTTCCCAGAGTTTTGCCAGCCTGATGAGCCAGCAGAACGCCGCTGCCCAAGCGGCACCTGCGCCCAAGGCGCCGGCCAAATCCGCCGAGCGTCAGGCACCGTCCAACGACCCGGCGGCCAAGGCCCAGGCTGCGGCACGCGCCCATGAGCAGGCGCTGACCCGTGCGCGCCAGCAGACCCAGGCCACCCAGCGCGCTGCGCAGCAGGCAGCCCAGGCCGCCGAGCAGGGCGCGCAGGCAGGCAAATTGCCGCCCCAGGCCCAGCAGGCCCAGGCAGAGCGTGCCGAGGTGTCGCGGCGTGCCGAACGGCCGGTCGAGTCTGGCAAGCCCCGTCCAGCAGCCGAGGCAGAGCGTGCGGCCGAGGCCCCCGAATCCAACCGTGAGGCCAAGCCTGTGGCCGGGGACCCGGCGGGCATGATGGCGTGGTTGGCAGGCATGCTGCCGCAAGCCAAACCCGCGGCGCTGACCGGGGCCGAGGCCTTGGCCCAAGCCGCCCAGGACCCGAACGCGGACGCCGAGCTTGATCTGGCTGAGCTGGCTGAGCTGGCCTCGACCGAGGCCGACCCGGCCGCGCAGACCGCACTGGGCGCCGAGGCCGACGGCGGCGTGGCGCTGGACCCGTCTCAATGGCAGCAGACCACGGCCCTGGCAGGTTTGCAGGTGGACGCGATGCTGGGCCGTGCAGGCGAATCGGCGCTGGAGGCCAAGGGGGAGGCGGGCGCGCTGTCCGGTCTGGCCCCGGGCGCGAACGTCCGAGCCGGCGGGTTGACGCCTGCGGCGGCGCCGCGTCACGAGTCAGCCACCTTGGCGACGCCGTTCGGGCACGCCGATTTCAGCCAGGCGCTGGCCGACAAGGTCAGCCTGTGGGTGAACACCGCTCGCACCGATGGCCCGATGACGGCCGAGCTGCACCTGAATCCGGCTGACATGGGGCCCATTCAGGTGAAGATCGCACTTGAGGGACAATCGGCACAGGTCGATTTTGCTGCTGCGGCAGCCGAAACGAGAAAAGCCATCGAAGCCAGCCTGTCTGCGCTGTCGTCGGCCTTGAGCGATGTGGGTCTGAATCTGACGGGTGGGGACGTGACGTCCCAGACTGCCCAGCAGTCATTCGGGCAGCAGTCTGCCCCTTCTGAAGGGGCGCGTGGGGTGTCCACCGCTTCCTCGGCCGCTTCGGCTGCAGAGGATGAAGGCGATGCGGCCTTCATGCAGGGTGTGAGTGCCCCGCGTGCCGGGCGACCCGGCGGACTGGACCTCTACGCTTGAGGGGATGACCGCCTGGGCGGAGAATCGGACGTGTTTCACGTCGCTTATTGATTCTTCAACATCGCGCTGACTTCGAATAATCCACCTATGGGGTGGTGCCTGTTTTGGGCGCTCACCTCGTCATCCAGGAGACAAGCGAATGTCAGCAGCCCCCGCGGCCAATCAGGCCGATGGCAAGGCCCCTGCAAAGGGATCGAAGAAACTCATCATCATCATTGTTGGGGTGGTGGTGGTGCTGTTGCTCGCCGGTGTGGGCGCCTTCCTGCTGATGCAGAAGAACATGTCTCAGCAAGACGACGAGGGCGAGGACGGTGCCGCGCAGGCCTCGCAAGTGGTCGAGTCCGATGCCAAGCCCAAGGTCGACCCCGGTGCGCCTCCAATCTTCGTGCCGCTGGAGCCCTTCATCGTGAACCTGGCTGACCGCGAGACGGAGCGCTTCGCCCAGATCGGGATCAACCTGCAGGTGGACGATGCCAAGGTGGGCGACCAGATGAAGCTCTACATGCCGGCCATCCGCAACGCCATCTTGCTGATCCTCTCGCGCAAGTCTGCCGAGGACCTGCTGACGGCCGAAGGCAAGGTCCAGCTGGCGAGCGAGATCCAGCGTGGTGCCGCGCGCGCCATGGGCTACGAAATTGAAGAGCCCGAGCCTGAGCCGGTGGTGGAGCCGTCGGCCGAGGGCGAGGGAGAAGAGCCCGCACCTGCGCCCAAGAAGCGCAAGAAAAAGAAGGTGGAGTCTTACAACCCCATCTTGCAAGTGCACTACGCGAACTTCATCATCCAGTGAGCGGTCTTCGAGCACCTTGATCACCTCTCCAGCAAGCCACCGGCCATGAACCAGCAAATCCTCTCTCAAGACGAAGTGGATGCCCTCCTGCAGGGCATCACAGGCGAAAGCCAGAAGCTGGAGCAGGAAGAGGCGCCAACGGAAGGCGTGCGCGACTACAACCTCGCGCAGCAGGAGCGGATCGTGCGTGGGCGCATGCCCACGATGGAGATCGTCAACGAGCGGTTTGCACGCAACATCCGCATCGGGCTGTTCAACTTCATCCGCAAGTCGCCCGAGGTGTCGGTGGGCAGCATCAAGGTGCAAAAGTACAGCGCCTTCCTGCGTGAGATCGTGGTGCCCACCAATTTCAACATCATGGCCGTGCGCCCCTTGCGGGGTTCCGGCCTGATCGTGTGTGAGCCGACCTTGGTGTTTTCGGTGATCGACGCGCTGTTTGGCGGGGCGGGCAAGTTCCACACCCGCATCGAAGGGCGCGATTTTTCGGCGACCGAGCAGCGCATCATCCGCCGCCTGGTGGACGTGATCACCGAGGAGTACAAGAAGTCGTGGCAGGGCATCTACCCGATCGAGCTGGATTACCAGCGCTCGGAGATGCAGCCGCAGTTTGCCACCGTGGCCACGCCCGGTGAAATCGTCGTGTGCTGCTCGTTCACGCTGGAAATCGGCGATGCGACGGGCACCATCCACATCTGCATTCCGTACGCCACGTTTGAGCCGATCCGGGACATCCTGTTCTCGTCGATCCAGGGCGACTCGGTGGAGCCGGATCGTCGGTGGGTGAAGCTGCTGACGCAGCAGATCCAGTCGGCCGAAGTCGAGCTGGTGGCAGAGCTGGGGCACGCCCCGGCCACCGTGGAGCAGTTGCTCTCGCTCAAGCCGGGGGATTTCATCGAGCTGGATCTGGAAAAAGTCATCCAGGCCAAGGTGGATGGGGTGCCGGTGTTCGACAGCTACTACGGTACGTCCAACGGCAAGTACGCGTTGCGTGTGAACCAATTATTGACGTCTGGCCACAAGGGCTGGATTGGAGACCAAAATGTCTGACCCCGCAGAATTCTCGTCCCCGGGCGCCGACGCCGAGCAGGATGCGATGGCCGCCGAATGGGAGGCCGCGCTGGCGCAGCAGGCCACCACGCCTTCGGCCGGACTGGCTTCGGACCCGTTCAGCGCCGCCGCCAGCGAAGTGAGCGACCCGGTGCAGCAGGCCACGCCCGCTGCGTTCGCCAATTTCGGTGCGTCGTCGCCGTCCATGCCGGCGGGCAACGACATCAACATGATCCTGGACATCCCCGTGCAGCTGACGGTGGAGCTGGGGCGCACCCGCATTCCCATCAAGAACATCCTGCAACTGGCGCAGGGTTCGGTGGTGGAGCTGGACGCCCTGGCCGGTGAGCCGATGGACGTGCTGGTCAATGGCTTCCTGATCGCGCAGGGCGAGGTGGTGGTGGTGAACGACAAGTTCGGTATCCGCCTGACCGACATCGTCACGCCCTCGGAGCGCATGCGTCGCCTGAGTCGCGGCAACTGACACGGATCACGGACACGCAAGATGGACATGGCATCGACGGGTTTGTTGATCGTTTGGTTTGTGGTGATCGTGGCGCTGATCCCGGTCAGCCTGTGGCTGCTCAAGCGTTCGGGCCTGGCCCAGGGCGCGATGGGGGGCGCTGCGGCACCGGTGCGCACGGTCGGCAATCTGAACCTGGGTCCTGGGCAGCGCATCGTCACGGTCGAGGTGGGCGAGGGTGAGTCCCGCACCTGGCTGGTGCTGGGGGTGACCTCGCAGCAGATCAACACCTTGCACAGCATGGCACCCTTGACCGCACCGGTGGCACCGGGCGAGGCTTCGGCGCTGCCACCGCACTTCGCGTCGCTGTTGCGCAGCAAGCTGGCCAAACCTCAGGAGCCGCAATGACGCGGGCACGCACGATGACGTGGGCGAAGTTCGCCAAGTGGGGGCTGGCGCTGGCCCTGAGTGGCGTGGGGACGCTGGCCTTGGCCCAGACGGCGGCCGCGCCGACTGGCGCCGGGCTGCCCTTGATGGTCGGCCAAGGGGGGGGCAACAGCTACTCGGTGCCGATCCAGACGCTGCTGTTTTTCACGGCACTGAGCTTTCTGCCGGCCATGCTGTTGATGATGACGGGCTTCACCCGCATCGTGATCGTGCTGAGCCTGATGCGCCAGGCGCTGGGCACGGCGTCGTCGCCGCCCAACCAGGTGATCATCGGCTTGTCGCTGTTCCTCACGATGTTCGTGATGGGGCCGACACTCGACAAGGTCTACAAAGAGGCTTACGAGCCTTTCGCGGCCAACCAGATTTCGTTCAACGAGGCGATGGAGCGCGGCCAGGTGCCCATGCGTGCCTTCATGCTCAAGCAGACGCGCCAGTCGGACCTGGGCCTGTTCACGCGTCTGGCCAAGCTCGAAGGCCAGGTCACACCCGAGACGGTGCCCCTGCGCGTGCTGGTGCCCGCGTTTGTGACCAGTGAGCTGAAGTCGGCCTTTCAGATCGGCTTCCTGATCTTCGTTCCCTTCCTGGTGATCGACATGATCGTGGCCAGTGTGCTGATGAGCCTGGGGATGGTGATGCTCTCGCCGGTGATGGTGGCTTTGCCGTTCAAGTTGATGCTGTTCGTGCTGGCCGATGGCTGGAACCTGCTGCTGGGTTCGCTGGCGGCGAGTTTTGTTCAGTAGGGAGGCGCATCATGGATTCCCAACAGGTACTGACCATTGCCGGCGGCGGCTTGCTGACCTTGCTGATCGTGTGCGGCCCCATCATGCTGGTGGTGCTGGCGGTCGGTCTGGTGGTGTCCGTCTTCCAGGCAGCCACCCAGATCCAAGAGGCCACGCTGTCGTTCGTGCCCAAGCTGCTGGCGGCGTTTGCCACGCTGGGGCTGGCTGGTCCGTGGATGTTGTCAACGATGGTGGATTACATCCGCGAAGTGCTGATGTCGATCCCGAACGTGGTGGGCTGAGTGGTCAGCTTCACGGAAGCGCAGGTTCTGGCCTGGATCACGCCCTGGCTGTGGGCGTTTTTCCGGGTCGCCGGCATTTTCACGACGGCACCGGTGCTGTCGCAAAAGAGCATTCCGCGCCGGGTGCGTCTGGCGCTGGCCATTCTCATCGTGATCTGTGCGCAGCCCAGCCTGCCGCCCATGCCGGACATTGCGATCAACTCGCCGCAGGCGGTGATGGTGATCATCCAGCAGGTGCTGATCGGGCTGACGATGGGTTTTGCCGCCCGGGTGGTGTTCGCCGCCATCGAGTTTGCCGGTGAGATCATTGGTTTGCAGATGGGCTTGAGTTTTGCCAGCTTCTTCGATCCGATGATGGGCGGGCAGGCCAACGGCGCGAGCCGGTTTCTGGGCACCACAGCGCTGTGGCTGTTTGTGGTGATGAACGGACATTTGCTGCTCACCGGGGCGGTGTTGCAAAGCTTCCATGCGTTTCCCGTGTCGCCCGAGCCCCTGGCCTTCCTCAATCAGGTCCAGCCGCAGGTGTGGGGGGCCGAGATCTTCAAGCTGGGCCTGTGGGTGGCCTTGCCTGTGGTGTCCATGCTGCTGCTGGTCAACATGGTGCTGGGGCTGATTGCCCGGGTGTCACCCCAGATGAACGTGTTCACCATCGGCTTTCCGATCACCCTGACGGTTGGCTTCACGGGTTTGTGGCTGACTTTGCCCATGATGGAGGTGCCGCTGACGATGGCGCTGGAGCGCATGATGGGCTACTTCCAGTAAAACCCGGGGTGCGGGGCGGGGTGGCAGCGGTTCGTTCGTAGAATTGCGGGATGTCATCCAAGCCGCCAGTCAAAGCCTCCACCCAGCCCACCGCCGAATACGGCGAGGGTTCGATCCGTGTTCTCAAGGGCCTGGAGCCCGTCAAGCAGCGTCCGGGCATGTACACCCGGACCGACAACCCCCTGCACATCATCCAGGAGGTGATCGACAACGCGGCCGACGAGGCGCTGGCGGGTTTCGGCAAGCGCATTGCTGTGACGCAGCACACCGATGGTTCGGTCAGCGTGGAGGACGACGGCCGGGGCATTCCCTTTGGCCTGCACCCGGAAGAGGGCGTGAGCGTGGTCGAGATCGTGTTCACGCGCCTGCACGCCGGGGGCAAGTTCGACAAGGGCTCGGGCGGGGCGTACAGCTTCTCAGGTGGCTTGCACGGCGTGGGCGTGAGCGTGACCAATGCGCTGTCCACCCGCTTGCAGGTGACAGTGAGCCGTGACAAACAGGTGGCGACACTGGCTTTCAGCGGCGGTGATGTGATCGAGCCTGTGACCGTGCGGCCCGCTGCCTCGGGTGACCGCAAGAACGGCACCACCGTGCGGGCCTGGCCCGATGCGAAGTATTTCGAGAGCGCCGACTTGCCCAAGGGCGAGCTGGTGCACATGCTGCGCAGCAAGGCGGTGTTGATGCCGGGGGTGACGATCACCCTGACGCATGAAAAGTCGGGCGAGGTGCAGACCTGGCTGTACAAGGGTGGCTTGCGCGACTACCTGACGCAGTCGCTGTCGGTCGATCCGCTGATCCCGCTGTTCGAGGGCGAGCAGTACGCCAGCCGCAGTGAGACCGAGAACTTTGCCGAAGGGGAAGGCGCCGCCTGGTGCGTGGCCTTCACCGAAGAGGGCTCGCCGATGCGCGAGAGCTACGTCAACCTGATCCCCACGGTGGCGGGTGGCACGCACGAGTCCGGCCTGAAGGACGGGCTGTTCCAGGCCGTCAAGGGCTTCATCGAGATGCATTCGCTGATGCCCAAGGGCGTGAAGCTGATGCCCGATGACGTGTTCTCGCGCGCCAGCTTCGTGCTGTCAGCCAAGGTGCTGGACCCGCAGTTCCAGGGGCAGACCAAGGAGCGTTTGAACAGCCGCGACGCCTTGCGCCTGGTGAGCACCTATGTCAAGCCCAGCCTGGAGCTGTGGCTGAGCCAGCATGTGGAGTACGGCAAGAAGCTGGCTGACCTGGTGATCAAGCAGGCGCAGGCCCGCCAGCGCGCCGGCCAGAAGGTGGAGAAGAGGAGGGGCTCGGGCGTGGCGGTGCTGCCGGGCAAGCTGACCGATTGCGAGAGCCGCGACATCAGCCTGAACGAGGTCTTCCTGGTGGAGGGAGATTCGGCCGGAGGCAGCGCCAAGATGGGCCGCGACAAGGAAACCCAGGCGGTGCTGCCGCTGCGCGGCAAGGTGCTCAATGCCTGGGAGGTGGAGCGCGACCTGCTGTTCAAGAACAATGAAATCCACGACATTTCGGTGGCGATCGGGGTGGACCCGCATGGTCCGAATGACGAGCCCGACCTGAGCGGGCTGCGCTACGGCAAGGTCTGCATCCTGTCGGACGCTGACGTGGACGGTTCGCACATCCAGGTGCTGTTGCTGACGCTGTTCTTCCGCCACTTCCCCAAGTTGATCGAGACGGGGCACATCTACATTGCCCGCCCGCCGCTGTTCCGCGTGGATGCGCCGGCGCGGGGCAAAAAGCCTGCGGCCAAGCTGTATGCGCTGGACGAGGGCGAGATGACGGCCATTTTGGACAAGTTGCGCAAGGAAGGGTGCCGCGAAGGCAGCTGGACGATCAGCCGCTTCAAGGGCCTGGGTGAAATGAACGCCGAGCAGTTGTGGGACACCACGCTGAACCCGGAAACGCGTCGCTTGCTGCCGGTGGCCTATGGCGAGCCGGGCTTTGACGCCACCGAGGGCTCGTTCAACAAGCTGATGGGCAAGGGCGAGGCCGCCTCACGCCGTGAGCTGATGGAGTTGCACGGCAACGAGGTGGAAATCGACGTCTGACCGCAGAGCCGGTGAGATCTGCCTGGTTGGCGTGATGGGGTCGTCAGTGGCGCTGGAAGCGCTCTTGTCGTTGGTCAGGTACGGTCGGCGGGGGCATCCAGCGTCAACCATGTCTGAGTGAGCCGCGCGGTCCAGTCTGGTTGGGTGGTGTCGGCTTGCAGGGCGTAGCGCGTTTCTTCGGGCCGCAGCGCCGTGTCCCGCGTGAGTTGCTTGTCCAGTACGGCGATATCGGCGTCGGACGCATCTTGCGCGGCCTGTTGCCGGGTGATGAGGCGGGCTTCGAGTGTGGCGCGGGGTGCCTCACAGTGCAGGATGGTGAAGGGCGCTGATTGGCTTGAGGCCAGTTGCCGGAAGCGATCACGCTCGTCGGCATCAAGGAAGGTGGCATCGACGATGACATGCCAGCCGGCTTGCAGGCTCAGTCGGGCCAGATCGCGCAGGTGCGCATAGGTGGCCTGGGTGCGGTCGCGGTTGTACAGCGGGTTGGCGTCAAGGTCGCCCGTGCCTGAGGGGGCGGCACCAGCAGGCTGGGCTGCCGGCTGTGCGGCACCAAACAACCGTTTCCGCTCGACGTCCGAACGCAAGCGGATGGCAATGGCCTGTTCCAGCACGCCTTGCGACACAAAGGTCTTGCCCGAGCCTGATACGCCGTGAGTGATGAGCAGGCGAGGGGCCGTGGGTGCAATGAGGCTGTGCGCCAACGCCAGATAGTCCGGCCCGTCGGGAGGTTGACCCACCCCCGCCTTGATTCGTGCCACCAGCGCGCGCACCAACGCACGGTAGACCAGGTAGTGGCGCAGCACGGGAAGGCCGGCATGGTCGCCACTGGCGTCGAGGTAGGCGTTCAGAAAGCGGAAGGCGAGGTCGGTGCGCTGGTGGGCCATCAGATCCATCACCAGGAAGGCGACGTCGCTGAGCGGATCGCCCCAGCGCAGGCCGGGGTCGAACTCGATGCAGTCGAAGCCGGTGAGGGTGCCATCGAGCAGGACCACGTTGGCGAGGTGCAGGTCGCCATGGCCTTCGACGATGTGGCCTTGTGCCTGGCGCTGGCACCACAGCGGGCGCAGACGGGGCGCTTGGGCGTCCAGCCACTCGGCAAAGGGGGCGCTCAGGGCCTCACCCCCGATGTCGGCCAGGTTGCGCAGCACATCGCGGGTGGTTTGCGCGATCAGATCGGGGCTGCCGTAGGGGGTGGACGGCGGCGCGACTTCGGCGCCGCGATGAAAGTCGGCCAGATGGCGGGCGAAGTCGTCGAGCTGCGTGGGTTGGACTTGGCCCGCAGTCAGAAGCTCACCAAGCAGCGCGCCGTTGGGAAACTGGCGCATGTGCACGGCGTACTCGATGGCCGGCCCGGTGCCTCCCAGGACAGGCGCATCAGCCGTGCCCGTGATGGGGGTGACGTCCAGGTAGAGGGACGGGGCCATGCGGCGGTTGAGGCGCAGTTCTTCCTCGCACAACTGGTGACGGCGTGCCAGCGTGCTCGCATCCAGAAACGGCAGGTGAAGGGGCTTCTTGAGCTTCCAGGCGTCCTGGCCGTCGAGCAGCACCCACGAGATGTGGGTTTCGATGAGGCGGGCCTGGCGTTGCTGACGCAAGCGGTCCACCAGGGTGGTCGCTGACGCCAGGTCGGTGGGAGCGGTTGTCATAGCGTGTCCAGTCGTTCACGGAGGCTGCTGGCTTGCGCCTGAATGGCCTGCACTGTCTCCGCGTCCATTTTGCTCAGATTCTTGTACACCATGGCCAAACGTGGGTTGCCTTGCAGCCGGTCGGCATGGCGCAGGTGAAAGTCCCAGTACAGGGCGTTGAACGGGCAAGCCTGGGTGCCGATCCGGTCCTTGTGACGGTAATGGCAGCCCTGGCAATGGTCGCCCATGCGCTGAATGTAGCTGGCGCTGGATACATAGGGCTTGGTTGCGAGCAGGCCGCCGTCGGCAAACTGACTCATGCCCAGGGTGTTGGGCATCTCTACCCACTCGAACGCGTCGATGTAAACGCCCAGGTACCACTCGTGCACCGCCTGGGGTGACAGGCCGGCGAGCAGGGCAAAGTTGCCAATCACCATGAGGCGCTGAATGTGGTGCGCGTAAGCGTGCGTCAGCGACTGACCGATGGCATGCGCCATGCAGGCCATGCGGGTGTCACCCGTCCAGAACCACTTGGGCAGCGGCAGGGTGTGGTCCAGGGCATTGTGGGTGACGTAGCCGGGCATGTGCGCCCAGTAGACGCCGCGCACGTACTCGCGCCAGCCCAGAATCTGGCGGATGAAGCCTTCGACGGCGGCCAGGGGGGCGTGCCCATCGGCCCATGCTTGCTCGGCGCGCCCGACCACGTCCCGTGGGTTCAGCATCTTGGTGTTCAGTGCAAAGGACAGCAGGGAGTGGAAAACGCGCCAGCCTTGCTGGGTGAGGGCGTCCTGGTAGTCGCCGAAATGCGGCAGGGCCTTGTTGATGAAGGCGTCGAGGTGCTGCAGGGCTTCCTGTCGGTTCAGCGGCCAGGCGAGCTGATCCGCCTGCGGGTCGCCAAAGGAGCGCACGCCAGCGTCACACAGGGTTTGCCACAGGGCACGGTGGTCGTGCGGGGTGCGCCAGTCAGCGGGCAAGGGGGGCGAGCCCTTCCAGGCTTTGCGGTTGTCGGGGTCGAAGTTCCATTGGCCACCGGCTGGGCGCTTGGGGTGGTCTGCGTCCAGCAGAACCTGATGCTTCACCCGCATCTGGCGGTAGAAGTGCTCCATCAGCCATTGCTTGCGGCCGGCGAAGAGGGCGGCGGCTTCACCGCGCTCGGTGTAGAAGTGCTCGCTGCAGACGCAATGGCAGGGGAAGCCCTGCTGGCTGGCTACGTCTTGGGCCCAGGTTTGCAGCTGTTGGTCCAGCCGCCACTCGTCGGGCTCCTGGTACTCGACCCGGGTGGCGCCGTAATGTGCCACCAGCGCGTCCAGGTTGCCGGTGAGCGATTGACGGTTCGATGGATCGTCCAGCGCGATGTAGCGCACCCGGTGGCCATCTGCCTT
>Ga0209066_10005314_pt1 | contig 13627 bp, 12 predicted proteins | sample All_14_2_FD_187198 | JGI IMG/M metagenome (GOLD analysis project Ga0209066, IMG submission 187198) | Freshwater microbial communities in response to fracking from Pennsylvania, USA - Allegheny Zone_MetaG_DW_15 (SPAdes) (version 2) ...
TCCCATCACGGCTTGCGGATCACCTCTGAAGACGATTGCCGCGACACCGCACGTCGAACACAGGACGCCGGCTATCTGCCCGACACTCGCCCGCGTTCGAAAAACCAGAAAATCAACCAGCAGCACACCGGCCGGAATCGCCGCCTGCAACAGCAACGCATTGGTGGCACTGGTGTGATGCAGCCCGGTGTAGAGCAGCGCGTTAAATGCAACGACGCCGGCCAACCCGGCCGCAAGCACAATCTTCCAACCCGCGAATAGCGCCGCGCGATCCCGCTTCAGCGACCCGATCGCAAAAGGAAGAATCAAGATCAAGGCGCCGCTCCAGCGCACAAACGCCAGAAAAAATGGCGGGATGTCGAACCGCACGGCACGCCCGACGATGGAATTGCCAGCCCAAAGCAGCATCACGATGCCGAGCAGGGCATAGGCGCGGAGATCGGGACGGGAACGACTCATGAGCCGCCACTAGGACATTCCCGCACTGCGTGGAAATGCCCGACGCGCCAAGCATGGGGCAAGCGGCCGAACCATGATAGCCAGCGGGCGACGAAAGCGCGCAAAACGGCTCCGCCACAGGTGACAGTGACGCAACGCCATCCTACCTAGTTTTGCCATGCCTGAACTTCCCGAAGTCGAAACAACCGTCGCGGGGCTCCGCACCGTGCTGCAGGACCAACGCCTGACGCTGGTCGACCCGCGCAGACCTGACCTGCGGTTTCCGCTGCCCATTGACCTGCGCCAGCGCCTGACGGGCGCAACAATCACAGGCCTGTCACGGCGCGCCAAATACGGCATGATAGAGACTGACCGGGGGGACAGCATGATCTTTCACCTCGGCATGTCGGGGCGCTGGCGCGTCGATCCGGAGGCGCTTGGCGCGCACGACCATCTGATATTCGAAACAGCAACCGGCCGGCGGCTGGCGCTCAATGACCCACGCCGTTTTGGCTTCATCGACATCGTGCGAACGGAGGCGTGGGCATCCTACCCGCCTTTCACGCGCATGGGGCCAGAGCCATTGGGGGCAGAATTCACGACGGCCTATTTGGCGGGCGCTCTTGCCGGCAAGAGCGCGCCGATCAAGGCGGCGCTGCTGGACCAGCGCATCGTTGCCGGCCTCGGTAACATCTATGTGTGCGAGGCATTGAATATGTCCGGCATCGCGCCAAACCGGGAAAGCGGCCGAATCAGCCGGGCCCGCCTTGCAAAGCTGGTCGAAGCGATTCGGTCCGTGCTGGTGGCGGCCATCGCGGCCGGCGGATCGACCCTGCGCGACTATGCCAGGCCGGATGGCGAGTTGGGCTATTTCGCCAAGCAGTGGCGCGTATATGGCCGCGAAGGCGAGGCATGCCCCTGCGGTGGCCTGGTTGCGCGCCGCACGGAAGGGGGACGATCCACCTTCTATTGCGCGAAATGCCAGCGCTGAGGCGTTGACGCTTCGCGCTTTGGTCGCTAAGGGCCGCTCCTTCATGGAGCTGGACGGAAGCGATTCCGCGACGCTCCGGCAGACATTCCGAGATTCTAGAGGACGACATGGCCAATACGCCGCAAGCAAAGAAGCGCATCCGCCGCAACGCGCGCCGGGCCGAGATCAACGGTGCCCGCGTCAGCCGTATCCGCACGCTGGTGAAGAAGGTCGAGACCGCTCTGGCCGCCGGCGACAAGACCGCCGCCACTTCGGCGCTCGCTTCGGTTCAGCCGGAACTGGCCCGTGGCGTCGCGCGCGGTGTTCTGCACAAGAACACGGCATCGCGGAAGTTCAGCCGCTTGACCAAGCGCGTCTCCGCACTCGCCTGATTTCGATCAGACCAAAATATGAAGACCCGCCCGAAGCTGTTCGGGCGGGTTTTTTCATGTTTCCGCTTCGTGACAGCTCCGTGACAAACCAAGCCGTGCTGGTGCCGCGCCAAAAGTCACGCATTTTCCGCGATTCGCGCGAAGGCATGGTTAAAGCCTTACAAATTTTCTTGAAATTCAGTGACTTAAAATAATTTCCAGTCTTTCCGCGGGCTTTGGCGAGTCAACGCCTTTATTTCATTTTATTGACGGTCGGCGGTCTTGATCCGCGTCGGAATGCGCGCCTAATTTGCCTCCACACGCTGATAGCCGACTCACGCTTCAGCGACTGCATAGGTTTTGCCGGCTTTGACCGCGGCAGACTCTTAACGGAGCTGCTGCCTGGGGAGGCTTGCGCTTGGTTTCAGGGGGTTAGACAACAGGATGGACGTGCAGGCAGGCGCTCATTTGGACATGGATGACGAAGCAGCTCTCGCGCGCCTGGATGCTGCGTGGGCGACCATCCGTGTCGGCCTGCGCCGTGACGTTGGGGCACGGATGTTCGACCAGTGGCTCAAGCCTGCCCGGCTGGGGGACTATTGCGCCTACTCACAGACTCTGGACCTGTGGGTCGCTTCTGATTTTTCCGCCTCCTTCGTCGCCGGCCAGTTCGGCGACCGACTGCGACTCGCATGGCGTGCGGCGCAGGCGGGCGTACGCGATGTTCGCATCGTGCGTTCGCCCGATGCGGCTGCGCCCCGCCTTCTGGTCGCCGAGGAACCTGTAGAAGCCGCGCCAGCCCCCGTGGCCGAAGTCGGCAATATGGTCGGCTTCCAGCCGCGCCATCGCTTTGACCAGTTCATCACCGGCGAAAGCAACGAACTGGCCTTCTCCGCCGCACAGGCGATCGGCGCAATGGGCAGCCCGCGGTTCAACCTGCTGTTCATTCACGGCGGCACGGGTCAGGGCAAAACGCACCTGCTGCACGCGATCGCGGACTCTTATCTGACCCACGGCTCTGCCGCGGATATCATCTACATGTCGGCAGAGCGCTTCATGTATGAGTTCGTCAGCGCCATGCAGACGAAAAGCACCATGGCGTTCAAGGCATGGGTGCGCGCCGCACGGTTGCTGTTGATCGATGACCTTCAGTTCATCTGCGGCAAGGGATCGACGCAGGAAGAGTTTCTGCACACGATCAATGAATTGGCGGACAACGGCGCGCGGATCGTCGTCGCGGCGGATCGTGCGCCTCAGGCCTTTGACGGCGTCGACCCACGCCTTTTGTCGCGCTTGGCCGGTGGCCTCGTTGCGGACATCCAGCCGGCGGACATCGACCTGCGTCTCGCCATTCTCGAGGCACGGCGCGCCCTGGCTGGCGACCCGCCGGTGCCTGACAATGTCATTGATTTCCTTGCGCGCTCTATCCGAACCAACGTCCGCGAGCTTGAGGGCGCCTTCAACAAGATCATCGCCTATGCGCAGTTGAAGAACCGCCGGATCGATTTGGAGTTTGCGCAATCCATGCTGGCAGATGCCGTGCGCGCCAGCGCCCGCCGTATCACCGTGGACGAAATCCAAAAGGCCTGCGCCGCGCATTATCGGATCGATCCGCTGGAAATGCGCTCAAAGCGTCGTGCCCGCGCCGTCGCGCGTCCACGTCAGGTTGCGATGTATCTCGCCAAGAAGATGACGCCGCGCTCCCTGCCGGAAATCGGCCGCATATTCGGCGGTCGTGACCACTCAACGGTGATCCATGCCATCCGCACGATCGAGACGCTGCGTCGCGACAATGCGGAAATGGACGCCGACATCCGTGCATTGCAGCGCAAGCTGGAAGGATAACATACACCGATTGGTAAAGGCGCTGCCGTTCCGCATTAGGCGCGGCAGCGCCTCGTAGCGCGCATTACGCGTGTATGCTGGACATCCAGCCGCCTGTCAGACGACCTTCCGACCGGTCACCAGGCGCACCACGATCACGATCGCCGCGATCACCAGAAGCAGGTGGATCAATCCACCGGCGACGTGCGTCACAAGGCCCAGAACCCACAGCACGATCAGGATCAGGGCGATAGTCCACAGCATCTGTACTCTCCTTGCCACGCGGCCGATTGTTGCCGAATCATAACGGCGGGCGACGCGCATCGTTCCAGACGGCACACAGCAAAAAGGCCGGCGATCCAACGATCGCCGGCCTTTGCATGATTATAATCTGCGCTTACGCCTTGGGTTCGGGCGGTACGGTGATCTTCACCTGCTCGCCGTTGCGGCCGGGGAAGTTCGTAAACATCGCCTCGATCAGGTTCGGCACCAGATAGGTCAGCTTGTTGCTAAGCGACTGGGCCGAAGCCGTACCTTCGAAAAGACGCTCACCACCGCCTGCACGGTCGATCTTCATCGTCAGTTCGCTGGTGTAGATCGTATAGCTGGAAACGTCATTGTAACCGCCGCCAGGCCCCCAGAGGAACGGGTCATAAAAGCCCCAGCCCCAACGCCGGCCGTACCAGCCACGATAGCCGCCCCAGCCGGGCCCATAGAAAGGATCATAGCCAAAGCCGCCACCGGTGCTGCGAATCTTCTCGCGACCATTGTCGACCCGATAGCTCATATGCACGATCAGGTTCGCACTGGCCGGGTCCGAAGCCGGGACATAACCCAGTTGCGCCATCCGGCTCGAAAGCTGGCTCGCATATTGCCCGAACTCGAGACCACCAGCCAGACGCGGATCGTCGGAGACGATTGTGAAACTCTGTCCCTGCGCAGGGGGAAGCTGCTGAAAACGGGCCACATCGGCCTTGAAGGAAGAAGCACAGCCCGAAAGCGCCATCAGTGCAAGCGCGGGCGCCGCCAGCTTACCGATCTTACGAAACATCGTCATCGTCTATGTCCTGTATGGAGCCGGATGGCTCCGCCACCATCTTGCATTCGCCCGTAGCCGAACGCAACTGAACACCGTTTGAACGCGCGAACGTTGTCCGGTTTCCGCAAATCCAGACGCCGCAGAGCGCTAAAAACCGTCAACGCATCAGCCCAACCGCCTCGTAGGCCGCACGCAGGGTGGGTTCGGCAGCGGCAGCAGCCTTTTCCGCTCCCTTCACCAGGATGGCGTCGAGCGCCGATTCGTCGTCCCGCAGTTCCAGGAAACGGGCACGAATCGGACGCAGCGTTTCAACCAGAACTTCGGCCAGTGCCGGCTTGAACGCACCGAAGCCCTGCCCGGCGAAGCGCGCGCACACGGCATCCGGGGTGCTGTTGGTCATCGTTGCAAAGATGCCGACCAAATTTTCCGCCTCCGGTCGCCCGGCGAGCGCCTCCGTTTTCTCCGGCAAAGGCTCCGGATCGGTCTTCGCCTTGCGGATCTTCTGAACGATCAGGTCATCCTCATCCATCAGATTGACACGACTCATGTCCGATGGGTCGGATTTCGACATCTTCGCCGTACCGTCACGCAACGACATGATGCGCGCCGTCTCTTTGGGAATGATCGGTGCCGGCAGCGTGAACAGGTCTACGCCGAAATCGGTGTTGAACTTCGTCGCAATGTCGCGCGTCAGCTCCAGATGCTGCTTCTGGTCCTCGCCTACGGGAACGTGCGTCGCCTGATAGACCAGGATGTCCGCCGCCTGCAGCACGGGATAGACGAAGAGGCCGACAGACGCGCCTTCGCGATCCTTGCCAGCTTTGTCCTTGAACTGCGTCATGCGGTTCAACCAGCCGATCCGCGCCGTACCATTCAGCAACCAAGTGAGTTCGGCATGGGCAGGCACCCGCGCTTGATTGAACAGCACCGACCGATCCGGATCGATACCCGCAGCGATCAACGCCGCCGCCATCTCGCGCACGTTGCGGATGCGCTGCTCGCGCGTCTCGTGCACAGTGATCGAATGCATGTCCGCCAGGAAGTAGAAGCACTGGCTTTCGGCATCCATCTCGTCCTGCATCCGCACCCAGTTGCGGATCGCACCCAAATAATTGCCCAGATGGAGGTTGCCGGTCGGCTGGATGCCGGAAAGGACACGCATGGAATCAGCTCGCTTTTGACGGGCGCCGGAACTGCGCCCTGAGTTCGGAAATGCCATAGGCGCGGAAAGCCAGGGCCGCGACGCCATAAACCAGCCCACCGACACCGCACAACAGGCCCAACGCGACGACACGCTCCCACAGGCTGCGGCCCATATAGGGATCGAGCAGCGGATTCAGGAACCATAGCGCCACGCCCATAACCGCGCTGGCCGCCACGATACGCAGCGCCTTCGCCCGAAACCGCGCATCCATGCGCAACTGGTCCCGACGATGCAGCAGCCAATAAAGGACAAGGACGTTCACCCAGGCCGCAATCGCCGTAGACACCGCGACGCCGACATGACCAAGCGGCCAGATGAGCGTCAGGTTGCCGACCAGATTGAACAGCATGGAAAATACCGCGACCCGCACGGGCGTCTTTGTGTCCTGACGCGCATAGAAACCAGGCGTCAGCACCTTGATGAGCACATAAGCCGGAACCCCGACAGCAAAGGCCGCCAGCGCCCCCGATGCGCCGATGGTATCGGCGGCAGTAAACGCACCATGTTGGAGCAGGCCCCGGATCAGGGGTACAGCGGAAACGCACAAGGCCACAGCAGCGGGGAGCGCCAGGAAGAGTGCCAATTCCATGGCCCGGTTCTGCGTATGCGACGCTGCAGCTTCATTCCCCGATCCGATCTGGCGCGACAATGCGGGCAGGATTGCGGTGCCAACGCCGATGCCAATCAGGCCCAGCGGCAACTGGTTCAACCGATCGGCATAATAGAGATAGCTTACAGCACCCTGCGGCAGGAACCGCGCTGCAAGAGACGTAGAGATCAGCAGATTGAACTGGATCGCACCGGCGCCCAGCGCCGCCGGACCGATCAGCGTCAGCAGCCGCTTTACCTCAGGCGACAGACGCGGTCGGCCCAGCCGCAGCACAACCCCCGCCTGTCGGCATGAAAACACCAACCACAATAATTGCATCGCCCCGGATACGGTGACGGCTACAGCCTGAGTGTAGGCCGTCTCTATGGGTGTATCGCCGCGAAAGAACAGCACGGCCCCGATCATGCAGACGTTGAGCAGCACCGGCGCTGCGGCATTCACCCAAAAGCGATCGAGCGAATTCAATATCCCGCCCAGCAGAGAAACAAGGCTGATGAGCGCCAGATAGGGAAAAGTGATGCGCGTCAGGTCCACCGCCAGCGCGAATTTCTCTGGCCCGCCATCTGGAAAGCCTCCGGTCATCGCCCACACGACCGGTGCGGCCAGCACCATCATCACCACAGTGAAGATGACCAGAACCGGAAACAGCACGGACAATATCCGGCTTGCGAACTCCACCGCCGCCGCCTTGCCACTGCCTGCCGCGCGTCCGTCCGCCTCCGCCATTGTGCGATTGAACATCGGCACGAAAACGGCAGCGAACGCCCCTTCCGCGAACAGCGCGCGGAAGAGGTTCGGCAAACGCCACGCGATCAGGAACGCGTCCGATGCCAGCCCCGCCCCCAGAAAGCGCGCGACCAGCATGTCGCGCACCATGCCCAGAACGCGGCTGACCAGCGTCAGCCCGCCGATCGTGGATGTCGCCCTCAGCAGGCCCATGGCCCGGCCCGCCTATATACTGGGGATTTCAGGCGTTGCCCGCGGGAGGCGTCGCCGCCTGCGCCAGCGCGGCCTGAGCCTGCTGCTGATACAGGCCACCGAAATCGATCGGATCAAGCAGCAGTGGCGGGAAACCGCCATCGCGTACGGCGTCGGCCAGCACGCGCCGAGCGAACGGGAAGATGAGACGCGGCGCTTCTCCCAGAAGGAAAGGCTGAACCTGATCTTCGGGAACGTTGCGCAGGCCGAAAAGCGCGCCATAGACCAGCTCGACCGCAAAGGCCGTGCCTTCGTTCGTCGTCGCCTTCACTTCGACCCGCAGCGCCACCTCGAACAGGTCGTCGCCGATCTGCTCCGAACCGATGTTGAACTGCACATCGATATTGGGCTGCGTCTGCCACTGGTACACGGCGGGAGCATTTGGATTCTCGAAGGAAAGATCCTTCACATACTGCGTGATGAGCCCGATCTGCGGCAGCGTGTCCGCACCGTTTGCCGTCGCCATGCCGTCGACCTGTTCCGTCATTTCCAAATCCTGCCTTGCCCTGTTTGGCGGCGCGCCATGGCCGCCCGTCCTGTTGAGGCGGGCGCTTAGCAGGGCGTGCCCAACGGAGCAATGGCGGGCACACGCAAGCATGCCGAAACGTGACCGGGCGGACACGCATACGGAACCCAATGCCGCATAACGCGTCATCCTATTTGAATATGCCGGTGAACATGCTTATGTTCCCGCCAACTCGACCGGAGATCGCAGACAAAGTGTACGTCATCGTCATTCTCGCATTGGTCGCCGGTTTTCTGGCGCTGAGGCTCTATTCCGTCCTGGGCAAGCGCACGGGCCATGAACAGCAGCCGGTCCCGCCGCAGGCGGAAGACCGCCCCAAGGTTACGGTGCTTCAGCCACGCCCCGTCGGCGACACCGGTGGTGACAGCGTGCGCCTGGCGCAGGGGCTGATCGCGCCGGAAGCTGAAACAGGTGTTCGGGCACTGATCGCCGCAGACCGCAAGTTTGACGTTCCTCAGTTCGTGGATGGCGCAAAGTCCGCCTATCGCATGGTGCTGGAGGCGTTCTGGCGCGGCGATCGCAAGGAGCTGGAATGGCTGTGTGATGCGGATGTATACGCTTCATTCGATGCAGCGATTGCTTCACGGGAAGCCGATGGGCACACCCTGGAAAATCGCCTGGTCCGCATCGACAAGGCACAGATCAGCAATGTTCTGATCGAAGGGCGCGTCGCAAGCGTAGTGCTGCGGTTCGACGCGGATATTGCCGCCATCACTCGGGACAAGGACGGCACCATCATTGCAGGCTCCATGACCGACGCCGTGTCCACGCACGATGTGTGGACCTTCAGCCGCGATATCCGTAGCGCCGACCCCAACTGGAAGCTGACCGAAACCGACGAGGAAGCGTGAGCTTCCTACGGTCGGGGCTTGCCCTGCTCGCAGCGGGGTTTCTCGCTGCATGTTCGGGGGGCGTGATTCCCAGACCGGGCGGACAGCACCCCGCAGCTTCCCGTCCTCGGCCGTCGGCAGCGCAGCCATCCGTACAAGCCACGACACCATCCACACCGCGTCCTGCGCTTCCATCATCTCCCAAGCCTGCCGAAACGCCGGAACTGGACACCGCCGCGGAACTGGGCCTGGTGAAAGGGCCGCCAGTCGACGAGGTGCTGAAATCAGGCGCACGTTCGCGCCTTGCACTTCAAGCATTCCGCCTGTCCTGCCCGTCGCTGTTACAACGAACGGATCAAAGCGGACTGACGACCGGAACGGACTGGAATCAGGCTTGCAGCGCCGCGTCCAGCTGGCCCGATGCCACGGCGACCGAGTTCTTTTCCCGTTATTTCGAAACGGTGCAGATCGGCGACGGCAAGACGTTGGTGACAGGCTATTACGAGCCGGAAATAGCCGGCTCCCGCGTGCGCGCGCCAGGCTATGACGTCCCGGTGTATCGACGCCCACCCGATCTGATCGACGTCAATCTCGGCCAATTCAGCGACGCGCTGAAGGGCAAATCCGTGCGCGGCAAGGTTCAGGGCTCCAATTTCGTACCTTATGACGAACGGTCTCAGATCGTATCAGGCTCCCTTGCCGGTCGCGGCCTTGAAATCGGCTGGGCCAAGGATGCCGCAGAATTTTTCTTCCTGCAGGTACAGGGCAGCGGCCGCCTGCGCCTGCCCGACGGCAGCGTGATGCGCATAGGCTATGACAGCCAGAATGGCAGGGACTACACTGGCATCGGCAAGCTGATGAAAGACCGCGGCCTCATCCAGGCCGGATCGATGCAGGAAATCGTCGCCTGGCTGCATGCCAATCCGGTGGATGGCGCAGCGATCATGAACGAAAATAAAAGCTTCGTTTTCTTCAAGGAATTGACGGGCGCCGGTCCGCTTGGCGCATTGGGCCTGCCGGTCACGGCGGAGGCGACCGTTGCAGCCGACCCCAAATATGTGCCGCTGGGCGCGCCTGTCCTGCTCTCTCTCGACCGTGCAGAGCCAAGCGGCATCTGGATCGCACAGGATACCGGCGGGGCCATCAAGGGCCCGAACCGTTTCGACACATTTTGGGGCGCCGGCGAACGTGCGCGGGCGGTGGCCGGCGGGATGCAGGCACGCGGAAGCACATTGCTGCTGCTGCCCATCGGCACCTACACTCGACTGACCAGTAACCCTCTTGCGAGCGGCAGCGATGGCGGAACGACGTCTATCCCCTGAGGAAAAGGCTTTATGGGGGCATCTTTCGCGTAGCGTTCGCCCCATCCGGCAACTCGCCCCTGCCTCCCCTCTGGCCAGTCAGATAAAATCAGTGCCGACGCCCATAAAGGCCAATCCGTATCCGCTCCCGCCTCTCTCGGCACCAAACGCTCCAACCAAACGCCGTCCGGCCGATATGCTGGACGGCACATGGGAGCGGCAAATCCGACGCGGCCTCCTGTCGCCCGATATCGCCATAGATCTGCATGGCCATAGCCTCGCGACCGCACACGCGTTGCTGGGCCGAACACTGGCCGGCGCGCTGGCGAGCAGCGCGCGCGTGGTTCTGGTCGTCACAGGCAAGGCAAGACCGGCCGGAGAAGGACATGCCGCGGGGCGTCGCGGCGCCATCCGCGCAGAGATCGGCCATTGGCTCGAAACCGGCCCACACGCTCCATTTATCGCCAGTGTCCGCCGCGCCCATCAGCGGCATGGTGGCGACGGCGCGCTTTACGTGATTTTGCGTCGTCCGGGACGATAAGCTGTGGATAGCTAGAGACCCGGAGTAAGGTTTCTTAACCATTCCCCCGCATAGCTGAACGCTGACGTAAACCACGTCGGCGCCAAGCCGACGGCGGATTGGGGCGGGACGAACAGGTGCAAGGCGTTTCACTGCAAAGCCGGGCGATTGCCTTTGCGGCAAGTGCTGGTGCCGTGGCCTTCATCCTGGCCCTGCTCGCCGGTCAGCAGAGCTATGGCGACATTGGCGATATCGGCAGCGCGCTGGTGATGGCGATCCTCTGCGGCATCATGAGCTGGGCATCGGCACAGCGCACGGTATCAGGCATTGCAGCATCCGTAGACAGCGCGACCGAGCGGCTCCTGGGGGCAGCACACGGCGATCTCCACGCCCCGGTGCCTCAGGAAATCACACGCGACCTGCCTGACCTGAGCGTGGCCATGGAAAGCCTGTTCAGTCAGGTCCGTACCAATCTGGACAATGTCCACCTGCTGGCAATGTTCGATCCTGTGACAGGACTGGCCAACCGTACCAGCTTCTGTCGTCAGGTTGAACGGCTCCTGCTCGAACGGGAGGATGATGGTCCGGCCGCACTCTTCTTCCTTGACCTTGATGGCTTCAAGGCCGTCAACGACACGCTCGGCCATGCTGCCGGCGATCAGCTTCTGTCGCGCGTTGCCGGCCGCCTGCGCGAAGCGATCATGACGCAGGCGGACACAGGCGCAGGCGATGCGGTAATCGGCCGCCTTGCAGGCGATGAGTTCACGCTGTTCTTCCCGCATCTGAAACCTGCCGATGCTGCCACACGCATCGCGCGGGCTATCCAGTTCGCACTGAACGAACGCTTCGACCTGGGCGGGCAACAGATCGACATCGGCGTCTCCATCGGCGTGGCGCATTATCCAGAACATGGCGACACCCTGGCAGCGCTGCTGCGCTCGGCGGACATCGCCATGTATCATGCGAAAAACAACGGCCGCGGACGTACCGAGCATTTTTCGCCCCAGCTGGCTCGACAGGTCGCCGGGCGCGCCGAACTAGAGCGCGATCTGCGCATCGCGCTGGAACGCGGCGAATTCATGCTGCAGTTCCAGCCGCAAATCGATGTGAACAGCGGGACGCCTGCTGTGGTCGAAGCACTGCTGCGCTGGCGCCACCCGGAACGCGCCCTGATCCTGCCCGGCCATTTCGTGCCGCTGGCCGAAGAAACGGGCGCCATCATCGACCTTGGCGAATGGGTGATGGATAGCGTCTGCGAAACGGCCGCGCGCTGGGCGCAGGCCGGTGTCCAGCAGCGTATCGCCATCAATATTTCGCCGCGCGAACTGACACAGGCGGATTTCTTCATGCGCCTGCGCCATGCGATGGTACGGCATGGTACGCCTCCGCATATGCTGGAGCTGGAAATCACAGAGACGCTGGCGATGGAGATGGAGCCGCCGCTACTCGCGCAACTGCACGCACTGCGCGCGGAAGGAGTGCGGGTCGCGATCGACGACTTTGGCACCGGCTATTCCAACCTGTCGCGGCTCAAGGATCTGCCGGTCGACCGCGTCAAGATCGACCGCAGCCTGATCCAGGACATCGCCACTTCGGCCGAAGCGCGGACCATATGCAGCGCCGTCATCGCCCTGATTCAGGGCCTTGGCCTGGAGGTCGTCGTTGAGGGCGTGGAGCATCAGATGCAGGTCGATATGCTGCGCGCGATCGGTTGTACGGTGTTCCAGGGCTTCCATATTGCGCGCCCGGCCGACGAGCAGGACTATCTGACGCACTTCGCGCCGGCCGCCCGCCGCGCCGAAGAAGGCTGATTCGCGGCATATCGGCCGGCGAAAGTTGCGGAAGTTGCGGGTCTGCAACGCATCCGCCCAGACCATGACCAAAGGCGGGCGGATGCAGGAGCGCATTCCGGTGCGATCTTAGGGTTCGGGCGCGGTTCATTACGCAATTATAGCGCCGGAGCGCGCGCGTAGGACAGCATTGCTGCCGCCCCAAAGAACCCTCAGCCCTGCATTACGCGCCGTAGAATATCCGCGTAGATGACGGCCAGCGTCTCCAGGTCGGCCACGGCAACCGCTTCATCCAGCTTGTGCATGGTCGCGTTCGTCAGACCAAATTCGACCACCGGGCATAGTCTGGCAAGGAAGCGCGCGTCCGATGTGCCGCCACTGGTCGACAGTTCCGGCGCCATATCGGTTGCAGCCTGAATCGCGTCGGATATGAGCGCCGAAAATGCACCGGGCTCCGTCAGGAACGGCTCCCCGGAGATCTTCGCTTCCAGCCCCCCGCCTTCCGCCTCCACGATTGCGCGAATTTTTTCGACCAGCCCCTGTCCGCTATGCAGATCGTTGAACCGGATCGAGATGCGCGCCGTCGCCCGCGCCGGAATCACGTTGGTCGCGGGATTGCCGACATACATGTCGGTGATCTCGATATTGCTGGGCTGGAACCAGTCGGTCCCCTCGTCCAGCTTCACCGCTTCGATCGCGGAAAGGATGCGGACAAGCCGGGGGATCGGATTGTCGGCCAGATGGGGATAGGCGACGTGCCCCTGCATTCCCTCGACCGATATCCACATGTTGACCGATCCACGCCGGCCGATCTTCACCATGTCGCCCAGCCGGTTGACCGATGTGGGCTCCCCGACCACGCACAGGTCGGGCTGCACGCCCGTCACCGCCATGCGCTCCATGATGGCGACGGTGCCGTGCACGGCCGCCCCCTCCTCATCGCCCGTGATGAGCAGGCTAATCGTACCGGGCAGATCACCCGACCGCGCCACCGCCGCAACGAAAGAGGCGATGGAGCCCTTCATGTCCACCGCGCCCCGACCATAGAGCAGATCACCCCGGATTTGGGGCTCAAAGGGATCGCTTTGCCATCCGCCGCCAGGCGGCACGACATCCAGATGCCCCGCAAAACTGAAATGCTTTCCAGGACGGCCGCTGTCGCGAACGGCGATCAGGTTCTCGACCGGGCCATCGGGCGCCTCACCCGCAATGAAACGGTCTACCGA
>Ga0209066_10005315_pt1 | contig 13626 bp, 8 predicted proteins | sample All_14_2_FD_187198 | JGI IMG/M metagenome (GOLD analysis project Ga0209066, IMG submission 187198) | Freshwater microbial communities in response to fracking from Pennsylvania, USA - Allegheny Zone_MetaG_DW_15 (SPAdes) (version 2) ...
GTATAGTCAAAGACCGGCGCGCCGAAGCAGATGACGCCCTGGATGTACTCTTCGTTGTCGAAGGCGAACCCCTGTTTGCGCACGCGGTCCATCTCGGCCAAGAACCCTTTGCGGTCCGTGTGCGTGTTGGGGGTCAGCTTGACGAGCCCTTCCTTCAGCAGCCGCTCGCGCAGGGCGTCGGCCGCATAGGCCACGATCACTTTGCCCGCCCCGTCCGCGTGCAGGTAGTAGTGGCCGCCCATGCGGCCGCCGCCGGAGCGGATCTCGCGGCCGCCCTCGTGGTGGAGCAGGTAGAGGATGCGGTTCTCGTGAAGCACGCCGAGATAGACGCATTCGTTCAGCTCCTCCCACAGCGCATGAAGCGGCTCCTGCGCAGCGCGCGTGACGGTCATCCGCGCCACCGGCATGGAGTTGTAATGGAACGAGAGCAGCGACGGCTCATACTTCGGCCCTTCGCCGGTCTCGATGATGATGCCTTCTGAAAGCAACGTCTGTAGGCAGCGGTAGACCATATGTTTGCTCAGCCCCGATGCTTGGCACAGCTCGGCCAAGCCCAACGGGCGGGGGGACTCGCACAGCAGACGCGACAGCCTCACGCCGGCCCGCAGCCCCGGCACGTCGTACGCAGGATGTTTTTTTACCATGAACCGATGGTACACTAATGAACCAATTGTCGTCAACCGTCACTTTCGGTTACGGCGTCACCTCGCACTCTTTGACCTTGCGCTCGTAGAAATCCTGCAGGATCAGACCGCGGTCGAGCAGGTCCTTGAGCTCCTTTAGACGCCGCTCGACCTGTTGCCGGGTGAATTTCGGGCGCGTGGCCGCGATGACGTCTTTCAGCTCGGTGTCGGTCAGCACGCGGTTGAAGAGCATCACTTCGTCCAGGGTGCCCTCGAAGGCCATATCCTTCGTCCGGTGCGCAGGGGAAGACGGGTTCGTGCCGAGCGTCAGGTCATGCGTGTTCGCGGCGAGGTTTCCGCGCCAGGCGACCGTCTGTTTCTGAAGGGTTCCGTCCACGTAGAGCTTCACCCCTTCGCCGTCGTAGGTGACGGCGCCGTGGTGCCAGACATTGTCTGCCACCGCCGCATCGCTGAGGCAGTCGAGGCCGTTGACCGTGACCCGCAGCTTCCCCTTGCGCGCATCCTTTTGCGCGCCGCCCGCGATGTACAAAGCATAACCGTCATCGGCGCCTTTCTCGATCAGCGCGCGGTCGGCCGTGCCGGCCGCCAGGGCTTTGAACCACAGGCAGACGGTCATGCGCTGACACGTCAACGAAGGCGCATGGGGGACGAGGACCGAGCTATTCTTGCCGCTGAACTCGCATCCGCCGCCGAGCCGTCCGGCTGGCGACCACCGGGCGCCGGAGACGCGGCCATTGTTGTTGCTGCCAGTCACGTCGGGCAAGACGGTTCCCGAGTTCCGGAACTCGTCACAGTTCAACCGCAGAATCAAACCGGGCGGCAGGTCCGCCGCCGCCGCCGCACCCGCCGCCATCAGCCCTATGACGATCACCCGTTTCATCAGCACCCCTTTGTTCGAAACCTCACAATATTCGTTTAGAGCGTAGACACATTCACCGTCTGTGTCAAGCGGGCAGGGGCGTATCCCCGGAGCGGCCGCGAGGGGCCTCGGAGGAACAGGGTGTGGGCGGGGCGGCGCGACACGAATCTTCGCCGTTGCGCGCCCCGCAGGAAAAAGCTATCTTAACGCCTATAAATGGGAAGGCGCGACCGACCCCCTCCGCCTCAGGAAAAGGGGCGGACAGCAGAATGAGGAGGCCCTATGGCCGATACGCCGGAAGCCGCCGCGAACGAGTATGAGCGGGAACCTGTGCCCGAAAAGGCTTGGCTTGGCCTGAAAAGCTATGTCGGCCAGTTCGCGGGCGAACATGTCGCGGGAACGGAGCTGATGATCGGCCCGCTTTTTCTGGCCGCAGGGGTCAGCGCTTTCGACTTCATCGTCGGCCTGTTGGCGGGCAACCTCCTTGCCGTGCTGAGCTGGACCTTCTTTACCGCGCCCATCGCCACGCGCGTGCGGCTCACGCTCTATTGTCATCTCGAGAAGATCTGCGGGCGCCGCCTCGTGGTCGTCTACAATACGGTCAACGGCGTGATGTTCACCGTACTGGCGGGGGCCATGATGACCGTCTCGGCGACGGTCCTGGGCGTCTTCTTCAAATTCCCGATGCCGCAGCTGAACGACACGTTGCCGACGGGTCTCGGCTGGGTCGTGGCCGTGCTGCTGACGGGCGCGCTCTTTTCGGCCGTGGCCGCCAAGGGCTACCGCTTCGTCGCGGCCTTCGCGAACGTCGCGGCCCCTTGGCTGATCCTCATCTTCGCGCTCTTCGGCTTTCTGAGTCTGCGCAAGATGGGCATGGCGTCGCTGGGCGATTTCTGGGAAGTCGCCAGCACAAAGGTCTGGACCGGCGGCGCGCCGCAGCCCGGCCAGGTCAAGTTCACCTTCTGGCACGTGATGTTTTTCGCCTGGTTCTGCAACATGGCGTGGCACATCGGCATGGCGGACCTCTCCCTGTTCCGGTTTGCCCGGAAGGCGTGGTACGGGGTCTCCTCGGCCGCCGGCATGTACATCGGTCACTTCATGGCCTGGATCGCGGCTTCGGCCCTCTATGCCGTGCAGCTGAAGGCCGACCCCTCCAACACCGCCGTGCTTCCCGGCCCCCTGGCCTACAACGCCTGCGGCGTGGCCGGGCTGGCCTGCGTGGTCGTCGCGGGGTGGACCACCGCGAACCCCACCCTTTACCGCGCGGGGCTCGCCTTTCAGTCGCTGATCCCCGGCGCCTCGCGCGCCAAGGTCACGCTGCTGACCGGCCTTGTCGCCAGCGTCACCGCGGTCTTTCCGATCGTCACGATGAAGCTGCTCGGGTTCGTGGCGGTCTGGGGCATGATCCTGATGCCGATGGGCGCCGTGATCTTCGCGGATTACTGGCTCTTCCCGAAACTGGGGCTGCGGCGCGATTTCGCCGAGAAAGCCGGCCTGCCGCTGAACGCGGCCGCCGCGGGCGCCTGGGTCGGTAGCGTGGCCTTTTGCTCCACACTGGTTGCCGTGTTCGGCGAAAGCGCGCTCTATTTTGTCAGCCTGCCCGGCTGGTTTGTCACGGTTCTGCTCTATACCGTCCTGAGCAAACGTGTGCAGCGCGGCGCGGCGGCATGAGAGGATACGCCCATGACACGGTACGCCTTCAAAATGAAACTCAAGCCCGGAGCGGTCGCCGAATATAAAAAACGGCACGATGAGCTCTGGCCCGAGCTGGCCAGCGCGCTAAAAGCGTCTGGCCTCTCGGATTATTCGATCTTTCTCGACGAAGAGACGCTGACCCTCTTCGCGGTGCAGAAGCGCAGCGACACCCACACCGCCGCCGGACTGCCCCACGCGGACATCGTCAAGAAGTGGTGGGCCTACATGGCGCCGCTGATGGAGGTGCGCCCGGACAACGCGCCGGTCTGCACCGACTTGACCGAGGTGTTCCATCTCGACTGAGCCGCGGCCGGACTTTCGCGTGCCTACAGCTTGAGGAGCTTCCCCTCGCGCAGGCGCACGCGCCGCATCGCGATGCCCAGCTCGCTTTCGAAGCGGCGGGGCAGGTGCGCTTCCATCTCGGTCAGCAGCGTGACCGCCACGCCCGAGGCGCCCGCCCGCGCCGTGCGTCCCACGCGGTGCAGGTAGGCCTTGCTGAGCGTGGGGGCATCCAGGTTGAAGATGTGCGTGACCCCGGGGATGTCGAGCCCGCGGGCAGCGACATCGGACGCGATCAGCACCGCCGCGCGCCCGCTGCGGAAATCCTCCATCGCCCGCTTGCGGTCCTGCTTGTCGAAAGCGCCGTGGAGCTGCGCGACCGGAACATGGTGATAGGCCAGCTTGGCGGCCACGATCTCGGCGGTCTCCGTGCGGTGGACGAAGACGATCGAACGCGCGGGTTTCAGGGTGTGCAGCAGACTGCGCAGCACGTCCGGCTTGTCGCGCTCTTCGCAGCTCAGGCACAGGTGCTCGATGTTGGGGTTCATCGGCGCGGCGGCGGTCTGCAGCATGACGAGTCCCGGCGCGAGCGAGGCGATGACGCCCGCGCTCTCCGGTTGCTCGGTGGCCGAGACGAACACCAGCTGCCGGTCGCGCGGCACCACATGCAGCAGCTCCCGGATCGCGGGCAGGCTCTCCTCGACCAGCAGCCGGTCGGCCTCGTCGATGACGATGCACTTGATCTGATGCGCCTTCAGCTTGCCCAGCTGGATCAGTTCGCGGATCCGCCCCGGAGAGCCGACCACCACCTGCGGCTTCTTCTTCAGCTTCTCGATCTGCCGGTCGATCAGCGTGCCGCCGATCAGCAGCAGCGTGCTGATGGGCCAGCCCGCGTTGACCGCCAGCTCGCAACTCTGTCGCTGGATCTGAAGGGCCAGCTCATGGGTGGGCGCGACGATGACGAGCTGGGTGGCCGGCAGCTTGGCGTCGATGCGGCAGAAAAGCGGGAGCAGATAGGCCAGCGTTTTGCCGGTGCCGGTCTCGGCGTTCAGGTAGGCGTCTTTGCCTGCCAGCAACACGGGGTAGGCCACGGTCTGGATCGGGGTCGGCTCCGTGATCCGCTGTTTCGCCAAGGCGCCGATCAGGTCGGGATTCACGGAGATGTCAGTAAATGTCATGAGTAGGTCTCGAGTAGGGAGGGTTAAGGTAATTCGCGGATGAACAGATTCCTGAACTGGACAAGCGACGGCGGGCTGTTCCACTGGCCGTTCTTCATGCCGCCGTGGTGCTGCAACGCGATGGGCCCGCTCTCCGGCAGGCCGGGAATCGTCACGCCGGGCAACACGGTCTGCCCGTTCAGAACCACGCTGACGGTGCTGCCGCGCACGGTGATCTCGAAGCGGTTCCACTTGCCGACGGGGTTGTCCGCCTTCACCTTCGGCGTCGCGCCCGCCCGCACCTCCGGCGGCATGGCCGGATCGCGCCGCACGCCGTACATCTCGCCAGAACCGGCAGGCCAGCACCAGATGTTGACCTGGTATTTTCCCGATCCGCGCAGGAAGATGCCCGAGTCGGAGTCGGGAACCGTGATGTTGACCGGTTTGCCGTTGGCGTCTTTCTCCTCGCTGCCGTCCGGCAGGATGTTGTAGGCGCGGGGATTCTGGAACGGGGTCTCCTTGATGCGCCAATCGGCGACGAGCTGGAAGTTCTTGTACGCTTTTTCACTCCAGAGATTCTTGTCGAGCGCCGCCTCGCTCAGGGCGTCGTAGTCGATGACCTCGTTCACGATTTTCCAGTGTCCGTTGTCGCCCTCCGGAACTTTCCAGTTCCGGAAATCGATGCCCGTGTAGATCGGCACAAACCCGTCGGCCGCCCGCGCGGTCTCCTCGGGCTTCGGGTTGGTCGAGGGAAACTCCTTGATGCGGAGGTTGCGGAAACGGCACTCCGAACCCTCAGACTCCAGCATGAGGTAGCCCTTGCGCGGTGAGGCCGCCTTGGCGACCGTGACTTCCTTGCCGTTCACGCTGAGGCTGATGTCTCCGTTGGTCGCCACCACGCGGTAATGGTTCCATTCGGGCGAGGGCTTGGTGCGCTCCTCCGAGGGGAAGCTGCGCAGACCGTTCGGCGAGATGCGGCCCGCGACCTTCAGGGCCGCGCCGTTCACCGCGAAGATGTCGCCGTGCGTGCTGTACCACTCGTTCTTGCCCTTCACGTTGAAACCGGGGTCAAGGACTTGGATCTCGATGCCGCGCGAGAAGGGCGAGCCGGTCACGGGCAGGCCGTCGGCCCAGATGAAGAGGCCGGAGTTGCCGCCCGTCATCCTGTGCTGCCACTCGAACTCCATGATGAAGTTCTCGTACATCTTCGCGGTGCGCAACATGCCGACCGGCGAGCCGGTCGTGATGATCATGCCGTCGCGCGCCGTGAACGTCTCCGGCGCGATATTGCAGGGTTCCCAGCCGGAGAGATCCTTGCCGTTGAAGAGCGAGACAAAGCCCCGGTCTTCGGGCCTGAAGGAGACGCGCCACTGGCTGCCGTCGTTCTTTCGCACGCGCTCTTTCCATTCGGGCTTGATCTCCTCGGGCGTCGCGGCCGGGCGCGGCGCATAGTAATCGCGCTGGCGCAGCGTGAAGGTCGCGCCATCGGCGGCCAGGTTCACCAGCACGTAGCCGATGTCGCCCCAGTGGCCGGTGGACGGCAGGCAGAGCGTGTCGACGCCATTCTGCAGCTGAGGCCTCCATGCGTGGTTATGCCCGTAGATATAGGCCGCGTAAACGGCGTTCGAGGCCAGCATCCCGGCCACGCCCGTCTCCCCGATCGGGTGGTGCGCGCCGACGAAGACCGGCTTGGTGGCACGGGCCAAGGTCTGCTGCAGCCACGCGCGCTGCGCATCGTCGAGGCCGCCGTTGACGGAACCTTCCAGGCAGGAATCCAGCAGGACGAAATCGGCGTGCGGCGTTTTGACGACCGTGACGAAGCGGTCCGGGACAAGCGGCGGCTCCAGTTTCCGGTCGGTGAAAACGCTCAAGAACGATCCGCGCCGGTCGTGGTTGCCGAAGCAGGCGGACCAGCGGACGCCCGCGTCCTCCAGCGGTTTGACCAGCTCTTTCAGCAGACGGTAGTCGTTGGTGTCGCCGTGGTTGAACGAGAGGTCGCCGTAGAAAAGGACGTTGGCCGGTCTCGGATTCAGAGCCAGCACGTCGCGCACGCACTGCGCCACGCCCTCGCGCTGGTGCGGGTTGTTCTTGATCGTCGTGGCGTGCAGGTCCGCAAAGAGCGCGACCAGGTTCTCATCCAGAGGGACCTCTGCCGCCAACCCTGCCGCAGCAAACGCCGCCAGAACCCATGACACGACCAGACGCTTAATCCAGCTCACTTTCATCTTTTCTCCCCTTCTCGGAATGACACTCCGCAAGTATGACGGTCAGACAACCGCCGCGTCAACCGCCGAAACGCTTCCTGGGCCTCGGCCGGCCAGATTTCTTGGCCGCCGGGCCACGGGGCGCACAGAAGAGGTGCGCCGTTGTTCGCTGCTTTGCGGGCCCTTTGCCCTCACGGCCCAGTGGAAACCCCGCGCCGTTGGCTGACGCCGACATGGGAGCACAGGAAAAGGGCCGCCATGAGCGCATAGGCGAGGGCGAACGGCCACTGCTCCTGACATAACCGCGCGTTGAGGAACCGGTGGTAGAGTTGCCCGTGCCCGTCGATCCAAGAGGTGTGGATGATGCCGATCCACGCGCACAGCGACAAAACCAACGACATCAGCGAGGCTTGGAGAAACCGCCGCTCGATGATCAGCACCGTCAGGGTTGACCACAGCATCGACGAAAGGATGAACCCTCTCTCCAGCGCGATGAACCCGGCCGCGCGGTGCGCGTAGGCGAACGCGCTCCAGTCCGCGATGAGCGTGTAGTTCGTTCCCGCGACGGCGAACGCGCTGGACAGGATGAGCCATGCCAGGGCTCCGATGGAAGGGATCAGCCCCATGACGACCGCAGGGTAGTGCGGCTTTTCCACGACGTCGAAGGCCTGAACAAAGATGACCATCCCGATCCAGAGCACGATCGGGGCGCCCGCTTCGATCGGGATCAGCGCGTTCACGAGGCTGGTGAAGCCGAACAGGACCAGCCCCTGGATGGCCACGCCGTTGAGGACCGAGTATCCGGCTCCGGCGCCCAGCGCCTTCCACCCGGGATGCCCGATGTAGATCGTCGTGGGGTACGGCGACCCCAAGAGCGCCGCCAGCATGCTGCCGAGACCGTTGACCATCAGCGAGGACTTCTCGTCGAAGGCGTCGCCCCCCGCCTCGGCCGACTCCAGATTCTGAAGGGACCCGATCAGGTTGAACAGCCCCATGGGAACGATGATGCCGATATACTTCATCCCCATTCCCAAGGCCGAGAACATTTCGGTCCCGCAGAACCGGGGAAGGTTGAAGGAGGGAGAGAACGCCTTGCACGCGCCGGCCAGCGCTGCGGAATCACCGTAACCGAGGAGCCAGTACAGCAGCGTGCCTACCGTCACGGACAGCAAGCCCCCCGGTATGCCGAAAGCGAAGCGCACCTTGCCGAAGTACTGCATGAAGATGAGGACGAGCGGCAGAAGGGCAACCAGGGGAAACGCGAAGATGCGGTTAGCGAAATCCAGCGCGATGAAGGCGATGGCGATTCCCGCCAGCGTGGAGAGCAGCGCGGCGCGCGGAATGAGCCTGCGGATGTAGCGGGCGACAAAAGCGCCGGAGAACTCGATCAGCCCCGAGAAGAAGCAGGCCGCCAGCCCGACTCTCCAGGCGGCCCGGAAGTCGCCGGTGTCGACATACACCGGCAGCATCACCAGAAAGACGAAGGCGAAAAGCGAGACGGTGTTGATGCCGTAGGGCAGCGCCGTCACGTCGTCGCGCCCCTCTTTCCGCGCCAGGCGGATCGCCTGCCAGCCGTAAAACAGGTTTCCGAAGATCACCGACACGGCCACGCCGGGCAACACGGTGCCCACGAGAAACCCAGGCTCGCCCTTCATCCCCAGAACATAGAGGCTGAACCCCATGATCAGGATGAGCTGCACGAGGTTGTCGATGAACAGTCCGAAGAACCCGTCCACGTCTCTGCGCGTAAACCACTTCATGCGCTCATTTCACCACAATCACGCGATGGATGTCGAGCGAAGGAACCGTGAGCTTGGCCGAGCCGTCACGGTACTCGAAGGCCAGCGGCTGCGCGCCGGGCTCCAGGGTGAGCTTTGAGGGTTTCCGCGGCAGCCGCAGCGTCACGGTCAGCGGCCCCACCGGCGCGATCGTCGCCTGAATGGGCGCGGTCTGGTGCGGCCCCGACGTGTTGATGAGGTTGACCAGCAGGTTGCCGTTCTTGCGCATGAGGCAGACATCCACATCGGGCGAGCCCGACACTTCCACCGTGGGGTTCTTGAAAAGTTTCCTGACCAGCGCGTTGAGGAACCCGCGCACCACCGGGCTGCGCGCCCCGTTGTAACTCTGCCCCAGATCCGCGTAGACGGCGGCGATCATCCCTTTGCCCAGCGGGGTCACCGCCGCGGCGGGCTGTTCGGCCGCATCGCTCTCGGTCCGCAAAGAGCCGAACGGCTCAGCGGAACCGCCCAAGCGGATGCCTTGGGCCAGGCCTTTCAGGGGAGCCTGCTCGCCGTTGAACGACAGCGCCGGTTTTTTCGTCAGAGGCGCGCCGACGGGCGTCACGTCCAGCTCGGCCTGGAACAGGGCTGCGCACTTCGGCCCCACCAGCAGCAGGTTCCCGCCTTTCTTGGCATACGTGACGAGCGCCTTTTTGAAGGCGGGCTCCAGATAGGCCCACTCTGGCACGACGATCAGCGGATAGTCGGACAGCCGTCCCTTGAGCTGGTGTTCGCTCACCACCTCCACCGTGTTCTGGCTCTCCAAGAGCGCCTGCAAAACGCCGCTCACGCCCGACAGCTCGCGGCCGAACAGGCTCTTGAGCTGGCGGTAATGCCCGGCCGTGGAAAGCAACAGGGCCACCTGCGGCACCGGCTCGGAACGGTGGCAGAGCGCCTGCCGCTCGCGGCAGAAGGCCGCCGTTTCCGCCATGGCCGGCATGTGTTCGAGGCGGACCGAGCCGTCGCGCCGTTGCGTGAAGTACGCCTGGAACCCGCCGCCCAGCGCAACCACGACCGCAGCCTCGCGCTCGAGCTGCGGCGCCGACTTCTGCAAGTACAGGCCGTCCGGCCCGCGTGTCCGGCTGAAGCTCCAGGCCATCAGGTCCCACGGCATGCCCTGCCGGACCAGGAACCGCGCCGAGAGCCGCGCCGAGTTCACGCTGTCGTCCGGCGCGTAATCGCCCGACAGGAAATCCACCGGCGCGCTGACGGGTTCCGCCATGTGGTCGGTGAAGGCCCAGTTGCTGCACAGCTGGAACGAGGGGTTTGTCTTCTTGACCGCGCCGACGTAGTGCCGCAGGTAGTTGCGGAAAGCCTCGCGGTGGAACTCCATGAACTCGAACCAGTGAGGGTCGGACGGTTTCTTCGGCAGCGTCTGGATGCCCGTCGCGTCGCGGAAGGCCTTGGCCGCCTTTTCGCCGTAGTCCGGCAACGTGGCCCAGCACTCGCCGTCGATCCACGCGCCGTCCACGCCGTACACGCCCGCCAGCTCGCGCAGCTGCGGGATCAGCAGCTCGTCCGCATACGGGCCGAAGACCGAGGTGATCTTGGGGCTCGGCTTGCCGTCCGCGCCCACCGCGGCCCACTCGGGATGTTTCGTGACCGCCGCCGTGTCCCACACGCCGGAGTAGTGCATATAGAGCGCGACGCCCTTCGCGGCCGTCACCTGGCGCCAGGTCCGCAACGGGTCGCCCCCGACGAAACCCGGAACCGGCTGTCCCACGCGGGTCGGATAGCTCGAATAACCCGGATGCCCCTTGCAGTCGATCTGGATGTAATCCGGCCGCACTTGGTCGAGGATGCTGGCCACCATCGCGGGCGTCGTGTTCGAGCCGACCGCCGTGCAGTCCTCGCGCGCATGGAAGTCGAAGTGGATGCCGAGAAAGCTGTCCGCGCGCTTCAGCCGCGCTGGCGCTTCCGTTCCTTCCCCGGCCGTTTTCTCCGACACGCACGCCGCGGTCCAGAGAACAAGGGCCCCGGCCAGAAACACATTGACGCTTCGCCGTCCCCGAAAGCTCCCGTCCCGTCCCATACGCCCCCCCTTGACACGAATTGTTTTGTTGAATGGAGTCTAACGTCAGCGACCTCCGGCCCCCTGAGCAGAAGGCGAATGGGGGTTCGGAGCGTCGCCGTGTTGGGAAATAGTCTCTCTCATTTCTTCCGGTTTGTCGAGGGGCCGGTGTCAGCGGTGCCCGCTCTCGAATCTATCGCACCTTATCGTAGCCAGTCGATGCCGACAGTCTGCTCTCCGTCCAAATCGCTATCGCTATCGGGGTCGGTATCGTTCTTCTTTCAGCCGTCCAGCGTGGTTCTTCTCGCGATTGACTCGCAAGGTGTTCGATCCCGATAGCGATTTCGATGTCCTCTCCCAACAGGATCTCCCACGTAAGACAATTCCTCTCGTACGGCCACCGCATAAAGGGGGATACAGTTAGAAAAAAATGGCGACTCCGAAATACGCCTTGCCTCCGGCAGGCGTGTTTCTTACACTGAACCTGTGGTGAAACCGCCTGCATACAGCAACGACAAGACAACGCTCCAACGGCGTATGGTAGATCTCGAAGACCTTGGGTTGCCGGGCGTGCCTATGCTGGGATTCACGCGTAGCGTGCGTTACGGCTGGACGGTCAGCGAACATGCGCACGCGGGATGTCTGGAACTGGGCCTTTGCCTGCGCGGGATGCTGGTTCTCGAGAACAAAGACGAACGCCACTCCATTATGCCGGGAGACCTTTTTGTCAATCGGCCCAACGAAAAACACCGTCTTCAATCCCTGCCGAAAGGCGATGTTCACTATTGGATACACGTGCGTCTTCAGGAGGAACCCCCAGGGTTTCTGGGTCTGACACCGCCCGAAATCAGGGCGCTTCAAATGAAGTTGGACGCCCTGCCCTGTCACGTCGTCGCGGACACATCGAGGGTTTCATCCGCCTTCCATCGGCTTTTCAAATGCTACGACGCGCTGACCGGCGATTACCAGACTTTCGCGCTGCGGAGCGCCTGCATGGCGCTTGTCTTCGAGATTGCCGAACTCGTGGACAAGAAGCACCGCCTTGAGGAACAGGAGGATCTCTCCGCCGTCATCGCACGTATTCGCGAACACCCGGAACAGAAAATCAATTTGGACGAGCTGGCACGGGAGGCGGCGCTCTCGCCAACCCGTTTCATTAACGCCTTCAAACAGGCGACCGGCTTCCCGCCGCTCCACTATCAGCTAATCTGCCGCTTGACTGAGGCCAAACGCCGTCTCGGCAGCACGCGGGGTTCCATCACCGACATCGCCAGCGCACTCGGCTTCGCCTCCTCCCAACACTTCTCCACCCATTTCAAGAAGATGTTTGGCTGCACTCCGAAAGCTTTCCGGAACACGCCTATTTCTTGACAACCTCGTAGCGCACATAGGCCATGCGGACGTAGTTATCGATGTCGGAGCGTATGTAGCCTTCGCTGAAGGCGACGAGGAGTTCGCCGGGTCGGGTTTCGGTGAGCGCGGTATAGCCGGAATGGCCGGCGGCGTCTACGAGGGTCAGGTCCTGCCAGGTGTCGCCGTTGTCGGAGCTGAAGAGAACGTAAGCGCCGGGGCGGCCTGTGGAGAGGGCCAGCATGCCGTCGGACAGCCGGGCGACGTCCGGATACGCGCCGTTGACGCCCGTCCGCCACGGTTTCTTCCAGGTGCGCCCGCCGTCGCTGCTGCGCGAAACCATCACCGGGTTGTCCTGCCAGGTGAGGTCGGCCATGTTGCCGGTGCGCAAGACGGCCACGATCTCGCCGTTGGGGAGCTTTTCGATGGCGCCCTCGTTGTATCCTTCGCTGCCGATCTTGCCGGAGCCGACCGTCGCGAGGTAGCTCCAGTTGCGGCCGCCATCGGACGATTCGCAAACATAGGTGCGCGAGTAGGGGCGGCCGCGCCCATACGGGCAAGGCGCGTCATCGCCGACAAACCAGCCCATCATCAGAGCCAGCAGCGCGCCGTCGTCGCGCTGCACGAACGAACCGGTACACAGCGGGCCCTGGTGCCTGGTATGGCCCTGGGCCGCCTTGGCCAGCGGCACGTGGAATTGGGCGGGCTCGGACCGGCTGTTGCGGCCACCGTCGCTGCTGCTGCGCAGGGTCGAGGAGTACCAGCCCGGCCGGTCGCCGATGGGCAGCAGACTGTAGCCCAAGGCCAGCACGCGGCCGTCATTCAGCACGGGGCAGCCGCCGCCAAGGCCGCCGCCTTCCGGCCGCCGCCAGGTTTTGCCGTGATCGGTGCTGATGCGGTGGCCGTAAATCAGCGTGCCGTCCGGCAGGCGCGTGAAACGCCCCGCGCTCGCTCCTTCCCAAACAATCCACGGCTCCGAAACCGTCACCCGGAGGCGGTCCGCAGGGCTCTTGATCCGCAGGGCGAGGTGACGTTGGTCCGGGCGGCCTTCCTTCGCATGCGCGGCGACCGTCATAAAGTACAAGCCCGGTTTTTCCCCTTCGGTACGCAGAGGCACCTCGATGACATCCCCCGCCGGATGGGTGTCCAGCGAGCCGCGGGCGAGCACCATCGCGGCATCCCGGTCGGTCAGCGTGGCGGTGCGGGTCGCGGCGTCGTAACGGAAATCCGGCAGGACATCTTCTGGTGCGAGGCGCAGGGGCGTCGTGACACTCAGGCCGACGAAGTTGGTCCCTGTCATTGTCACCGAAAGTACCGCCGTTTCTCCCGCCCGGACCGCTTCGGGACGGAAAATGCCCTGGCGGATGCGTGTGGAGGAGGGGTTGTGGCGATCGATCAGGCGCACCCGGTCCGCTGTGACCTCGACGGCAAAACGGGCCATGGCGACCGCGTATCGGTCGTGTTTCCTGTCCGTGCTGTTGTGCGCGAAGACGCCCAGTTCGTAGTGTCCGGGTTTCCAGCCGGCCGTGCCCAACCGTGTGCGGAAAGCATGGGGGCCGGGCTCCAGGTCGAGCGGCCCGTCGTCGCTCAACTGCACCTGGCCGTTCTCGGAAAGGAAAGCGAAGCGCCTCGCCTGCTCGTAGTGGCCC
>Ga0209066_10005316_pt1 | contig 13625 bp, 12 predicted proteins | sample All_14_2_FD_187198 | JGI IMG/M metagenome (GOLD analysis project Ga0209066, IMG submission 187198) | Freshwater microbial communities in response to fracking from Pennsylvania, USA - Allegheny Zone_MetaG_DW_15 (SPAdes) (version 2) ...
GGTCGCCGCGGCACGCGCTCCGCGCTCGTGCTGCTCGGCATCGCCGCGCTCTTCGCGGTGTGCGCGTTCGCGCCACCCCCGTTGCCGCAGCACTTCCTCGTGCTGACCCTCTCGGTCGTCGTCGGCTTCTACGTCATCGGCCACGTCGCGCACGCGCTGCACACGCCCCTGATGAGCGTCACGAACGCCATCTCGGGCATCATCGTCGTCGGCGCGCTCGCCCAACTGGTCGCCCCGTCGGTGCTCGTGCAGGTGCTCGCCGCGATCGCGGTGCTGCTCGCGAGCATCAACATCTTCGGCGGCTTCGCGGTGACCCGCCGAATGCTCGGGATGTTCGCGAAGGGCGGCCCCCGATGAACGTCGTCGAGATCGCCAACTCCGTCGCCATCGCCGCCTACGTCGTCGCGGCCCTGCTCTTCATCCTCAGCCTCGCGGGCTTGAGCAAGCACGAGACCGCGCGGCGCGGCAACCGCTTCGGCATCGCCGGCATGGCTCTCGCCCTCGGCGCGACGGCGTGGCTCGTCGTCGCCGCCCTGTGGGGCGAGCCGCACGGCACGCTCGGGCTCACCCTCCTGCTCATCGCCGTCGTCGTCGGCGCGGCGATCGGGCTGTGGCGCGCGCAGCGCGTGGAGATGACGGGGATGCCGCAGCTCATCGCGCTGTTCCACAGCTTCGTGGGGCTCGCGGCCGTGCTCGTCGGCTGGAACGGCGCCCTCGGCGACGCCCACGTGCCCGACGAGCTGGTCGGCATCCACTCGGGCGAGGTCGCGATCGGCATCTTCATCGGCGCCGTGACCTTCACGGGCTCGATCGTGGCGTTCCTCAAGCTCTCGGGGCGCATCTCGTCGAAGCCGCTCATGCTGCCGGGCAAGAACGTGCTCAACGTCGCCGCGCTCGTCGTCTTCGCGGGGCTCACCGCCTGGTACGTCATCGCGCCGGGACTGCCGCTGCTCATCGCGCTCACGGTGCTCGCGCTCGCGCTGGGCTGGCACCTCGTCGCGTCGATCGGCGGCGGCGACATGCCCGTCGTCGTGTCGATGCTCAACAGCTACTCGGGCTGGGCGGCCGCCGCCGCGGGCTTCCTGCTGGGCAACGACCTGCTCATCGTCACGGGCTCGCTCGTCGGATCCTCGGGTGCGTACCTGTCGTACATCATGTGCAAGGCGATGAACCGGTCGTTCCTCTCCGTCATCGCCGGCGGCTTCGGCATCGAGGCCCCGAAGACGGGCGACGAGGCGACGGGCGAGCACCGCGAGATCGACGCGGCGGGCGCCGCCGAGATGCTCAAGGCCGCGTCGAGCGTCGTCATCACCCCCGGCTACGGCATGGCGGTCGCCCAGGCCCAGTACCCCGTCGCCGACCTCGTCGCGAAGCTGCGCGCCCGCGGCGTCGAGGTGCGGTTCGGCATCCACCCGGTCGCGGGGCGCCTGCCGGGGCACATGAACGTGCTCCTCGCCGAGGCGAAGGTGCCCTACGACATCGTGCTCGAGATGGACGAGATCAACGACGACCTGAGCGGCACCTCGGTCGTGCTCGTGATCGGCGCGAACGACACCGTCAACCCGGCGGCCTCGGAGGACCCGAGCAGCCCGATCGCCGGCATGCCGGTGCTGCGGGTCTGGGAGGCCGAGAACGTCATCGTGTTCAAGCGCTCCATGGCCTCCGGCTACGCGGGCGTGGCGAACCCGCTGTTCTGGCGCGAGAACACCCAGATGCTGTTCGGGGACGCCAAGGACCGCGTCGAGGACATCGTGCGCCAGCTCTGACCGGGTCCCGATCGCCGGGTAGCGTCGTGGTGTGAGCGAGCTGCCCGAGTACACCGTCGCCGACCTCGAACGCGAGGAGGTCATCGACGTCGACGCCTTCGACAACGACGACGCGCTCGACCTCGGGCTCGCCGCGGTCGAGGTGATCGATGAGCGCGGGCTCAACCTCGCGGTGCGCATCATGCTGCGCGGCGACCTCGTGTTCCAGGCGAAGCTCGGCACATCGGGCCCCGGCAACGACCCCTGGCTCGCCGGCAAGCACGCCGTCGTGGAACGCTTCGGCGAGGCCTCGCTGCTCGTGCGCCGCCGCCACGAAGAGGCGGGCACGCCATTCGAGGAGCTGCCCGACATCGACCACGAGGCGTTCAAGGCGCACGGCGGGTCGATCCCGATCAAGGTGCGCGGCGAGGTGGTCGGGTCGATCACGACGTCGGGCGAACCGGATGTCGTCGACCACGCGACCTCGACCGAAGCCGTGCGCCGCTATCTCGCGGCCCGCTGACGCGGCTCAGGAGGCGGCGAAGCGCAGCATCCCGCTGACGAGCAGTTCGCGCACCGCGGGAAGCACGGCCGCCGAGAGGGCCGCGGCGTCGACCTCGAGCAACTCGGCGACCGCCGCGACGATGACCCTGAGCGGCAAGTCGCCGTCGCACGCGCCGACGATCGCCGCGAGCCCCGGGTCGGCGCGCACCTCGCGGCGGAGCCCGCCGCCCTGCCGCAGCACGAGCACGCTCGGGTGCTCCTCGCCCGGCCAGTGGCTGCGTTCCTCGGTGACGTCGGGAGCGACGGCGAGCACGGCCTCCGCGAGAGCGTCGTCGGTGAGCGCGGCGGCGCGATCGTGGGCCGCGAGCGCGCCGGCGAGGTGCGCGCCGAGCCCGGCGGCGGCATCCCCGATCGGCGCGTCGAGCCGTTCGGCCCGACGCAGCGTGCGCGGTCCCTCGGGGCGGCGCAGCAGCACGTAGCCCACGCCGATGCCGACGACGCCGCGCGCCGCGAAGTCGTCGAGCCACGCGCCGACGAGCGCCGCACCCTCGGGGGTGTCGACGCGCGTGCCGCCGTCGCGCACCCAGGTCTCGGCGTAGTGCGCGGGGTCGAGCCGGTCGCGCTGCACGATCCAGGCGTCGAGCCCCGCGTCGTCGGCCCAGCCGAGCGCACGATCGAGCCCGACGGATGCCGGGGGTCCTGAGCGGTCCTCCCAGTTGCCGAGCAGTTGGGCGACGCCGCCCGGGGCGAGGTGCTCGGCCGCTCCCCGCACCATCGCCTCGACGATCGCGTCGCCGACGAGGCCGCCGTCGCGGTACTCGTAGGCGGGTACGTCGTCGCGCCGGGGGGTGATGACGAACGGCGGGTTCGAGGCGATGCGGTCGAAGCGCTCCCCCGCGACGGGCTCGAACAGGCTGCCGAGCCGGAACTCGATCGTGTCGACGCCGTTGAGCGCGGCGTTGAACCGCGCGAAGTCGAGCGCGCGCGGCGAGATGTCGGTCGCGACCACACGCTCCGCCTCGCGCGCGAGGTGCAGGGACTGGATGCCGCATCCCGTCCCGAGGTCGAGCGCGACGCCCGCCGGCCCGGGCAGCAGGAGTCCGCTCAGCGTGATCGAGGCGCCACCGACTCCGAGCACGTGGTCGGTACGCAGCGCCCCGCCCGTGGCGAGTTCGCCGAGGTCGCTCGCGATCCACCACGCCCCGGCCCCCTGGGAGTCGACGAACGCGTAGGGCCGCAGGTCGATCGTCGGCCGCGCGAGGTCGCCGTCGCGCACGACGAGTCCGGCGCGCGCCGCGCCCGTCGCCCCGAGCGTCGGCAGGGCGGCCTCGAGCCGATCGACCGGAACCGGGATGCCGAGCAACAGCACCGTCGCGAGCGTCGCCGCCGGATCGTCGCGGCGCTCGAGCGCCCGCAGCGCCGGGATGCGGTTGCCCCGTTCGAGCGCCGCCCCGGCCTCGTCACCCCAGAGCACGCGCAGCCGCTCCACGGTGTAGCGGGCGGCGGCGAGATCGTGGGCGAGCGGAGCGGCAGCGGAGAGGTCGATGACTCCGAGCGTACCGACTCGTACCATCTCCGCCCCGGCAGCCGCCAGGGGCGACAGCGGGGTCGCGCACGTCGTAGCGTCGACGTCATGGCACTCTTCCGCGACCGGTCGACCTCGACCCTCGACAACCCCGCGACCCCCGTGCGACCGCCGTGGAGCCTGTGGGCCGACGCGTTCGGCCGACTCGCGACCCGGGCGCTCCAGGTCATCCTCGTGCTCGTCGTGACGGCCGGCGTGATCCTCGCCGTGCGGGAGCTCACGATCGTCACGATCCCGCTCGTGCTCGCCCTCATCGTCGCGAGCGCGCTCGCTCCCGTCATGGGCTGGTTGCGGCGACGCGGGGTGCCGTCGGCGCTCGCGACCGTGATCTCGATGCTGTCGATCACGGCCGTGCTCGGCGGGGTCGGATGGCTCATCGTCTGGGCCGTGCGCGACCAGTGGGACGAGCTGTTCGAGCAGGCGCAGGAGGGCTTCCGCACGTTCGCCGCGTGGGCGCAGGACCTGCCGTTCTTCCCGACCGCCGCGGAACTCGACGGTCTCATCGATCAGGCGGTCGAGTTCCTCACGAGCGCGCAGTTCGGCTCGGGCGCCCTCGCCGGGGTGAGCGCCGTCGCGAGCTTCCTCGCCGGGCTCGTGCTGTTCATCGTCATCCTGTTCTTCTTCCTCAAGGACGGGCCGCAGATGTGGGAGTTCCTGCTGCGCCCGTTCCGCGGTGAGAACTACCTCCGCGCCGAGCGCATCGGCGACAAGACGGTCACCGTGCTCGGGTCGTACGTGCGCGGAACGGCGACGGTCGCGCTCGTCGACGCGCTCGGCATCCTCATCGGGCTGCTCATCCTGCAGGTGCCGCTCGCGATCCCGCTCGCGGTGCTCGTCTTCGTGCTCGCGTTCATCCCGATCGTCGGGGCGACCCTCGCCGGCGCCCTCGCCGCCCTCGTGGCGCTCGTCGCGAACGGCTGGGTGACGGCACTCATCGTCGTCGGGGTCGTCGTGCTCGTGAACCAGCTGGAGGGCAACTTCCTGCAGCCCGTGCTCATGAGCCGCACGATGAAACTGCACGCGTTCGTCGTGCTCGTCGCCCTCGCCATCGGCACCTCGCTCGGCGGGATCGTCGGCGCGATTCTCGCGGTGCCGATCACGGCCGCGGTCTGGGGTGTCGTGCAGGTGTGGGACGGTCCCGACCTGCCCGCGCGCTGGGCCCGCCGCCGCGTGCGCGAGAAGACCGTCTAGCACCGCGAAACACCCCGGGTCGAGCACGTGGCTCGTCCCGGGGTGTGTCCGCGCGGTACTCAGCTAGCGCGGTACTCAGCTACCGCGGCCTTCAGCTACGCCGCGCGGAGCGCCGCCGGGCGACCACGACGGCGAAGATCGCGGTGAGCGCCGCGAGCGCCGCGGCGAGCAGACCGCCGATGACGAGCGCCGACGTGAGCGTCGAGTCGTCCGCCGTCGCGTCGACGGTCTCGTCGACCTCCTCGACCTCGGTGTCCTCCTCGACGACCTCGTCGTCCGACGCGGGCTCGACTTCGGGCTCCGGCTCGGGCTCGGGCTCCGGGTCGGGGTTCGACTGCGGCGGGGCCAGCGGCAGGTCGGGCGCCGGGTCGGGCTCGGGCTCCGGCTCGGGCTGCGGCTGCGGGAAGTCGTCGTCGTCGTTGTCGTCGTCGGCGTCCGCGAAGTCGCTCGGCCCGGGGATGGGCTGCACGTTCAACGCGATCCCGGTCGACCCGGGAAGCGGCTGCAGTTCGACGGCCTGGGCGGCGACCGCCCCGCACGACATCGCGAGAGCGAGCGGGAGGGCGACGATGGCGGTGCGGATGGTGCTGTTCATGAGGTTCTCCTTGTCGGCATCCGACTCGCCGTTCGACGAGCCGTTCTGCAGGTAGGAGTCACCACCCGACGGAACCTGACAGCTTTTTCCGGCCTTTTTTCGGAGCGAGTTCAGGAGCAGGGTTCGAGCACGGCCGACGTCGTCGGGCCGGTGGTCGCGAGCCCTCGCCCGTCGACGGCGCGCACGGTGAGCTCGAGCGGCACGGGGCCCGAGAACGGGCCGATCGTCGCCTCCCAGGCATCCCCCGCGGCGGTCATGTCCGCAGACCCCGCCGGGCCGCCGACGCTCGTCCAGCTCAGCACGACCGACGACAGCGGCGCCTCGGCGCTCACGGCGGCGCGCACGGTCGCGGTGCGCAGCATCCCGATGCAGTCGACTCGGATCACGGTCGGCACGCCGACGGTCGGCGGTTCCGGCGGTCGCGGCTGGGTGAGCTGCACGGCGAACGACCACGTGCCGGCCCCCGTGACGAGATCGACGGCGCTCGAGGCCGGCCCCGGAGGCAGGCCCGAGCGGTCGGCCCGCACGACGAGCTCCGCCGACTGCCCCGGGCCGACCTCGAGCGTCGGCGTCTCGACGGTGAGCCACGGCTGCGCGGGGCGCACCTCGACGGTCAGCGGCGAATCCCCCACGTTGCGGATCTCGACCGACCCGACGACCCCGTCGACGCCGAGGTCGATCGTGTCGGTCGAGAGGGCGAGTTCGCCGGGCGCCGGGGGCGCGACGGTCGGGGTCGCCGTCGGGGTGGGTGAGGGTGCGGCGGCCTGCGGCGCCGCCCCGAATCCGGATGCGGCGGCGACCCCCAGCAGCACGACCGCGACGACGGCAGCGATGACCGACACGATCGCGATGATCTTCACCCCGGTCGCGGTCGAGCCGACGGTCGGGCCGCCCCCGCTCGCCGCGGCGGCGATCGGCCAGGCCTCCTCGAGCACCCGGTCGCGCAAGGCGGCCGGTGCGAGCGCGATCGGCACGGTCGCGAGCAGCGCCCACGGGCTCACCATCCGTCGCTTGCGGGCCGAACACGTCGCGCAGCCCTCGACGTGCCGGGCGACGCGTTTGCGGATGAGCGGAGTCAGCGTCCCGTCCCAATCACCGAGGAGTGCGTCGAGCTCGGGGCAGTCGTCGCGCCCGGTGCGCGCGACGAGCAGAGCGCCGAGCGAGCGCTCGACCTGGGCGCGCAAGCGGGTGAGCTGCACGTAGGCGTGGGCCGCGCCCATGCCCATCGCCTCGCCTAGCTCGGCGCCGTCGAGCCCCTGCCGCAGGTGCAGGTCGAGCATCGCCCGGTCACGATCGGCGAGCCCGGCGGCCGCCGCCCAGACGAGGTCGCGCAACGCGGCGCTCTCGGCGGAGCTCTCCGCCGTCGCGGTGTCGTCAGCCATCTCGGCCAACCGCTCCTCGCCGTCGAAGAGCATGCGGTTGCGGCCCTTCAACCGCCGCAGGCACTCGTGCCGGGTGATCGCGTAGAGCCACGGTCGCAGCCGCTCCGGATCGCGCAACTGCCCCAGGCGCTCGGCGAAGCGCACGAAGGTGTCGGCCACGGCATCCGCCGCGTCCTCCCGGTGCCGCGTCGTGGCGTAGGCGAAGTCGTAGAGCTTGCCGCCGTAGCGGTCGTAGACCGCCGCGAACGCCGCACGATCCCCCGCCCGCACCGCGGCCACGAGCTCGCCGTCGGTGGCGGTATCCGGGTCGACTCCGGCGGTCATCGCCACAGCCTAGCCAGGGGCACATCGCGCATCCCTCCGCCTCGCTCTCGGGACCCCGAACGGGCCTCACTCAGTTGGGAGTGCGATAGCGGGCGGAACCTGACAACTTTCCCTCCGCTACTCCGCCGATTCCGCGTTGCTCCGCACGTTTCGCCGGGAGCAACGCGGAATCGGCGGAGTAGCGCTCGTCGTCATCCCGCGACGTCGGTCGGCAGCGGTTCGGCGGGCAGCTTGCGCACCTTCGCGCGACGCCGACGCCGCTCGGGCACCATCGAGCGCATCTCCTCGAGCTTGCCGAAGCACAGCAGCCGGTCGCCCGCTTCGAGCACGACGCCCTTGCGCGGGTTCGGGATGACGGTCGCCCCCCGGTGCACCGTGAGCACGGTGATGTCGCGTTCGGCGAGCCCCGAGTCGCCGAGGCTCTTGCCGACGAAGTCGCCGTTGTTGTGCACGAGCAGTTCGGCGACCCCGTACCCGGTCGACACCGAGAGCCGCTGCCGCACGTCGATCTCGGGGAACGCCACCTGGTTGGCGACGTAGTCGACGATCGCACCCGCGACATCCAGCTGCGTCGCCGACTCGATGCCCTGCAGCCCGGGCGAGGAGTTGACCTCCATGACGAGCGGCCCGTCGGCGCCTTCGAGCATGTCGACGCCCGCGACGCGCAGGCCCATGATCTGCGCCGAGCGTACGGCGACCTGCTCGTACTCCGGCGTGAGCGCGACCGCCTCCACGAGCCCGCCGCGATGCACGTTCGAGCGGAACTCGTCACCCTGAGCGGTGCGCCGCATCGCCGCGACGACCCGGTCGCCGACGACGAGGGCGCGGATGTCGCGGCCCTTGCTCTCGGCGACGAACCGCTGGATGAGCACGTTCTGCCGCGTCGACTGCAGCGTCTCGATGATCGCCTCGGCGATCTTCACCTCGGGAGCGAGGATGACCCCGATGCCTTGCGTGCCCTCGAGCAGCTTGATGACGACGGGAGCGCCGCCGACGCGCTCGATCGCCGCGCGCACGTCGCCGCGGTTGCGCACGAACGCCGTCGCCGGCATCCCGATGTTGTGCCGGGAGAGGATCTGCGTCGCCCGCAGCTTGTCGCGCGCGTTCGCGATGCCGTTCGCGGTGTTGGGCGTGTAGACGTCCATCTGCTCGAACTGGCGCACGACGGCCGTGCCGAAGTAGGTGATGGATGCCCCCACGCGCGGCAGGATCGCGTCGTAGTCCGAGAGCGGTCGGCCGCGGTACTGCAGGTCGGGTTCGGGACCCGAGAGGTCGATCGCGAACCGCAGCGTGTTGAGCACGCGCACGACGTGCCCGCGCTGCTCGGCGGCGGCGCGCAGCCGCTGCGTCGAGTACGCCTTCGGGGCGCGCGACAGGATCGCGAGTTTCATGGGGGGACCTCGGGGTACGAGAGGATGGTGGCGTGGCCGAGCCCTCCCATTCAAACACCCCGAACCGGTCGGGGACGTTGGCCGGGTGGCGCGAGTGGGTGCAGTTGGTGGATGTGGGCATCCCCTGGATCAAGGCCAAGCTCGACACGGGGGCTCGCACCTCGTCGTTGCACGCCTACAAGATCAAGGTGTTCGAACGCGACGGCGACGAGTGGGTGCGCTTCCGCGTGCGGCCCTGGCAGGAGTCGGCGGAAGACGAGACCCTCGTCGAGCTCCCGGTGCACGATCGGCGCCGGGTGCGGTCGTCGTCGGGCCACGTCGAGGAGCGCCTCGTCGTGCGCATGCGCGTCGCCCTCATCGGCCGCGAGGTGCTCGCCGAGGTGACCCTCACCAATCGGGATGCCATGGGTTTCCGCATGCTCATCGGGCGCGAAGCCCTGCGGCGCGGCTTCGCCGTGGATGCCGGCCGCTCGTTCCTCGGCGGACGCGCCCCGAAGCCCATCCGGCGCCGCAACCGCGGTCGGGCGCAGAATTGATCGGGTGACCGACCCGCGCCCCGCCGACCAGCCGCCCGCCGCCCCGCCCTCGGCATCCGCCACCCCCGCGTGGATGCGCGCGCTGCGCCCGCGCCGTGCGGCCGTCGCGACCTACGTGCTCATGGGACTCATCGCGCTCGGCTACGTCGGCCAGCTCGTGAGCAACCAGGCGCTCACCGCCGCGTGGGTGCTCGACCCCACCGTCGTCGGCGCGGAGCCGTGGCGACTGCTCACCTCGGCGTTCCTGCACTCCCCCGCGACGATCGTGCACATCCTGTTCAACCTCTACGCCCTGTACGCGTTCGGCCCGGCGCTCGAGTCGTTCCTCGGGCGCGTGCGCTACCTCGCGCTCTACGTGCTCGCCGCGATCGGCGGCTCGCTCGGCGTGCTCGCGCTCTACGCCCTCGCGATCGCGACCGACGGCGCGAGCATCACCTCGACGGGGGGCTTCCTCACCCCGAGCTCGGCGCTCGGCGCGTCGGGCGCGATCTTCGGCCTCATGGGCGCCTACCTGCCGCTGCGCCGCGCGATCGGCGTCAACGTCATGCAACTGCTGCTCGTGCTCGGCCTCAACGTCGCGCTCGGCTTCCTCGCGAGCGGCATCGCGTGGGAGGCCCACCTCGGCGGGCTGCTCGTCGGCGCCCTCATCGGCTGGATCTACCTGCGCACCCGGCGCCCCGCGCAGCGGCGCACCCAGGTGCTCGCGGTCGTCGGAGTCGGGGTCGGGTTGCTCGTCGTGTTCATAGCGTTCGTCGCCGCCGCCCCGCTGTACTACGGGCTCTGAACTCCGGCGCTCGGCAGGCTGCTCAGCCGCAGGCGTCGGGCCACTCGTGCGGAAAGCACGGCAGGATCGCGGGCGGGCCAGTCGGACCCCACGCGATCACGCGGGTGCCGTCGCCGACGGCGACACCCTCGCGATCGAACGACTCGCGTGTCGTGCACCCGGCACTGCCGCTGCCGTCGGGCAGGCGCATCTCGAGGCACACCTGATCGCCCGACAAGCCCGGGGCGTCCGGTGGCGCCGTGCCGACGACCCCGAAGAGCTCGACGCCCTCGAGCACTCCGAGCCGGCGGACCTGCGCGTCCTCCAGGGGACCGGAGAACACTTCGGCGGCGTCCACACGGCCCCGATCGTCGTCGAAGACCGCGAGCGAGGGGGCGACCCTCGTCGCCGACTGGTTCGCCGTCGTCGCACCGAACCACCCGATCGCGATGCCTCCGACGAGCGCGGCGGCCGCGATCGCGACGAGGAGGATGGCCGATCGACGCGGGAGCGGCACGGGATGCGGTAGTGGGTCGCCCGCGCTCGGCGGGGATGATGCCAGGACACCCGGATCGCTCGCCGCCTTCGGCTGCTCGGACGCATCGGGCTCGACCCGGCGGGCGACGAATCGGGCGAGGGCTTCCACATCCTGTTCGGTCGCCCCGCGGGAGAACGCCGCCGCCTGCAGCCGCGCCAGTTCGGCGGCGTCTTCGGGCGACTCGGCGGGTGACACGCGCGTCACTCTAGCCGAGGAATCGTCGATCCCCGCCGGTCGGAGCCGCGCCGCGGGAGCCGGGAAAACACGAAAGCCCCCGACGACTCGGGGGCTTGATCAGTGCTGGGGTACCTGGACTCGAACCAAGAACAACTGAACCAGAATCAGCCGTGTTGCCAATTACACCATACCCCAATGGCCCTGAGCCGAAGCCGGACCGACTGACCACTCTACCGCACCCTCGGCCCCCGCTCGACGCGGCACCGGAGCCGCGAGAAGTCAGATCACGACCTCGAGGGCCTTGCGGCGCGACGACCGTCCCCGGCGGATGGCGACGCGCGACACCGAGACCCCGAAGTGCGCCGCGATGACGCGTTCGACGGCGTCGTCGGCCGCCCCGTCGACGGCGCGTTCGCGCACGTAGACGGTGAGCACGCCATCCGGGCCCTCCTCGACGAGCGGACCCTTCGACGAGCCGGGCTTGACGTGCACGTGCACGAGTTCGGCCATCGCGCGGCTCAGCCGAGGTGCAGGCGGAAGCGCTCGAGCCGGGCGAGCGTCGAGGCCTTGCCGAGGATCTCCATCGACTCGAAGAGCGGCGGCGAGATCCGCCGGCCCGACACGGCCGTGCGCAGCGGACCGAAGGCATCCCGGGGCTTGAGTCCGGCGCCCTCGATGAGCTCGGCGCGCAGGGCCTCCTCGATCGCGGCGGTCGCGAACTCGGGCAGGTTCTCGAGCGCGGCGTACGAGGCCTCGAGGATGCGGCGGGCCTGGTCGGCGTCCTTCGGCAGGGCGTCGGACTCGAACTGCAGCGCATCGTCGGCGGTGAACAGGAAGGCGAGCAGCCCCGGGGCTTCGGAGAGCACCGTCATGCGCTCCTGCACGAGCGGCGCCGCCTCGCGCAGGATCGCCTGCTGACCGGCCGTCGGCGGATCGGCGACGAGCCCCGACAGGTAGGGCACGAGCCGCGCCTGGAAGTCGTCCGGCGCGAGCATGCGGATGTGGTCGCCGTTGATCGCGTCGGCCTTCTTCTGATCGAACCGCGCCGGGTTGGGGTTGACGTCGACGATGTCGAACGCCTCGACGAACTCCGCTTGCGCGAACACGTCGCGGTCGGCGGCGATCGACCAGCCGAGCAGCGCCAGGTAGTTGAGCAGCCCCTCGGGGATGAAGCCCCGGTCGCGGTGGTGGAAGAGGTTCGACTCGGGGTCGCGCTTGGAGAGCTTCTTCGACCCCTCGCCGTAGACGAGCGGCATGTGGGCGAAGCGCGGGATGAACGTCGTCACGCCCGCTTCGATGAGCGCGAGGTAGAGGGCGATCTGCCGCGGCGTCGAGGAGAGGATGTCCTCCCCTCGGAACACGTGCGTGACGCCCATGAGCGCGTCGTCGACGGGGTTCACGAACGTGTAGAGCGGAGCCCCGTTGGGCCGCACGACGACGAAGTCGGTGAAACTCCCGGCGGGGAAGGTGATCTCGCCGCGGATGAGGTCGTCGAAACTCAGATCGGTGTCGGGAACCCGCAGGCGCAGCGACGGCTGACGGCCCTCGGCCTTGAACGCCGCGCGCTCGGCGTCGGTGAGGTCGCGTTCGAAGTTGTCGTAGCCCTGGCGCGGGTCGCGGCCGTTGGCGGCATTGCGCGCCTCCATCTCCTCGGGCGTCACGAACGACTCGTAGAGGTGCCCCGACGCGCGCAGCTTCTCGATCACCTCGAGGTAGATCGACGTGCGCTGCGACTGGCGGTACGGCGCGTGCGGGCCGCCCTTCTCGACGCCCTCGTCCCAGTCGATGCCGAGCCAGGTGAGCGCGTCGATCAGCTGGAGGTAGCTCTCCTCGCTGTCGCGGGCGGCATCCGTGTCTTCGATGCGGAAGACCATCTTTCCGCCGGTGTGCCGCGCGTAGGCCCAGTTGAAGAGGGCCGTGCGCACCATCCCGACGTGGGGCGTTCCGGTCGGAGACGGGCAGAAGCGCACGCGCACCTCGGCGCCCGTGGCGGTGGAGAAGGGGAGGGCTGACATCGTCTGCGAGCTTAGGCCGCGCGGTCGACCCGCGAACGCCGCACGACCGCGACGCCGAGGGCGATCGCCATTCCGGCGAGCACGACGAGGGTCGCGGTGACGGTCGGCGCCGAGGGCCGCACGATCGACTCGCCCGCGAGCGCCTGCAGCGTGAGGATGCCGAGGATCGCGACATACCCGACCGCCGCGACGACGACGATCGACCGCCGCAGACCCACCCCGACCAGGGCGGGGATGCGCCGTGCCGCGAGTTCGAGGCCGATCGCGAGCAGCGGCAGCACCTGGAGGGCGTGCATGCCGACGAAGTGCGGGATGCGCAGGTCACCCGCGACGGTGCTCCAGCCGAGGATCGGCAGGCCGGGTCCGCCGTCGTCGACGCCGACGGCGTGGGCGCCGACGATGCCCTGGTAGTCGCTGATCTGGTCGCCCTGCGGCCCCGTCATGAGGAACGCGAGCCCCATGCCGGCGAGCGCGATGACGACGCCCGCGCGGATCGCCCAGGTGCGGGCGGCATCCCCCAGCCGGCTGCGGAACAGCATCGCCGCGATCACGAAGGTCAGCCCCCACAGCGTCGAGATCGACACCGCCATGACGCCCCACGCGGCGACGTACAACGGGGTCGAGACGTTGAAGTGGCTCGACTCCCCCGCGACCGCGAACGCCGTGATGATGGCGAGTTCGACCGCGAGCAGGATCGCCGAGAGTGTGCCGACAAGACGGGCGACGCGGGCGAACCGCGTGATCTGCCCGATGAGCCAGGCGAGGGTCACGGAGTAGATCGCGGTCGAGAGGGCGAACTTGAGCGGCTTCGCCCACACGGGCGCGCCGGTGACCTCGCGGTCGTCGACGAACAGTCCGATCGCGCTGACGATGGCGAGC
>Ga0209066_10005317_pt1 | contig 13625 bp, 12 predicted proteins | sample All_14_2_FD_187198 | JGI IMG/M metagenome (GOLD analysis project Ga0209066, IMG submission 187198) | Freshwater microbial communities in response to fracking from Pennsylvania, USA - Allegheny Zone_MetaG_DW_15 (SPAdes) (version 2) ...
ACGCTAATCGTTCGTTCTTTTGGAAGATGGAGTATTTTACTGCCACGAATCTCCTCTTTTTCCCCATTGTCAAAATTGAACACAGCGTCAAAACGTCCTCGAGCAACTGAGTCGGCGAAAAAAAGAAGCGCAAGTGTACTGCCCACAATCACGCCGGTGCCTGCATCTTTAAGTATCGTAATAACCGCAACCAAGATAGCGATGCAAAAGCTCACGCGTTCGTATTTCCAGTATTCTTTAAAACGATGGATTTCAATAAGTCCGAGAGCAGTATTTACAAGAATTGCCGCAATGACCGCCATGGGAATAAACACGAATGCAGGAAGTACTATAATAGCAATAATGGCTGTGGCTATTGCGGCAATGGCTGAGGAAGTACGGTGCGTTGCCCCAGACTGAATATTTGCGCCCGTTCGAATAAACACACCAGTAGCAGGAAGTCCACCCATGATTCCCGATCCAATGTTGGCAAGCGCAAGTCCGAGAAGTTCCTGCCTGCTGGACGATTGAGTGCGGGTGATGCGATCAGCAATTTTTGCAGTTATAAGAGTCTCAAGTACGCCTATAAGTGCAACGGTGCCTGCGACGCCAAAGAGCCACGACAGTCCGTTCGCGGTTGTTATCACGGGACCGAATGATGACCACGATACTGGAAGAAATAGCGAACCTGAGATGCCGCCGAATTTTTCACCAAGTGAAATAAGTCCAACATGGAAGAGATGCACATCAAGAAACCCAAATCCTACGCCGAAAATGGCTGCGGGAATAACGGCAGGGAGTTTCTTTACATAACGTTTCCAAAGAAGAATGCCGGCAAGAAAGACAGCAAAGGTTATGAGTGCAGAGAAATTCGTTTCTCCTGCGTGTTGTACATAGAGGGCAACATCACCAAGGAAGGTACCGGTGCGTTCCATAAAGGAAAGTCCGGTTGCATCAAAAAGTTCGCCGGCAGCAATAGAAACTGCAACGCCTGAAGCAAACCCGTACATGACGCTTCCGGGAATGTAGTACAGAAATCTATCGGCGCCAATCGCATAGATTCCAAGGATAATTATGCCGGTAGCGAGTGCAATAAGAGGAAGTGCAGAGGCTCCAAGTCCAAACGGTGCGGAGAGTGTTGCTGCGAATAGTACGGTAGCGAGTGCTCCCGCAGCACCAATTACATTGAAGTTATTTCCTCCAAAGATCGCAGCAATCAACGTAGCCCAAATACCCGTGATAATTCCTGGAATAGGTCCTGCACCGGACGCAATTGAAAGCGCGATAGAAAGTGGGATGGAAATAAGTGCGACTGTCAGCCCAGATTTCCAGTTCGCCTGAATTAACGGCAAAAGACTGCTTTTTTTAGGTAGGAATGAAAACATGCAAAAAAATAACGTAAGTAATAGTACGGAAAGGATGCGGCGACGAGTAAGTATCGCCGCATCCCGCATGTGTCTGTTATGCAGACAGGCTTCTTCGGTTCGCTCGCTTGGTCAAGATGTGTTCAAGTGCTTCTTCGGCGCATTCGGTAACCGTTTTCCCTTCGAGATAAATCGGAGGGTTTTGGCCGGTGTTGTCGAAATAACGCTCAATTTCACGCTCGGTAGCCAAATGAAACTGGGCAACCTCCTCCCCTGATTCTTGCCATGTGCGGGGGATGAAGTAGATAGGAGGGCGAATGCCCTGCGTAATGATTCTTGCGGGAACGAGGTGGTGATGATGAAGCTGAAATGCTTCATGTTTCTGTTCCCTGCATGTTTTACACGCAATGGCGTCAAGATAGACATCGAGACCAAACTCGTCCACAACCACGTCGTTACCTCTGTCTAGGTGAGCGCGCACCTTAAAACACGCCTCATTGAGGTCGGACCACCTTCGTAAAAGGCGGGTGGTTGCATGAAGTGTGCGCTCATCATCACTCCACAAGAGAGGATGAGAGACGGAGTCAAGCACATTGCCCAGAAAAGCGAGTGGTTGGCCCGGATGACGTTCCTGAGCCAATCGCTCGACTTCCTGGAAGATTGTTGTTTTTCCAGAACCTCGATGACCTGAAAACGAAAAAAGAACGGATTGTATTCCTGGAATCTGCATGAGAACCTCTTTTCTGCAGGAAATCTAGATTGAATCCTACGCCTAGTGAGTCAGGTAATCAAGAGCATATATGTTAATAGTGGTTACGAATGGAGCTGCACTTCTCGTTCAAGTTCTTGGCGTAACCCAAGATACACTTTCGGCGTAATCATCTCGCGTGCGTAGAAATGCTCGAGCTGGTGCTCTTCAATTTTTAAAACAGCCTGTCCCGCAAGCGAACGTGAGAGCTCAGCAGCCATTTTAGGATGCGCTTCTTCAAGTGCGCGGAGCGCTTCAAGCGTATGCGCACGAAACGCTTCGTATACCGCAAGCAGGTCATCAATAATCTCTGCAGAGAAAATAGGGTCGGGCATAGCCTTCAATTTTTGCAGTTCCTTTTTTGCTTTGCGTGCAAGAATCGAAAGTGCGCGGTAGTACATGTAGGAAGTCTTTGGATCGTCCCAGTTTTGCGTTGTGCCTAGGACTTTCCGAAGTTTTTCAGCACACCACTCAAACACGTCTCCACCACCACGAAGATGAATTTCAGAGGACGAGTATCCCGCTTCTGCGTGCTCAAGACGTATGGTGAGCTTACCGAGAATGCGTTTATATACCGGTTCCGTAATTTCGCCGTATCGATAGAGTGTGCCGAGCGCATGCTTTTCGGCACCAAGCGCCCAGATACGAAGGCCTATCGTACCGAGTCCGGTTTCCGAGCATGTTTCGTCACATGCAATTTTTGATTCGCTGAAACGTGCCGCATAACGATCATGAAGCGCTTTCGCTACCGGTTCAAGCAGGTATCCTTTTTCATCAAACGCATCAATGTGTGCGGTCACATCCGCGTAGATGTGCGTGCGTACAATGTCGTGCTCAGCCTGTTCAAGTGGGTTCAGGCGGTCGGCACCAAGACGGCGCATAAGTGGGCCAATAGTAGTGGCTTTGATAAACAAGGTGGCAAAGATACAGCCGGCCGTAAAGGCGAGCAAAACATTGTGTACAGAGCCAGTGTAAGCAGGAGTACTGATTACCCAATCAGTAGGAACCAAAAGAGCCATGGTGACAGCAAGGGCACCTCTGAGACTGCCCCAGGCGAGTAGATGTTGCCAAGCACGAGGAATGACCTCAAACGGTCGAGACAAGAGATTCCAGGCACCTATAATTGGATAAATAGAGAGTGCTCGAGCGAGGGCAACCACTACCACCACAAGGATGATTGGAATGATAAGACCAGGTGCATTCAATGGCAGAGAGACCGCTAAAGTGCCAATAAGGATGAAGACAATTGAGTTAGCAAAAAAGGCAATTTGCCCCCAAAACCGTTCAATGAATTCTCCAGCGTTCTGCGGTAATTTTGCGCGACCATAGTTGCCAATGACCATTGCGGCAACAGTTGTCGCAATGATGGATGAGAGGTGCACAGGAAAACCGGCAATCACTACATGAGCAGATATAAACTCAGAAAGAAGGAAGGTGGTGTGTGCAAGCACAAGCATGAGCGTGATTGCTACGGATTCGTTGCTGCGTGCATAGCCAATCATCTTGGCAAAAATCCCGCCCACAACAAGACCAAAGAGTGCGCCACCGGTAATCATGATTACAAAGGAGAGAAGACCCTCAGCTGCCGATTCAAATCCAAAGGTGCCTTTAAGTGCAATTTCAATCGCAATCAAAAATAGTGCAAAGCCGGTGCCATCATTGAAAAGACTCTCGCCCTCAAAGAGCATGGTAAGACGACGGGGTGCGCCGTACTCTTTAAAGAGCGCCAACACCGCAACGGGGTCGGTAGCGGATATAAGTGCTCCGAAAATAAAGAGGATCGGAAAGGGAATCGGTAGTCCAAAAAATGGAAGAATAACCCAGAGGCCGAGCGCTACGGCAAGTGCTGAGACGAGAAGGCTTACGATAGAAAGCACCGCAACCGGTATCGCGTCTGCGGTAAGGCGCCGGATGTTTAGGTTGAATGCGGACTCAAAAATCAGTGTTGGAAGGAAGATGTAAAACAAAAGTTCTGGCGTAAGGCGAAAGGTGTCAAGAAAGGCAAATCCAGGAACGTGTGCGAGGGGAATCAAACACACGCCCAGTACCACAAGGACGACGGTGTGGGGCACACCGCTTTTTTTTGCAACGAAATAGGCGCCACCAGAAAGGGCCAGCAATACAAAAACCGTTAGCACAGGAACCAAGGATAAATCCATAGGAAAAAATTGAGATGTGTAAGGCCTCAAGGACTCACCTCATCTGCGCGTAGCAAGGGCAGGCGCAAGTGAGGAGAATGCTTGATGACCGATGCATCGTACGCCTTGGTGTGTGGTGGTGCAAGGGGTGGGGAGTGCATAGTCAGCCCACCTGCTATACACTGATTCTATGGTGACCAGTGACGCATACATTAAAGCATACGAAAAGCTGAATTCTAAACAGAAAGAAGCGGTGGACACGATTTATGGTCCGGTGATGGTCATTGCGGGTCCTGGAACGGGCAAAACGCAGATGCTTGCGCTTCGCATCGGCACTATATTGCTTCAGTCAACGGGTACCAAGCCTGATGAGATTTTGGCACTGACCTTTACCGAAAGTGCTGTTGCGACGTTGCGGACACGTTTGGCAGAATTTATCGGAAGCGCAGCATATCGCGTACGCATCCATACGTTCCACAGCTTCGCACGGTCGATACTCGAACTTCGCCCAGACCTTTTTCCCCGCATTGCTCTTGGGACGCCGCTTTCAGATATTGGTGGTGTGGCACTCATGGAGCAGCTGCTTAATGAAGGGTCATTTTCAAAAATCCGCAGTCCTAAAAATCCACATAGAAATGTGCGCGCCCTGCTTAAGTTTATGGGTGAGCTTAAGCAAGAACACTACACACCCGAACGGTATCGCAAAGAATTGGAACAGGCACAAGGTGCGCTTCTTGCTGATCCGGATCGTATACATGAAAAGGGAAAATATGCTGGGAAAGAAAAAGGTGAATACTTCAAGCGTCGTGAACGGATTGAGAAACATCTCGAGGCTGCCGACCTCTTTACGGCGTATGAAGAAGCGCTGCATGCAAAGTCGCTCTATGATTATGAAGATCTCATCAGAGAAGCAATTCGTGGTTTGGAGAGTGACGAGGGTTTTCGTGCTCAGGTGGGTGAACGATCGCAATTTATTCTCGCCGATGAACACCAGGATGCAAACCTTGCACAAAATCGTCTGCTCGAACTGGTTAGTGATTTTGACGGCGCACCGAACCTATTCATCGTGGGAGATGAAAAACAATCAATCTTTCGTTTCCAGGGTGCGTCGCTATCCTCTTTTTTTTATTTCAAAGACAAGTATCCGGAAGCAAAGCTCATTTCACTCGATGAAAACTATCGTTCAAAAGAAGCTATCCTTACCGCCGCGCATGAGCTTATTGGGCCAGCACCAGTGCCAGACGAACGCCTGCGTCCAGTCCTCATAGCTGCTCGAGGAAAAGGGGGCGAGCTGGGTGAAGTGGTGACGGAAACGCCCCTTGAAGAATTTGAAGCTATTTGTGCGCATATTCAGAAATTGCACGCAGAGGGCGCTCCCTATGAGGACATTGCACTGCTTACGAAGAAAAATGCAGACGTGCTTGCGCTTTCGGAGCAGCTTCGACGCGCGGGTATTCCCGAAGATCATATAAGCGCTGAAGCAAGCGCCCTTACGCATCCAGCCGTCCGGTTTTTTGTTTCGTTGGTACGCGCACTTACCGATCTTGAACAGGACGCACCCCTAGCTCGGGCACTGTTTATGCCAGGCGTGCCGCTTGTTGCGTCGGAACGTGTTCGCCTTCTTGCCATGCCTCGGGAGCGGAAACCGCTTCTGGAAGTGTTGAATACGCACGCTAATCCGGAATTTCGGGCATGGCTTCGCAGGATGAAAAAGAAGGCCCGTGAGCTTCCAGGAACACCGCTGGTGTCATGGCTTGCGTCGCTTGCTTCCGAGAGCGGCTTTGTAGCGGCCATCCTTTCGTTTGCGGAAAGCGAGGAGGCATATGAAGCCTATGAGGGACTTATGGCTGAGGCCGCACTGCTTTCTCGTGAACAGCCGTCAGCCACTGCAATCGATTTTCTTGAACGGTTGGCGCTGATTGAGAAACACGAATTAAAAATACGGCGCGCACGTACGCGCCGCGCTGGCGTTCATGTCATGACAGTGCACAGTGCGAAAGGTACTGAATTTTCACACGTCATTCTTGCACGCACCACGGACGGAACGTGGGTGCGAGGCGGAAGCGAGGAATTCTCTCTTCTGCTTGAAAAAGAAGATGATGAACATGACGAGCGTCGTTTGCTTTACGTAGCACTTACGCGTGCGAAAGATACCCTGCTCGTTACCCGGGCAAATACAAATGACGAGGGTCGTGTGCAAACGCCGTTGCGATTTATTGCGGACATTGCTAAACATTTTACCCAACAGTCGCACGAGCGGATCGTGCCAACCCTAGCTCCTGTGTATCCTCCGCATCGCGTGTTGGACACAGAGTTTTTGAAAGAGCGTTTGTTGGCGCGCGGATTCTCGCCAACAGGATTCAATAACTATGTGCAATCTCCGTGGCAGTTTTACTTCCGAACGCTGCTTCAGCTCCCGGATTCTCCACCGTTGTCCATGCTTTTTGGTACCGCGGTACACGCAGGACTTGCCGCGTATGTGGATGCGGCAAAAGCTGGCCACGCTGACCTTGCGGTAGCTGTACGTGGCTGTAAAAATGAACTGGATCGTTTGCCGCTTCTGCAGCTAGATCGCCTAGAGTTGGCAAAGCACGCTGCAGAAGTGTTGAGAGCGTATCTTACGCAGGAAGCAGAGAGTATACAAAAGGCCGGTGAAGCCGAAATTTCAATACGCGTACTGCTTACGGTGCCCGGCGTTGGGGAAGTGCCGCTTACGGGGAAACTCGATAGACTCGATATTCATGAGGACGGGAGTGTGACGGTGATTGACTACAAAACAGGAAAAGCAAAAAGTGAAAACGACATACGCGGACTAACCAAATCAAGTGAGGGTGGGTACTACCGTCAGCTCGTATTCTATAAACTTCTTCTTGATAGGGACGGGCGGTACCATATGAGAGATGCGGCACTTCACTTTGTGGAACCAGACGATACTGGCAAGTGTATCATCCGTGCCTTTTCGATTACGGACAAAGAGGTTGCCGATCTTGAACAAGAACTTATTGCTGCCGCACAGAATATCGCCGACGGCTCGGCGTTTACTATCCCCTGTGATACGGCAACCTGTGACTACTGTGACCTGGTTCCTGGGCTTACCGAGTAGGTATCACTGCCGCACTTTTGAGTGCCTGGTCAATCAGATTCGAGAGATTTTCAATATCGTAAGCGCCGTCGACTACAATCGGTGCTTTTCCGTCTACGACAATAAGTGAGTATGGAGTTCCGCGTGCGCCTGTATCGGTAGCATTTTTTGAATCAGCTTCGATGCGTGGCAAAACGGTGGTTGCGGCGTTGGCGTAACAGGTCGCAAAATCGGCAGAGGTGATACCGGCACTCTGTGCAATCGCACCATACCTCGACGGGTCAGTAGGTTGATTTGCAAAAAGTGAATCGGCAAATTTCCAGAAAGCATCATTACCACCGACTTTTGCCACACATTCTGCTGCTTCAGCATGCATTAGAGCATTGGGATGGAGTTGTGTGAGCGGAAAATGACGGTACACCCAGGCCACTTGACCTTCAGCACCCTTGAGAGCAATAAGTTGATGAAGCGTAGCGTCAAACGTCTTGCAGTATGTGCAGTCAAAGTCCGAGTACTCAATTATTTTTACCGGCGCCAAAGGGTTTCCAAGAATGTGGTCAGTAGAGTCTACCGGTCGCACGAGTGTTGGGTTTCCAGAACCAGAGGAGGTCGACGGCCCATGACTTTTTACGGTTAGGTACACTGCGCCGGCCACAATGATGCCACCAATACAAATTGCCAGTGGAATCGTAAGAGAATGTTTCATAAGGAAACGATACCATGTGCGTTATCGATGCTAAAGCTGTAGGGCGTGGGTCATCGAAATGTCACCGTTCGGCTCTTTGAGCCAGTCGTGCGTATCGAGTTTAATGTCGCGAATCTCATTGAGGTCTTTATATTTAAGACAGTTTTTTTCAAGCGCGTACTCAAACAATTCTTTAGTGAGTCGCACATCCTCGATGCAGTACTCACGCACTTTATCAACAAGACCCTGCTGCCACCACGCCACTGATTTAAGGCCATCGCCACTTTTGCCACGCCCGAGTGTTGCTTGTGCAAGTGAGGAGAGGCGCAATCGGCGTCCGAGTACTTTTTGTACTTCAACCATAAGGTCGAGCGAGCGAATGTGAGTGAGATCACCAGGATAGTAACGATTCAATATGGGGATGTCGAAGTGGTCGGAATTGTAACCGATGAGTAGATCAGTCCGCTCCAAGATTGCCCAGAGCTGTGGTAACTCTTCTTTTACGTACGATGAGTAGGTATCAGTCTCAGAGTCATACACGCCTACGAGCGCCAGCTCCATTTTGTCCATATCCGCCTGGGAGAGGCCTGGAAAGGTGTTGGCGGTTTCAATATCAAAAACTACGTATCGCATAGGTTCTCTTGATACCATCGTGCTTATTTCGTCCGAACAAAATTAGGGAGCTCAATAACCCCGAGTCCTGTTTCCTCGCTCGTGGAGAGTGTTTTTACGCGAAGCGCATTATTTGCAATTTCATCTGCGCCATAAACGACGAAATAGGGAATGCCCCGTTTAAGCGCATCTTTTATTTGGTCGCCGATGGTTTTGTTGGTTGTAAGATTTACGAACACTCGGACGTTTTCTGTACGGAGCGTTTTTGCGAAGAGTTGGGCTGCAGGAATATCAGCGGGAGTCGGGGTTGCCAGATACAGTTCCGGCACGTGCGCAGGAGTTGGGCGCAGCGCGTGTGTCTCAAGGAAGTCGAGAAGGGTAACGTCACCCAGCCCAAAACCAATGGCGGGAACGCTGTCGCCACCAAAAAGTGCGACGAGTTTGTCGAAGCGGCCACCACCAAAAAGTGAGCGAGGGTTTTCAGGGTTCGTGTCAAAAATTTCAAAGACGATACCGGTGTAATAGTCGAAACCGCGCGTAATAGTTGGGTCAAAGACAGCATTAGTAACACCGCGCAGCTTGAGTGCCTCAAGCGTGTCCAGAAGATTTTTCTTTTCTGTTGCAACGAGAGCGTCTTTTCCGGCGTCTTCGATTATGGCGAGAGGATCTTTCACGGCGATTGCCTCGCGTGCAATCATGAACTCCTCCGGTGGCATTTTGTTTTTTCGGTCGAGCAGCCGTAGATACTGGCGGCTCGCTTCTTCAGAGAGTCCTGCGGCCACACATGCTGCGTTTAGAAGTGTGCGCGAGTTTATGCGAATCACGAAATCGCTTTCCTTGGCACCGAATGATTTTATAAGTTCTGAGGCGATGGTAATAATTTCCGTATCTGCTTCTCCGGGAGGCAAGCCGACGAGGTCAACGTTCAGCTGATAGTGTTCGCGAAGGCGACCGCGCTGTGGGCGCTCATAGCGGAAGACGTTTGGAATCGAAAACCAGCGTAGCGGAAGCGCGAGTTCGCGGCGCTTGCGCGCCACCATACGTGCAAGTGTCGGCGTCATTTCAGGACGAAGGGTTACCCGACGATCGCCGCGATCGGTAAACGTATAGGTCTGTTCGCTTACGATCTCTTCAGACGTTTTCGCCTCATACAGTTCAGCACGCTCAAGTGGGGAGGCGTTGTACTCCTCATACCCCCAGAGAGAGAGAACCTCACGCATGCGGGAAAAGAGTGCTGTCAGCACCGCCCAGTCATCGGGATAGAAATCACGCACACCTTTATATGGTTCAGTAGAAATCTCGGACATGTCCCGATTGTATCAGAAATTAAACTCCCGTCTTCTTGGAAGGCTCCTCGGCAACGTACTTCAAAATAAGGTCACGCATTTGTTCTGGGCGAGGGATACCGCGCATGACAAATTCAACATCTTCGCCAGCCGTTTGGACTTTGATAGTACCAAATCCTAGGAGCGATGGAAGGAGGCCATGTACGGTTGTGGTAACGTCCTGTACGCGTTCAATGAGAAGACTGGATACGGTGCGACGGAAGTAGCCATACTGTTCGATGTCTACAATGCGCTGATTGGTGAGCACCCAAAGATTAAGGAAGTAGCGCGTGAAGGCGTTCCAGGCGCCTGTCCATACTAAGAGGAGGTATACGCCCAGTACAGCGCGCACCAGCGGATTTTGTGTGTCGAGGAGAAAAGTGTACGGTGCAAATGCGGGATTAAGCGTGAACACATACGGAAGCGCATAGGGGACTCCCACGAGAACCACATAGGGAAGTAGTTCCAGTATAAACAAAAACCAGTGCTTGCGTGATTCACGAATTACGTGCTCCCCTGGCTCAAGGTCGAATTCTTTCATACCGTTAGAGATAGGAAGTCCTTGAGCCGATTCTTTAGGTATCGCTTTCCCATGCCAGTTTTTATATAACGTTCACGATCAAAGGCGTCATCTTCGTCTCGAGCCGCCTCGTAGTACACGAGATCAAAAGGCCCACGAGATTTTGTAGAAGGAACTTTTCCGGTCTGATGCAGCTCAAGGCGCTTCCGTAGATTATGTGTGCAGCCAGTATACCAGTTAGCATCTTTTTTGCTTCTGAGGACGTACACATATGAAAAACCTTTTTCATCTCTAACGGTATTCATGGCAAAAACGGTAGAAGCATAGGATTTCCGGAAAGGGCATACGACATGAGGGCAATAGAAATATAGAGATGTATGCCAATCGCTGGGAAAGCAAGAAAGTTGGTGTGCGAATAGCGAAGCCAATGGTACATAGCGATGAGTGTATAGACCGCCCAAAAAGCAAAGATTGCGTAGAGTACCCATTCAACAATCAGTCCTGTGGAGTATGGGATATCGAATTGAGCAAGCAGTGCCGTCGGTGGAGAAAACGGCTGAAGCGGCTGATCGGACATTAGGGAAATGATACCATCAGAATCCGAGGTACTTGGTATTGATCACTGCATATCTCTGCGGTAAACCCAGCATCTTCAAACAGGCCTTTTCCGGCCTCTATGGTAGTGTAGTCACACTCTATCCATGCAGCACCACCTTTGTTGAGGCGATGCGGTAACTCTTTGGCGATGCGGCGAATGAGCCCGAGACCATCGTCTTCTGAAAACAGTGCAAGTGATGGCTCATACTCCGAGACGCTTTTTTCGAGTACACGGTTACGAGGAATGTACGGTGGATTTGCAGCGATAAAATCAAATTGTTGTTTTTTAAAAGGTGTAAAGAGGTCGCCGATTTTTATATGTGCGCGTGCAGTGTCGAGGTTGTTCTCGCGGATATTTTTTTGAATGGTTGCTTCGTGTGCGGGATCGATTTCGCCAAAGTACACGTCGGCGTTTGGAATTTTTGAAAGAAGTGCGCAGCCGATTGCGCCGGAGCCAGCGCAGAGATCAAGAATGGTTGTTTGTGCAGCAAAAGGCGGTTTTGGAGCCGCATATTTTTCTGCTAAAAAATTGCTCTGACTCGCGCCGTCGCGCTCCGTACGCTCCTCAACCGCCTTTTGCTGCACATCTTGGATAGTAGATGCCAGTTGCTCAGTCCACCACTCAGTCTCCGGGCGGGGGATGAGCGGCCTGGAGTCGAGGTGGATTTTGAGCCCGAGAAACGGCTGGAAGCCAATGACGTAGGCTACCGGCTCGCCCTCGTATAGTCGGGCGAGGTCTTCTTGGTATCCGAGCGCGTTTTGGTCCCCTGCGTATTTTTCTTCAAGAAGCCATCGCTGGTATGTGGAGTGCATTACGCACACCCTAGCACGCAAATACACCATGGTAGAATTACTCTATGCGCTTTCATTTTTGGAACATTTCATTTTCGCTTTTCTTTATACTGCTCTCGACCTTAGGTCTTGTGTGGCTTTCAGGCGCAGGGAAGCTGGTCGCCTGGATTCCGGTGAGTGACTTTGTACTCATGGCACTCGCTATTTTCCGACTTATTCGTCTAGTATCCTATGACACCATCACGGCATTTCTTCGTGACGGTCTTTCGCAATATCACTCAACCACTTTCCTAGGAACGCTTGGCGTCCTCGTGAACTGTCCCTGGTGTACCGGACTCTGGTTTGCGTTCTTGATTGCGTTCTTTTACTTCGCCACGCCACTTACGTGGTACGTCATTCTTGTACTGGCACTTGCGGCTGTGGCGTCGTTGTTGCAGCTTACTTCAAATCTCATTGGTTGGAGTGCCGAAGTAAAGAAGCGCGAGGCGCAAAATCTATCCTTACCACGCTAGGGAATCAAGAGCGGGTTTATGTTAGACAGATTTAGCTTTCACTAACAAGGAGGCTTCGGGTGTGGTCCTTCGACCCATGGCCAGACATCAAAACGCCGCAAGGATTTTCCTTACGGCGTTTTCATTCCAGCGAAAATGGCGCCCAGAAAAGCGCCATTTTCAGAAACGAAGGATAGTTTATCAAGCAAAGCTTTCTAACAATCCTGGACCAGGTCTAGCACGTAAAATGCGCCAGCGCCTCAGTTTGTAATTAGTAGCCTCCCTGGCCACCACCAAAACCACCATGATCGCCGCCGCCGAAGCCGCCACGACCACCACCAAAGCCGCCTTCGCGACGTGGAGGACGATCACCCTGTGGGCGAGCAAAAGAAACGGAGAGTGTGCGGCCGTCCAGTTCTTTACCATCCCAACGGTCGATAGCCGCCTGAGCTTCCGCTTCAGATGACATTTCGACAAATCCGAAACCGCGTGAGCGGCCGGTCATGCGATCGCTGATAATGCTTGCGGAGACGACTGTGCCGGCTTCCGCAAAAGCTGTCTTAAGATCGTCTTCTGTTGAGCGATAAGGAATTCCGCCTACATAAAGCTTGTTTCCCTGTACTGAATTGCTTTCCATTGTTGATACGTAACGTGTAAGCTCGCCGAAACAAAACACTAGGAGCCGGTGAGGCGACGAAGGTTGAATACTCTGCGAGTGTTCGCAGTATGCCAGAAAGTATGAGAAAAGACAAGACAGTTGTGGAGAACAACGGTCAGGGCGTCTTTAGCGCGCTCCTGAAAGGAGCAGTGGGAAAAACGTTCCCACCATGCCGAGTGCCAGTATGACAACAATTGCGATAGTAAATGCGCGTTTCATTTCGTTAGAAATAGGGTGCCGGTCACGCTAGGTGCAAGCCGTATTGCCTATGTAATTAGGATTGGTAACATCGACCTCCCGCGTCTTTTTTGTTCGGTGTTCTCGATTTTTAACGGGACTCATGTGGAGAGATTCTAGCAGAAACGAATCAGAGCGCTACGAGCCGTCTCCGGACGTAAGCATGTCGCGCTCAATGTCGGCAAAGGTGCCTCCGACTTTTTTGCCCGGATTAAAGATGTTTTGCGGATCAAAAATCTTTTTAGTCTCCGCAAAGAGCCCTACCATTTCCTCGCCAAAGAGCTGGGTTAAATATGGTGTGCGGATGATGCCATCGTTGTGCTCACCGGTGGTCGTGCCACCGTAGCTGATGACCAGGTCGTAGACTTTCGGTGCAAGCTCAAGAATCGTTTTCTTT
>Ga0209066_10005318_pt1 | contig 13624 bp, 11 predicted proteins | sample All_14_2_FD_187198 | JGI IMG/M metagenome (GOLD analysis project Ga0209066, IMG submission 187198) | Freshwater microbial communities in response to fracking from Pennsylvania, USA - Allegheny Zone_MetaG_DW_15 (SPAdes) (version 2) ...
AAGATCAGGGGGTATACCCCCTGATCTTTCGTTGACGGTCTTAACACCGCCGTCTATAACCCAAACAGGACTCTACCCGCAGATGGACTAAACTTGGGGGGCAGGTCACCGCGTCTGCTCAAAGACGAAAATGGCAGCTTCGCGATTGTTGATCTCATCCGCGAAGGCAAACGCTCAACGCTCGGCGATGTCATGGTTTACAGGGATGACAAACTTGTCGGCAGCATCACATCCGTCGGGGTTTACATGACCCATAATCGCCGTATCGCCAAGGCCAAACTGACGGTCGATGACCTGAAACCTGATGACAAACTGACGATCAAATACATCCCTACCGACGGTTCCAGCCTACCAACGAATGAAACGACGCTTATCTATAAATGAACCCAGCCAAAGGCGCCCTTTTAGGCGCCGCGCTCCTCTGCAGCTTTTTTGCGACTGCGCCGTTTGCACCGGCACGGAGCGCGGAATCTGCGCCCCCACCGGGCGGGCCTGATAGTTATGTCGGCCGGGCTGAGGCGATCCTGCGGCAGGATGGTGCGGTTGATACGCTGGAGGAACTGGAGCCGCTGGTCGGCGGCAGCCTTGAAGAAAGCGCTACGCAGCCCAACCCACGCAAATCATGGATGGAAATTACGGATACGGATAGCGAAGAAAATCTTTTGATCTTTACGGTCAAAAACAACGGCAACGAACTCAGTGACAGTTTTCTGGCCTACCCGGACCCTGCAAACCCCGACCGATATTTTTTACCGCTGCAAGATTTTACGCAGATGCTTGAAATACCCATGGCGACTTTCGCGCGCGAAGGCAAGGCCGAAGGCTGGAGCTACGACCTTAAAGACAAATTTTTGCTGGACCTGCCAGCAGGGCATGTCCGCATCGGCAAGACCGAAACGCCTATTGAGCCAGACACCGTTTTGCAAAAAGCGGACGGGCTATATGTTAGAAACGATCTGATTGAAAAATGGTTCCCCGTTGCACTGTCATTTGATTTTTCAAATCTTGAAATAACCCTGACAGCGTTACAACCCATGCCGATTGTAGCGCGGCTTGCACGTGAAGGCCGCCGTACCAATGCGCTGGACCGCGCTTCAAAGTCAGTCAGGCCTGACTACCCCGTATTGGCACCCGATTACGCGTATGCCGATGTGCCTTTTGCAAATGTTGATTTGTCGTATGGGTATGACCACAACAAAAACTCCAATAACGACCCCGTGCGCCTGAACACAGCCGTATCAGCACAGGGCACGTTTGCCGAACACGACATGACATTCACGTATAATGACGACATCAAGAACGCAACGCCGCCGAATATCCGTTTCAAACTCAGCCGCGAAGATGCTGACGGCAAATTGCTAGGCGACATAGGGGCCACTTATTATTCCTTCGGCGATGTTGTCAGCGACAACCGCACCGTCATTGCACGCAGCGCATCGGGCCGCGGCGCCACCTTCACCAACCTTGAGCAAGGCCGGCGCGGCGACAGCCTGACAGTCACTTTGCGCGGGGAATTGCCGCCGGGCTCGCAGGTTGACCTCGAAGCCAACGGGCAGTTGCTTGATTTCAGGCGCGAGCCGGATGCCAATGGCCAGTATGTATTCGATAACGTTCCGGCATTCTCGGGCGTCAACGAATACGACCTTGTATTCTATAGTCCGCAAGGCCAAATCACGCGCAAGACAGAGCGCGTCTATGCCGATAACGGCGCACGAGACCCCGGCACGCTCGGCTATTCGATTGCCATTCTTGATCGCGACCGTAGCCTGACAACGCAGCGCGAGCCTACATCGGAAGAAGCCAACCGTGTGCGGATGCAAAGTTATTTTGAATATGGTCTCACCAAAACAATGAAGGCGTTTGGCGGCTATAACTCGCTTGTATTAGACGACGTGCGGCAGGATTATTTCAATGCTGGTACGCATTTCTCGTTTGAAAAGCTGATTGCGAATATTCAAGGTATTGTATCGAAATCGACCAAGAACGAGTTTGCGACCAAAATACAAAACAGCGAAGGCCAAGCCATTAGCGCGCAGACCGAAACGCGGGTTGGTAAATTCAACGTCCAGACCGAATACGACTTCTTTGACGGTCTGCGGTCAGAACAGGCGAACATTTATGCCACATTGCCAGAAAACCTGCGCCATTTCATGGATCTGAAGGTCAACGGGCCTTTCAAATTTTTTGGGCAAGGCTTCACGTTGCTGGGCGAAAACGTTTATCTGCGCGATGAAGAGGCGCATTACTACGATGAAGCATCGGCACGGCTTTCGACATTCATCAAACCCTTCAACATCAGTACCGAAGCGCGGCACAGCTTTGGCAGCGAGATCGAACCACGAAGCACCATCAATGTACAGCTGGCAAGCCGCGTAGGCGAAGGATCATTGCGCGGGCAAATCGAATACGGGCTCAGCCCTGTTTTCCTGCTCCAGAAAATGGATTTATTCGGCGATTATCCGTTATCCGAGCGTTTCGGCGTGCGGGCCGGCATTTCACGTATCAGCAACCCGGATGCGGACACGATTTACACGCTGACAAACGGTATCACATATCGGTTTGACGGCTATAATCTCGGTTTCTCGGTCAGTGGCAGTGATGACGGTAATTACAGCGCGTTCATGAGCCTCAATTTCGGCATCGGCTACGACCCGTACCAGAAAAAGCTGTTCAATCAGGCGGAAGGCTTCGCCAATTCGGGCGCGGCATCGGCCTTTGCATTTGTCGATAACAACCAGAACGGTTTATTTGAAGCCGACAAGGATGAACCGCTGGAAGGAGCGCGCTTCAAAGGCGATTTCCCTAAATATAACCGCCCTGATGACGACCCGCGTATGGCAACCAACGCCAATGGTTTCCTTGGCCTCGTGGGTATCGAGCCATACGAGAAAAACCGCCTGACACTTGACCGTGACAGCCTGCCGGACCCCACCATGCTACCAACTGTACCCGGCTATTACATAGCGCCGCGGCCAGGCCGTTTTGTGCAAGCCGCCTTCCCGCTGCTACGGACCGGCGAAGTTGACGGCACATTGATGGGCACGGGCCAGACGGGTAGCGATGTGGCTATACCGGGCATACGCATCAATCTTAAAAACAGCAAATTCAGCTTCGATACGACCAGCGAATTTGACGGCTTCGTGTATTTCACCGATGTGCCGCTGGGTACGTACCGCCTGAAATTCGATAACACGCAAATTAGAGATATGGGGTATGTGCCACCGCGCGACATTACGCTGAAACTGACCAAGGAAAAAGCGTATGTCAGCTTTAAAACCGTGACGTTAATGACGCCCGACCTATACAGATTTGTACTGAATTACGACCCGTCCCTCGCCTTCATGTATGCAGGCGGGCCGCAACGTAATGCCGAGTTTATGGAGATGGCGTTCGAGCTATTCCCCGGTATGTTCTGATTTATTGCTTGCACGCGCGCACGCAATTATGTTTCCCTGAAGTTATGTGCAGTCATATGAACCCGTTCGCAACATCCCCGCTTTCGACCATTTATTGGGCCGAAAAGGGTGTTTTTGTGCCCGCGTATCAGGACTGACATTCCTTACAAACTGTCAGTCTTCGTATTCTGAAAGACTGACGTTTCATAAATCCTCATCTGATTTCTGCCTCGCTGGTCTTTCAAAACTTTTGAAAGAACAATGCCATGAAACATCAACAACAACGCAAAGTGCATAGAAACATCCGGTTGATGCAGGCTTATACGGTGGCTTGGAACGGCATGTTTCTGCTGCCCGTGATTTTGCAATACTACCGCGAGCAACTGGGCCTCAACTTCCAGCAATTCGTGCTGGGCGAAGTGTTTTTTGCAGCGACCGTCATGGTCATGGAAGTACCGTCGGGCTGGATTGCCGATATGTGGACGCGCAAAAACACGCTGATTACGGCGGCGTTGCTCATGCTGTGCGGCTGGACTTTACTGCTGTTCAGCGGCGGGTTCTGGATGGCGGCTTTGGCGCAATCGGTCATCGGCATTGGCGTATCACTCAAAAGCGGGACGGATATTGCCCTCATATTCGAAACACTTGAGGAAGCGGGCGACAAAGACCAGTCCCGCGCACAGACGGGCATGCAAAGCGCGTTGTCGCTATACGCCGTGGCCGCCGCCGCCCTGATTGGCGGCAGCCTGTACGCATGGAACCCGCACGCGCCGATTTACGCAACGCTTCTGTGCCAATGCATCACAATGGGTACGGCCTGCCTGCTACGCGAGCCTGTACGTCACAAAAAGGCGATGGAAAAGCACCCGCTGCACGATATTGCCGTGACGGTGCGTGAAGTGGCCGTGCATAAGCGTGACCTTGGCATATTGATGGTGGGGGCTGCCCTGCTGTTCGGGACCACGAAGTATATTGTGTGGGCCCAGCAGGCCTATTGGGGTGCCATGCATGTATCGCCATCTGTTAGCGGTTTGTTGGCGGCGTTGGGCTGGGGTTTGGCCGGTATGGCTGGGCATTTCGGCCACCATATCGAACGCAGGCTGGGCTACCGCGCGACCTTCATTGTGTTGTGGCTGGGGCTGTGTGCCGGCTGGCTGGTGACCGGCTTCCATTTGGGCTGGCTGGGTGTTGCGTGCCTCTATCTGGGGTCGATTGCGTGGGCCATGGGCGGCCCTGCCTTGCAGGATGCCATCAACCACCGCGTGGGTAGCGAACGACGTTCGACGATAATCTCGACGTCATCGCTGCTAACGAACATGGCGTTCATGCCGATCGGCACGATTGCCAGTGCGGTGGCCGACCATCACGGCATACAGGCAAGCCTGCTGGTGTTGGCGGGCTTCCATATCAGCCTTGGTGTGCTGGTGATTGCATTACTGTTGGTTATGCGACGCAGTGGTCGCCGACTGTCATCGTTCTTTTATTGATCCGGTAAAAGACGAAAGCGGCGGCGGCCAGTTTGGATACGGTTTCTGTTAAGACCGTGGGCCATGACAATGTTTGGACGCCGGGCACCATGTGCAGCATGTCGGCTACGGCGAAAAACAGGAATGTGTCGATAGGGGCTGATGCGAGCGAGCTTACAAGCATGCGCCGCGCGAATGGTTTGTGGCGCATGTAGGTATAAACGGCAAAGTCGGTCAGTTCGCCGGCGGCAAAAGCGATGGCGGATGCGGTGGCCACAACCCCGCCTGCCATCGCATAGCTGGCAACCATGCCCGCGGCCATCACTGCCAGAACCTTGCGGCCCAGTTCTTCCTGCGCGAAGTCACGTAAAATGAACCAGAAGCCGACAATGATTGCCAAGGGCGACCAAGTGGTTGTGCCATCGCCAAAAGGCGTGGCCCACATTAGCTGTGCGCCCAGTTTGGCATAGAGCGCGTTTGTCAAAACGATCGAGACAAAATACAGCAGGCTGTATTTATAACGCCCAAACGCCTCCAGCATTACGCGGCCTCGCCAATCGCTTTCAGCGCAGCTGACAGCTTGGCGATGGTTGTCTGCGCTTCAGATTTACGGCCTTCCTGCTCGGCGATCACTTCTGCCGGTGCATTGGCCACAAATTCCTGATTGCCGAGTTTCGCTTCGATCTTTTTCAAGTCATTCGACAGGCGGTCAATTTCCTTGGCCAGACGCGCGCGTTCTTTCGCCAGATCAATAATATCGGCTACGGGCAGCACAAGCGTGAGGTTGCCAACCACGCTTTGAATGGCGCCTTTAGAAGCCGCATCATCGCTGATGGTAATGGTTTCGAGGCGTGCCATGCGTTTGATTTTAATATCAAAACGCTCAAGAATTTTACGACTCCACTCATCCGCACCACGAATTTGCAGCTTCAACTGGGCGGATGCGGGCACGTTCATGTCGTTCCTGACCGAACGAATATCCGATATAATTGCCTGCAGTAGCGCCACTTCTTTTTCGGCTTCGGCATTCAAAAGGTTTTGAGGATATTCAGGCCAGCTGGATGCCAGCAAACGCTGGCCATTACGCTCGGTAATACCTTCAAACAATTCTTCCGTGATGAAGGGCATGAACGGGTTGAGCATTAGCAAAATCTGGTCAAACACCCATGCAGCAGTTGCTTTTGCTTCTTCGGCATCAGCGTCTAGAGCATTTTTTGAGAGCTCAACATACCAATCGCAATAGGTGCCCCAGACGAAATCGTAGATCGCATCAGCGGCGGCATTGAATTTGTATTCGCCCAATGCCGTTTCGATATTGGCTGCGCATTTTGCGGTTTCACCCACGATCCATTTATTCAGGACGTGGCTGACCGTTGAAGGGTCAAAGCCAGCTACCGGCTTGGCTTCGTTCATTTCAAGGTAGCGCGCTGCATTCCAGAGTTTGGTTGCGAAGTTGCGATAGCCTTCAACGCGCTTTTCGGAGAGGCGGATATCGCGCCCCTGCGCCGCCATGGCGCACAGTGTGAAGCGTACGGCATCGGCCCCGTAGGTTTTGGTGAGTTCCAGCGGGTCCATCACGTTGCCCTTGGATTTGGACATTTTCTGCCCCGATGCATCGCGCACCAATGCATGGATGTAAACGGTCTTGAACGGCACATCGCCCATGAAATGGCAGCCCATCATCATCATGCGGGCAACCCAGAAGAAGATGATGTCAAAGCCGGTGACCAGCACATCGCCGGGGTAGTACTTGGCAAGCTCGGGGGTTTTTTCAGGCCAGCCGAGTGTGCTGAAAGGCCAGAGGGCTGATGAAAACCATGTATCGAGCACGTCTGGGTCACGCACCAGTTTTTCGGCCTTACCGTAGTGGGCATCGGCTTCCTTCTGAGCATCGGCTTCAACTTCAGCCACGAAAATTTTACCATCTGGCCCGTACCATGCGGGAATTTGATGCCCCCACCAGAGCTGGCGCGAAATGCACCATGGCTCTAGGTTACGCATCCAGGCGTAATACGTATTTTCCCACTGCTTGGGCACGAACTGAGTTTTGCCGGTTTCAACGGCTTCCAAGGCAGGTTTAGCCAGCGTGGCGGCATCGACATACCACTGGTCGGTCAGAAACGGTTCGATAACAACGCCCGAACGGTCGCCATAGGGAATCTTGGTCGTGTAATCATCGACCTTGACGAGTTCTTCGGTGGCTTCCAGTTCCGCCAGAATTTTTTTGCGGGCGACATAACGGTCGAGGCCTTTGTATTCCTCAGGAATATCGCCCGTCATGCAGGCGTTTTTATCCATCACAGCGATCATCTGCAGCTTGTGGCGTTTGCCGAGCTGGAAGTCGTTGAAGTCGTGCGCTGGTGTAATTTTAACAGCACCCGTGCCAGCTTCCATATCGACATAATCATCAGCCACAATCGGTATCAGGCGACCAACGATAGGCACAACTGCGTGTTTGCCGATGAGGTCTTTAAAGCGTTCGTCATCAGGGTGTACTGCAATGGCCGTGTCGCCCAGCATGGTTTCAGGGCGGGTTGTGGCCACAGTGATGGTGCGCGCGCGGTCACCTTCAATATGGTAGGCGATGTGCCACATATGGGTTTTGACTTCGCGGCTTTCGACTTCAAGGTCGGACACGGCCGTCTGCATTTTCGGGTCCCAGTTCACGAGACGCTTGTCGCGGTAAATCAGGCCTTCTTTATACAATTGCGAGAATACTTTGGTAACGGCCTTGTTCAGCCCTTCATCCATCGTGAAACGTTCGCGCGGCCAGTCAGGCGTGGTGCCCAGTTTACGCAGCTGATGCGTGATGGTGCCGCCGGATTCGGCTTTCCATTCCCAGACGCGGTTTAAAAATTTTTCGCGGCCCATTTCCTTGCGCGATGTCCCTGCGGCTTCCAGTTGGCGTTCAACAACCATCTGGGTTGCGATGCCTGCGTGGTCGGTGCCCGGCATCCAGAGGGCATCTTTGCCCTTCATGCGGTTAAAGCGCGTCAGTATGTCTTGCAGCGACATATTGAGCGCGTGGCCCATATGCAGGCTGCCCGTCACGTTTGGTGGCGGCATCATGATGGTAAAGGGGGGCTTGTTCCCTTCCGGATGGGCGGCAAAAATACCTGATTTTTCCCATTCGGCGTAGTGGCGGGATTCAAGGGCGGCGGGGTCGAAAGTTTTGTCTAAGGTCATGCCTTTTTTTGGGCGACAACGGCTCAAAGGTCAACTGAAAACCTTATATGCGGTTAGGTGACGATAAGGGCAAACGGGCTTGGTTTGCGCGGCGGCGGGATCAGCGCGCTTATGGCCGCCTGCCGGTTGATGAGTGGCGGCAAGGCGAATGGCAGGCCTGCGGCATCGCCCTTATAGGCAATGGCAGGCCGTTTTTCCGCAGGTACCATCTCTTCAAATGGGCCGCGTTCCATGATCAAGGCGCGTGCCACATCACTGAAAAACTTGTTTTTGGACCAATTATCGACATTGGCCTGCGCCATGTCGCGGAAGTTGAAGGTCTTGCAGCGGTAAAGCGTGACGGATTGTGGCATCCCCTGCAAAAAGGCGTTGGGCTTCCAGCTGTGTTCAAGCACGCCAAAGGCCCATTGGCCCGCATCAGGCCAAGCGACAATTTGAACAGAACGGTTGGCGGTTTTCTGGACAGAGCCAAAAATGAGGCTGGAATCCGCCGATACAGCTTCCGGTGAAGCTGCCTCAACAACACCTAAAAAGGTGTCTTTTGGCGGTTTTTTACCCATTTGACCCTGCTAGCCCGCGTTTCTCGCGGTCTTTCTTAGCTTAAGGGTAACCCCATGAGGATTAACAATTCAAGAACATCAGAGAAAACGAAAGATTGTTGCGGGGTGCGGATTTAGGACTGATTAACGGTCCAAAGCCTTTTTGACGAGGCTTTCAAGTTCACGCTCGACCATACGCTCGATCATCGGGGGGAGATTGCGGTCAAGCCAGTCACGCAGCATAGGCTTTACCATTTCGCGTACGATGTCTTCCAATGTTCCACCCTGCCCTGCGCGGCTGATTGCAATGTTTTGTGCCAGACGGTTGAGTGCATCCATCGATGCAGCCTTGGCGTTATCGGTCAGAAGCGAATCGGCATCATCGAGGAATTTGTCTTCAATTGGAGCCGCAGGCTTTTCAGGCGGTGTGACAAAAACAGGTTCTTCAATTTCCGGTTCAGGCTCAGGGGCTGCGGCAATTTCATCGACCAGCGGGTCGGTAAAATCGACCGTAAGGTCGGCCGGCTCTTCAAATACGGGGGTTTCCTCTGCTTTTTCAGCGAAGGCACCAAGGTCAAGGATATCGTCATCATCGCTGTCATCCGGCTCAGGAGCTGCGGGCACAGGTTCGGGCGCCAGCTCTTCCTTTGCGGACGGTTCGTCATCGGAGATGATTTCACGGATCGAGGCTAAAATTTCCTCGATTGAAGGTTCCTGATCGCTGCGGGCTTCGGCCATTCGTGACGTATCGTTGAGGCGTTGATAATTAACAGACGTTAACTAGAGAAGAATATCAAAGCCTTGTCAAAGGGTCACTACTGATTCAGTAAAAGTTATTCACGACTCATTGCAGGGCGCCTACCTCGGTGCCGAAAGTGTTGCCGCGTGCAGTTTCCAGATATCCAGCCTGTTTTGCATCGGCGATGAAACCGAGTTGCGGGCCTGTCAGGCCACCCATAGCCGCAGTAAGGCTATAGCTGGCGACAACAGCATCGTGCCGCGCGCGCACCAGCCCCACCTGTGCATCCAGCAATTCGGCATCGGCATTGAGGGTATCGAGAATGGTGCGGGTACCGACTTCGCGCTCTTTATAAACGCCATCGCGGGCCAATGTTGCGGCTTCGACCTGTTTATTATAGGCATCGATCGCAGCTTTAGCGGATTGAAGATCGCTCCAGGCGGTTGTGACATCGCGGCTAACGGCCCTTGTTGTGTCTTCAAGGCGGCTGCGTTTTTCAAACTGGTTGATTTTTGCCTGACGGATCGATGAGCGGGTGGCCCCTGCCTCATATAGCGGCATGGTTGCGCGCACGCCCAATGTGGCGCCGTTGCTTTCATCAAGCAAGGCTGTTGGGTTATAGGCTTTTGACAGCTCACCATTCAGGCTAACCGTTGGCAGCAAGCCACCTTCAGCCGTTTTGATGGCACTTTGCGATGCCTGTTCCGTCAACTGCGCGGCATGGATATTGGGGTTCTGCTTCAAGGCAATGCCTTGTGCTTCTTCAACGCTGGCAGGCAGTGACAAGGCGGGTGTATCCAGTGGCAATTCGAGGTTCGCGCCATCAATGCCTGCATATTGCTGGAAGCGCGCGAGGGATGAGGCCAAAGCCGATTCGGCAACCACCAAGTCAGCATCAGCCCCTGAAAGGCGAGCCTGCGCCTGTGATACGTCGGTGCGGGTCAGTTCCCCCACTTCAAAGCCGTTCTTGGCCGATTCCAACTGCTTTGCGATGACTTCGCGGTTCTTTTTGGTAAGGCCTATGGTCGCGCGGTCGCGCTGAATATCCATCGCAGCTGACACAACATTCATGATGGTCGTTTGCGTGACCGAATCGTATGTGGCTTCAGCGGCCTTGGAAAGGCGGAGCTGGCGTTCAACTTCAGCCAGCGTCCGGCCACCGCGATACAAATACTGCGTGGCCGTGATAGCGCCATCGGTTGATGTAAACGTGTCTTTATCGCCGGGGTCGGTTTCAGCACGGTTGAGTGTGGCCCCTAAACTGGCTGCCACGGTCGGGCGTTTGAAGGATTCGGCCTGAATGACGTTTTCGTATTGCTGGCGCAGCACTTCGCGTTCAGCGCGCAGCGCAGGGCTTGTCGCATAGGCTTGCGCCAATACCGTATTGAGGGATGATGCTGTGGCACCGCCACCGGCAGGCGGCACGATGGGGCTTGTATAGCCATCAGCAATAGAAGGTGCTGTTGATGCTGGTACAGGTGCTGTTGTGGACGGGGCGAAAGCTATATCGTTGTCAGATTCTGCAGGCGCAGGCGTTGCAGCTTCATTGGTGGCGGGTGCTGCTGCTACCGGCGGCGTAACAGGGGCCGCAGGCGCATTCAAAGCCGATGCTGGCGTGTAAGTGGTGGTGCCCACAGGCGCGGCCTTTGGGGCCGATGCAACCGGAGCCGAGGCCGGAGCCGGTGCCTCATATGATGGTGAAGGTGCTGATGATTCTGTTGATGGCTGGGAAAGCACATCCAGCGTTCTATCCTGCGCGGAGGCGATGGATGCTGTGGTCAGTGCCGTTGAAAGCAGCAAGGAAGCGACGATGAGGCGTTTCATTAGAATACAAAACTTATCTCCGGCTCGAAGCCGGTCAGGTATGGGGTCGATGCATCGGCTAGTGACATAGTATCAAGAGTTCCATCTGCCAGCCTGCTAATCACAGTTAATTTGCCGCAGCCTGATGCCGTTGGGCGCAAGACCGTTATCAGGCGGCCACCCTCGGTCAACTGGCCTGTCAGGCCGGTAGGAGCCTGCACCATGGCACCGGCGGCGATAATGGCATCATAAGGCGCGCCCTCGGGCCCTCCAGCGCGGCAAGCTGCCTGCAAATACGTGACATTGGCCGCGTCCGGCAGCATGCGCCTCGCGGATTCGAGCAGGCCTGCTGTAGGGTCAATAACCGCTACGGCACCTGCAAAGGAAGCGAGAATAGAGATCATCGGCACGTTGGTGGCGCCCAGTACAAGGGTGCGGGCCACAGAGCCTGAAAGGGCTATTTGCAACATGCGGGCTTCGATTAATGGCTCAAGCACAAAGCGGCGCGTACCGGGGATGTTCAAATCTTCATCAACATAGGCGCGATGCGCCAAAGCGGCATCGACCAGGGTTTCACGCGGTGTACGCAGATAGGCAGCTATCAGGTCGTCATTATGGATGCCGTTCGTCAAAAGCTGGCCATTGACCATGTTTAAACGGGCACTGGAAAAATCGGTCATTCGGGCGGCCTCAGGTGGATAAACCTTGAAATTTTAACGGTTGCAGGCCGTTAGATTGTGGATAGTTTTAATATATTCGTACGTCCATGGCTATAGGTAGCGCACACAAAAAGATAGATTTTACGTCGCACCCGTGTTACCCAATCGCCTCAATACATACAGGTAATTGGCTTACTTGGTATGGCGCGGTGGCCGAGTGGTAAGGCAGAGGACTGCAAATCCTTCCACGCCGGTTCGATTCCGGCTCGCGCCTCCATTTTTTTCTCTTCCTCATTTTCTTGTAAAATTTGCCTGTCGGCGCGCCAACCTGTAATCATTGGGGTATGGCACAACCCGTTCATATCTGGTGCGATGGCAGTTACCGCCTGCAGCACAATGCGCTGGGCGCCGCCTGGGTGCAGGCTGCAGCCGATGGCGACATCGCCCCCCTGCAACAATCTACCCGTTTGCCAAAACTTCAAAATTCGCACGCGCATGGCTCCGATGTTGCGGAACTCATGGCTTTTACACTCGCCCTCAATGCTGTCGCAGCACCTGATAACGTCATCGTCCATATGGATTGTCGCAATGTCATTGAATGGCTGAGCACCGGCGCCATTACCAACGCCGCAAAAAAACGTGAACCGGCGGTGGCCAAAGCCTTTGAAGCTGCCATGGCCGCGAAGGCCCGCGTCAAGACCATTATTATCACCTACACATCGGACAAGAATTCACCCAATATGGGGCTGGCCCATCAACTTTCACGCGCGGCATCAACCCCGCAAACAGAAGACCGGACACAGCCCAATGCCCATAAAAATACCAAGCACCCTGCCCGCCCGCGCCATACTCGAGGCTGAACGCATCCCGTTGATCGAGGATGCGCGCGCCAATCGCCAAGATATTCGCCCGCTTCGCATTGCCCTCCTCAACCTCATGCCCGATAAAATCAAGACCGAGACGCAGCTTTTGCGCGCGCTGGGCGCCACGCCTTTGCAGGTGGAAATGACATTGCTGCGCATTGGCAGCCACCAGTCCAAGAACACATCGCAAGAACATTTACTGGCCTATTACCAAACGCTGGAGGACGTGAAAGACCAGCGGTTCGATGCGCTTGTGGTGACAGGCGCCCCCGTGGAGCAGCTTGATTACAAAGACGTAACCTACTGGCCTGAACTCAGCGCCGTGTTTGACTGGGCTAAAACCCATGTCTTCAGCAGCTTTTTTATATGCTGGGGGGCGCAGGCCGCGCTGTACCATTACCACGGCGTGCCCAAGCATATGGTGGATGCCAAGCGGTTTGGCGTGTTCGACCACCGCATTCTCATGCCCTTCCACCCGCTTATTGCCGGTTTTGACGACGATTTTACCGTACCCGTTTCCCGCAACACGGAAATACGCCATGCGGACGCTGCCAAAGTAGCCGGGCTTTCAATATTGGCGGAAGCCGATGAAACAGGACTTTGCCTGGCTTATGAAGAATCAAGCCGCCGGGTTTACATGTTCAACCACCTTGAATATGACGCCGAAACACTGGGTGCCGAGTATTTCAGGGACACACAGGCCGGTTTAAACACGGCTTTGCCTTCGCATTATTTTCCTGAAAACGACCCCGCCCGCACGCCGCGTATCACCTGGCGGGCGCACAGAACCTTGCTATTCTCAAACTGGATCAACATGGTCTATCAGGGCACGCCTTACGATTTGGCCGAACTTGCGTAAAAAAAGACTGGAAATCCGATCGGGCTTCGATTATCCCATTGGGCGTTCCCGTTGTTCCTCGATAGCTCAGCGGTAGAGCAATCGACTGTTAATCGATTGGTCGCAGGTTCGAATC
>Ga0209066_10005319_pt1 | contig 13624 bp, 14 predicted proteins | sample All_14_2_FD_187198 | JGI IMG/M metagenome (GOLD analysis project Ga0209066, IMG submission 187198) | Freshwater microbial communities in response to fracking from Pennsylvania, USA - Allegheny Zone_MetaG_DW_15 (SPAdes) (version 2) ...
TTAATTATTTTGACGCCGCTGTTACCAGACCCTATAATACGCGACCGCATTGGCCAGGTAGCTCAGTCGGTAGAGCAACGGACTGAAAATCCGTGTGTCGACAGTTCGATTCTGTCCCTGGCCACCACATTCAAAGCCCAACCCTTCCCGGTTGGGCTTTTCCACATCTGGGTTTTCCCCGCGCTGTGCGGGGATTCACCAATAGAAACCACAGATGAAATGAACGATGGGAATGTCATTGCCGCGCTGCAATACCAAAGGGTAATATACTGACAATAAAGGTAACCTTCGGAGGTGGCGATGCACTGGTATCTCGTTCATACCAAGTCCAGACAGGAAAAGTGCGCCCTGGACAACCTCCAACGGCAGAGTTATCAGTGTTATCTCCCGACCATCCCATCAGAAAAGCTCTGTCAAGGCTTGCTGACGGTCGCGGACGAGCCTTTGTTTCCGCGCTACCTATTCATCCGGCTGGGCCAGGGAGATTCGGCCCAGAGTTGGGCACCCATCCGCTCGACCAAAGGCGTCAGTCGGCTGGTAAGCTTTGGTTTAGAACCGGCGAAGGTGTCAGATAGCCTGGTAGAGGCACTGCGTGCGCAAGAGGCGTCTGTTCAGACTGAGCCCGAACGCCTGTTCAAGGCTGGTGAGCGCGTTCGCCTGACGGAAGCACCGTTTGCAGGTATTGAAGGCATCTACCAAATGGCTGATGGTGAGCGCCGCGTCATGGTGCTGATCGAATTGCTCTTCAAGCAAGTTCGCGTGCAGGTTGCCCCGGCCAGCCTGCGCAAGGTCGGTTGATGACCGGCTGAAACATTTCTCAAAGTCATGACGGTATGGCAGAATGAAGCCATCCGTCAGGCGTTTGCGCAGCGTTTTTCTGCTCTCGTAAGCCTCGGAATCTCCCTGTTAGAACTCCCCCGCGCTTGCTGATCGTGAAACGGCATGGCGGTAGCTTACCTAAAGCGCATTGACTCTCGTATCCGATATGCAGAATTTTGCTGACCTCCTAGATGGGTGCCGATTTGCCCAGCGCATTGTCGCTTTGGCGTGTGGGATTGGCATCGATTATCTGGACAGTCAGTTTGCCGCCAAATCAATTGGAAATACTTTTTGAGTTCTATCATGATTCAAGCGAGGCCAGTGATTCTTTGTGGCGGCTCAGGTACGAGACTTTGGCCGCTTTCGCGCTCTGGTTTCCCAAAACAGTTTCTTTGTCTGACCGGAAAAGAAAGTCTCTTTCAAGAAGCGACAAAACGCTTGATGGATCTTTCGGGTGAGGGCGTCAATGTCTGCTCACTCTTTATTGTCACCAACGAAGAACATCGATTTCTGGCGCTAGAGCAATTGCGTGAAATCAGCGTTCAACCTGGCGCTGCTCTGCTGGAGCCGCTCGCCCGTAACACTGCACCAGCATTGACCTTGGCCGCACTGGCCGCCGTCGAAAACGGCGACGACCCTGTACTGGTGGTGACCCCAGCAGACCAAACCGTGACAGACGCTCACGCCTTCACTGAGTCCATGCAGGAAGCCATCCGTCAGGCAGCAGAAGGAGTCATTGTGATCCTGGGCGTCACCCCAGACCGGCCTGAAACTGGCTTTGGCTATATCAAGACCAATGTTGCGTCTACGACCACCCATGCCGTGGAACGGTTTATCGAAAAACCTGATGAAGTCAAAGCCAGGCAGTACCTCGCAGAGGAGGGCTACTACTGGAACGCCGGCATGTTCGTGCTCAAGGCGTCCGTCTGGCTCGAGGCCATAGAAAGCTTCCGCCCCGACATTGCGGCAACCACCCGTTCAGCCTGGGCCCGGCGCAGCGCCGATGCCGCCTTTGTGCGGCCCGGCAAGACCGAGTTTGCCGCCATTCCTGGTGACTCCGTCGACTACGCCGTCATGGAGCGCTGTCCGGGAAGCCGCTTCCCGATCCGGATGGTTCCGCTTGATGCCGGCTGGAGCGATCTGGGCGCCTGGACGCCGTGTGGAGCGCATTGCCCAAGGACCAGAGCGGAAACGCCCATGTGGGCGACGTGCTGGCCACCGACTGCCACAACACCTTGGTTCAAGTCCACCGTCCCTGGGGCTGGTACGACAGCATTGACGAAGGCGGGCGCTTCAAGGTCAAGCGCATTCAGGTCAAGCCAGGTGCCAGTCTGAGCCTCCAAAAACACCACCATCGAGCCGAGCATTGGGTAGTCGTCAAGGGCACGGCAGAAATCACCTGCGGGGACAAAAAACTGTCGCTTACCGAAAACCAGTCCACCTACATCCCGCTTGGCGAGGTGCACCGCCTAGCCAACCCTGGCGCCATTCCCTTGGAAATCATCGAGGTGCAATCGGGCAGTTATCTGGGCGAAGACGACATCGTCCGTTTTGAAGACCACTACGGGCGCAGCCAGACATGAGCACCCCACCCAAAATTTACGTTGCCGGCCACCGTGGCATGGTGGGTTCTGCCATCGTTCGCCAACTGCTGGCCCATGGCCATCCGGCCAAACGCATTGTCACCCGCACACACGCGGAATTGGATCTTACCGACCAGGCCGCCGTGCGCGCCTTCTTCGAATCCGAACAGCCCGATCAGGTCTACCTGGCCGCTGCCAAGGTGGGCGGCATCCACGCCAATAACACCTACCCGGCCGAATTCATCTACCAGAACCTGATGATTGAGGCCAACGTCATCGACGCAGCCTTTCGCCAAGGCGTCAGACAACTGCTGTTCCTGGGCTCCAGCTGCATCTACCCCAAGCTGGCCCCACAGCCCATGCGTGAAGATGCCCTGCTCACCGGCACCCTGGAGGCTACCAACGAGCCCTACGCCGTCGCCAAGATCACCGGCATCAAGCTCTGCGAAAGTTACAACCGCCAGCATGGTGTGGACTATCGCAGCGTCATGCCCACCAACCTCTACGGCCCCGGCGACAACTATCACTCGGAAAACTCCCACGTCATCCCGGCGCTGATCCGCCGCTTCCACGAGGCCAAAGCCAACAACGTGCCCAGTGTCGCCATCTGGGGCACCGGCACCCCACGGCGCGAATTTCTCTATGTGGACGACATGGCAGCCGCCTGCGTACACGTCATGAACCTGAGCAAGGCCGCCTACGACCAGCACACCCAGCCCCTGCTCAGCCATATCAATGTGGGCTGTGGGCACGACATCACCATCAGGGAACTGGCTAAAACCATTGCCCAGATCATCGATTACCAAGGTGACATTGCCTTCGACCCCAGCAAACCCGACGGCACCCCGCGCAAGCTCATGGACAGCGCTCGGCTCAACGCTCTGGGTTGGCAAGCCAAGGTGGGTTTGGAGGCCGGACTCGAAAAAGCCTACGAAGACTTCATGAAGAACCACACTGCGCAGCCTTAAAGGATCACAGAATGACAGAACAACCGAAAGTCGCCCTCATCACCGGCATCACCGGCCAAGACGGTGCCTACCTCGCCGAATTTTTGCTCAACAAGGGCTACATCGTCCACGGCATCAAACGCCGCACCTCGCTATTCAATACCAATCGCATCGACCACCTTTATCAAGATCGCCACGAAAAGGGGGTCCGCTTCTTTCTTCACCACGGCGACATGACTGACAGTTCTAGTCTCATCCGCATCATCCAGCAAACACAGCCAGACGAAATCTACAACCTCGCGGCGCAAAGCCATGTCGCGGTAAGTTTTGAGGAGCCCGAATACACCGCCAATTCCGATGCACTCGGGGTGCTGCGTCTTCTAGAAGCCATCCGTATACTTGGCCTTGAAAAGAAAACCCGCTTCTATCAGGCCAGCACCAGCGAACTCTATGGTCTGGTCCAGGAAATCCCGCAGAAGGAAACCACCCCTTTCTATCCACGCAGCCCCTATGCTGTCGCCAAACTCTACGGCTACTGGATCGTCGTCAACTACCGCGAAGCCTACGGCATCTACGCCTGCAACGGCATCCTCTTCAACCACGAATCCCCCATCCGTGGAGAAACCTTCGTCACCCGCAAGATCACGAGAGCCTTCGCCCGAATCAAACTCGGCCTCCAGGACACCCTGTACCTCGGCAACATGGACGCCAAGCGCGACTGGGGCCATGCCAAAGACTATGTGGAAATGCAGTGGCTGATGTTGCAGCAGCAGAGCCCCGAAGACTTCGTCATCGCCACCGGCGTGCAATACAGCGTGCGCGACTTCGTCAACGCCGCCGCCCAGGAGCTGGGCATGGTCATTCGCTGGGAGGGTGAAGGTGTAAACGAAAAAGGCTACTGGAAAACCCTCGAGGGCGACAAGCTAATAGTCGCAGTGGACCCGCGCTACTTCCGCCCCACCGAAGTCGAGACCTTGCTGGGCGACCCCAGCAAGGCCAAAGCCAAACTGGGCTGGACGCCCAAGACCACCTTCGACGAACTCGTGGCCGAGATGGTGCGCGAGGACCTCAAGTCCGCCGAGCGCGATGAGCTTATCGTGCACCATGGTTACAAGGCTATGGATTACTACGAGTAAGCGCTGTCGGCTAGCGTCGGCTGTTGGTAATCCGGCAGTCAATTTATGAACCTTATCCCCGCCTTCATCCGTCGTCGTATCGCCCATCGGCCCAATCTGGTCAAGATTGTCGACAACATCGGCTGGTTGTTTTTCGACAATATCCTGCGCATGGGCGTTGGCCTGCTCGTTGGGGTGTGGGTGGCTCGCTACCTCGGCCCCGAGCAATTTGGCCTGTTCAATTTTGCCACGGCATTCGTAGGATTGTTTGGTGCTATTGCCGGACTTGGCCTGCAAGGCCTTGTGGTGCGCGACATTGTCCGCGACCAGGCCTGTAAAGAAGAAACCTTGGGCACTACCGCCGCGTTGCAACTTATGGGAGGACTACTCACGTATGGCCTCATCCTGGGTGCTATCTTCTGGCTACGCCCCGACGACAACCTGTCCAAGTTGCTGGTCGCCATCCTCGGTTCCTCCATGCTGTTCAAGGCCAGCGAGGTGACGGCGTACTGGTTTGAGTCGCAAGTGCTGTCGAAATACATCGTCTGGGTGCAAAACAGTGTATTCCTCGTTTTTTCTGCCATCAAGGTCGCGCTCATCCTCAGTCACGCGACGCTCATCTCTTTTGCTTGGGCGACGATGGCGGAGGCACTGGCGGTAGCGTTGCTGATGTGTCTCGTGTTCAGGCGTTGTGGGCAGAGGCTGCGGCAATTACGCGTCAGATTGCTACGGGCCACAACCTTGCTCAAGGACAGTTGGCCGCTCATGCTATCCGGCATCGCAATAGTGATCTACATGAAGATCGACCAAATCATGCTCGGGCAGATGGTTGGTGACGAAGCTGTGGGTATTTATTCGGCGGCCACGCGTATCAGCGAGGTGTGGTACTTCATCCCAATGGCGATCGTGGCGTCCGTGTTTCCTTCCATTCTTGAAGTCAAGAAAAGGAGCGAAGAGCAGTATTATGCACGTCTGCAGAAGCTTTATGACCTGATGGTGGTGGTCAGTGTGGCGGTGGCGTTGCCAATGACGTTTTTATCCACCCCCGTTGTCGTATTGCTCTTCGGTGACGCCTACTTGGCCGCTGGTACAGTGCTTGCGCTTCATATCTGGGCGGCCGTCTTTGTGTTTTTGGGTGTTGCCAGCGGTAAATGGTTTCTCGCAGAAAACCGCCAATTGCTAAGCTTGCAGCGCACTGTATTGGGCGCAGTTGTGAATGTCGGTTTGAATCTTTGGCTGATACCGGTTCATGGCGCGATTGGTGCTGCACTAGCGACCATTTTTTCTTACGCGATCGCTGCATTTTTCGCAGACCTGCTGCAGAAAGAGACGCGAAGGATGTTTTCAATGAAAGTTAGCGCAATGAACCCGCTTGCCATTTATAAGAGATATATATGATCAAAAAAGCTATACGTTTTGTTCTGCCCGCAAAAGCTTTAGAGTGGATTCAACGCTGGTGTAAGCAGGGACGCAATTTTAAATCGCTGGCGCTGGACTATGGTCAATGGACAACAATCAGAGATTGGAATTCTGTTGACGGAAGCGGCCAACCGATACCGTGGTATACCTACCCGACTACTGAGTTTCTATCTCATCTAGATCTTAGTAGTTTCAAGGTGTTCGAGTATGGCAGTGGAAATTCCACATTATGGTGGTCGAAGCAAGTAGAGCGGGTAACGGCTGTTGAACATGATGAGGCTTGGTACGAAAAAATAAAAAACTTATTGAAGACTCGAAATGTTGCCTATTGCTTGGAAAAGGATTGCCAAAAGTATTCCTCTATGGCAAGTGATGATTTTGATATTTTTATTGTCGATGGACAGTATCGCAGAGAATGCCTTGAGCATGTCGTTAGTCTCGGGGGGGGTGGGGTAATGCTCATCCTAGATAACTCAGACTGGTATCCAAAGTCAGTGCGATATTTGCAAGAAAAGTTAGCTTGGATGCAGATTGACTTCCATGGCTTCGGGCCGATAAACAATTACACTTGGACCACGTCCATTTTTTTGAACCCAGCAAAGCATGGTGAATTGCGTTATCGCAGTGCGCTGAAGTCACAATGCGGTCTTATTCAGGAAGCAGATGGCGATTACTAGAATGATTAAAAATCTGTTGCCTCACTCGATCAGAAATATTTTGAGGCGAGGACGTGGCTGCTTAACTTGGGACCCCTGGATGAATCACTCTTGGTCGCAAGAAGGTGAAGATATGGTTCTTCAGCGTATCTTCGGGAGTAAGAAAAGTGGTTTTTATGTAGATGTTGGTGCTCACCACCCAAAGCGGTTTTCTAATACCTATCTTTTTTATCGAAGGGGATGGAGGGGGATTAACGTCGATGCTATGCCTGGAAGCATGAAGCTGTTCAATAAATTGCGGCCAAGAGACACAAATCTTGAGATCGGTGTCGCGCAGCATGAAGGCACTCTTGATTATTATGTATTTAATGAACCCGCTTTGAACAGTTTTTCCGCTGAACTCTCAGAGGAGAGGAGCTTGGCATCGAATCCCTATCATTTAAAAGATGTAATTAAGGTTGATGTGAAGCCTTTACGTGATATTTTGGATTGTTACTTGGGGGGGCGCAATATTGATTTCTTAAGCATCGACGTTGAGGGACTCGACTTGGACGTTCTTGCATCCAATGACTGGTCAAAATATCGCCCTAATTTTGTTCTTGCTGAAGTTTTGAAAAGCAGTCTTCACGACCTAGACCAAGACCCGGTTGCTCAGTTTATGAAAAGACAGGGATATGCTGTCTACGCAAAACAGGTTAATACCGTGTTTTTTCAAGATTTGTCTTCAAGCAATCGTTTTAACCCGCCCGGTAAGACGATTGAATAGGGGACAGACCCTGTTTACAGGCTCCTATAACCACTGAATGAACTTGCGGAAATATTTACCCAACTACGCCTTTCAGTGCGGCCGTACTTTTTCTGGTCTTCAACCCGGCTCGATACCACACAGCAAGTGTTCGAGGCCCTCCGCAAAGCTAGGCTGCCAAGACTCAATCGGCCAGGTGAAGCCGAGCGCTGTTCCGAAGTGCGGCGTATTGCCACGAATGTCGATTGGCCCTGTGAAGTGAAGACGCTGTTTCGGGAAACCCGCCTCTGGGTTGCAAGATGGGGGTTTCGGGCGGCATAGAGCGGTTTTTTGAACATGAAGAACAGGCGATCATTCTTGAGGATGATTGCCTGCTACACCCCGATTTCTTCCGTTTCTGCGACGAACTTCTCGACTGCTATGTTGACGATGAGCGTATACCTACTTACCCGCCCAGGCCGCATTCTAGTGGCAGGCCAGCGGATTTTTTGGCCGGATCACCCTTACCTTTACGACTTGTGCTGCATTTTCTAACACGTTAGTTTCTTGTGGAGCGACGATGAGTAGCCTGCTTTTGTGGCCACCAAAGTGTGGTGGGAGATGCCTGAATGGCTGACAACTTGCTCAGCCACGACGCGGTGACTGACTGCTCATCGTTATCTAGCGCAGATACGTCGGAGGGACCAGGAAAATCGGCAGAGCAGACTGCAGTACAATTTGAATACGCGCCCGTCGTGGTCTTCTGCTACCGTCGCCCGGACCATTTGCGTCGAACGCTGGAGAGCCTGATGCATTGCGACGGTTTCGAGTTGACCCCCGTTATCGTTTTCGGCGATGGCCCAAAAAATCCTGAGCAGGTTGAGGCGGTGGAGCAGACTCGCGAAATGGCAAGAACGTTGCTCGGAGATCGCGCCGAATATCATTTTCGCGAAATGAACGCCGGCCTTGCTCGATCGGTCATCACGGGGGTCGGCGATGTGATCGGCCGTTTTGGCCGGGCCATCGTCATCGAGGACGACCTGGAACTCGCCCCGGGATTCCTTACCTACATGAACCGCGCGCTGGAACGCTTCGCCGACAACGATAGGGTGTGGCAGGTATCCGGCTACATGTTCGACGTGCCGGAATTCAAGTCGCGATCCGAAGCGTTTTTTCTCCCGATGACAGTTTCATGGGGGTGGGCGACGTGGAAAAGGGCATGGGATCAGTTCGACCTTTTGGCAGCGGGGTGGGAGCGGGTCGATAGCGACCCGTCCTTGCGCCGTCGATTCAACCTTGAGGGCGCCTATGACTACGCGACGATGCTGAAAAGACAGATGTCAGGGCGGCTGGATTCGTGGGCTATCCGCTGGTACTGGACGGTTTTTAAAGCAAATGGATTAGCGTTGTTTCCCCCAGTTACGCTCGTGCGTAACAATGGCTTTGATGGAAGTGGATCTCACGGACGGGGTCTGTTTCGGAGCTTTACGAATGTTGATAAATTGCTCCATGCCAATGAGTCAAAAATGCCGACACGAGTAGAGCAAGATCAGGAGATAACTACTCATGTATTCGACGCGATTGGCCGATCCAATGGAGGATGGCGGGGCAAGCTGATCGATTGGCTGTGCCGTCTGTTGCGGAAGTGACTCTCTCCAAACAACGAAAATGCTCAACGGGGATATGCCCCTCTATGTGATGGGGGGATTTAATTAAATGCTCTTGATCCGACGTTTACTGGATTCAATTTTTGCGTATCAGGTAAAAAGAAGGCTGGACGTCGACGTGAAATCGGGTTCTCATGTTCGCTGGATTCGCCTTCTTGGTCAAAAAGTCGGCAGTCTAAACATTGGTTACGGCAGCATTGTTAACTGCCGAATTGATTTTGATGGTTCCAAAGGAGAAGTGCTGATTGGCGATCGCTGTTTTATCGGTGCTAGCCACTTGGTGTGCCGCGAAAAAATCACAATCGGTAACGATGTCATCATTTCCTGGGGTGTGACCGTGGTAGACCATAATTCGCACTCACTCGAATGGAGTCACAGAAAGCACGACGTAGCCGACTGGATGTGTGGAGAAAAAGATTGGAGTCACGTGGATGTGCGCCCTATTGAAATCTGCGACAAGGTTTGGATAGGCTTTGGTGCGACGATCCTGAAAGGCGTGGTGATCGGAGAGGGCGCCGTGATCGGTGCGGGTTCTATGGTCACTCGTGACGTACCTGCTTACACGGTGGTGGCAGGCAATCCCGCGAGGCCTATAAGAAAAATCGACGAGAGCCCCAGGAATGTTGGCTGACAAAATATCTGCTGCACGCTTCACGACTTGGGAACAGGCCGTGCAATGGTTGCGAGACCAACCCAATCAGCGCGAACTGGTATTAGCCGCCTATTACGACGACCCTCTGCATGCCTCAGCCGAACGCTACTATCGTAGCGAGGAATGGAGTGCCCTCCGTCCGCTTTTAACTACAGTCCGCGGCGCTGCGCTGGATGTTGGCGCTGGTCGTGGCATCGCCAGTTATGCACTGGCACGGGAGGGTTTTAGTGTCACTGCACTAGAGCCTGACGGCAGTGCGCTGGTAGGAGCAGAGGCAGTGCGCTTGCTTGCGCACGAAAGCCGACTCCCCATTGAAGTGACGCAGGAGTTTTCCGAACGCCTGCCGTTCGATGACGCACACTTCGATCTTGTGTTTGCGCGCGCGGTTCTGCATCACACACGTGACCTGCATGCGGCCTGCGCGGAATTCTTCCGGGTGCTAAAGCCGGGCGGCCGTCTGCTCGCGGTGCGTGAGCACGTCATTTCGCGCGAGGAGGACCTTGACGCATTCCTGCAAGTTCATCCGCTGCATCATCTTTACGGCGGCGAAAACGCCTTCCAGATCGGGCAGTATGGGGATGCCATTCGCGCGGCAGGCTTCCGCATCGAACTGACCCTCGGTCCACTCGAAAGCCCAATCAATTACGCGCCGCAGACCCTAAAGACCTTGCAATCCGAGATTGCATCTCGCGCTACTCGTAAATTACCGATTGTTCGTGACTTGGCACGCACTGTGTTGGGCCTTCCCGGGGTCTGGCGAATGTTGTTGCCTTCGCTGACCCGTATCGACCACAGGCCGGGTCGGCTTTATTCCTTCGTGGCAACCCGACCTCTTTGACATGGCGCGTATCCTGATTACCGGTGCTCATGGCTTTATTGGAAAACACCTGGCCCGATTGCTCGCGGCACAAGGCCACCAGGTTAGTGGATTGGGCCACGGTATCTGGCCACAGATCGAGGCTTCACGTTGGGGTGTGCACGATTGGCTTAACGGCGATGTGCAAGCCGCGAATCTGCGTACCTTGCAGGCACGCAGTGAACCGGAGTTGGTCTTTCACCTCGCCGGTGGATCCACCGTGGGGGCGGCGATCGCGAATCCGCGTGAAGATTTCTTTCGCACTGTGGCAAGTACCGTCGAGTTACTAGACTGGTTACGCCTTGACTTGCCTGACGCGCGTCTGATCGCAGTCTCGAGCGCCGCAGTTTATGGTTCGGGCTTTAGTGGCCAAATCAGAGAAGAAGTGGTTGGTGAGCCGTATTCGCCTTATGGCCACCACAAACGAATGATGGAGCAGTTGTGCCGCTCCTATGGAGACACCTATGGGCTTGATTTTCGTGTCGCACGCTTGTTTTCGGTGTATGGCACAGAACTCAAGAAACAGTTGTTGTGGGATATGTGTACGCGGTTGGCCAGTGGCGATTCGCCGCTGGTTTTGGGAGGTACGGGCCAAGAGCTTCGCGATTGGACCTATGTAAGCGATGTAGTGGCCGCACTTGCACTGATTGCCTTTGGCTCGGAGCTGCCGCAAAGGGGGCTGACGATAAACATCGGGACTGGTGTCGGTACCTCTGTCAGAGACATTGCGCAAACTGTAATCAATGCCTGGCATGCACATAGGTGCAGCACTGCCAAGCCGTTATTGTACTTCTCTGGAAAGTCGCGTCCCGGCGATCCCACCAGTTTAGTGGCTGACCCGGTGCGCCTCGCTAGTATGGGATTTACTTGGAAAACGAACTTAGCCGAAGGAGTTGGCAAGTTTGTCGATTGGTTTTGCCTGAATTCTGCACGCTGATATGACTCGCATTGCTTTCACACTGATCGGCGGAAAAACCTGGACCGGTGGATACAATTACCTGATCAATTTGCTGCGTGTGGTCACTCGGCACCAACCCGACGCGTTACAACCGGTGTTGTTTCTCGGCACTGACGTCGATCCAGACGATGCGCAGCCCTTCAAGACTATCGAGGGCGTAGAGATCATCACATCGGTGTCCATGAACTCGTCCCGGCGCAGTGCCTCGCTTTTACGTAGTGTGTTTTTGGGCGCTGATCCTGCAATTCGGCGTTTGTTTAATCAGCACCGTATCAATGTAGTGTTCGAGAACGCGCAATTCCATGGCGCACGACTAGGTATTCCCGCGATCGCCTGGATACCAGATTTCCAGCACCGGGAACTGCCACATCTGTTCTCGCGCGCCGCATGGTGGAAACGAGAGCTGGGCTTTCGGGCCCAGATCGCCGGAGGCCGCACTATCATGCTTAGTAGCGAAGATTCCCGTGATACCTGTGAGAGACACTACCCGGCAGCGATTGGTCGCACACACGTGGTTCGGTTTGCAGTGCCATTGGTAAGCAGACCCGATGCTTTGGCAGTTCGTGCCGTTCGTGAGGCCTATAGTCTGCCCGAACGCTATATCTACCTTCCGAACCAATTCTGGCAACACAAGAATCACCTATTAGTCATCGAGGCCCTTGCGCTTTTAAAGCAAGCAGGCCAATCGATTGTGGTGGCAGCATCGGGAAAGCAACTCGACCCCTGCAAGCCCGAACACTTTTCGCGGATCACTGCGCGCCTGGCCACTGCAGGTGTGACCGGAGAGTTCCGATTGCTGGGCCTGATTCCCTATGAACACATAGCACCTCTGATGGTAGGCAGCGTAGCCGTGCTCAACCCATCGCTGTTTGAGGGTTGGAGTACTGCTGTAGAAGAAGCACGGGCTCTTCGAGTTCCGCTGGTGCTTTCGGACCTGCCCGTTCACAAGGAACAGGCAACAGGTATCGCCCGTTTCTTCAACCGATTCAGTGCGGATTCACTTGCTGAGGCATTGTTAGCGGTTTGGCAGGGTGAGAGAACCGTGGCCACCGATAAATCTTTTGTCCCAAATCAGGAAATTGTGCCTGTGCAGCGTTTTGCTAAGGATTTCATTGATCTTGTGCGCTATGCCTCATCTCAACATCACCAGGCATTGAAAATTACTTCGTGAAAGTTAGTGTCATCACTGTCTGTTTCAACAGTGCGGCGACCTTGGCACGGGCACTGGATTCTGTGGCAGAGCAGGATTGGCCAAAAATTGAGCATATTGTTATCGATGGTGCATCTACGGACGGTACGTCTGAGATCATTCATCGCTACGGTGCGAAGCTAGCCCAAGTTGTCAGTGAACCAGATAGAGGGATCTATGACGCAATGAATAAGGGCCTTGATCGAGCTAGTGGGGACATTATCTGTTTTCTAAATGCGGACGACTGCTATACGTCAGGGAATGTACTCTCGCGAGTAGCCGCTCAAATGCAAACACAAGAACTCGATGCTCTCATGGGTGATGTGGAATTTATAAACAAAGCAAATCCACACCGTATTGTGAGGCGCTATCGCTCTGACCGGTTCAATCCTGAGCGTCTGGTTTGGGGGTGGATGCCGGCTCATCCTGCTTTGTTTTTTAGCAAAACGGTGGTGCAGCGGGTAGGTCGATTCAAGACTGATTACCGTATCGCAGGGGACTTCGAGTACATCGTTCGGGCCTTTCATGGTCACGATTTGCGCTATCGACACTTGTCAGAAGTGCTGGTGTATATGCAAACGGGTGGTGCCAGCACAAATGGCTGGCGCTCGAAGATTTTGCTCAACCGTGAGGTGCTCCGTGCCTGCCGTGAGAACGGGTTGCAGACCAATATGTTGAGGATACTCTCCAAATACCCGGCGAAAATACTAGAGCTTTTGCAAAAATGAGGGTGCTCGTTACCGGCGCTAACGGCTTCGTAGGGAGAGCCTTATGCCCCCATCTCGCCATGCCTGCAGTGCGCCAGCGACCAAGTAGCATTGCCGACGAGATCATCGTTCACGACGAGGTATCTTGGAAAGCCGCTCTCGAGGGTTGTGACAGTGTTATCCATTTGGCTGCTCGTGTTCATGTCATGCTGGATCAAGAACCAGATACCCTGCAGGCATTTCGTGCGAACAATGTTGATACCACGATAGAACTAGCGACTTGGTCTGTTGAGGCAGGCGTCCGCCGCTTCGTCTTCATGAGCACGATTAAA
>Ga0209066_10005320_pt1 | contig 13623 bp, 11 predicted proteins | sample All_14_2_FD_187198 | JGI IMG/M metagenome (GOLD analysis project Ga0209066, IMG submission 187198) | Freshwater microbial communities in response to fracking from Pennsylvania, USA - Allegheny Zone_MetaG_DW_15 (SPAdes) (version 2) ...
TGGTGGAAAACAGTGGTCAAAGACTAAAGCGCAAGTAAGAATGCGAATTAAAGATTTATCGGATCGATTATTGGCACTTTATGCACAAAGACAGCAAAGTATTGGTTTTAAATTTAACCCTGATACAGAGATGCAAACCGCATTTGAACGTGATTTTATGTATGAAACAACCAAGGATCAACAACGTGCAATTATCGATACAAAACATGACATGGAACAAGAAAGACCGATGGATAGATTAATCTGTGGGGATGTTGGTTTTGGTAAAACTGAAGTTGCACTGCGTGCTTCATTTAAAGCGGTTTTAAACCAAAAACAAGTTTTATATTTAGTTCCAACAACCGTTTTAGCAAGACAACATTTTTATACATTTAAAGCAAGATTCGAAAAATATGGCGCTAATGTTGCTTTAATGTCACGTTTTGTAACACCTAAAAAGCAAAAAGAAACGTTAGAAAATCTAAAAAAAGGTTATGTCGATGTCGTGATTGGTACACATCGTCTTTTATCACAAGATGTTAAGTTTAAGGACTTAGGATTGCTGATTATTGATGAAGAACAACGCTTTGGTGTTGAACATAAAGAGCGTATTCGTGAAATCAAAGTGAATGTGGATACATTGACATTATCGGCAACACCCATCCCAAGAACATTGCAAATGTCTATGATGGGTTTAAAAGATCTATCCATGATTGAAACACCACCCAGAAACAGATATCCTGTTCAAACCTATGTTGTTGAAAGACAAGAAGCATTAGTTAAAGAAGCTATTGTAAGAGAAATAGCGCGTGGTGGTCAAGTTTTCTATTTATTTAATAAAGTTCAAGGCATTGAAGGCGTTGTTCATAGACTTCAAAAATTAGTTCCAGAAGCGAGAATTACATTTGCCCATGGACAAATGAACCGCGATCAACTTGAAAATGTCTTATCTGATTTTATCGATCATGCCTACGATGTTTTAGTCTCAACAACCATAATTGAGACAGGTGTTGATATCCCTAATACCAACACACTTATTATTCATGATGCTGACCAATTAGGGCTATCGCAACTCTATCAAATCAGGGGTCGTGTTGGCCGTAGTGACCGTATTGCATACGCATATCTCTTATATGATCAACATAAAAATATTAATGATGAAGCTAAAAAAAGATTATCCGCAATCCAGGATTTTACTGCTTTAGGCAGTGGTTTTAAAATTGCTATGCGTGATCTATCTATACGTGGCGCAGGTGATATTTTGGGCTCAGAACAATCTGGTTTTATCGACTCAGTAGGTTTAGAACTCTACATGAAATTGCTAGAAGAAGCCATTACAGGTGTTTCTTTAGATAAACCTAAGGACACTCAAATTGATGAAGTCTATGCGCCAAGACATGTTGACCCAACGTATGTATCTCAGGACTCAGTTCGTATTGAAATTCATAAACGTATCGCAGAATTGAATCGTATGAAAGATATTGATGATTTAAAGCAAGAGCTTACTGATCGCTTTGGTGAACTTGATGCAGATTTACAACTCTACATGTATGAGAAGTTATTTAAAAAGCTCTCATCTAAGATAGGTGCGCATAAAACGATTGTTGAAACAAACCAAGTAACACTCGTCTTATCGATGGAAGCATCACAGAAAATTGATGGTAAAAAGCTTTTTGAAAAAGCGAATGCATTTATATCGCAAGTTAGACTTGGTTATTTAAAAGGACATGTACATATCACACTTGTAACAAAGTTTGAGAAAAGCCATTGGCTCTATTTATTTGACCTGTTTTTAGATGATTTCATTTATAATTGATATAGAGGTGATCGAGGTGGCAGTAGATATTTTAAAAATATCAAAGGATGCACGTGAGGCGGCAAAAAAATATCCTGACGTTATCAATGCATCCATCGGTATGTTTTATGATGAGGATAAAGCGATTGGAGGAATGCCTACAGTATCGAATGCAATCAAAAACTTGATTGATGAAGAAATTCTTCCATACCCAGCCGTTGATGGTGGGGCATTATTCAAAAAAAACTTGTTAACATGGGTTTTTGGTCCGTATGAATCAACCATTAAGGACCATTTACATGTTAATGCATGTGCAACACCCGGTGGGAGCGGGGCGATTGCAGCAACTTTCTCAGTTTTTACAAAACCAGGAGAGGCTATATTTGTTTCAGACATTCGTTGGCAGTACGAACGTTTTGCAGATAGAGCAAAGTTATCATGTTTTGAACATGAACTCTTTGATGGTGATGGCTTTCATTTAAAGTCATTTAAAGAAAAATTGGATGAGTTGTGTTTAAGACAGCATCGTGTGATTGTTGTCGTCAATGATCCATGTCATAATCCAACAGGCTTTACATTAAGTGAAACAGAATTTTTAGCAATTTTAGATATTTTAAATTCTAAAGTCAATAACGATATTGTTTTCTTATATGATTTAGCTTATCTTGAGTTCTCTCATGAAGAAAATAATCGTAAAAAACTATCCTTCTTACCCAAACTAGAAAAGCATGTTACAACCGTCATTGCATTTTCTGGATCTAAGACATTTGGTGTCTATGGGCTTCGTTTAGGCGCTGCCATTTATTTAGGTAGAGATGAAAAACGTATCGCAGATATTCATATGGCATATGTGAATGAAGCGAGGGGGTCGTGGTCTGCCACTCCAACGGCATCCATCGAACTATTTAACAAATTTTCAATCGTTGAAAATCAAAAAGCATTTCATCATGATTTAGATAAAATTAACTCGCTTGTTCAAAAGAGAAGTCAACTCTTTATTTCACAAGCGAAATCAATTGGTTTAAAGACACATCCATTTAGAAGCGGGTTTTACACGGTTGTTTTAACCAAAGATCCCGAAAATGATTATTTAAAGCTTGCAGAACACCGTATCTTTGCTGTACCTATGAATGGTGGGGTACGCTTTGCTTTATGTAGTCTTTCATTAAAAGAAATCGATGGTTTACCCTTAAAGATTAAGACTATTTTGAACTTATAGGTTTTTCTAAGTAAGGGCTTTCATGAAGTTTCCCATTTGTGATATAATAAAAGTATCTTTAACGAGATACTTTTTTATTGATTAAGGGAGAAGAACATGGAAAAAATTGTATCGTTATGTGAAAAAATGGGGATTTCTCAAGAAGAATGTATTCCCTATGGCTTTGACAAAGCCAAAGTTGATTTAAAGGTTTTAAAGCGTTTAGAAGGCAAGAAGGATGGCAAACTTATTCTTGTTACTGCGATTAACCCTACACCTGCGGGAGAAGGTAAAACGACCGTATCCATCGGGTTAACACAAGGTTTGAAATATATTGGTAAACGTCCTATTTTAGCTTTAAGAGAGCCAAGTTTAGGACCTGTTTTTGGTTTAAAAGGCGGAGCAACTGGTGGTGGAAAATCGATTGTTGTTCCATCAGATGATATTAATCTTCACTTTACAGGTGATCTTCACGCCATCACTGCAGCTAATAATTTACTTGCTGCATTGATTGACAACCATATGTTTCAAGGTAATGAACTCGGTATTGAAACAGTCACTTGGAAACGTTGCATGGATATGAATGATCGCAACTTAAGAGACATTGAAACTGCTCAACGTAAAGATGGCTTCATTATTACTGCAGCGAGTGAAATTATGGCGATTTTAGCACTTTCTACAGATTTAATGGATTTAAAGAATCGCATTAATCGCATCTTGATTGGTTATAACAAAGAAAACCGCCCACTGTATGTATCTGACCTAGGTGGTGCGGATGCACTTACATGGTTATTAAAGGATGCATTAAATCCTAATTTAGTTCAAACAATTGACGGTGTACCAACCTTTGTACATGCGGGTCCTTTTGCGAATATCGCGCATGGTTGTAACTCCATTGTTGCAACCAAACTAGCATTAAAACTTGGTGAATATACAGTCACTGAAGCTGGTTTTGGTGCTGATTTGGGTATGGAAAAGTTCTTAGATTTAAAGATGCCACATCTTGGTAAACAAGTGGATACCATCGTTATTGTTACGACATTAAGAGCTTTAAAATCGCATGGTGGAGCAGAAAATTTTTCTGAACCTAACCTAGAAGCAATGAAAAAAGGATTACCTTTATTAGAAAAGCATTTAGATAATATTAAACGTATTGGATTACCCTGCGTTATTGCAGTTAATCATTACGATAATGATGTTAAAGAAGAAGTTGACTACATCTTAAATTGGGCAAAAGCCGAAGGGCACAACATTGCGTTATGTGATGGTTTCTCTAAAGGCGGCGAAGGCATGGTTGACCTTGCAAACATCGTTGTTAAACTTGCTGAACAAACTTCAGAGTATCATCCGATTTATCATAAAGAAGATAGCCCAAGAACAAAGATCGAAACGATTGCTAAAGATATTTATGGTGCAAAAGAAGTTGTATTTACTAAAAAAGCTCAGGCACAATTAGAATCTTATGAAGCATTAGGTTGGAATCTTCCCGTGTGTATGGCAAAAACACCATTATCGATTACAGGAGATCCTACAATCCATGGTTTACCTGAACCTTTTACATTAACTATTTCAGAAATTCGCCCATCACTTGGTGCTGGTTTCTTAGTTGCTTTAACAAAAGGTATTATGGTTATGCCAGGATTAAATAAGACACCTCGTGCACTCAATATCGAAATTGATGCATCCGGTAATGTGAAAGATAAGGAGTAAGATCTATGATTATCCTTGATGGATTTGGAGTAGCTAATGAGCGAAATAAACAATTAAATCAACACATTTTAGAACATGTCCAAAAAGGATATCGTCGTCCGCATCTTTCCATTATTTTGATTGGTGAAAATCCAGCATCTTTATCTTATGTTAAAGGTAAGGGAAAAGCATGCGAAGTTGCTGGTATCGATCATAAGTTGCATCATCTACCAGAAGATGTTACCTTTGATGAGGTTTTATCTTTGATTCAATCTTTGAACGAAAATCCTAATGTGGATGGTATGATTTTACAACTACCTATTCCCAAACATTTGGATGAAAATACATTAATTGATGCCATATCAAAAGATAAGGATGCAGATGGATTTCATGTCATTAATCAAGGTAATCTTTATCAAAAGAAACCAACTATTCAACCTGCAACACCTAAAGGTATTATGACTTTACTCGCACACTATAACATTGCTATATCTGGACTTGATGCAGTCATTGTTGGACGTTCAAACATCGTTGGTTTCCCTGTAGCACGCTTACTCATGGATCAAGGGGCTACCATCACAGTATGTCATCGTCAAACCAAAGATTTAGCAAGTCACACACGTAAAGCTGACTTACTTGTTGTTGCATCTGGTAAGCCTAATCTTGTTACTAAAGACATGATTAAACCAGGAGCAATCATTATTGATGTTGGTGTAAACAGAGTGGATGGTAAACTTGTTGGAGATGTTGATTTTGAAGGTGCGAAAGAGATCGCAAGTTATATCACACCCGTACCACGTGGCGTAGGTCCAATGACGATCAATGCACTCCTCGAAAACACGTACGAACTTTACTTAAAGCACATCTAGTTAACGATTGATTAAATTTTTCTTTACTTCAATCAATTGGCTTGTTATAATGATGATGTATTTAATTATCGTATAAGTTGTCCTAAAAAGGTGATAACGTTTCTACCGCAATGCCAAAAAATTGCGACTACGATCATTAAGCATATTTAGGGGTTGTTTGATTGTTCGTAGCCTATATAGGTACTTAAATACACTTGGGGACGCAAAATAGGGGGTAAGTAGTATCTTAACCGTTTGCATCTCGAAGAAGAACACCCAGATCTAAAGGGTGTTTTTTTTGAGCCCAAATCGTGATAAAATGAATATAGGTTAAAAAAGGAGCCTGATTATATGAATATATGGCATGACATTGATCCATCACGTATTAATCCTGATCAATTTATCGCAGTTATTGAAATATCGAAAGGCAGTAAAAAGAAATATGAACTTGATAAGGATACAGGGATGATCATTTTAGACCGCATTTTATTCACATCAACCCATTATCCTGCAAATTATGGTTTTATTCCAAGAACATATGCGGGTGATAATGACCCTCTTGATGTGTTGGTTCTTTGTCAAGAAGATATTGAACCGTTAAGTTTGGTCAAATGTTATCCGATAGGCGTCATGAAAATGATCGATTCTGATGAGATTGATGAAAAAATCATTGCTATACCTATAGGCGACCCGTCCTTAACACAGTATAAAGACATTAGCGAATTGCCAGCCCATTTACTGACTGAAATGGGACATTTCTTCGAAGTTTATAAATCTCTCGAAGGAAAGAAAACGTATATTTTAGATATTGAAGGGAAAGATGCTGCAAAAAAAATTATTTTGCAAAGCATGCGTACCTATGAAGAAAAATTTGGAAAATAAAGGATGTTAAATTATGGGAAGAGCATTTGAAGTACGTAAGGTAGCTATGGCAAAGACAGCTGCCACAAAAAGTAAACTCTATGCGAAATTTGGTAGAGAAATCTATTTAGCAGCAAAATCAGGAACACCTGATCCAGATACCAATCAAACATTAAAACGTATGATTGAAAAAGCAAAAAGAGAACAAGTTCCAGCGGATGTTATCAAACGTAATATCGATAAAGCAAAAGGTGGCGGAGAGGATAATTTATCATCCATTCGTTATGAAGGTTTTGGACCCGGAAATTCGATGTTAATCGTTGAATGTCTTACGGATAATGTGAACCGCACCATTTCTGAAGTGAGAAATTGTTTTACAAAAACAGGTGGTAAACTTGGGATTTCTGGTTCAGTAGTTCATCAGTTTAACCATCAAGCCGTGTTCTCAATGAAGGGAATCACTGAAGATGAAGTATTAGAGATTTTAGTGCTAAATGATTTAGATGTGAGTGACATTGAAACAGATGAAGAAGGTGTCACCATCTATAGCGACGCAACTAACTTTTCAGCAATTCGCATCGCATTTAATGAAGCAAAACCAGAACTTGATTATGATACTGAACAAATCATGTGGCTACCCATTATGGAAACAACATTAACTGATCAAGATGATTTAGATAAATTTGATCGATTGATGAATATGCTCGATGAGCTTGATGATGTTCAAGATGTTTATCATAATGTAGCGTTATAAAGAGTAATTATAAATATAATTCAACGATACTAAAAAAACATAAAAATGTTAAGTAAAGACAGGTTTCTTATCCATGAAAACTGTCTTTTCATTTGCTTGTTATTATGTTATAATAATTTGAGGAATATTCGAGGAGGACAGAATGAGCTTATATGATACAGATCCAATCATCGATGCCATTATCCTGAAAGAAAAAAATAGACAGGAAGAACATATCGAGTTGATTGCTTCTGAAAACTTTGTTTCACAAGCGGTATTGGATGCTCAAGGTTCAATTCTGACGAACAAATACGCGGAAGGTTATCCTAAAAAACGTTATTATGGTGGATGCGAATTTGTTGATGAAATTGAATCGTTAGCAATTGAAAGGTTGAAAGCATTATTTCAAGTTAAATATGCCAATGTTCAACCTCATTCAGGTTCTCAAGCAAACATGGCAGTGTATATGGCACTGATGAATCCAGGTGATCGTATACTGGGCATGTCACTTGCAGAAGGCGGTCATTTGACCCATGGATTTAATTTGAATTTTTCTGGAAAACTCTATCAATCTTTTTTCTATGGTGTTGATGAGAAAACAGAATGTATTGATTATGATCGTGTTTTAGAAATAGCATTAGAAGTAAAACCTAAAGTTATTGTTGCAGGAGCGAGTGCGTACTCAAGAATCATTGATTTTAAACGATTTAGAGAAATCGCAGATGCAGTAGGCGCTTATCTACATGTTGATATGGCACATATAGCGGGACTTGTTGCAGCAGGTGTTCACCCATCACCATTTCCTTATGCACATGTTGTATCTTCAACAACGCATAAAACATTAAGAGGACCTCGTGGTGGCATCATTTTAACCAATGACGAAGACATCGCAAAAAAAATTGATAAAACAGTTTTTCCCGGTATTCAAGGTGGTCCATTGATGCACGTGATTGCAGCAAAAGCTGTTGCATTTCATGAAGCCTTGAATCCAGCATTTATTGAATATCAGCAACAAGTAGTTAAAAATGCGAAGGTTCTAGCATCTGAATTAATCTCATTAGGATACCGTGTTGTCAGCGGTGGTACAGATAATCATTTAATGCTTGTCGATGTGAAAAGTAAACATCAAATGACAGGACTAGATGCCGAAAGATTGTTGCATAAAGTATCGATTACATGTAACAAAAATGGGGTTCCATTTGATAAAGAAAAACCTGCATATGCTTCTGGTATTCGTCTTGGAACACCTGCGGTGACGACAAGAGGATTTAAAGAAGATGATATGAAGATGGTTGCTAAATGGATTGATCAAGCATTGATCCATCGCCATGAACCCGAAAAATTAGCTCTGATTAATGAGCAAGTCATTGCATTAACAAAGAAATATCCATTATACAGGAAGGGAGTATAACGAAATATGATTGCTAAAACGAAGTATATTCCAGATGGCAAGAAAGCACTCAAGGAGTTACCTATTATTCACTACCTTGATGCAGAATATGTTTATTATCCTGTGACAAGTGCACGCTGCCCCGAAGGTGAAACGTGCGTACGCGGCGGACAATTTGTCAAGGTCGGCGAAGTCGTAGGAACAAGAAAAGGTGCGTTTTTTGAACAACCCATGCATGCCACAGTCAGTGGTGAAGTGGTTGGTTATGAAAAGCACATCGACAATAGTGGGAAAGTGGTTGACTGTTTAATTGTCAAAAACGACAAAAAATATGAACTACATGCTTCAATTGTTGAAAGAAGCGATGAAGAAATCACAAATCTATCAAAAGAAGATTACATTCAAATTATTAAAGATGCAGGTCTTGTTGGATTGGGTGGAAGTGCGTTTCCTACCTACATCAAACTAGACACAAAAGATCCAATTGATGTTGTGATTGCGAATGGTGTTGAATGTGAACCTAATTTGATTGCAGATTATTCAGTTATGATGAATTATCCTCGCGAAATTATAAAGGGATTAATTTATGCAATGAACGCTTCCGGTGCAAAACGTGGCGTGATTGCAATTAAGAAGAAATACAAAGAAATTGAAGAACGCTTAAAGTTTGTTCTTCAAGAATTTACTGAATATAACATTACAGTTGAAACAGTTGGTAATTACTACCCACAAGGTTGGGAATTAGCGATGATTAAAAATGCACTTGGCATCAAAATCCCTCAAGGTCAATTGTTATCCAAGTACGGTGTTTTAAACTTTAACGTTTCAACACTTCAAAGTATTTATAATGCAGTTAAAAAACGTTTACCTGTATTAGAAAGACTTTTTACAATCAGTGGTGATGGAATTCATAACAAGAGTTTTAGAGCGCGTATTGGAACACTTGTTACTGATTTGATTGAACTTGCTGGTGGGTATAAAGATGAAGAACAACCCAAAGTCATGGTTCTTGGTGGACCAATGATGGGCACAAACATCTTACGTGATGATGTTGTCATGACACATACAACAACCAGCTTAATCGTGATGAATGAAAAGCTAGAAAAAGAAGAACCTTGTGTTCATTGTGCATCGTGTGTTTACTCTTGTCCAGTTGAAATTCAACCTGTACAGATCATGAATGCGTATAAGACACGTGATAAAGATGCACTTAAGATGCTTGAAGTCAATAAATGTATTGAATGTGGACTTTGCTCGTATGTATGTCCATCAAAAATTCATTTGACAGAATACATGCGTAACGGCAAACGTTTCGCTGGTAAGTAGGAGGACGCTATGCAAACTGTAAAACAAACAAGTCCCTATATTCGTAAAGACGTTAGTACAAAACGGATGATGATCGATGTACTCATCGCATTAATTCCTGTCGTCGCTTTCTCTATTTACCGTTTTGGTTTTGATGCGATTTTAAGAATTGTTGTCTCACTTGTCGTGATGATTGGTCTTGAAGCACTTATTTTCGGGTTGACCCATAAACCGGGTAAAGCAGAAAAATGGTTAGAGAGAGTCAAATCACGTTTTGCTGATTATACAATTAACAATGTGACTGCTCCAGCGGTTAGTGCGATTATTTTTGCGATGCTTGTGCCAAGCAAACTACCCATCTATGCAGTCGTTGTTGGTGCTGCATTTGGTATCGTGATTGCTAAAATGCTCTTTGGTGGCCTTGGTTCAAACATCTTCAACGTAGCTGCTGCGGGACGTATTTTCATTGCACTTGCTGTAACAAGCATGTTTGATGGTACTTATGTTGGTGTTGATCTTGTTGCAGGTGCAACGGCACTTACAACATTCCGTTCTGGTTTAGGTTTCCCGGGTGTGCTGAATAGTTATTCACTCACTGAACTTTTCTTTGGATATATTCCAGGAGCAATGGGTGAAATCAATAGTGCTGCTATTTTAATTGGTGCAGTTTACCTTTTATTTAGAAAATCAGCTGACTATCGTGTCATGTTATCAACAGCATTGACTTTTACAGTGCTCATGTTCTTTGCGGGTCTTAAATTATATCCTGATATGGCACTAGAATTTGTCCTATTCCAATTATTTTCTGGTGGTTTAATGTTTGGTTTAGTCTTCATGGTGACGGATCCAGTGACTTCACCAGTGACTCGTCCAGGAAGATGGCTATATGGTTTATTAGTTGCTGTTGTCGTTGTTTTAATTCGTCTATTTGGTGCATATCCTGAAGGTGTTGCATTCGCTATTTTATTTGCGAATATGTTTGTTCCACTCATTGATTATCCAAAATGGGCAACTAATAAGATAAAACCTGCATTCGTTGTAAGTTTTATCGTCTTACTAGCTGTCTTTAGCTTAGTGGTATTCTTCGGTGTAGGAGGTACTGTCTAATGAAAAAATTATTTGAAAAAGATATGTTTCGCTATACCTTCGTTTTGACTATGGTCGCAATTGTATGTGGATTAATGATTGGTGGTATGAACGCTTTAACCGCACCGATCATTGCACGCAATCTCAAAGAAGCAGAAAATAGAGCTTATCAAGAAGTTCTACCCGAAGGTGAATCATTTGATAAATTAGAACTTGTTACAGGTGTTCCAGCGACCATTCAAAGTGCTGTTGTTGGATTAGATGGAACGAATAAAGTTGTTGGTTACATCTACACAGCAAATGGAACTAACCAACATGGTTCGATTTCAATCGTTATCAGTGTTGATGCGAGTGGAAAAATTATTGGTGCAAGCATTTTATCGATTAACCAAACAAAGGGTATCGATGATACTGCAAACAACCTACAAAGTTTTGTTGGTACACAAATTGGAGATAATAATCCAATCGGTGATATCACATCGGGTGTTACAAACAGTTTAAACACAGTTAAAGCACTTCTTACTGATATTTCTGTGGCACATGGTTTACTTGCTGATATGCCTGCTGATCCTTATGTCGATGCATTTGGTGAAGGTTACCAAGTTGTGCAAGATAATACATTCGTTCCAACAGCAAACGTCACTCAAAAAGACGACATTAAAAATGCTTCTAACGAAACTGTTGGCTACATTTACACATTAGCTGGTATTGGTGACTATAATAATGGTGAAGAAGATGTTACAGGACATGGTATTACCATTAAAGTTGTTTTCGATGCTGATCTAGATGTTGTTTTAGTTGAAGTTCCTGAAGATCTCTATGGTCATACAGGTGGAAACAGAAGAACAAAAATTCAAAACTATTTAAATGAATTGATTGGTTTCAAAGCTGATCAATTTGATACGATCTTAAATGATTCAGGTGACCTTGTTTCTGGGGTTACGTATACAAAAGATTTAGTCGACATCTTGATTGATGCGCTTGTGGGAGAGGTGAACTAAGATGCGTATGAATAAACAAAACCTCTGGTTACTCATTAACACAGGCATTATCTTAGTATTAACGGCTGTATTCCTTGTTCTTAATGCAACGTCCATTCCAAAAGAACCTAAAGACTTCTTATTTGGAAAAGTGATTGAACTTAAGAATCAAACAGATATCGAACGTGCACCACTTCAAGGCTCTTATGCGATTGTTGATTATAAAGAAGAAGCATATGCAGGCAAAACATTTTTAGGCACTGTCTATAATGTCAAAATTAGAAATGGTTACACATTAAGTGAAGATTATGAATTTGGTTTTATCGAATTGCTTGTAGCAATCGATCCAGCAGGAAAAGTTTTTGTTCAAGTTGTTGAACTTAATCAATCCGATTGGACAGTCAAAGGTATCCAGGCTTACATCTATGAAACATATCAAGGTATTGCATATGGCGATGTTTCTGGTATTCCTTCATATGATGCTGCAGATATCACTGCAGGAGTTACTGCAACAGATAGCACAGGTGCGATTAAAGATATTATTCAAAAAGCGATTGATATTCATTATGATTTAATCGTTGATGATCCATTTGTTACCATTTATGGTGAAGGTTATGTGATCACAGAAGATTCAGCATTTGTTCCAACGACTTATGTTGTTAAACGTGAAATCGTTAAAAATGCATCAAACGATGATTTAGGTTATGTTTACACTTTAACTGGAGCTGGTGATTACGATAACGGTCAAGAAATCGTATCAGGTCATACAGTTACCTTGCAGGTTGCATTCAATGTTGATGATGAAGTCTTAGGAGTTGTTATCCCTGAAGAACTTTATGGTCATACATATGGTACACGTTCTGCGAAAATTCAAAGCTACCTTGACTTACTCGTTGGTAATACAGTGAGTGAGTTTGTAACAACATTAAATGGTGGTGCAGATTTAGTAGCTAACGTAACAGGTACTAAAGATCTTGTTGACATCTTAATTGATGCACTCATTCAGGAGGTGAACTAAGATGACTGAAGCTAAAAAAGTTCCTGCTAAAAAAGCAGAACCTGCAGTAGAAAAAGAACCTACGTTGTGGGAGATTTTCACAAAAGGTATTTGGAAAGAAAATGGAATTTTCGTAATGGTTCTTGGTTTATGTCCATCACTTGCTGTTACTTCAACTTTTGAAGGTGCGTTGGGTATGGGTATATTAGTTATTCTTGTCTTGATGATGACAAATACATCTGTTTCACTTATTCGAAAAGTTGTACCCGACACCGTCCGTATCCCAGTTTATGTCATTATTATTGCGACTGAAGTTACGATTTTAAAGATGCTTGTTGATGCGTTTGCACCAGCACTTGCCAATGAACTTGGCGTATTTATTGCACTTATTACCGTAAACTGTGTTGTATTTGGACGCGCGGAATCATTTGCATCAAAAAATAGCGTTTTGAAGTCATTTTTAGATGGAATTGGTGTGGGTATGGGTTTTGCTTTATCACTCGTAATTATTGGTTTCTTTAGAGAGTTCTTAGGAACTGGCGCGATTGTCTTAGGTAAAACTTTACCACTTGGATTTGAATATGTTGTATTCGAAGGACTTGGTTTAAGCAAATATGCATTCCAAGTGCTCGTTCAACCTCCCGGAGCGTTTATGGTTATTGGTATTATTTTAGCCATTATCACAGCTTCAAAACAAGCGAAAGGGGTTAAAAAATAATGAACTTAATTGCTATTTTAATCTCTTCAATGATTATTAATAAT
>Ga0209066_10005321_pt1 | contig 13620 bp, 9 predicted proteins | sample All_14_2_FD_187198 | JGI IMG/M metagenome (GOLD analysis project Ga0209066, IMG submission 187198) | Freshwater microbial communities in response to fracking from Pennsylvania, USA - Allegheny Zone_MetaG_DW_15 (SPAdes) (version 2) ...
GGCCCAGGAAGGCGGGGTTTGTGTTTGGTGACATGGTGCGATTGATCGTTCTGGCGGGGACGACCGCGAAGCGGTCAGGAGGGGGCAAGTGCCCGGGCAGCCACACTTTGGCCGAAGCCAACGCGCCCCCACATCCGACTCGGTTTCCACTCCGCCGAAAACCGCGCTATGCAGCGCCAACCTCCGGAAAGCCGGACTCTATTGAGATCCTAGAGACGCCCATGCCCAGCCTGAACGAGATCCGCGGCACCTTCCTCGACTATTTCGGCAAGGCCGACCATGCGATCACGCCGTCGGCGCCGCTGGTGCCACAGAACGATCCGACCCTGCTGTTCGTCAATGCGGGCATGGTGCCCTTCAAGAACGCCTTCACCGGCGCCGAGACGCCCGCCTATCCGCGCGCGGTCAGCTCGCAAAAGTGCGTGCGCGCCGGCGGCAAGCACAACGACCTGGACAATGTCGGCTACACCGCCCGCCACCACACCTTCTTCGAGATGCTGGGCAACTTCTCGTTCGGCGACTACTTCAAGGAACAGGCGATCACCCACGCCTGGACCCTGCTGACCCGCGATTTTGCCCTGCCCAAGGACAAGCTGCTGGTCACGGTTTACCACACCGACACCGAGGCCGCCGAGCTCTGGAAGAAAATCGCGGGGTTGGATGACAGCCGCATCATCCGCATCGCCACCAACGACAATTTCTGGTCGATGGGCGACACCGGCCCTTGCGGCCCGTGCTCGGAGATCTTCTTCGACCATGGTCCGCACATCGCTGGCGGCCCTCCGGGCAGCCCCGATGAGGACGGGGATCGGTTCATCGAGATCTGGAACCTCGTCTTCATGCAGTTCGAGCAACTGGCTGGTGGCGAGCGCCTGTCGCTGCCCAAGCCCTCGATCGACACCGGCATGGGGCTGGAGCGTGTCGCCGCCGTCCTGCAGGGCGTGCACGACAACTATGACATCGACCTGTTCAAGGCCTTGATCGCCGCCAGTGTCGAACTGACGGGCGTGAAGGCCGAAGGCGCCCAAGCCCCATCGCACCGGGTGATCGCCGACCACCTGCGGTCGTCCTCGTTCCTGCTGGCCGACGGCGTGACGCCTTCGAACGAAGGTCGCGGCTATGTGCTGCGCCGGATCATGCGGCGGGCCATGCGCCACGCCTATCTGCTGGGCGCCAATGAGCCCCTGATGCACCGCCTGGCCCCGACCCTGGTGGCCGAGATGGGCCAAGCCTATCCGGAACTGCGCCGCGCCGAGGCGTCCATCGTCGAGACCCTGCGCCAGGAGGAGGAGCGCTTCCGCGTCACTCTCGGTCGCGGCATGGGCCTGCTGGATGACGCCACCGCCAATCTGTCCTCGGGCGGCGTGCTGGACGGCGAGGTCGCCTTCAAGCTCTACGACACCTACGGCTTCCCGCTGGACCTCACCCAGGACGCCGTGCGCGCCAAGGGCATCACGGTCGACACCGACGGCTTCGATGTGGCCATGGACCGCCAGCGCACCATGGCCCGCGCGAACTGGTCTGGTTCGGGCCAGCAGGGCGCGGCCGCCGCCTGGTTTGGCATCAAGGAGCGCACGGGCGCGACCGACTTCGTGGGCTATGACACGACCGAGGCCACCGGCGTCGTGAAGGCGATCCTGGCCGATGGGGCCGAGGTCGACGCCGCTTCGGCCGGTCAGACCGTCGAGGTCCTGCTGGACCGCACCAGCTTCTACGCCGAAAGCGGCGGCCAGGCCGGTGACACCGGGGTGATCGAAGCCCATGGCCGCGAAAGCCGCGTGCTCGACACCCAGAAGCAGGCCGGCGAGCTGCATGTCCACCGCGTCGAACTGGCCGGCGATCTGAAGGTCGGCGACAGCGTCGTGGCCTCGGTCGACGCCGCGCGGCGCACCACCACGCGGTCCAACCACTCGGCCGCACACCTGGTGCACGCCGCCCTGCACCATGTGCTGGGCCCGCACGTGGCCCAGAAGGGCCAGATGGTCGATGGCGAGCGCATGCGTTTCGACTTCAGCCACGGCGGCCCCCTGAGCCCTGATGAGATCGAGCGCATCGAGGCCGAGGTCAACGCGGTGATCCGTCAGAACGTGCCGGCCGAGACCAGGGAGATGGCTCCGCAGGAGGCCATCGAGGCCGGCGCCGTGGCCCTGTTTGGCGAGAAGTACGGCGACAGCGTCCGGGTCCTGACCCTGGGCAAGTCGCTGACTGAGACCGGCAAGGCCTATTCGGTCGAGCTGTGCGGCGGCACCCACGTGGCCCGCACCGGCGACATCGCCCTGTTCAAGATCGTCTCCGAACAGGGCGTCGCGGCCGGTGTGCGCCGCATCGAGGCCCTGACCGGCGAGGCGGCCCGCCGTTTCCTGTTGGACCAGGCCGGCGTCGCCAAGGCCCTGGCCGACCAGTTCAAGACCCCGGTCAGCGAGGTCGGCGCCCGTGTCGATGCGCTGATCGCCGAGCGCAAGTCGCTGGAGAAGCAGCTGGCCGAGGCCAAGAAGCAGCTGGCCTTGGGCGGCGGTGGCGGCGCGGCTTCCGGTCCCGAGGACGTCAATGGCACAGCCCTGATCGCCAAGGTCCTGGACGGCGTCGGCGGCAAGGACCTGCGCGGCGTGGCCGAGGCCTTCAAGAAGCAACTGACCGGCGGCGGCGTGGTCGCCCTGGTCGGGATCAGCGACGGCAAGGCCGCCGTGACCGTGGCCGTCACCGCCGACCTGACCGGCAAGTTCAGCGCCGCCGACCTGGCCAAGGCCGCCGTACTGGCCATGGGCGGTCAGGGCGCGGGCGGCAAGGCCGACTTCGCCCAGGGCGGCGCGCCTGACGCGACCAAGGCCCAGGACGGCCTGGACGCGATCAAGGCGGCTCTGGCGGGCTAGCGCTTCAGGAACGCCGACAGCTTGTTGCCGTCCGGGTCGCGCACATAGGCCAGATAATAGCCCTCGCCATAGGCGGGTCGCGGTCCCGGCGGGCCTTCGCAGGTTCCGCCGTGGGCCAGGGCGGCGGCGTGGAAGGCGTCGACCTGCTCGGGCGTCTCGGCCTTGAGCCCGACCATGATGCCGTTGCCGGCCCGGGCGGGCTCACCGTTCTGCGGCGGACAGATCATGATCGTGGCGTGCTCGGGATCGGGGCCATAGCCGATCCAGTCGCCCTGCCGCCACTGCCGGGCGCTGCCCAGGGCGGCCAGCGCCGCGTCATAGAAAGCCCCGGCCCGGTCGATATCGCTGGCGCCGATGGTGATGTAGCTGATCATGTCGTTCTCCTTCTCCACACAGCCTAGCCAGGCGAACAGTGTTCGTCGAGAACGAACCGGGAACTAGCTGACACCGCGTGTCAGCAGTATCGCCGCGGCTGACAGGGTGATGACCGCCGCCGCCGTGGTCAGGGCCACCGTCCTTGCTGCGCCCCGGGCGAACACATCCAGGGCCCGGGTCTGGATGAACACATTGACCGCCGTGGGCGTGGCGGCCAGCAGGGTGGCCCCTGTCCGGAAGGCGGCCGGTGCGTCGGTCAGGCCCACGGCCCACCAGGCCAGGACCGGCAGGACCAGCAGCTTGGCGACCGCCGCCGCCAGCACCGGGCCGGAGCGCGGGACGGCCGCCACATCCGTCGAGCCCAGGCTCAGGGCCGCGCCGAGGGCCACCAGCGCCACCGGGCTGCCCGAGACGGCGGCGGCGGCCACGGCCCGGTCCAGCAGGTCGGGCAGGGCGACGCCCGTGACCGCCAGCGCCACGCCGATCAGCGAGGCGACGACGACCGGGTTGAGCAGGGCGCGCCCCGCCGAGCCCGGGATCGACCGTCCCCCGGCCCAGCCCAGCAGGGCGATGCCCACCGCCGCCACGAGCACGAAGTCGACCGCCACGACGCCGGCCGCCAGGCGGGCGGCCTCTGGGCCCAGCACGGCGGCGGCGATCGGCAGGCCCAGGAAGGCGCTGTTGCCCAGCACCCCGGCCAGGGCGGCGCCGGCCTGCTCCTGCCGGGTCCAGCCCAGCAGACGGCCCAGCCCCAGCAGCCCGGCCATCACCAGCAGCGCCGCCCCGGCGAAGGCGGCCAGACCCGAGGCCAGGGCCGGGCCGGGCGTTCCGATCCGCGAGAGCGAATGGATCAGCAGGGCCGGAAAGCCGATCCAGAACACATAGGCCGACAGTCCCGCCGCCATGGGCGCATCGAGCAGCCGCAGGCGCACCAGCGCCACCCCCGCCCCGACCAGCAGGAAAAACGGCAGGACGCGCGACAGCACGTCCAGGACGAGACCCGCCATGGTCAGACCCTGGCCGTCCGGGTCTCTAGCGCTCCTCGCGCGGCAGCTTGATGTGCGCCAGCTTCCAGGTGAACAGCGCGCGACGCTGGAAGGTGAACACCGTCACCCGCCGGGGATCGCCCGGACGCTTCATCGCCACCCGCACGCGGTTGGGGTCCCAGTAGGCGATCGTCGGATAGGGCCCCTCGATCACGGCCTTGAGCTTGCCGGTCACCGTCTCGGGCCGGGCAGGACCCGCCGGCGCCGCGCCGGGCGCATAGCCGCGGGTCAGGGCCGAAATGCCGGCGATGGTCAGGTAGCGGTCGACCTTGGGCTCGGGCGGCGCGATCGGCTCGATGGCCCGGCGCATGGCCCCCAGCGGATCGCGCCACAGCGACGGCGGCTCGGCCGCCGCCACGGGGGCAGCCTCCTTGAGCTGACCGGTCAGGCTGCGGCGCACGGCCGGGAAATCCACCAGCTCGCCGATGGCCTGCACGTCTTCATACTGGGCCGCCGCCTTCAGGGCCCGGAACGCGAACCACGGCGCGGACGCAAAGGCCGCCGCGAACACGAAGATGCCCAGGACGATCAGGTCCCAGATCCGCTTTTGCAAACTCATCGCGCGCCCCGATTGGTTAACGCGGCATAGAAGGGGTATTCGCGGCCGCCTCGCAAGGGCCTTCGCGTTACGGGGGACCTTCGGGAAGCCTGCCGCTCTGAAAGACCGACGCCTTGTCGATTTCGCCCTCGGCGTGCTTGCGCTCGAGCAGGTCGGCGATCGCGCGGATCTTCGCCTGCAGCGCCGCGTCCAGCCAGTCATGGCGATTTCGCTGCGACGGACCCTTGTCGGAGCGGCGCGGGCGCGGCGAACGAAGACGGGGCATGGAAGGCTCCTTTTCAGTGGCGTGATAGCCAGGGGTACGAAGGCTTGGGGCATGATGGCTTGGGGCACGACGGCCTGGGGCGCGACGTGCGGGCGCGGTCCTTCGACCTCGCGCCGGGGCTGCGAAGGGCGGGGAGGGAGGCGAGGCGCCGGGCCACGCCCGGAGGAAGATTAAAAGTACCGTTTCGACGCAGCGCAGCGCCCCGCGCAGTCGTTATCCGTCAGCCTTCCGGCAGGTGGCGCTGTTGACGCCTTACCGAAACCCGCGCCGCCCGGCTTCCCGGGCGCCGCGACGAACAGGGTACGAGGGCCTACGGCATCTCCCGTGTGTGTCCCCGTCCATGCCGACGGCGGGCGGGCCTGGCCAGCAACCAGGTCCCCGGACCGTCCGGGTATCCCCCCCGAACCTGTCCCCGCTCGACCACCCCCCGGGGCCGCAAAGGTCGCTGGCCGCGCGCCCTCCCCATCGCCCCGAGGTGAAGACAGTATAGGGCCGGTGCGGATGTCGGCGGCGTTGGGGTGGTTCAGGCGAGGGATTTCAGGGGGTTAGGCGCGGGTGGAGGGGTGGATAGGCGTCCTTCTCCCCTTGCGGGAGAAGAGCCTGCCCCGGACTTGATCCGGGGTGGCCCGCGCCAGCGGGTCGGATGAGGGGTCGAAAGCCCTGTCCGCCGCGACCGGCGGATCGACCGGATGCGGCGCCGCCCGTGCGACCCCTCATCCGGCGCTTCGCGCCACCTTCTCCCGCAAGGGGAGAAGGGCTATTATTCTAGCGACGGTGGAGGCATGGCATGAGCATTTTGGCGACAGCCGCTGACGAGCGCGTGCGCGACGTCCGGTGCGATGACGAACGGCTGGTGGTCGAGCTCATGGACGGCCGCAGCATCGCCGCGCCGCTGGCCTGGTACCCGCGCCTTTCGGCGGCCACACCGGTGCAGCGCGCCCATTGGGAAATCGCGGGCGGTGGCTACGGCATTCATTGGCCGGACCTGGACGAGGATCTCAGCACCGAAGGGCTGCTGCGCGGGGCTCCGGCGGCGCGGTAGTCGACTTTCACCCAGGAGGTTTGACGTGGAAACCCGGCCCTTTGATCCGGCGGAATACCTCGATAGCGAAGAGGCTATCGCGGCCTATCTCGCCGACGCGCGCGCGGGCGGCGCGGAAGACCTTGCCGACGCGGTCGAGGTCGTCGCCCGGGCCCGGGCGCTCATGGAGGCGTCTTCGCGGGCGCGGTAGCGGCGCAGACCCGACGATCCATCTACCCGCGACGCCCCGCGTCCCGCTATCCTGCCCGGGTTGAGTCGGAGACCGCATGACCCCCGCGCAGTTCATCAAGAAATGGAGCGACAGCCGCCTGCGTGAGCGGCAGGCGTCTCAGGAACATTTCATCGACCTGTGCCGGATGCTGGGCGAGCCCACGCCCGCCGAAGACGACCCCCACGGCGACCGCTATTGCTTCGAGCGCGGCGCCGCCAAGACCGGCGGCGGCGACGGCTGGGCCGATGTCTGGCGCAAGGGCTGTTTTGGCTGGGAATACAAGGGCAAGCACAAGAATCTCGACGCGGCCCTGCGGCAACTCCAGGCCTATGCGCTGGACCTGCAGAACCCGCCCTATCTGATCGTCTCCGACATGGAGCGGATCGTGGTCCACACCAACTGGACCAACACCATCAGCCGCAAGATCGAGTTCACGCTCGACGACCTGCACGAGCCCGAAAAGCTGGCCGTGCTGCGGCTGGTGTTCGAGGGCTCCGAAAGCCTTAAGCCCAGGATCAGCCCCCAGGAACTGACCGCCAAGGTCGCCCAGCGGTTTGGCGATCTGGGCCGGCGCCTGCAGGAGCGCGGCCATGACCCGCGCGATGTGGCCCACTTCCTCAATCGCATCGTCTTTTGCATGTTCGCCGAAGACGCCAAGCTGCTGCCCGAGGGCCTGTTCACGCGCATGACGCGGTCGATGCAGATGCGGCCGCCAGCGGAGACCGCGCCGCAGTTCGACGCGCTGTTTGCCAAAATGAGCGCGGGCGGCCTGTTCGGCGCCGACGCCATCCGCTGGTTCAATGGCGGCCTGTTCGACGACAAGCCGGCCCTGCCGCTGGAGCGGCCCGACATCAAGCTGATCTGCGACACCGCCGCCGAACATGACTGGTCGGAACTGGACCCGTCGGTGTTTGGCAACATGTTCGAGGAGGCGCTGAAGGCCACGCGCGAGCGTGCGGCCCTGGGCGCGCACTATACCGACCGCGCCAAGATCCTGAAGATCATCGACCCGGTGATCACCTGGCCGCTGATGGCCGAGTGGGACGCCGCCCTGGCCGAGATCGCCACCGCCATGGACGCCCGCGCCGCCACCGAGGTGGAACGCAAGGCGGTGCTGGAAGCCGCCGCCGAGGCCATGCGCCAGGACCCCGACAAGGCCAAGGCCGGCGAGGCGGGCCGCCGCAAGGCCCTGACCGCCATCGCCAAGCGGGCCGACGCCGCCCTGGGCCAGGCCAAGGATAGGCTGGAGGCTTTCCTCAGCCGTCTGGCCGCCTATCGCGTGCTCGACCCGGCCTGCGGCAGCGGCAACTTCCTCTATGTCGCCCTGCACGCCCTGAAGGACATTGAGCGCCGCGCCCTGGTCGACGCCGCGCGTCTGGGCATCGAGGTTCCGGCCCCCCGCGTGGGTCTGCAATGCGTGCGCGGCATCGAGATCGAGGACTATGCCGCCGAACTGGCCCGCGTGACCCTGTGGATCGGCGACCTGCAATGGAACGCCAGGAACAACTATACCGGCCTGGCCGAGCCGATCCTGTCGTCGCTGGACCAGATCGAGTGCCGCGATGCGTTGTTGAACGCGGATGGGACCGAGGCGGTTTGGCCGGAGGTCGATGTGATCGTGGGGAATCCGCCGTTTTTGGGTGGCAAACGACTGCGCGACAGTCTGGGCGACACCTATGTGGAGCAGTTGTTCGCGACCTATCGCGGCAAGGTTCCAGCCGAGGCCGATTTCGTGGCCTATTGGGTCGAGAAGGCGTGGGAAGTTGTCCAATCGCCTAGTGGCAAGCGGGCCGGATTAGTTACCACCAATTCCGTCCGAGGTGGGGCAAGCCGCAAGGTGCTCGACCCGATTGCCGACGCCGGAGCCTTGATGGAGGCTTGGGCGGATGAACCATGGGCTTTGAACGGCGCGGCTGTGCGCGTTTCGATGTTCGGTTTCGGCGAGGGGTTCGTTGAACGGCGGCTTGAAGGTCGCGCCACGGGTCAGGTCAATGCTGACTTGAGCGGAGCGGTCGCCGATCTAACCAAGGCTCTACGGCTCAAAGAGAATGAAAAAAACGCATTTCAAGGAGTCACAAAAGGGGCGCCGTTCGAGATTGATGCCGACCTTGCGAGAAACTGGTTAAAAGCACCGATAAATCCAAATGGACGTCGCAACAGCGACGTTCTCAGACCAATCTCAAGCGGCGGTGATATAGTCCGCAGGACGACACTCGATTGGGTGATTGATTTTACAGATAAAACTGAATCGGAAGCCTCTTTATACGAGGCGCCATTTAGCTATGCAGTGCTCAATGTTAAGCCGCTGAGGTCGACCAATAAAAGAAAGATCTATCGCGATAGATGGTGGATTTTCAGCGAGTCTCGTCCTGGCTTTCGTTCTGCAGTATTGGGCAATGTTCGCTATATCGCAACGCCAAAAGTTTCAAAACAAAGGGTTTTTGTTTGGCTTGATAGCGCCATTTTACCTGACAATCTTATCATTGCGGTCGCAAGAGACGACGAATGCACATTTGGCATCCTAAGCTCCCGAGCCCATGAACTGTGGGCGCTCAAGCTCTGCGCGTGGATCGGGGCCGGCAATGACCCAACCTACACGCCCTCGACCACCTTCGAGACCTTCCCCTTCCCCGAAGGCCTGACGCCCAACATCCCGGCCGCCGACTATGCCGCCGACCCGCGCGCCGTCGCCATCGGCGAGGCGGCGGCCGACCTGAACGCCAAGCGCGAGGCCTGGCTCAATCCGGCCGATCTGGTGTGGATCGAGCCCGAGGTCGTGCCCGGCTATCCCGACCGCATCCTGCCGGTCAGCCCCGAGGCGGCGGTCGAGCTGAAAAAGCGCACCCTGACCAATCTCTATAACCAGCGCCCGGCCTGGCTGGACATGGCCCACAAGCGCTTGGACGCCGCCGTGGCCGCCGCCTATGGCTGGCCAGACGGCCTGTCGGACGACGAGGTGCTGGAGCGCCTGTTCGCGCTCAACCAGGAGCGGGCGGCGGCGGGGCGGTAGGTCGCCCTGATCCTTCTCCCGCAAGGGGAGAAGGGCGAAAAGGGGGGGTGATCCCCGCGAGGGCCGCCTCCGGGGATCGTGTCGGTCTGTTGGGACCCCGCATCCGCCGGGATTGGACCGCGCCGTAAAGCTGGGCGAGGTCTAGCAGGGCGTCAAGGGCGCCAAACGAAAACGCCCCCCGGTTTCCCGGGGGGCGTTTCGATCTCATCTTCCCCCTACGGGGAGGAGCGCCCCCGGGTCGCGCGAAGCGCGCGCCCGAGAACAGGCTCCGCGCGGAGGGGGCCAGTCTTCGATCCCTTGCCCCCACCTGACCGCTTCGCGGTCGTCCGCCCCCGTAGGGGGCGGATGAATTAAGCCATGGCCAGCTTCAGGTTCTCGTCGATCTTGTCGAGGAAGCCTTCGGTGGTCAGCCACGACTGCTTGTCGCCGACCAGCAGGGCCAGGTCCTTGGTCATGAAGCCGCTTTCGACGGTGTCGACGCAGACCTTTTCCAGGGTCAGGGCGAAGTTGGCCAGGTCCTGGTTGTTGTCCAGCTTGGCGCGGTGGGCCAGGCCACGGGTCCAGGCGAAGATCGAGGCGATCGAGTTGGTCGAGGTGCTCTGGCCCTTCTGGTGCTGGCGATAGTGGCGGGTGACGGTGCCGTGGGCGGCCTCGGCTTCCACCGTCTGGCCGTCCGGGGTCATCAGCACCGAGGTCATCAGGCCCAGCGAGCCGAAGCCCTGGGCCACGATGTCGGACTGCACGTCGCCGTCATAGTTCTTGCAGGCCCAGACATAGCCGCCCGACCACTTGAGGGCCGAGGCCACCATGTCGTCGATCAGGCGGTGCTCGTAGTGGATGCCCTTGGCCTTGAACTGTTCGGCGTAGTGGGCGTCGAAGATCTCCTGGAAGATGTCCTTGAAGCGGCCGTCATAGGCTTTCAGGATGGTGTTCTTGGTGGAGAGATAGACCGGATAGTTGCGCGTCAGGCCGTAGGCGAAGCTGGCGTGGGCGAAGTCGCGGATCGACTCGTCGAGGTTATACATGCCCATGGCCACGCCGGCGCCGGGGGCCTTGTAGATCTCGTGCTCGATCACCGCGCCGTCTTCGCCGACGAACTTCATCGTCAGCGTGCCCTTGCCCGGGAACAGGAAGTCGGTGGCCTTGTACTGGTCGCCGAACGCGTGGCGGCCGACGATGATCGGCTGGGTCCAGCCGGGCACCAGGCGCGGCACGTTCTGGCAGATGATCGGCTCGCGGAAGATCACGCCGCCCAGGATGTTGCGGATCGTGCCGTTGGGCGACTTCCACATCTTCTTGAGCTTGAATTCCTCGACGCGCTGCTCGTCGGGGGTGATGGTGGCGCACTTGACGGCGACGCCGTGGCGCTTGGTGGCCTCGGCGGCGTCGATGGTCACCTGGTCGTTGGTGGCGTCGCGGTGCTCGACCGACAGGTCGTAATAGTCGAGCTCGAGATCGAGGTACGGGAAGATCAGCTTATCCTTGATGAGCTTCCAGATGATGCGGGTCATTTCGTCGCCGTCCATGTCGACGACGGGGTTGGCGACTTTGATCTTGGCCATTGCGGGGTCTTTCCTCCGGCGGTGGCGCGCCTGTGGCGATCTGGCGCACAGGGCCAGGTCGCGCGCGCGGACGGGGTGGCTATAGACTGTTGCGGGGCAAGGGAAAAGCCGAACGGTGGAATGGCGTTTTCTTCAGGTGATATTTAGGGCTGCGGCGCCTTGATGGGCGATCAGGATCTCCGGCGGGAGATCGGGGGACTGAAGCGGGCGTGAGAAAACTGCTGCCCAAGACCGAGATCACCTCGCCGCTGGCGCGTCGCCTGCTGGTGATCGTCGCCGTGCTGTCGATCGCCGTCACCGGCGTGGCGACGGCGGTGGCTTTCGTGTTTGTGCAAAAAAGCGCGGCCGACACCCAGATGCGCCATCTGGTCGAATATGCCGGCGAGCGGGTGAAGACCGAGAACCGCCTGTTCTCGGATCTGGTCAGGGTTCACAACGCCGCCAGCCAGGCCCTGGTCAAGCGCCTGGAAAGCCACGATGCGGCCGACGCCCAGCGCGAGTTCGAGCGCCTGTACCGCGATCATGGCGACGGCACCCGGCGCACCGCGCCCGAGCTCTATGACGGCGAGCGAACCGGGCCTCATTTCATCTATGGCGTGGGCGGCTTCCTGCCCCGGCCGGATCTTATGAGCCGTGACGAAAAGGCCTTGTTCGTCTCGGCCATGGAGGTGGTGGCCAACACCGGCGAGACCGAGATCCACAACTACGACAACTTCTACTTCTTCACGCCCAAGACGCGGCTGGTGATGTTCGGGCCCAAGCGGCCTGACAGGCTGCTCTACTATCGCCGCGACGCCCCGCCCAACCTCGACATCTCGCGGGAGGAAATGGCCCAGATCACCCTGCCGGAGAACAATCCTGGCCGGGCGATGAAATGCACCAAGCTGCGCCGCCTGATCTCTGATCCCACCGGGCGCGGCCTGAACGCGGCCTGCATCACGCCTTTCTATCACCGGGGCCAGTACATGGGCTCGTGGGGCACCAGCCTGTCACTGGACTCCTACCTGGTGCGCGCGGTGGCCTACGCCCTGCCGGGCGCCACCAACATGATCGTCTCGGACGACGGCGACCTGATCGCCTCGCCGGGCCTGGCCCGCAAGGGCGTGATCGATGTCGGTCGGGTGCGCGAACTGGAGGCGCGCCATCGCGTCCGCGACCTGATGGGCCAGATCAAGGCCACCGGCCAGGATGTCGGCGCGATCCGCGACCGGCGCGGCGATCGGGTCGTCGCCTTTGGCGGGCTCAAGGAACCCAACTGGTGGTTCCTGATGACCTTCCCGTCGGACGATCTGGTGTTGTCGTCGATCAAGACCGCCTCCTGGATCCTGCTGTTTGGCGTGCTGGGCGTGGTGATCCAGGTGCTGCTGCTGTATCGCGTGATCAGCCGCGAGGTGGCCTGGCCGCTGGGCGTGCTGGCCCAGGCCCAGCGCACCGGCGACCGCAGCGACGCCCTGGGCGTCGAGGCGCGCAAGGACGAGATCGGCGGCCTGGCCCGCGCCCTGCACCAGCAACGCGAGGGTAACGCAGAACTGTTGCGCAGCCTCGAAGATCGCGTCGCCGAGCGCACGGCCGAGCTGGAGCGCGCCAATCAGGCCAAGTCGCTGTTCCTGGCCAATATGAGCCACGAGCTGCGCACGCCGCTGAACGGCGTCATCGCCATCGGCGACCGCCTGGCCGAGGAAGAGGATCCCAAGGTGCGTCGCGACCTGGCGTCGCTGGTCGCCTCGTCCGGGCGTCTGCTGGAGCAGGTGCTGGGGGATATTCTGGATGTCTCCAAGATCGAGGCCGGCCAGTTCCAGCTGACCCCCGCGCCGTTCGATCTGGAGCGTCTGGTGCGCGGCATGGCCGAGCTGCACGCCGCCGCCGCCGAGGCCAAGGGGCTGGACTTTGCCTGGTCCATCGCGCCCGACGCGGCGGGCGGCTATCTGGGCGACGCCGGCCGTATCAGCCAGATCCTCTCCAACCTGCTGGCCAACGCGGTCAAGTTCACCACCAAGGGGTCGATCTCGCTGACGGTCGAACGTCGCGACGAGCAGCTGGTCTTCACCGTGGCCGACACCGGGGTCGGCTTTGACGACACGGTGCGCGAGCGGCTGTTCAAGCGCTTCGTCCAGGCCGACCAGTCCATCACCCGTCAGTTTGGCGGCACCGGCCTTGGCCTGTCGATCTCGGCCGCCCTGGCCGAGATGATGGGCGGCCGCATCGACGCCCGGGCGGTGCTGGGCTCAGGCGCCACCTTCTCGGTCGAGCTTCCCTTGCCCCCGTGCGAGGATCAGCAGGCCGACGCACGCCGGGCGCCGGCGGACTCGATGTCCCTGGCGGGCCTGCGCGTTCTGGTCGCCGAGGACCATCCGACCAACCGCAAGGTCGTCGAGGTGGTGCTGGAGCCCTTCGGCCTGGATCTGACCATGGTCGAGGACGGCAAGGCGGCCCTGACGGCGGTCGAGACCCAGGACTTCGACGCCATCCTGATGGACATGCAGATGCCGATCATGGACGGCCTGACCGCCACCCAGGCCATCCGGGCGCGCGAGGCGGCGCACGGCCTGCCGCCGGTGCTGATCATCATGCTGACCGCCAACGCCATGGAAGAGCACGTCGCCTCGGCCAAGGCGGCCGGCGCCGACCTGCACCTGGCCAAGCCGCTGCACCCGGCCATGCTGCTGGAGGCCCTGGCGGG
>Ga0209066_10005322_pt1 | contig 13617 bp, 17 predicted proteins | sample All_14_2_FD_187198 | JGI IMG/M metagenome (GOLD analysis project Ga0209066, IMG submission 187198) | Freshwater microbial communities in response to fracking from Pennsylvania, USA - Allegheny Zone_MetaG_DW_15 (SPAdes) (version 2) ...
CCCCCCGCCGCGATCGACAAGCGCTCGCGCAGCACGCCGACGCACGAGGCGGCCGAGGCGGAGTACCGCAAGGGCATGACCGCGCTTCGCCGTGGCACGACTTCGGATGCCGTCGCGAGCTTTCGCCTGGCGCTGAACCTCGAACGGAGGCACGTTTCGGCGCGTCAGGCGCTGCTCGCCGTGCTCGTCGAACAACAACAATGGAACGAGGCGTTGGCGTTGATGGAGGAAGGGCTGGCGCTCGATCCGACGCAGACCGGTTGGGCGATGACGATGGCGCGTCTGCAAATCGAGCGCGGCAAGCTGGCGGAGGCCGGCGAAACGCTCGCGCGTTACGCGGCGCACGCGGAGCAGAATGCGGATTACCTGGCCTTCCAGGCCGTCGTTCTGCAAAGGCAGAAGCGCCATGCGGACGCCGCGCGTCGCTACCGCGCGGCGCTGGCCCTGCGGCCGTCCGAAGCGCGCTGGTGGTATGGGTTCGGACTCGCACTTGAGGCCGAGCACAAGGCCCAGGAAGCGCGCGCCGCCTTCCAGCAGGCGCACGACGCCGGCAATCTGCCGCCCGAATTGCTGGCGGCGGTCAGGCAGCGCCTGCGCCTGCCTTAGCGCCTCGGCGCCGGCCGCAAGGCAGGCGCTGCGACGGTCAGTCGCGCACCGCGCGCGCCACCACCCAGTTGGTCACCCGGGCGGCGCCGTGGCGCTTGAGCAGCGCCGCCAATTCGTCCAGCGTGGCGCCGGTCGTCATCACGTCGTCGACCACGATCACGGCCTTTCCCGTCAGGTCCTGCGAACACTCGAAGCAGTGGCGCACGTTGCTCCGTCTCTCCTTCCAGGGCAGGCTCGCCTGCGGCACGGTTTCCCTGGTGCGCCGGCAGGCTTCGGGCGCCAGCGGCACGTCGAGCGCGCGCGCCAGCGGTCGTGCGATCTCGACGGCCTGATTGAAGCCGCGGTCGGCGAGACGCCGCGGGGAAAGCGGCAGCGGAATCAGCAGGTCGCCGTCCGGCCGGGGGCCGGCGAGCATCGCCTTGGCGAAGAGGCCTGCGATCGCCAGGCGGTGCTCGTACTTGAGCGACTGCACGAGCTTGTCAGCCGGAAAGCCGTAGCGCCACGCGGCGATCGTCGCGTCGAAGGCGGGCGGCGACTTCAGGCAGGCGCCGCAGACCGCGCCGGCCGTGGTCGGCAGGGCGCAGACCGGGCACGCGGGACCGCCGAGGCGGGGCAGGTCGTCCCGACAGTCGGGGCACAGGAGCGCATCGCCGCTGCCGGCGCCGCAGAGCAGGCAGTTCTGGACGAGCGCCTCGCCGATAGCCCTACCCGCCAGTGCCCAAATTGACAATGCCCGCTCCTTGCACGATGATGCGCCTCCCCATTCTACGACCGGGCTTTTCCATGCCGACCGCCACTGCCGCCGCCCGCTCCGCCGAGGCCGCGAAACCCGCTCCCCGCTGGACCACCGACGCCGTCGAGGCGCTGTTCGCCCTGCCTTTTGGCGACCTGATGTTCCGCGCCCAGCAGGTGCACCGCGAGCACCACACGCCGAACGCGATCCAGCGCTCGACGCTGCTGTCGGTGAAGACCGGCGGCTGCTCGGAGGACTGCAAGTACTGCTCGCAGTCGGCGCGCCACGAAGCGAAGCTGCAGCGCGAATCGCTGCTCGAGCTCGACCAGGTGATCGAGGCGGCCAAGGCCGCCAAGGCCAAGGGCGCAACGCGCTTCTGCATGGGCGCCGCCTGGCGCGGCCCCAAGGACCGCGACCTCGACCATGTGCTGGAGATGGTGCGTTCGGTGAAGGCGCTCGGCCTCGAGACCTGCGTGACGCTGGGCCTGCTCAAGGAAGGCCAGGCCGAGAAGCTCAAGGAAGCCGGCCTCGACTTCTACAACCACAATCTCGATACCGCCGAGGATTTCTACGGCACCATCGTTAGCACCCACTCCTACGCCGACCGCATGGACACGCTGGAGAAGGCGCGCGGCGCCGGCATGAAGATCTGCTGCGGCGGCATCATCGGCATGGGCGAAGCGCGCCGGGTGCGCGCCGGGCTGCTGGCACAACTGGCCAACATGAACCCGCCGCCGGAATCGGTGCCGATCAACCACCTGGTCGCCATCCCCGGCACGCCGATGGAAGACACGCCGCCGCTCGATCCCTTCGAGTTCGTGCGCACCATCGCCTGCGCGCGCATCACCATGCCCGACAGCCTCGTTCGCCTCTCGGCCGGCCGCCAAGACATGAGCGACGAGCTGCAGGCCCTGTGCTACATGGCCGGCGCCAACTCGATCTTCTACGGCGACAAGCTGCTGACGACCGGCAATGCCGAAGCGGGGCGCGACGAAGCGCTGTTCGAGCGCCTGGGCCTGCACGGCGTCTAAGCACCCTGTCTCGCAAAATAACGCGCTGATGCGCCAGCAGTTCGCCGACGCCGCCACCTCGTATGACGAGGCCGCAGTGCTGGCGCGCGAGACCGGCGCGCGCATGGCGCAGCGCCTGGACTACGTGAAGCTCGAACCGCGCCGCGTCGCCGACATCGGCTGCGCGACCGGCGACGGCATCCGCGAGATGCAACGCCGCTATCCCGATGTGTTTCCGTTGGCCGTCGACTACGCGCGGCCGATGCTCGATGCTGTGCGCTCCCGGGTTCCGCTGGTCGAGCGCCTGCGCCGACGGGCGCCGCGGCTGGTGAACGCCGACGTGCGCAAGCTGCCGCTCGCGGCGGGATCGCTCGACCTCGCCTGGTCGAACCTGATGCTGCACTGGCTCGACGACCCGCTGCCGGCTTTCCGGGAACTGCACCGCGTGCTGGCGACGAACGGCTTGCTGATGTTCGCCATGCTCGGCCCCGATACGCTGAAGGAGCTGCGCGTTGCCGGGGCAACGACGCTGCGGCGCTTCCCCGACATGCACGACGTCGGCGACATGCTGGTTGCCGCCGGCTTTGCCGATCCGGTGATGGACATGGAGATGATCACGATGACCTACGCCAGCCCGCGCGGCCTGCTGCGCGATCAGCGCCTGCTCGGCGTGCGCGACGGCCTGCTGGGGACGATGGGCTTCCGCGCGGCGCGCGGCGTCATGCGCGGCTGGCAGCCGCGCGACGGGCGTTTCCCGGCGAGCTTCGAGATCGTCTATGGCCACGCCTGGAAGGGCGAACCGAAGACGGCGGATGACGGCCGCGCCGTCATCAAGTTCCAGCGGCGGTGACGGCGTCCGAGCACCGCTTGCGATAATCTACATCGCGGTGTAGATTGTTGGCATCCCAATGCCAACAGGAGATCGCTCATGGCCCAAGTCGATACGCTGGTCCACGTCACCAGCCCGGCGGACAAGGAGCGGCTGGCCGCGCGGCTCGCCGCCTGCTCCGGGGTTGTCGCCTCCCACGTCGCTTCCGACAAGCCGAACCTGCTGTTCGTCGGCTACGACCCCGACGCCTTCGACATCCGCTCGGTTCCCGAGATCGCGCGCGACCTCGGCATCCACGCGCGACTCGTCGAGTTGTGAAGATCGGCGAAGTCGCCGAGCGCGTCGGCGTCTCGGTCTCGGCGCTGCGCATGTACGAGCAGCGCGGTCTGATTGCGGCCGGACGTTCGGAAGGGGGTACCCGACACTATGACGAGGAGGACGTCGAGCGCTTCCAGGCCATCGTCGCGCTGACTCGCGCCGAGGTGCCCATCGGCACGCTCGCGCGGCTCGCTGCGGTACGCAACGCGAGCGCGACGGGCGCGACCGCGAGCAGGCAGGTTGCCAGCCTGCTGGCGGATGCCGAGTGCGATCTGTCGCAGCGTCTTGCTCAGGTGCAGGCCGGGCTGGCTGATCTGCGTCGCGCCCAGATGCGGCTGTCGGGTTGCCGCGCCTGTCGGAAACGGCCGACGCGGAAGACTTGCGCAACCTGTGCCGTCGCCGGCGAGTTGCTCGAATGCAGCGTGATGCGCGTCGTGTGGGACCGGTCGGCGGACGACCGCGGGGACACGCCATGACCGCCAATCGCATGCTTTACCTGTCCTTCGCGGCGGTCATGTTGGCCGGCGTGTGGCTGACCGGCTTCGATCGGGCGCACTGGCTGCTTTTCGTACCGATCGCTCTCGCGGCCTTTGCCGGCTTGACCGGCTTTTGCGTCAACCTGTGGCTATGGAGGAAGCTCGGCTTCCCCGAGGAGGGCGGCTGCCTGGGGGCGACTAAGACCGAGCCGAGATCGGAATGACGCGCTTCCGCTTCGGCAGATAGGCACCGGCGAGTTGACGCCGCCTTTCCTGCTCGCGCCAGAGCGCGCGCACGCCGAGCAGGACGACGACGACGGCGGCGTAGATCAGCGGCAGTGCGATGTCGCGCTTGACCATCCAGGCGTAGTGCAGCACGCCGAGCACGGCGATCAGGTAGACGCTCCGATGCAGTGCCTGCCAGCGGCGGCCGCCGAGGCGGCGCACCATGAAGTTGTTGGACGTCGCTGCAAGCGGCACCAGCAGCACGAAGGCGACGAAGCCGGCGGTGATGAACGGTCGCTTGAGGATGTCGGCCGCGATCTCCTGCCAGTCGAAGAACTGGTCGAACCACAGGTAGCTGGTGACGTGGAGGCAAGCGTAGAAGAAGGTGAACAGGCCCAGCATGCGGCGCAGGCGCAGCAGCCAGTTCCAGCCGGTCAGGCGGCGCAGCGGCGTGACGGTGAGGGTGATCAGCAGGAAGTTCAGCGTCCAGTCGCCCAGCGCGCGCGTCACGGCCTCGATCGGATTGGCGCCGAGCAGGTCGTGCGTCGCCTCCCAGGCGAGCAGCGCCAAGGGCAGCGGACAGACGAGGAACAGGAGAACCTTGGCCGCGGCGATCTGCCGCGACGACAACTGCGCGAACGACATCAGAAGTGCTTTCTCAGATCCATGCCCGAGTATAGGCCGGCGACCTGGTCGGCATAGCCGTTGAACATCAGCGTCTCGCGCTTGAAGAACTCGCCGATGCGGCGCTCGCGCTTCTGGCTCCAGCGCTGGTGGTCGACCTGCGGGTTGACGTTGGCGTAGAAGCCGTACTCGTCGGGGACCGCCTTCATCCAAACCGTTTCCGGCTGGCGCTCGACGAGGCGGATGCGCACGATCGACTTTCCGCTCTTGAAGCCGTACTTCCACGGCACGACGAGGCGGACCGGCGCGCCGTTCGGGTTCGGCAGTACCTCGCCGTAGAGGCCGACGGCGAGCAGCGTCAGCGGATGCAGCGCCTCGTCGAGCCGCAGGCCTTCGAGATAGGGCCAGTCGAGCAATTGCCGGCGCACGTTGGGCATGATCGCCGGGTCGGCGTGGGAGACGAATTCCACGAACTTCGCGCTGCCGAGCGGCTCGACCTGCCGGAGCAGCGTGGCCAGGGGGAAGCCGGCCCACGGCACCACCATGCTCCATCCCTCGACGCAGCGATGTCGATAGATGCGCTCTTCGAGCGGCGCCAACCGGAGGATGTCCTCGATGGCGAAGGTCGTCGGGCGGGCGACCAGGCCGTCGACCACGACGGCCCACGGCCGTGTCCTCATCGCCTGCGAAGCCTCGACGTGGCCCGACTTGCTCGACGAGAATTCGAGGTAGTTGCCGTAGCCGGTGATGTCCTTGTAGCGCGTCGGCGTTTCGGCGATCGAGTGGGGGCTTGGACGGGTGTCCAGTTTCTCAGCCGCCAGCGCCGCCGGAAGCAACCCCGCGGCTGCCATGCCGCCGGCCAGGCGCAGAAAGTCCCGGCGCCGCTCGAAAAGATGGCGTGGCGTGATCTCCGAGGGCGGCGGTTCTGAATGTGTGCGCGACATGACAATTCGACGACAGGGCCGCGGCTTGGTTCCGGCAAAGAAAAAGGGCAGCTGAAAGCTGCCCTTTTCGTGAGCCGGAATACGCGATCAGCGCAGGCCGGACACGTAGTCGGCGACGGCCTTGATTTCGGCGTCGCTCATCTTGTCGGCGACCATGCGCATCATCTTGTTGGGGTCGTTGGTGCGGCTGCCATCGCGGAAGGCCTTCATCTGCGCCTCGAGGTAGTCGGCGAACTGGCCGGCGATGCGCGGGAACTGGGCAGGCATGCCGCTACCCGTCGGGCCGTGGCAGGCGGCACAGGCCGGCAGGCCCTTGTTGGCGTCGCCGGCGCGGTAGAGCTTCTGGCCGAGGGCGATGGTCTCGGCGTTCTTCGCCTGCTCGCCGGTCTGCTTCTGGGCACCGAAGTAGGCGGCGAGGTCACGCATCTGGTTCTCGTCGAACGCAGCGATCATGCCGTTCATGATCGCGTTGACGCGCTCGGGCTGCTGGCCGTCGGCAGCCTTGAAATTCTTCATCTGCTTGAACAGGTATTCCGGATGCTGGCCGGCCAGCTTCGGGTTCACGGACACGGCGCTGTTGCCGTCCACGCCGTGGCAGGCGGCGCAAACCGTACTGCCGATGGCCTGGCCTCTGGCGGCGTCGCCCTTCAGGGCGGCCTTGGCTTGGTCGGCCGCTTGGGCCGACGACATGACACCTGCCAGCAGCAGGGACAGGAGCGTGAGACGCTTCATTGGGGAGACTCCTCGGCGATTCGAGTTCATTAAACCTGCTATTCTACATCAGGTTATTGACCCGGCGCTCCCCCGGCCGCGGTTCGCCCCCTCAGCCCCGTTTCCAGCGTCCTTTTTCCATGGCCTTGTTCCGCCACGCCGAGTTCGAAACCTCGGTGGCCCGCCCCGACCAACTGCCTTTTTCCGCCGCTCCGGAAGTCGCCTTTGCCGGCCGATCGAACGCCGGCAAGTCGTCGGCCATCAACACCCTTGCCGACCATACGCGACTGGCGTTCGTCTCCAAGACGCCCGGCCGCACGCAGTTGATCAACCTGTTCCGCCTGCGCAACGGCGCCGCGCTGGTCGACCTGCCCGGTTACGGCTACGCCGACGTTCCGCACAGTGTGCGCGACCAGTGGAAGGGGCTGCTCGAGGAATACCTGACGCAGCGCGCCAATCTGGTGGGCCTCGTGCTGATCATGGATGCACGCCGTCCGTTCACCGACCTCGACCGGCAGATGGTCCAGTGGTTCGCCGTCACGGGCAAGCCGATCCACTGCCTGTTGACCAAGGCCGACAAGTTGACGCGCACCGAGCAGGCCAAGGCGATGAAGGATGCCCGCGCCGAGGCCGTGAAGCTGCTCGGGCCGATCAGCCTGCAGTTGTTCTCGAGCCTCAAGAAAACCGGCGTCGAGGAAGCCGAGGCCGTCATCGGCCTCTGGATGGAGCCGTCGGTCGAGGCATAAATCGGTGCCGAACTGGGATAATGGCGCCCGCCTTCGCCCATTTCCTGTCCGCGGTCGGCTCCCATGCTTCTGCTTGAACTCCTGCTGCTGCTGTTGATCTGCGCCGTTGCGCTCGGCTGGATCGCGCGCCATTTCCGCTTCCCGTACCCGATCGCCCTGGTCATCGGCGGCGCCTTGCTCGGCTTTGCGCCGCGCATGCCGGAATTCCCGTTCGACCCGCAACTGATCCTGGTCATCGTGCTGCCGCCGATCCTCTATCAGGCGGCGCTGCTCACGTCGTGGAGCGACTTCAAGACGCACATCCGTCCCATCGGTCTGCTGGCGATCGGCCTCGTCATCGCGACCACGCTTGCTGTCGGCGCCGCCCTGAAGCTGATGGTGCCTGACGTCCCATGGGCGGTTGCCTTCGTCCTTGGCGCGATCGTTTCGCCGCCCGACGCCGTCGCCGCCACGGCGATCCTTTCGCGGCTGAACATCCCGCGGCGCATCGTCACCGTCCTCGAGGGCGAGAGCCTTGTCAACGATGCCTCCGGGCTGGTCATTTACAAGTTTGCCGTCGCGGCGGTGCTCACCGGCGCCTTCTCGCTCGCCGATGCCAGCGTGCAATTCGGTCTGGTCGCGGTCGGCGGCATTGCCGTGGGGGTCGTGCTCGCGCATGGCTTCCTGCTCGTGCACCGGCACCTCGGCGACCCGTTCATCGAGGTGCTGACCTCGCTGACGATTCCCTACACCGCCTACGTCGTCGCGGAATCGATGCACCTTTCGGGCGTGCTCGCGGTGGTTGCAGCCGGTCTGGTGCGCGGGCGGCACGCCCCGGAAGTGGTGTCGGCCGAGATGCGCATCATGGCGCGCTCGGTCTGGAACCTGCTGGTATTCATGCTAAACAGCGTGGTCTTCATGCTCATCGGCATTCAGATGTCGACGGTGATCGATAACCTTGGGCGCTACTCCGCGCCCGAGTTGTTCGGGCTCGGCGCCTTCGTCAGTGTCGTCGCCGTGACGGCCCGCTTCGCCTGGGTTTATCCGGTCGCAGCGTTGCCGCGCGTCCTCAGCGGCAGCTTGCACGAGCAGGACCCGACGCCACGCAAACGCGAGCTGTTCATCATCAGTTGGTGCGGCATGCGCGGGATCGTGTCGCTCGCCGCCGCCCTGGCCTTGCCGGTGGCGCTCCCGAACGGCGACCCCTTCCCCTACCGCGACCTCGTGATCTTCCTTACCTTCTTTGTCATCGCCACCACGCTGGTCGGCCAAGGGCTGACGCTGGCGCCGCTGATCCGCCGACTCAACGTGGGTGCCGACTGGAGCGATCGCCGCGAGCGTGAGCGCGTTCAGGCGGCGATGAGTGCCGCCGCTTTGGCTGCCATAGACGAAGTGAGTGCTGACAGGGGGATCTCGGGCGCTTGGTTGGAGCGCTTCCGCGGCGCGATGTGCGCCTGCGCCGCGCCTGCGAGCGCGGCCGGCGCGCCCGCCCCGACGATCGTCGTGGAATTGCGCCGCGCCGCCATTTGCGCCGAGCGCCGGGAATTGCTCCGTCAGTGGCGCGAGAACCGGATCGGCGACGAAGCCATGCATCACCTCGAGGAAATCCTCGACTACCAAGAGGCGCAGATCGCCGACATCAGCCATGACAACTCGCCGGATGGCGTTTTGCCCGCCGAACCGAAAGGTGCAGCGCCCCCGTCTTGACCGCAGGGAGCGTATCCGCCACGATTCGGCCTCGCCGGCGCACGAGATGCGTCACCCCGGAACAGAGAGAGAAGAAACAGAAATGAACGACAAGAAAAGTGCCGCATTCGGTGGTCTCATGGCGTTGGCCCTTTCAGCAACCGCCGAGACGTCGGCAGTCGCCTACCCGCGTGCGCTGATGAGCGGCGAACAGGTCTATCAGAGTGTCTGCGCCATCTGCCACGGCAGCGGCGCCGTCGGCGCGCCATCGGTCCGGGACAGGCAGGCATGGCAGAAACTCGCAACCGAAGGCCCCGACGAACTCTGGGGCACGGCGCTCGCCGGCCTGCGGCGGATGCCGCCCATGGGCGGGGAACCCGCTTTGCACGACATTGAGGTCGCCCGCGCCGTGAACTACATGGTCGCTCTGGCCGGCGCCTCGCTCCCTGAGCCCACGGCAACGGCGGTAAAGGCAGCCCGCGCCGGGGGCGAGAAGCGAGCGAAAGAGCGCATTCGCGAGTCCCGGGCCGCGAGGAAGTAGTCACTTCCGCAGACCCTGCGGCCGCTCGCCAGCAGAGCGGGGCCGAAAAAAGAAAAACCCCCGGCTAAAGGGGAGAAAGCCGGGGGTGAAACGCCTTAATTGAGATTAAGGCACCCGCTCAGGGAGGTGAAGCGGGAGACGGTTCGTCACCATCTGCCTCTAAGATGGATACCATACGAAAAAGTTCAACCATATTATTTTTTGAGTGAAGACCATGAACCAGAAGGGCATATTCCCCGCGACGCGCATGCGCCGCATGCGCCGGGACGATTTCTCTCGGCGCATGATGCGCGAGAACGTGTTGACCCCGGACGACTTCATTTACCCGGTGTTCGTCCTCGAGGGGAGCGGGCGCACGGAGGCCGTGGCTTCGATGCCCGGCGTTGCGCGGGTCTCGCTCGATCGGCTGCTGCCGGTGGCCGAGGCGGCGCTGAAGCTTGGCGTGCCGGCGCTGGCACTGTTCCCGGTCATCGACGCGAAGCGGAAATCGGAAGGTGCCGAAGAAGCCTGGAATCCCGATGGTCTGGTGCCGACGGTGGTCGCGCGGCTGAAGCAGGAGTTTCCCGAGCTCGGCATCGTCACCGACGTCGCGCTCGACCCCTACACCAGCCACGGGCAGGACGGCCTGATCGACCCGGCTGATCCGCGCGGCTATGTGCTCAACGACGAGACGCTGGAGGCGCTGGCGAAGCAGGCGCTCTGCCATGCGCGGGCGGGAGCGGACGTGGTCGCGCCCTCGGACATGATGGACGGCCGCATCGGCCGCGTGCGCCAGACGCTCGACGCCGAGAAGCTGATCCATACGCGCATCCTCGCCTACGCGGCCAAGTACGCTTCCAGCTTCTATGGCCCCTTCCGCGACGCGGTCGGTTCCGCGGGCAACCTCGGCAAGGGCAACAAATACACCTACCAGATGGACCCGGCGAACTCCGACGAGGCGTTGCGAGAAGTGGCGCTCGACATCGAGGAGGGCGCCGACATGGTGATGGTCAAGCCGGGCATGCCCTACCTCGACATCGTGCGCCGGGTGAAGGACGAGTTCGGCGTGCCGACCTTCGCCTACCAGGTCAGCGGCGAATACGCGATGCTGAAGGCGGCCGCTGCCAACGGCTGGCTCGACCACGATGCCTGCATGCTCGAGGCGCTGCTGTCGTTCAAGCGCGCCGGCGCCGATGGCATCCTGACCTACTTCGCCCTCGATGCGGCGAAGCTGCTGAAGGGCTGACTCAGCGGGCGGCAGCGAGCAGCTGCCATTGCGCCGGCCATTGGCCGAGCGGATCGTCCTTGAAGCCGCTCTTGACGAAGCGCAGCCAGCGCCCGGCGACGTAGTCGACGAGCACCCCGGCGTGGGCGGCGCAGTCGTGGCCCTCGCGCAGTGCGCCCTGCGTCGCGGCGACCTTCAGGCACTGCTTGAGCGTCGCCTCGATGCGGTCGAGCAGCTGGTTGATGCGCTGCTGCAGCCGCGCCTTCTCGAACACCAGTGCGTCACCGACCAGCACGCGCGTGAGGCCGCGGTTCTTCTGCGCGAAGCGCAGCAGGCTGGCGAGGATGAGCTCGACCTGGCGCAGCCCGGATTCCTCGCCCTCGGCGATCTGGTTGATCACCGAGAACAGGCTGGTCTCGATGAACTCGATCAGGCCCTCGTACATCTGCGCCTTGCTGGCGAAGTGGCGATAGAGCGCGGCCTCGGAGACGTCGAGCTTCGCCGCCAGCGCAGCAGTCGTCACCTTTTCGCCCTCCGGGCTCTCGAGCATCTCGGCAATGGTCTGCAGGATCTGGAGCTTGCGTTCGCCGGGTTGGGTGGCCATGGTCAGAGTCTTCCAATATGACGGGGTAAATCGAGCACGGATTCTAGCCGCAGGTCGACGTGGCAGGGACGGCACGGGGTGCGGGCGACCAGGACCGTCTTCATGCCGAGCCGCCTGGCGGTGACGAGGTTCGCCGGGCTGTCCTCGACCATGATGCAGTCGTGCGGGTTCAGGCGCTCGCGGTGCAGCAGCCGCAGGAAGGCCTTGAGCTGCGGCTTGGGCTGGAAGCGCAGGCGCTCGATGGTCCACACGCTGTCGAAGCTGCGGCGCAGCCCGGCAATGTCGAGCACCGATTCGGTGTAGGCGAGCGGCGCGTTCGAGAACACGATCTTGCGGCCAGGCAGCCGATGAAGCGCGGCGCGCAGGCCGCGCTCGACGACGACCATGCGGCGCAGGTCGGCGAACTGGTGCGTGTGGTGCAGGAAATGGCGCGGGTCGGTGCCGTGATGGCGCACGAGGCCCAGCATCGTGGCGCCGTAGCGCAGCCAGTAGCGCGTGCGAATACGGCCGGCTTCCTCGGCGTCGACGCCGAGGTGGCGCTCGATGTACTCGGTCATCGAGCGATTGATGTGCGGAAAGATGTGCGGGCTGGCGTCGTGGAGCGTGTTGTCCAGGTCGAACAGCCAGACCCGGCGGCCAGCCGCAGTCACTTCGACTTGATCAGCGTGCCGACGCCCTGCGCGGTGAGGATCTCGAGCAGCAGCGCGTGCTCGACGCGGCCGTCGATGATGTGCACGCTCCTGACGCCGCTGCGCGCTGCATCGAGCGCCGAGCCGATCTTCGGCAGCATGCCGCCGGAAAGCGTGCCGTCGGCGACCATGTCGTCGATCTGCTTCGGCGTGATGCCGGTCAGCAGGTTGCCCTGCTGGTCGAGCACGCCGGGCGTGTTGGTCAGCAGCACGAGTTTCTCGGCCTTGAGCACCTCGGCGATCTTGCCGGCGACGACGTCGGCGTTGATGTTGTAGGTCTCGCCGTTCTCACCGACGCCGATCGGCGCGATCACCGGGATGAAGGCGCCGGTGTCGAGCAGCGCGATCAGCGACGGGTCGATGGCGACGATGTCGCCGACCTGGCCGATGTCGAGCATGTCGCCGGGCTTCTCGCGGTCTTCCATCATCAGCTTCCTGGCGCGGATGAAGTGGCCGTCCTTGCCCGTCAGGCCGACGGCCTTGCCGCCGTGCTGGTTGATGAGGTTGACGATCTCCTTGTTCACCTGGCCGCCGAGCACCATCTCGACGACGGACATGGTTTCGGCGTCGGTGACGCGCATGCCCTGGATGAACTGGCCCTGCTTGCCGACACGCTTCAGCAGGTCGTCGATCTGCGGGCCGCCGCCATGGACGACGACCGGGTTCATGCCGACGAGCTTGAGCAGCACGACGTCGCGGGCGAAGCACTGCTTGAGGTGTTCGTCCGTCATGGCGTTGCCGCCGTACTTGACGACGATCGTGCGGCCGTGGAAGCGCTTGATGTAGGGCAGCGCTTCGGCGAGGATGCTGGCCTTGACCTGCGGTTCGATCTTCTCGTTCATGGTCTGGGGAGGGGCGGAGTGCGGAACGGCGGCATTCTAAAACGAAGCGGGCACGTACAATCGGACGCCATGCATACACCCGTCAATGACGCACCCAACTCGGTCTGCCCGCGCTGCGGCCGCGGCTTTCGCTGCGGCATGAAGGCCGGCGACAAGGCCTGCCGATGCGCCGAGGCGGCGCCCGGCCTGCCGGTGCCGGCACCGGGAACCGCGGACTGCTACTGCCCGGACTGCCTGCGTGAAGTAATCGCCGCGTCCGCGCCGCGCTGACCAAGCATCATGATCGCATCGCGGTTGGTCCAGGAGAAACAGGCTGCAGCGGCTTCGCGCCACGGCAGCCAGCGATAGCCGAGATGCTCCGCGGGCGCGACGGCCACGGGCGTGCCCCCGGGAACGCACAGGCTGAAGACGTGCTCCGTGTTGTGGGTGACACCGTCGCCATAGCGATGGCGCCATTCCGCGAAGATCTCGAAGCGGTTCGAGAGCCGCCAATCCAGCAGGTCGGCTGCGCGTGCTGCAATTCCGGTCTCTTCGGCGAGTTCGCGGATCGCGGTTTGGCGCAAGTCTTCACTGTCTTCCTGGCTGCCGGTTACCGATTGCCAATAGCCGGGGTGGGCAGCGCGTTCGAGCAGCAGGACGTCGAGTGCCGGCGTGTGCACGACGACGAGCACCGAGACCGGCCGCTTGAAGCTCACGTGATGTCGGGCAGCCAGTTGATCCCGTCGGCCTGCATTTCGACGAAGCACCAAAAGGGGATGGCCTGCTCGCGCCATTCGGCGGCGGCCTGCTCAAAGATTTGCAGCACGGCGACGAAGTCGTCTTCGGCGAGGCCATGGATGCCGTCGCAGTG
>Ga0209066_10005323_pt1 | contig 13611 bp, 13 predicted proteins | sample All_14_2_FD_187198 | JGI IMG/M metagenome (GOLD analysis project Ga0209066, IMG submission 187198) | Freshwater microbial communities in response to fracking from Pennsylvania, USA - Allegheny Zone_MetaG_DW_15 (SPAdes) (version 2) ...
GAAGCGACCATCCGTCAACGTGAACGAGCGAACGTCTTTATGTGCTTCCATCACACCCACGGTCGGCGCGCTAAAACTCTCATTGCCAAATTTCACTGTGTAACTGGCTTGATAAACAGGCACAATGTCTGTTACGTTGGTTGTGAGGGCGCGATCCAGTAGTTGATAATCCTCATAATAGAGGTAGCTCGCCTGTTGAGATGCCCCAAGTGCTGCCGGTCCGGTCTGCATTCTGCCGGGGGAAATGGTCAGCAAATTTGAGCCGCCGCTTTGGATCTGGCTGGTAATGCTCGCCGTTGCGCCCTCACCAATGGAAAGCAATGCCACCACCGTCGCTACACCGATGACAATTCCAAGAATGGTAAGTACAGAGCGCATTTTATTCGCCCGCAAGGCACGCAAGGCGATCTTTAGGTTTTCTGAAAATAACATGTTTCCTCACATCGTAAGGGCGGGGTGACCCCGACCCTACGCCTCCACTCTCGGCGCACCCGCCCTGATGGGATTCGGGTTGACTTCATCCGAAATGATCTTGCCATCAGAAATCTTAATAATGCGGTCGGTATGACGCGCCACATGGGCATCGTGCGTCACGAGAATGACCGTCTGCCCGTTCTCACGGTGCAAGCTCTGGAACAAGTCCATGATCTCTACACCGGTTTTGCTATCCAATGCTCCAGTGGGTTCATCTGCCAATAAAATGGCTGGCTCATTGACAATCGCGCGGGCAATCGCTACACGTTGTTGCTGCCCGCCAGAAAGTTCATTAGGAGCGTGATGGGTACGCTTACCAAGCCCCACTCGTTCCAAGGCTTTCATCGCACGGTCATCACGTTCTTTTCCAGAAACACCTGCATAGGTCAGCGGCAATTTCACATTTTCCAACGCGCTAGTGCGTGCCAGCAAATTGAACTGCTGGAACACAAAGCCGATCTTTCGTCCACGCACATCAGCAAGGCGGGTTTCATCCATGTTCTCCACCGCCACGCCATCGATGGTGTAATGTCCGCTTGTGGGAACATCCAAACATCCGATAATAGACATCAACGTACTCTTACCAGAACCTGAAGGACCCATGATGGCGACCATCTCACCTTTCGTGATGGTGAAGTCCACGCCATCCAACGCTCGGACCTCGTTATCGCCCATCTGGTACACCTTGGTCAATTCTTCCACGTGGATCATTAATTACCTCCAAATGGGTTTGGCGCTTCAAAACTGCTGGCACGCGCTGTAGTAACCACATCGCCTTCATTCAAGTCACCAGTCACAGCCACCATCTCACCGATGATCGCACCGCCAACCACATCCACACGTACGGTTTCATCTCCGCGCACAACCCACACAAATTCACCCTGCGAGTCATTTTGAATGGCGGTGATCGGCACAGCCAAAGTTGAAGTTTCGCCGCCGATCTGAATGACCAGATTCATCGTCGAGCCAAGCGGCAGGAAGGTATCTCCTTCGGGCTTATCAATATTCACCCGCACATCATATTTGACAAGACCAGAGACGACCTCGCCCACCGGGTTGATGGATACTACTTCACCGGTGAACTCAACCCCGGGCAACGCATCAGACTCCGCCGTTACCTGGCTGCCCACCTGAACCTTGGCAATGTCTGATTCATCCACCTGCGCCTCAACGTAGAGGTTTTCTAAATTTGCAATGTTGACCGAAAGGTCTCCCGTGCTGACCACTTCACCCGCAATGTTTTCCACTGAAAGCACCTGTCCATCGAACGGGGCGATTATGCTCATTGAGTTGACCGTTGCTTGAGCAGCATCCACTTTGGCTTGGGCGGCGATCACATCCAGCGATTGATCTCCCGCCAGCAGACGGTCATATTCGCGCTGGGCATCTTCGAATTCAGCCTTCTTCAAAGCGAGATCATTTTCAGCTTCAATAATCCAATCTTCCGGAGCGGGTCCGCGGAAATGATCGGTGTCATATTCATATACCCAACCATTGCCCTTGCGGACAATCTGAGCGGTATAGTTCGTTTGGGGAATACGCTTATCGGTTCGAAGGTAGGTCAAATAATTTTCTGCATCTTCATAATCTTCTTTGGCTTCCTTCAAATCGATGGCAGCTTGTGCAAGGTCTGTGCCTGAGGTGAGCAGGTCATCTAAATTTTCTTGCGCGGTGATCAAGTCTGCTTGCGCTGAGACAATGCTCGATGAAGTACTGGTCGGGTCAAGCGTAAGCAGAATATCTCCTGCCTTCACAAAATCGCCCGGTTGGACCTTCACAACCGACACCGTGCCGCTGGTCTTCCAGTTCAGGCTGGCAAAGGGTTCAGCTTCGAGGCTGCCGGTTGAGTCGACGGTTTCTGTCAGCGTAAGAGAAACTACTTGGGCAGTATCCGCTACGGCTGAGTCTGAGGCGTCCGCGTTCCCAGTCAAAGTACCGATAAGCAAAGCGATCACCACCGTCGCACCAGCAGCGATCCACCAGAATTTTTTGTTTTTGATCAAGTTCGACATTTGATTTCTCCTTTTTGATTGTGAACAGGATACTTTTTAAATGTGCAGAAATTGTGCAGACTGGGTGGACGATTATGGAGGGTTCTTGTGTAAAATTATGGGCATGAGATACGAAACTCTCCCAAATGTGACACTCCCCAAGATCGGTTTTGGAACATGGAAGATCGGCGGCGGTTCCACACCCAACCATACTGTGGATGAAAAATCTCTGACGGCTTTGCGATACGCGTTAGAGATCGGCTACACCCACATCGACACCGCCGAGATGTATGCAAGTGGACACAGTGAAGATCTGGTTGGACAAGCGGTTCGCGAATCTGGCAAGAAGCGTGAGGAGGTGTTCATTACCTCCAAAGTCATCCCAAGCCATTTGCGTTATGACGATGTGTTGAAAGCTTGCGAAAATTCTCTGCGCCATCTCAAGATGGATTACATAGATCTGTATCTCATCCACTGGCCTAGTGCGGGCGCAAAGTATGAAGATACGTTCCGCGCCTTGAACAAACTCGTGCGCGATGGCAAGGTAAAACATCTTGGCGTGAGCAACTTCAATTTGAAATTACTCAAACAAGCGCAGTCACTTTCTGAAACACCCATCATCACCAATCAGGTTCCGTTCAGTTTGGCGGACCGTTCGTATGTTAAGAACGGTGTGCTGGAATATTGTCAGCAAAACGACATCTTAATAACATCGTATGAACCGCTAAATCAAGGCAACTTCCATTCGAACAAGACGCTCGAAGCGATTGCCAAAACACACAATGTTACGATCTATCAAATCGGGCTGGCATGGGTCATTGCGCATCCACGCGTGATCACCATTCCGATGTCGTTCAACCCGGTTCACATCCGCGAGAATTTTGAAGCGGCAGACATCGAACTAAGCGCAGAAGAAATGAAACAACTGACAGCTCTATGAACTCTCACGCTTTACCTGAAATTCAGATCATCGAAGAAACAGATACGGAACTCGAGCCGCTTTACACCGTCATCATCCACAACGATGATGTGACCCCAATGGATTTTGTGGTTGAGGTGCTCAAGCAGATCTTCTTCCTCGGCAATGACCGTGCTGCAGAGATCATGCTGGCGGCTCATATCAAAGGCTCTGCTTACGTCCAAACCCTGCCGCGCATCGAAGCCGAGAAACGCGTGCAACGCGCACATCAAGCCGCGGGTATGCAAGGCTATCCGCTCACATTCACCATCGAACGCGAATGACATCCAACCTCGAAACCCTCACTGAAATCAATCTCGATGATCTCGTATCCTCGTTTGGTTGGCAGGATTCTCCCCTGCTCTCCCGCCTCTTGCGATTCCTTTTTCGCAAGCCTGCCCAAACCTTTGCCCAACATGTGGTGGAATATGACAGCATTGTCGGCACGCATAGCATTGTGGAAGGCGGATGGAATCTCTCGCGCCGTTATGTTCAAGACATCCGCATCATCGACGCGGACCGGATACCTGAGTCAGCGTTTCTAGCCTTATCCAACCACCCCGGCATGACCGATACTGTCGCGCTCTTTGCCGCCTTGAATCGCAAAGACCTGCACATCATCGCCTTGGATAGACCCTTCCTAAACGCCCTTCCGCATACAACGGCGCAACTGTTCTACGTGTACGATGACCCCGCGAAACGCATGACGTTGGTGCGACAAGTCAGCGCCCACCTCAAAAAAGGCGGTGCCATCCTCACCTTCCCCGCCGGGCATATTGAGCCTGACCCTGATGTGTATCCCGGCGCAGTTGACTCATTGAAAGAATGGACAGACAGCGTGGGTGTTTTCATCCGCATGGCGCCCGACGCGACAATTTTGCCAGTACTGGTTCGGAATGTGGTCGCAAAGAAGTATGCCGAACACTGGTTATTGAGAATCAAAAAGACGAAAGAGGAAAGAGAAAAGTTAGCAACGGCATTGCAGTTGCTGGGTATGATCATGTTCAATGAAAAGCCAGTGACGGTCACCATCCAGATTGGGAAGCCGATTTATGCAAAAGAATTGGGAACGACGGAAACAGATGCCATCCATCAAGCTGTACTGAGTGAGATGAAAAGCCTGATCGAAAACCCGCCACAATAAAAAGTGACAGTCACCTGTGAGGTGACTGTCACTTAGGGTTACTGTTTCCGCACGCGATTGGCAATGATGGATGCCCCGGTGGATGGGCTTGGAAATGATCCGCCCGCCTCAATGGGTTCATCGCCGTTATATTCTCGGAGTTGGGGCCATTTCCAAATGATCAGCAAGGTTCCAACGATACAACCAATGCCGCCTGTAATAACGGCAAATGGTGCGCCAAAGAATTGCGCCACCGCCCCGGCTTCGATCTCACCGAGTTGAGGTCCGCCCATGAAGAATATCTGGTTGATGCTCGTCATGCGCCCACGGACATGGTCGGGCGTTTGCAACTGGCGGATGGTATTCCGCACAATGGTGCTGACTCCGTCCGCGCCGCCAGTGACAGCAATCGCCAGCCATGCCACGATAAATGATTTAGTGATGCCAAAGATAATGGTCGCAATGCCAAATATGATGACCGCGGTCACAAACACCATGCCCTGTTTGCGAATCTCTTTGACTTGCGAAATGACCAGCGCCACAGCCACCGCTCCCACCGCCGATGCCGCGGAAAGATAGCCATACTCCACCACGCCCACATCCAATACATCTTTGGCGATGATGGGCATGAGAGTACTGGCTGAAGCGAAGAAAGTCGCAACGAAATCAACCATCATAGTCGAAAAGATAATAGGCTTGGAAAGGATGAAACGAATCCCATCTTTGATGGCTTCCATACTAATGCCTGCTGTCTTTTCGCCAATCACTTGGGGAACATCTCCAATCATCAAAAGGGCGATCAATACAGCCACAAAAGAGATCGCATTGAAGTAATAGACCGCTTCCTGACCAAAGCCCGCAATGATAAAACCGCTCAGAGCAGGTCCGATCACAGCACCAGCTTGAAACGCGGTAAACGTCATGCTGAAGGCGTTGGGCAAATCTTCTTTTGGGAGCAGGTTGGGAATCAATGCCTGGCGGGAAGGTCCGTCAAAGGCAACCACTACAGCCTGCAATGCGGTGATGATGTAAATGTGCCAGATGGTGATCTGCCCAAATTGGGTGAACAGTGCCAAGGTCAGGGCAAGAACCGCCGCAATAGACTGTGTGGCGAACATGACCTTGCGTCTGTCCATTGAATCTGCCAGCGCACCACCAATCAAAGAAAAGATGATGACCGGCAAAATGCGCGCCACCCCAATGCCGCCAAGCGCCATCGGATTCTCGTCAATTTGGTTGATATGCCAAAATAAAGCCCAGAGTTGCATCTGGGTTCCGGTGATGGAGATGAGTTGTCCGAGCCAGAGATAGAAGAATTTTTTGTGTTTTAGAGAAGGTGGGATGTGCATTACATTAGTATCCAGTTAAAAAGTAGCCAGTATCCAGAAACAGCAAACTAGCATGTCCATACTGTTTACTGTCTACTGAACACTGGTTACTGAATTAAGTTCCCCAATCACGGAGATATAAAAAGTCGTACCCAATGGTGCGGTTGCTGATCTTGGCAATTGGCGGAAGCATACGCTTGAACTGATTGCGACGAATACGGGTAGTGACCGCATGGACAAATTTTTCGTCGAACCCGGCTTCGATCGCCTCTTGCGGACTGTAACGCTGGTCCACCAAAAGATAAAGAAGCTTATCGGCTTCGGCATACGTAAAGCCCAATTCGCCTTCGTCAGTTTGATCTTCCCACAAGTCGGCAGAAGGCGGCTTATCCACGATGGGAGATGGAATGTTCATCGCCCGCGAAAGCTGACGCACTTGAGTCTTGTACAAGTCGCCGATGGGGTTGAGCGCATTCGCTGAGTCACCAAAGAGCGTGCTATAACCTAAAAGGATTTCAGTTTTGTTGCTCGTACCCACTACAAGTCCTTTGAACACTTCGCTCTGGTCGTAGATCACGATCATACGTTCACGCGCCATGATATTGCCCTTACGCAGCTTGGACATATCGGGATTGAGTTTGAACAACGGCTCGACCATGTCGGTAATTTCAATGGTCTTGCTGGGCACACCCAATTGGTCGATCAATAATTGGGCATGGTCCAACGAGTCTTTGCTTGAGGCTTTATACGGCATTCGTACTGCCAGGACATTATCTTTACCAAGCGCATCCACTGCCAACGCCATCGAGAGCGCCGAGTCAATACCGCCAGAAAGTCCGATCACAGCGCGCGACATGCCAATTCGGGTAATTTCAGATTTGATGAAACCCGAAAGGATCTCACGAGCGAGGTCTGTATTGATGCTGAGATTAATATCAACCACGGGAAAGGATCCTGTTCAATTCTTTTTGGACGAGAGAGGTTCGTTCGTCGCGCAACAAGGGCAAACGAGCACGCGTGCGGCGGAGTTGGTTCAAGTCCACTTCGGCGTAGGTGATGGCTTCTTCGTTGTACGGTCCGTGCGCCAGTTCTTCGCCATTCGGGTCGAAGATGGTCGCGCCGCCCCAGAAATGAAGCCCATCCTCATACCCTACGCGATTGGCATGTGCTACAAAAGATGTGAACATGCTGGCGTAAGCTTTTGTGATCCGTTCCACCCAGCGTGCGGATTCGAGCTTATCTTTATCGTTCAGTCCGCGACCCGGCGAGGCGGAAGAAAAAAGCATAATGTCGGCGCCATCAAGCCAGAGCAAGTAAGGAGGCGAAGCGTGCCAAAAGTCCTCGCAAATGAGCATGCCCACGCGTCCAAACTTTGTATCGAACGAGCGGACAGAGTCTCCCCAAGCGAAGAAACGTCCCTCATCAAAAAGACCATACGTGGGCAAATACACTTTGTGATGAACGTGCAGTACTTTTCCGCCCGAGAGATATGCAGAAGCAATGAAAAATCGGTGACGAGAATCTTCATCCACGAATCCGACCACAAGGTCAAGGTCGTGAGACGCCCTCAAGAGATGCTTGAAGATGGGGTCATCCTCCGTTGGCTTGTGCGCAACAGATGCGACCAGATCTTGCAAGACATAACCAGTAAGAGAGAGTTCTGGAAAAACGAGCAGGTCGGCTTTTTCAGCCTTTGCCCGTTCAATGTATTCGAGATGTTTGGCAAGATTCGCTTCAACATCACCTAGTTTTGTATTGATCTGTGCGAGAGCAAGGTTCAGTTTCATTTTCAGAATCTTACCACTAAAAAATATAAGACCCGTCAGTTTTTACCCAACGGGTCTTGCAAATTATTTTGAAACCAAAATCTGAACCGTATCACCCTGCTCATTCGCACTTTTCACAGTGATCGTTACCCCATCCACCGTGACAGATTCACCCACAGCCAGCGGAGACTGGTTCCGATATGGGTCTCCTGATAATTGAGGATGAACGACCAACGTCCCTTCACCGGATGCGATCGACGTGTCTACTGTGTAAACCAAAGCACCTGCCTTGGGAAGGTTCGCATCATACCCCAAGGGACGGCGGGATTCTACAACCACAACCTTACTTTGGCTGACGGGAATCATCACCGCCTTCGTCCCCCCCACAGTTTCGATTGGAGAAATAGTCACCGTCTGTTCGCCCAATGGCAGACAGAGAATCTGACTATCGTCCAACCAACCTAATTGCCAACGCTCAAAAGCAAAGAATTCAGGAGCCAATCCATCGATATACCCCATCATCCCAAAACCGCCTACAAACCGGTGTTGGTCATCATAATTCGCCGGGTCGAATTGATAGGCATACAAGTCTGGCAACCCCATAGTATGACCTGATTCATGATTTAGCCAAAGGTATCCCCAAGCAGGCAAGTCAGCACCAGAAGTCACTCCATTCGAGAAAACTTTTCCATCCGCACTATAGCCCTCACCTGGGTTCGCCCCAAATGCTGGGCCATATCCCACAGCTGTTGCTTCTGGCGGAACGATCACCACTACCGAGTCCGCTGACGAGAAATCGATATCAGCATCGGCAAGCGTCACAGCCTCTTGAAGGAACTGAAAATGTCCCTCATACGAACGGATCGCTTCACCATAGAAACCAGATGGCTGACTCAATCGCAGCCATACAAAATGCGGTTCCAACGTCCAATTCATTCTGCCGTAGGAAACATCATGGAAAAACTTCTCAGCATTTGGTGAAATGAGAGCGAATGTCTCTTGAGGTGTTTGTGAAGCCGCAACATCTGGAAAATCGGCAAACAAGACAATTGTCTTAACGTCTCCCACCGTGGGCAATTTATGAGAGGGATTCGGCAAGCCAAAACCGACATTGGTGAACGAAAGCGGTGGCAACTTGCAGGCAGAGACCATATTTGTGTCTACTGCTGAGGCAGTCGGTGTAGCAACCACCTCCGTCGCCGTTTGCTGAACTTCAGGAGCACCTGTTTCTGCCGCGGGTGGAATGACCGTCTCACCACCACAAGATATAAGCATAATGGCAAATATTCCAATAATACTTATTAGTTTTTTTTTCATTTCCACTTCTCCTGTAAACGACTTAAAGGTAGATATCATTCAAAATAAAAAAGTCCGACTTAGTGGAGTCGGACTTCTGCGGAGAGGGAGGGATTCGAACCCTCGGTGGACACAAGGCCCACAACGGTTTTCGAGACCGTCCCATTCAACCACTCTGGCACCTCCCCGAATTTCGAAGCGCCCGCGATTATACCCGAAAATTTTAAGTATCACTTGCGCTCTTATCTTCCTGCTCAAAAAAGAGGTCTTGGATTTTCTTCCAAGACCTCTTTTTTATATTTCTACACTGTCATGAAGGTCGGGATAATGAACCCGATCCATTCCCTTGTCCTTCAGCAGCCCCTTCAACGTCATTGCCTGCTTTTCTTCTCCGTGAACAAGGAAGATATCCTTCACGCTGTCTTTGACGGCGGTTGCATATTGCACGAGTAAATCTTGCCCGGCATGACCAGACAAACCACCGATCGTTGCCACATCACATTTAAGTTTGTATGTCTCTCCGAAGATACGGATCTCCGGCTCACGGTCTGCCAGTCTACGTCCCATTGTATAGGGTGCCTGCCATGAAACGATACAGATCGTATTGCGCGAATTCTCAATATTGTTACGAATATGATGAACAATTCGACCCGTCTCTGCCATACCCGAAGCGGAGATGATCACCATCGGCTCCTTCATATCGTTTAACGCTTTCGAATCTTCCACAGAACGAATGTATGACAGCATCTTGAAATCCAACGCAGGGTGACGAGACTCTTGCACGAATTTACGGGTTTCGTCGTCAAAACATTCCAAGTGATTCTTGAAAATATCCGAAGCCCTCACCGCCAACGGACTATCCACATACACCGGTACACTCGGCACATCCCCATTGTGCATCATCTGATTGAGGTGATACACGATCTCTTGGGTACGCCCCACTGCAAACGCAGGCACGATCACCTTCCCCCCGCGATTTACCGTCCGTTTAACCACATCGCGAAATTCAAGGAAAGCCAACTCAGGGTCGTTATGTCGTTTATCACCGTATGTGCTCTCCATGATCATGTAATCAGCTTGAGATGGCAAAACAGGGTCTCGCAACAATGGAAGTTTATAACGCCCAATATCACCCGAAAACCACAAGTGAGTCTTTTTCCCTTTTTCTTCGATCTCAAGCGAAACACCAGCAGAACCTAAAATATGCCCCGCTTCATAAAAACGCGCTTTCACGCCCGGAATGGGTGAGAACGCCTCACCATAATGTTTCCCATCAAACATACCCGCAACCGCTTCTGCATCCTGTTCTGTATAAAGCGGCTCGATCGGCTCTTCACCACGTTGGGCACGTTTCTTATTCACGAACTCAGCATCTGATTCCTGAATACGTCCCGAGTCAGCCACCATAACACTGGCAATATCTTTCGTAGCATGTGTGGCAAAGATCGGTCCTTCAAAACCCTGCTTGACCAAATTCGGCAAATTGCCCGAGTGGTCGATATGTGCATGAGAAAGAATAACAGCATCCACATCCTGCGGGTCATAATTAAAATTCAAATTACGTTCATACGACTCCGCCCGCCTGCCTTGATACATCCCACAATCCAATAAAAGTTTACGACCATTGATCTCCAGCAAATGCTGGCTGCCGGTCACTGTATGGGCCGCACCATGAAAATTAATGCGCATGCTTTACTCCTAAAGTTTTGAGGATCTGAACGCCAAATTTCTCAAACCGTGCTGGTGCATCTCTCATCAAATCTTTTAATTCGATAATATCTTTTGGCGGCTTCTCAGAAAGGATTGCCAGATACGGCTTTGGCAGGATGATATCCGACTCAACCTGCATATCCGTCCCAACTTTCTTTCGCCACACCTTCAATTTTTCCAACCGACGTAAAACCGCATCTTCCTTACGTTCAGATTGCTTCCGCTCTACAAGCGGAGCCTCACTCCCATGCCGGATCGCACTTAAAACCATATCGCCCCACAAGCGGATCTGCTTCTCTGAAAGCCCTGCCGCCGAAAGATCAACCTTTGCCTCAGGAGGATTCTTCGCCAACAAGATCAACACATCATCCATCACCACCTTATATGGCGGACGATCCAAACGCTCTGCTTCACGGTCACGCCATTTACAAAGGTGGGCAATGACTGTCAATTCGCGCAAGGACAAGTCTTTCCGCCCGGCGAACCGTTCCCACGAAGCGCCGTTCGTGCGGGGCTTTGCATCATCCAAACGACAAGCACGATCAAAATCTTCTCTCGCAAAATCAAGACGTTCTTTCTCTTTCAATTCCCCTTCGAGCGCATCGCGCAAATCAAAAAGATAATGGGTATCCAACCGTGCATAATGGATCTGCTCATTCGATAAAGGTCTGGCTGCCCAATCTGCTTTTTGATGCCGTTTATCCATCTTAATTCCGAATTTATCGCCAAGCAATTTATCCAAACCTACAGCTGGGTATCCCAGCACTCGCGCGGCATGCATTGTATCAAACAAGTTCGAGAACGAAAAATCAAAATCGCGGCGCAGACAGATCAGGTCATATTCTGCGGCATGAAAAACCTTTTCGATCTTGGGGTCTGAAAATATTGAAGCAAGAGAGCCAAGGTCGCGTAATGCAAGCGGGTCAACGATATAGTCCGCTTTTGTAGAGGAAAATTGAAGGAGGCAAACCTGCTCGCGAAAGGCATGCAAGCTATTTGATTCGGTGTCCACCGCCACACGCGGCTGCGAAGCGAGGTCTTGGACCATTTTGCTCAACTGTTCGGTTGTATTAACCCAAATGGGCGGCGGCAAAACATCAGACATATTGGCAGATTATAAACCCGTTGTAAAAAGAGGGTAGAGTCCCATCTCTTGCATCATCATTTCAAGCGTAGCCCAGCCAGCAAACGGTCATATCCCAGTTGCAGAAAATAGCCAAGGATCAACGCCACGATCGCGGCAGGGAACAAATGGATCAGCACAGTCGGCAAACTTGGCTCCAGCCCGAAAATATCGTCAATCACATACCAAAGCGGACGATGTACCAGATACGTGAAGAAAGAAGCCATAGACAGCCATGCCCAAATTTTCCAATCCCCTACCCCTGTTTGAAAAATACTCAGCCAAAGCAATGTCATACTTAACATAAAAAACAATGCAGAGACAATGAAGATCACATCAGTCCGCTCATATTCCATATTCAACGCCCACTGAAAAGCAGCAATACTCACAACTACAAGCAGAACTTTGATAAAGACATTCAATTTGAACAACATTTCTCGAATTGCTTCAAAACGACAAAAAAGAACACCAGCTAAAAACATGAAATAATACTGAAAAAAACGCGGATCAAAAAAGCCTTTTGTCAAATGCGCCCACATCGCAAGTATAAAAATCACAGCCGAAGCACCTATCAACCAGACTGTGGAGCGGGTTGTCAACATCACGCTACAGTACAAGATATAAAAAACAACCAGCATGCTGATGTACCACAACGTCAACACAGACTTAATAAAGGTCGGTGCAAAGACTGCTTGAAGGTTCATGGCATAAGCAACCAACGCAGTACGATTTAGGCTGTATCCCATTACAAAGATAAATAAGAAAAGTGCGAACCAATAAGGTGGAAAGATACGAATGAACTTAGACCAAATGAACCCTAATGCACTACGCTGCGGTTTACTTAAAGATACTTCAGTGAAAAAGCCAGCCAGAAAGAAGAATGACCCAAGCAGAAACGATGCTACGAACATTCCAAGATCGCTCAAGGCAACGCCAAAGATCACTGGGTCGAAAACATTGGAGTGAAGTGCCAATAACAACACAATCGATAGCCCCCGTAAAGCTTCAAATTCTTTCAAGCGACCTTGTGTCCCGCTCATAGTGTTTTCTCCATCACAATGGCATCCTCACCATCGTTGTAGTACGCCTTCCAAACATCAATGGTTTGATAGCCTTCCCGCTCATATAAAGTGATCGCCCCACGGTTGGAGGTTCGAACCGTCAACCGTGACTTGGGAACCCCGAGATTACGTTCACACGCATGCAGCAATGCGGTGCCGACTCCACGCCGCCTAAAGCTTGGATCAACTGCAATGGTGGCAACCCAGCCCCACCCGTCGTTTGGATGCGGATCGCCTGCGACGAAGCCTATCATGGTGTTGTCTTCCACTGCTTTAAGCCGCACCACGTTGGAAAATGTCAACACGGCGATCAGATCGATCATGGGCCATGCATCGCGGTCGAAGCTTTCTTTTTCCAATTTGCGAAGTGCGTTCAGGTCGAGAATGTTAGCGGGTACGATTTCCATAAAAAATAAGGTCTCTCTTTTCGAGAGACCTTATTGTATTACAAATCGTTTTACTTCTTTGAGTCTTTGCCCAGGAAGTTATCCAGCATGCTGGTGAATTCCATTGGGAAGATGTACTTGGTGGATGGGCTTGCGCCGAGTCCCTTGAGGGTTTCGAAGTACTGCAAGGTCATGGTCTTTTGATCAATCTTGTTGGCAGCGGCGAAGATCGTTTCAAGCGCCTGAGCAAAACCTTGAGCGCGGAGCAACTGAGCCTGACGTTCACCTTCAGCCGCAAGGATCGCGGACTGCTTCTGACCTTCTGCGCGCAAGATGTTGGACTGCTTTTCACCTTCTGCCACATTGACTGCAGCTTCGCGGGTACCGGTTGACTC
>Ga0209066_10005324_pt1 | contig 13610 bp, 14 predicted proteins | sample All_14_2_FD_187198 | JGI IMG/M metagenome (GOLD analysis project Ga0209066, IMG submission 187198) | Freshwater microbial communities in response to fracking from Pennsylvania, USA - Allegheny Zone_MetaG_DW_15 (SPAdes) (version 2) ...
AGCCGCAGGTGCTGGTGAGCGACATTCGCATGCCGGGGGGCTCGGGCATCGATCTGCTCAGCAAGGTGAAGGAGCGCTGCCCTGGATTGCCCGTCATCATCATGACGGCGTACTCCGATCTGGACAGCGCGGTCTCCGCCTTCCAGGGCGGTGCGTTCGAATACCTGCCCAAGCCGTTCGACCTGACCAAGGCGGTGGAGCTGATCCGCCGTGCGGTGGAAGAAAGCCTGCGCGAGGAAAGCATCGACGAGCATTCGGCCGAAGTGCCCGAGATGCTCGGCCAGGCGCCGGCCATGCAGGACGTCTTCCGGGCCATCGGCCGGCTGTCGCAGAGCAACGTCACCGTGTTGATCACGGGTGAATCGGGCTCGGGCAAGGAGCTGGTGGCGCGCGCTCTGCACAAGCACAGCCCGCGCGGCAACGGGCCGTTCGTGGCCATCAACACGGCTGCCATCCCGAAGGATTTGCTGGAAAGCGAGCTGTTCGGCCATGAGCGCGGTGCTTTCACCGGCGCACAGGCCATGCGTCGCGGCCGCTTTGAGCAGGCCGAGGGCGGCACGCTGTTTCTCGACGAAATCGGTGACATGCCCTTCGACCTGCAGACCCGTCTGCTGCGGGTGCTGAGCGATGGCCAGTTCTACCGCGTTGGCGGCCACCATCCGCTCAAGGCCAATGTGCGGGTGATTGCGGCCACCCATCAAAACCTCGAAGAGCGGGTGCGCGAAGGCGTGTTCCGCGAGGACTTGTTCCACCGCCTCAACGTGATCCGCCTGCGCCTGCCTGCGCTGCGCGAGCGGCGTGAGGACGTGTCCGGCTTGGCGCGGCACTTCATGGCGCGCAGCGCCAAGGAACTGGGTGTCGAGCCCAAGCGGTTGTCGGATGCGGCGCTGTTGTTGCTGACGAACTTCGACTTCCCCGGCAACGTGCGCCAGCTGGAGAACATCTGCCATTGGCTCACCGTGATGGCGCCAGCTCAAGTGATTGAGCCCAAGGACTTGCCGCCCGAGGTGCTGAGCGGGGCGGTGGGGTCGATGCAGGCGCCGCTGCCGTCGCTGGCGCAGGCCGCGGCGCCCGCCAACAGCGGGGCGGCTTCGCCACCGGCGGCGTCGATGTCCAACGGGGCGCCTGACCTCATCGGCGCGGCCTGGCTCACCGATCTTGAACGCGAAGCGCGGCTGCTGCTCGAGCGCGGCCAGGCCGATGTGTGGGATCACCTGACCCGCCAGTTCGAGGGCCGGATGATCCTGACCGCCCTGTCGCTCACCAAGGGGCGCCGCATCGAAGCGGCGCACAAGCTGGGTATTGGGCGCAACACGATCACGCGCAAGATCCAGGAGCTGGGCCTGGACGACTGAGCGATCCAGCGCGTCCCAAAAAGCTCATAGCCCCTGTCGCCAGCGTGCGCCAGGGGCATTTTTGCGCCTGCCCAAGGGGTGTCACGGGGCTGTCAGACGGGGCCGTCGCCCTTGACTTGTCTCAACGGGCCCGCCTTTGATTTGAGCCACATTGTCATCAACGCCTTCGGGCGGCAATGGTTCCCTCAACAAAATGGGCAGGGCTTGTGGAGAGCATGGACGTTCTGGTTTCTGAAGAGTCGCCGCGTCAGGCCTCGTTCCAGCGGCCGCGCCGACGTGCTGCGCCGCGGCCGCCTGCGCCGGCAGACCCTACCCCGTGGCATCTGGCGTTTGGCGGCGAGCCGCTGACGCTGGCTGAGTTCACCCTGTTGACGCGCCTGGCGCGACGACGCACCGTGCCGGCGGGCGAGTCGGTCTTCACCGACAGCGCCATCGCGCACGACCTCGTGCTGCTGTTGTCCGGCGATGCCGTGCTGGGCACGCGGGATGCGGATGGGGCCTTGCGCACCGAGCGCAGCGTGGCCGGGCCGGCCTGGCTGGATGCCAGTTCAGCGTGGCTGGAGCTGCCCTATGCCATGGAGGCGTTGGCGCTGTCCGACATCGTCGTGGCAGAGCTGCCCCTGAGCGCCTTGCAGAGCGAGTTGGAGGTGCAACCCCGCTTAGCCAGTCGCCTGTGCATGATGCTGGCGCGGCAGATCCACTCGCTCACCGTGGCCTCGCGCAACCTGCTGCACAACGATGCGCCAGCGCGTTTTGCTCAGTGGCTGCTCTATCGGTGCCCTGAGTCGGTGGCCGAATGCGAGATCCGCCTGCAAGAGCGTAAGCGCGACATCGCCCAGCAGTTGGCAATGACGCCCGAGACGCTGTCGCGGCTGATGCGCAGCTTCGAGGGCCGCGGGCTGATCACGGTGCGCGGTTATCTGGTGCGCGTGCATGACGTGAAAGCGCTGAGAGACCTCTTGCGCAGCGGCACGGCCTGATCGTGTAGCGCTGTGCCGCCCCGTGGGGCGACCGGACCGCGGATCGACGGCTTTGGCACGATCGTGCGGTGATCTCTAGCTTCCGCTTAGCACTCGATCCATTCGAGTGCTAATATTTAAGGAACTTACGGAGGTCAGGGGTGTCCATGTCTACCATGAACATGTCATCTTCAAGCGCGCTGGCGGTACGTGATCCTTGGGCGATGGTGCCGTCGCTCGGCAACCTGGATGCCTATGTGACGGCGGTGAATCGCCTGCCGATGCTGGCCGCTGAAGAAGAGGTTGAACTCGCGCGCCGTCTGCGGGCCGACAACGATCTGGACGCCGCCGGTCGGCTGGTGCTGTCGCACCTGCGGTTGGTGGTGTCGGTGGCACGCCAGTACCTGGGTTACGGCCTGCCGCAGGGCGATCTCATCCAGGAAGGCAACGTGGGCCTGATGAAGGCCGTCAAGCGTTTCGATCCGGAGCAGGGCGTGCGCCTGGTCAGCTATGCGCTGCACTGGATCAAGGCCGAAATCCACGAGTACATCCTGAAGAACTGGCGCATGGTCAAGGTGGCTACCACCAAGGCCCAGCGCAAGCTGTTCTTCAACCTGCGGTCGATGAAGCGTCAGTTCAAGAGCGAGGCAGGTGACGACGTCACCCACCGTGCGTCGTTGAGCGAAGCCGAGATTGACCGGGTGGCCAGTGCGCTTAACGTCAAGCGCGAAGAGGTCATCGAGATGGAAACCCGCTTCGCCGGTGGCGATGTGGCGCTGGAGCCTGGCGGCAGTGACGACGATGACGAAAGCTACGCCCCCATTGCCTACTTGGCCGACGACAGCCAGGAGCCGGTGCAGGTGATCGAGGCACGTCGGCGCGACGAGTTGGCAGGGCCGGGCCTGCTGCGGGCGTTGGATGCGTTGGATGCGCGCAGCCGCCGTATCGTCGAGGAGCGCTGGCTGAAGGTCAACGACGACGGCTCCGGTGGCCTGACGCTGCATGACCTGGCGTCAGAGTACGGCGTGAGCGCCGAGCGCATTCGGCAGATCGAAGTGGCCGCGATGAAGAAGATGCGCAAGGCCCTGGCGGAGGCCTGAGGCCGGCGTGGGATGCCCATTCGGTATGTTGCGAAAGCGGCCTGAGGGCCGCTTTCTTCATGGCGCATGGCCCGCGGTAGACTGCGCGCCATGGAGGGTTTGAGCACGCTGCTGGTCACGCCGGACTCGCCGGCCCTGATTGATGCTGCCCGGGACATCATCCTGGAGTACGGCCAATCGCTGGGCGTTGACTTGAGCTTCCAGGGCTTTGACGAAGAGGTGCGTTCGCTGCCACGCGGCTACACAGAGCCTGAGGGCGCGCTGCTGCTGGCCATGGTGGACGACGAAGTGGCGGGTTGTGCGGCCATGCGGCCGCTCACCGATGTCGACTACCCCAATGCCTGCGAGATGAAACGCCTGTATGTGCGCCCGGCCTTTCGGCGTTTTGGGTTGGGGCGGGGGCTGGCGCAGGCCTTGCTGGATCTGGCAGCGGGAGCGGGCTACTCCACCATGCTGCTGGACACGCTGGTCGACATGGCCGCTGCACGTGGGCTGTACACCGGCCTGGGCTTTGAAGAAGTCCCGCCGTATTACTTCAACCCTCTGCCGGGCGCGCACTACTTCAAGGCCGATCTGGTGCGCCAGGGTGGTTCGCGATATTGATTGAGCGGTGCGCGGCGCTGCTGTGCTCCGAGGTTCTTCATGTCTCTTCTATCCGATCTGTTCGTCCGGCCTGTCTCGGCGCCTTGCCAGACTGGCGAATCGCCGTTCTGGCATCCGGTTGAGCAGGCGCTGTACTGGTGCGATGTGCCGGCGCGGTGCCTGTATCGGCTGGAGCCAACCACGGGCGCGGTACGGCGCTGGGACTTTGAGAGTGAGCTGTCCGCCTGTGCGCCGATCCTCGGGGGCGGCCTCTTGCTGGCCATGCGCGATGGACTCTGGCGTTTTGATCCGGACGCCTTTCGCCTGCACCGCGTGGCGGCGCCACCCTATGCGCCGACGGAGCAGCGCTTTAACGACGGCAAGTGCGATCCGATGGGACGGTTCTGGGTGGGTGCCCTGCACGATGCCCGTGAGAACAAGGCGGCGCTGTATTGCTTTGATCGTCGACGCGGACGCCATGCAATGACGGAGCGTGTTGGTGGCATGGCCAATGTGAATGGCCTGGGTTGGAGTCCTGACGCGCGCACGCTGTATTGGGCTGACACCAAGGTCCACACGGTCTTCGCTGCGAGCCACGATCCGGCTTCGGGCGAGTTGTCCGCAAGGCGTGTGTTCCACCAGTTCGCTGGGCGTGTCGAGGGCCAGTCAGCCGAGGCGTATGGTGGTCGCCCGGATGGCGCGGCGGTGGATGTTGAGGGCTGTTACTGGGTGGCGCTTTACGAAGGCGCGCGCCTGGTGCGGCTCTCACCGGCCGGTGTTGTTCTACAGACACTGCCGCTGCCGGTGCGTTGCCCCACCATGCCTTGTTTTGGAGGGCCTGATTTGAAGACCCTCTACATCACGTCGGCCCGTGCGCACCGGCCTGCGGCAGAGTTGTTGGACATGCCGTTGTCAGGCTGCGTGCTCAGTGTTGAGATGCCGGTGGCGGGCTTGCCCGTCAACTTCGCGCTGATCTGAACATGCCGGTGCGGCCACGCACTAGCCGACCACCCGGTTCAGGAATGGTGGTCATCTGCGGGTTCCCACGTATAATCCCGTGGTTTTGCCAATCACAGCGGGTCGACGATGACACCGCAAGCGTGCAGGCCTTCATTCACGAGGTGGGGGCATGAGACAGGCTTTCAAGAGGTCATCGGGTTGCGGGGCTGGGCAGTGTGTGAAAACAATGCCGAGGAGCGCAGCATGATCAGCCAAGGCCGTCCCCATGAGTTCGACGACTCACTGGCGGGAGCGACCGACGATTCGGATGCCTGGGGTCAGGCGCCTGCGAAGGCGCTCACGCCTGAGGAGGCTCAAGCACTGCGAGCCCGGCACCGATCGCTGTCGCCTTGGACGGTGGTGAAGGTGCAAGCAGTGGCGGGTCTGGCGGTGGCAACACTGGCCTGGCTCCTGGTGGGGTCTACCTCTGCGGTCTGGTCGGCGCTGTATGGCGCGGCTGTCGTGGTGTTGCCCTCGGCCCTGCTGGCACGCGGCATCACACGCGGCCAGGGAGTGGAGGCACGCGCTGCGGCGCTGAACTTCATGCTCTGGGAGCTGATGAAGATGGGGGTGGCCGTCGCCATGTTGGCGGCGTCTGCCTGGATCGTGCCCGGGTTGAGCTGGCCGGCCTTGCTGGTGGCAATGCTCGTGTGCATGAAGATGAATTGGCTGGCGCTGCTCTGGCAGGGTCGCAGTAAAAACCGGTCGTAAGACGAGACACAGATGGCTGCTGAAGAACACGTCGCAGAACACGCCCCGACCGCGGGGGAGTACATCTCCCACCACCTGACCCACCTGACGAACCGGGTGCAGACGGGTATCGCGGATTTCTCGCTCAACGATCCCGTGCTGAAGCTGGATTCGCTGTTCTGGTCCATCCTGCTGGGTGTGATCGGTTGCTTCCTGCTGTGGCGTGTGGCCAAGAGCGTCACTTCCGGGGTTCCGGGTCGCTTCCAGGCTGCGGTGGAGTTCCTGGTTGAGATGGTCGATACGCAGGCCAAGGGCATCATCCACAACGAGCAGTCGCGCAAGGTGGTGGCCCCGCTGGCGCTCACCGCTTTTGTCTGGATCTTCTTGATGAACGCGATGGACCTGCTGCCGCTGGATGTGATTCCCCGAGTCTGGGAGCTGATCTACGGCGCCATGGGTCACGATCCGCATCACGCCTACATGCGTGTGGTGCCCACGGCTGACTTGTCGGTGACGCTGGGCATGTCGATCACCGTGCTGCTGGCCTGCATCTACTACAGCATCAAGATCAAGGGCCTGGGTGGCTGGATCGGCGAGCTGTTCTCGGCTCCGTTCCATGCGCACGGTCCCGCGGCCCTGCTGCTGGCGCCGATCAACTTCACGCTGCAGATCATCGAGTTCCTGGCCAAGACCATCTCGCATGGCATGCGACTCTTTGGCAACATGTTCGCCGGCGAGCTCGTGTTCATGCTGATCGCGCTGATGGGTGCGGTGGGTTTCGGCTCCTTTGGCGGCGTCGCCCTGTGGGTGGGCCATATCATCGCTGGCACTGCGTGGGCCATCTTCCACATCCTGATCATCACGCTCCAGGCCTTCATCTTCATGATGTTGACCCTGGTGTACGTCGGTCAGGCGCACGACAAACACTGATTCCCTTTGGTGCGGGGTGCCCGGTGAAGGCGCCCCGGCACTTGCTCGCTTTCTTTTCTTTCGTTTCCCCTTCCGTCCGTCAACTACCTCTCTTAGGAGCATCTCATGGAAAACATCCTCGGTCTCGTCGCTCTGGCCTGCGGCATCATCATCGGTCTGGGCGCTATCGGTGCCTGTATCGGTATCGCGCTGATGGGCGGCAAGTACCTGGAAGCCTCGGCTCGCCAACCTGAGCTGATGAACGAACTGCAAACCAAGATGTTCCTGCTGGCCGGCCTGATCGACGCCGCCTTCCTGATCGGTGTTGGTATCGCCATGCTGTTCGCCTTCGCCAACCCGTTCGTCCTGAAGTAATCGGTCTTTCTCGTCGTTTCTAACATTCCCCAACGAGAAAGGTCGAAGCCGTGAATCTGAACGCAACGCTGTTGGCGCAGATCGTCGTCTTCGGGATCCTTTGGTGGTTCACGATGACATTCGTGTGGCCGCCTATCACGAAGGCGCTGGATGAGCGCGCCAAGAAGGTCGCGGACGGCCTGGCTGCGGCCGACAAGGCCAAGTCCGAACTGGCGACCGCAAACAAGCGCGTCGAAGAGCAACTCGTCCAATCGCGCACCGAAACCGCCAAGTTGCTGGCCGACGCTGAAAAGCGTGCTCAGGTCATCGTCGACGAGGCGAAGAAACGCGCTGAAGAGGAAGGTTCGAAGATCGTCGCAGCCGCCAAGGCTGAGGCTGATCAACAAGCCGTCCGTGCCCGCGAAACGCTGCGCGACCAAGTCGCCGTGCTGGCGGTCAAGGGTGCAGAGCAGATCCTGCAGCGCGAAGTCAATGCCGGCGTTCACGCCGAGTTGCTGACCCGCCTGAAGACGGAGCTCTGATCATGGCCGAGCTCGCAACCATCGCGCGTCCGTACGCCGAAGCGCTCTACCAGGTGGCACGCCAGGGAGACCTGGCGGCCTGGAGCGAGCAAGTGCAGGTGCTGGCCTCCTTGGCCGGCAACGCCGAGCTGCGCCAGTACGTCGACAACCCCAAGGTGTCGCCCGAGCAGGCTTACGAGCTCATCGTCGCTGCCGCCAAGCAGCCGCTGCAGAGCGGTGCGCAGAACTTCCTGCGCACGCTGCTCGACAACGGCCGCCTGGCTGCGCTGCCAGCCATCGCCGAACAGTTCCACGCCCTGGTCAATGCGGCCGGTGGTGTGGCCGATGCTGCCATCTTCAGCGCCTACCCCATCGAGCCGGCTCAGCTGGACGATGTGGTGGCGGCGCTGGAAAAGCGCTTCGGCCGCAAGCTCTCGCCCACCGTCACCCTGGCTCCCGAACTCATCGGTGGCATCCGGGTGGTGGTTGGCGACGAGGTGCTGGACACGTCGGTGAAGGCACGCCTTGAACGCATGAAGGTGTCGCTGCGCGCTTGAGCGCGGCTTCATCCCCCGGCGCGTCGATGACCCGCATCACATTCATCCCTGCGTCACGTCCGCCCTCTATCCAGAGGCTGCTTGACCAGACTGGGAGCAAGCTATGCAACTGAATCCCGCAGAAATTTCCGAACTGATCAAGAGCCGCATCGAAGGGCTCGGCGCGGCCGCAGACATCCGCAATCAGGGCACCGTGGTGTCCGTGTCGGACGGTATCGTGCGTGTGCACGGCCTGTCTGACGTGATGGCTGGTGAAATGCTCGAATTCCCGGGCAACACCTTCGGCCTCGCGCTGAACCTGGAACGCGACTCCGTCGGCGCCGTGATCCTGGGCGAGTACGAGCACATCTCCGAAGGCGACACCGTGAAGTGCACGGGTCGCATCCTGGAAGTGCCCGTCGGACCCGAGCTGATCGGCCGCGTGGTCAACGCCCTGGGTCAGCCCATCGACGGCAAGGGCCCGATCAACGCCAAGTTGACGGACGTGATCGAAAAGGTCGCCCCTGGCGTGATCGCCCGTAAGTCGGTGGACCAGCCGGTGCAGACCGGCCTGAAGTCGATCGACTCGATGGTGCCCGTCGGCCGTGGCCAGCGCGAGCTGATCATTGGCGACCGCCAAACTGGTAAGACCGCTGTCGCCATCGACGCGATCATCAACCAGAAGGGTCAGAACATGACCTGCATCTACGTTGCGATCGGCCAGAAGGCATCGTCGATCAAGAACGTGGTGCGCGCTCTGGAACAGCACGGCGCGATGGACTACACCATCGTCGTGGCCGCTTCGGCCTCCGAGTCGGCTGCCATGCAGTACATCTCGGCCTACACCGGCTGCACGATGGGCGAATACTTCCGCGACCGCGGCCAAGACGCGCTGATCGTCTATGACGATCTGTCGAAGCAGGCCGTGGCTTATCGCCAAGTGTCGCTGCTGCTGCGCCGTCCCCCGGGCCGCGAAGCTTTCCCTGGCGACGTGTTCTATCTCCACAGCCGCCTGCTCGAACGCGCTGCGCGCGTGAACGCCGACTACGTGGAAGCCTTCACCAAGGGCGAAGTCAAGGGCAAGACGGGTTCGCTGACGGCCCTGCCGATCATCGAAACCCAAGCCGGCGACGTGTCTGCCTTCGTGCCGACCAACGTGATCTCGATCACCGACGGCCAGATCTTCCTTGAAACCAACCTGTTCAACGCAGGTGTGCGCCCCGCCATCAACGCCGGTATTTCTGTGTCGCGCGTCGGTGGTGCAGCCCAGACCAAGCTGATCAAGGGCCTGTCCGGCGGTATCCGTACCGACCTGGCGCAGTACCGTGAACTGGCTGCGTTCGCGCAGTTCGCTTCCGACCTCGACGAAGCCACCCGCAAGCAGCTCGACCGCGGTGCCCGCGTGACCGAACTGCTCAAGCAGGCCCAGTACGTGCCGCTGCCCATCAGCCTGATGGGTGCGTCGCTGTTCGCGGTCAACAAGGGTTACTTCGACGACATCGAGGTGAAGAAGGTTCTGGCCTTCGAAGCCGGTCTGCACCAGTACCTGAAGACCAGCTGCGGCGCCTTGCTGAAGAAGCTGGAAGACAACAAGGCCCTGGACAAGGACTCGGAAGCCGAGCTGACCGCCGCCATCGTTGCCTTCAAGAAGTCCTTCGCCTGATCATGGCCCCCACGCTCACTCCGTTCGCTGTCCCCCACGGGGGCTCCGGCCGGCTTGGGGCGGCCCGGCGCCGTCCGGCCGCTATTACTGAAAGGAGCTAGGTCATGGCAGCAGGCAAGGAAATACGCGGCAAGATCAAGTCGGTCGAGAACACCAAGAAGATCACCAAGGCCATGGAAATGGTGGCCGCATCCAAGATGCGCAAGGCGCAGGAACGGATGCGGGCCGCTCGCCCCTATGCCGACAAGATCCGCAACATCACGGCCAACCTGTCGCGTGCCACGCCTGAGTATCAACACCCGTTCGTGGTGAAGAACTCTGGCAGCGGCCGTGTCGGCTTGATCGTGGTGTCTACGGACAAGGGCCTGTGCGGCGGCCTGAACACCAACATCCTGCGCGCGGCCACCAACAAGGTGCGCGAGCTGGATGCGGCTGGGCAGAAGGTCGAAGCCGTGGCCATCGGCAACAAGGGTCTGGGATTCCTGAACCGCATCGGCCTCAAGGTCGTGTCGCAAGCCACCCAGCTGGGTGACACGCCACACCTCGAAAAGCTGATCGGCCCGGTCAAGGTGGTGCTCGACGCCTACGCTGAAGGCAAGCTCGACGCGGTCTACCTCTGCTTCACGCGTTTCATCAACACGATGAAGCAAGAGCCGATCGTGGAGCAGCTGCTGCCGCTGTCCGCCGAGCGCCTGTCGCAGAGCGATGCTGAGAAGCAGGCCTACGGTTGGGACTACCTCTACGAGCCCGCCCCGCAGGCCGTGATCGACGACCTGATGGTGCGCTACGCCGAGGCCCTGATCTACCAGGCTGTGGCCGAAAACATGGCGTCCGAGCAATCGGCGCGCATGGTGGCCATGAAGGCCGCGACCGACAACGCCGGCACCCTGATCAACGAGCTGAAGCTGGTCTACAACAAGACTCGCCAAGCCGGGATCACCAAGGAACTTTCCGAGATCGTGGGCGGCGCCGCCGCAGTGGGCTGATCGATCAGCCCCGCAGCGACCTCTGACCCTCGTATCGACATAGATTGAAGGAACGCAAAATGACGACGACTACTGACGCGGTAGGCAAGATCGTTCAGTGCATTGGCGCCGTGGTGGACGTGGAGTTCCCGCGCACGCACATGCCCAAGATCTACGACGCCCTGAAGATGGACGGCTCGAACCTGACCCTGGAAGTGCAGCAGCAGCTGGGTGACGGTGTGGTGCGCACCATCGCGCTGGGTTCTTCCGACGGCCTGCGCCGCGGTTTGAACGTGCGCAACACCGGCGCGGCCATCACCGTGCCGGTCGGCCCGGCCACGCTGGGTCGCATCATGGACGTGCTGGGCTCGCCGATCGACGAGCGCGGCCCCGTGAGCCAGGAGCTGACGGCTTCCATCCACCGCAAGGCCCCGGCTTATGACGAGCTGAGCCCTTCGCAGGAACTGCTCGAAACCGGCATCAAGGTGATCGACCTGATCTGCCCGTTCGCCAAGGGCGGCAAGGTGGGTCTGTTCGGTGGCGCCGGTGTGGGCAAGACCGTGAACATGATGGAACTCATCAACAACATCGCCAAGGCGCACAGCGGCTTGTCAGTGTTTGCTGGTGTGGGTGAGCGTACCCGTGAGGGCAACGACTTCTATCACGAGATGGCCGATTCCGGCGTTGTGAACCTGGAGAACCTGGGCGAGTCCAAGGTGGCCATGGTTTACGGTCAGATGAACGAGCCTCCGGGCAACCGTCTGCGCGTGGCGCTGACCGGCCTGACCATTGCCGAGTCGTTCCGCGACGAAGGCAAGGACGTGCTGTTCTTTGTGGACAACATTTACCGCTACACGCTGGCCGGCACCGAAGTGTCCGCCCTGCTGGGTCGTATGCCTTCGGCGGTGGGTTATCAGCCCACGCTGGCCGAAGAAATGGGCCGTCTGCAAGAGCGGATCACCTCGACCAAGGTCGGTTCGATCACGTCCATCCAGGCCGTGTACGTGCCTGCCGATGACTTGACCGACCCGTCGCCCGCCACCACCTTTGCCCACTTGGACGCAACCGTAGTGCTGAGCCGTGACATCGCCTCGCTGGGTATCTACCCCGCGGTCGACCCGCTCGACTCGACCAGCCGCCAGGTGGACCCGAACGTGGTGGGCGAAGACCACTACAACACCACCCGTGCCGTGCAGTCCGTGCTGCAGCGCTACAAGGAACTGCGCGACATCATCGCCATTCTGGGCATGGACGAACTGGCGCCAGAAGACAAGCTGGCCGTGTCTCGTGCCCGGAAGATCCAGCGCTTCCTGTCGCAGCCGTTCCACGTGGCCGAAGTGTTCACCGGTTCGCCCGGCAAGTACGTGCCGCTGTCGGAAACCATCCGTGGTTTCAAGATGATCGTGGCCGGCGAATGCGATCACCTGCCCGAGCAGGCCTTCTACATGGTCGGCACGATCGACGAAGCTTTCGAAAAGGCGAAGAAGATGCAGTAAGCGGCGCATACGGGCGTCATGCGTCGTTGCCGTGCTCAGCGGACAGCAGTCCGCTTGCACGCGGCGCCTAGCCTGACACCCGTCTGCTTGCTTCCTGCCCCTTCTTCCACGTTAAAGAAAGACAACCATGGCAACGATCCACGTTGACGTCGTTTCGGCTGAGCAGTCGATCTTCTCGGGCGAGGCCAAGTTTGTCGCGCTGCCGGGTGAGGCGGGCGAGCTGGGCATCCTGCCCAAGCACACGCCGCTGATCACGCGCATCAAGCCCGGTGCCGTGCGCATCGAGCGCGCCGACAACGGTGAAGAAGAGTTCGTGTTCGTGGCTGGCGGCATTCTGGAAGTGCAGCCGGGTACGGTCACCGTGCTGGCGGATACCGCCATCCGCGGTCACGACCTTGACGAAGCCAAGGCCACCGAAGCGAAGAAGATTGCCGAAGAGGCGATGAAAAACGCCAAGACCGATCTCGACCTGGCCAAGGCCCAGGGCGAGTTCGCTGCGATGGCAGCGCAGCTGGCGGCGATCCGCAAGTTCCGCAAGAAGTAAGGCGCAGGCCGGTCAGCCGGCACCAACGTCTGGAAAAACGCCTGGGGGCTTTGCGGCCCGCCAGGCGTTTTTCATTGGGGGCTCGCCCTGGGCGGGATCATGCCCGTTCACATCAACAGGGGTTCGTTGGGGAGCTCGTTGGGATTGAGGGTGCCGGGTGCAGTAGGGCAGTGCGCGACCAGCAGGTGGTCGACGGCATCGATCGCCTCCAGCAGCCCGGCCTCGAAACGGCCCGCGCGGAACTGCGTTTGCAGGCCGTCGACCACGCGCTGCCATTGGGTCGGGTCGACCTGGGCGGCCAAGGCCGGGTCCACGATCACCTCGATCGCCCGGTCCGCCTGCAGCAGGTAGATCAGCACGCCGTTGCGTTCACGGGTGCGTCCCACACCGAGGCTGTTGAACAGTTGCAGCGCGCGTGCGCGCGCACTGCGGCCTACCAGCAGGTGCCGCACCGGCAGGGCCGCTTCAATGCAGACCCGGATCTCGCCGCGGTGGTGCCGTTCACTGGCTGCCACCTTCTCGGTGAGCCGCTCCAGGCCGTTGGGGCCCAGCAGCCATTTGGCATCGCTTTCATCAAGCCAAAGGTGGCGCCAGCGGGTGGGCCAATCGCGTTGTTTGCGCTGTTGTGTCGCTGTCATCACCAGTTCCCCGACGCGCCGCCGCCGCCAAAGTCGCCACCGCCGCCGGAACTCCAGCCGCCACCGCCACCACCACCGCCCCACGAGCCACCGGAACCCCAACCGCCGGAACCCCAGATCACCGGCCCGCGGCGTCCACCGGCCAGGCCTCGCAACACGGTGGCTGCGCCGAACACCAGAGCCACCACCGAAGCCGCCAAGCCGATGCCCAACGCCAGGCCCCAGCTGCCCGTCATCAGGCCCGTGACGACACCGGCTGCGCCGCCGGTCAGCGCTGCCCCGGCCTTGCGGCCGAACAG
>Ga0209066_10005325_pt1 | contig 13609 bp, 15 predicted proteins | sample All_14_2_FD_187198 | JGI IMG/M metagenome (GOLD analysis project Ga0209066, IMG submission 187198) | Freshwater microbial communities in response to fracking from Pennsylvania, USA - Allegheny Zone_MetaG_DW_15 (SPAdes) (version 2) ...
GAGGTACGGCCTTATCCAATATTACAAAAAGAAAAAAATAACCAATATAAAAGGCCAGCGCCCTGCATATTCGTTTGTGATTTTCAAAAAAGCGGATCATGCACGTTCCTTTTACTGGGTTATTTAATGACCCAAAAATCCTTTTCTATTACCACCGAAACCAAAGACAAGGCCACTATCGCCACAGCCAATATTTTATGGATAAGCTCATTGTCCACTTTTTTGATGGGCAAATAAATCATGGCAGCCAAGAACAAAAACAAGGGTACTTGCTGCAATGCGGTGACGTGCAAGAAGTAATAATTGAAAACCAGCGAGCTGATTATGCTCAAGGAAGTAATTAAAAATAGGATGGGGTATTGCGAAAAGTAAAAGCTTTTCATGTCATTCCGCTCTTCCGATTCATTGGTGGGAAGCAGCATTTTGGCGACCATGAATAAGGTAATTGGGTAGAATAACACAAAGGAAAGCTCCGGTAAATTCCAAACTTGTTTATCACGGAGTTGGTAGGTAATGAACCAGTCTTGAATATGTAGAAACAGGATAAAAACAATCCAAAACGAGTGTGGCCAATAGAATTTAACCTTCCGATAATTGTACAATAAATCCGAAAATGCAGACAATAATTGCGTGATGCCCAAGCCCAATATGATGGACACCAATATCGAAACATATTCAAACGGATTGACCATATTCTTCAATTTTCCGGCAATTTATGGGCATAAAGATAATTGGAGATTGGTCAAATGAATTGGAAACAGATTTTTAGCATATTGTTTCAGCAAGTAAACCTACATTTGCGCCACCAACATGGTTCCGTAGCTCAGTTGGTAGAGCAGCTGACTCTTAATCAGCGGGCCGAGAGTTCGAGTCTCTCCGGAACCACCAAAAAAGCACTCCATTTCGGGGTGCTTTTGCACTTTATAAACCAGCAATTGCAAGCGAAACACTCAATGTTGTTCCTGCCTCCAGCTTTACAGGGTAGCATTTCAAATCAATGCCGAACTGCCCCGAATATGCCATTTTCATTTTACCAACAAAATCAGCGGTATCAGCTTCCTTGACCAAGTTCAGGGTGCATCCACCGAAGCCACCGCCCATTTGCCTTGCTCCCAAAACGCCTTCGTGCATCATCGCCTGCCGCACGAGATAATCCGTTTCCGGGCAAGTGACTTCATAATCGGCATGAAGCCCTTCGTGACAGTCCAACATGAGCAAGCCAAAGCGTTGCAAATCATTGGCATTCAGTGCTTTGCAAGTTTCTTCCACCCGCACGAGTTCCTCCACCACATATTTGCAGCGCTTGAAAACTGCGCTCGGTAAATGCGCTTCCTCCGCCAAAACATGGGTATAATGCAAGTCCCGGAAGCTCTGAATCGAGGGGTATTTTTCACGAAAAAAACGAAGGCCAGTTTCACATTCCTTGCGGCGGGTATTGTATTCGCTATCAACAAGGGCATGTTTTACACCACTATCAAATAGCAGCAAATTCAGGTTATCAGCATTGAACGGAATGTACTGAAAATCAAGGCTTTGGCAATCCAAACGAACCACGTGGCCTTCCCGCCCCATCACGGAAGCAAACATGTCCATGATGCCGCATTTCATCCCGACGAAATTGTTTTCGCCCCGTTGCGCCAGCCGCACGATGTCCATTTTGGACAGGCCGAGCGAGAAAAGCTCGTTCAGGCCAGCCATCATTCCACTTTCGAGCGCTGCCGAGGACGAAAGCCCCGCCCCGATGGGAATGTCGCCACCAAAAACCACGTTGACGCCGCCTATTTCCAGTCCGTCCTTTTGTGCCTCGCTGATGACACCGAGGAGATAATTCGCCCAGTTTTTATCGGATTTTTGGATGGAATTTACCGTACCTACGAAACTTTCATGGAGGTCGGCGGAATGGAAATGGAGTTCACCGTCTTCCCGCCGTCCCATCGTAAACCAGATGGCTTTGTCAATGGCGGCAGGCAGCACAAAGCCACCGTTGTAGTCCAAGTGCTCCCCGATGAGGTTGATCCGGCCCGGTGCACGCACCGTGCAATCGGAGTTTTTCCCAAAAATTGATTGAAACTGTGCTGTGATTGACTCCTTCGTCATATTTGCTTTGATTATTTTTTTGGCTACGCCAAAATCATCCTCGTCTGAAAAGTTGTTCCCGCTCGAACCGCATCACCGTCGTGCCCTCCACCTTGCGGAAAACACTGTCGAATTTCGTGACGAGGGGCAAGGTTAAGGCTTGCAATTTAATTGCCGTCTCCGAATCGGGAATTTTTTCCTCACTCGTCGGCATTTTCATCACCGAAGACGGAAAACCCAGCAGGTACAGCAGCGGGCTGAACACCCACCGAATCCAGTGCCACGGGTTATTGCGGCTGGTGTACACGTAGGTCGTGGCGGCGAGGTCCAACACATCCACACTGCGGAGGTGGAATTTTTTTTTGCGCATTTCCGTCTTGTATTTTTCAACGGTACGCAACATCTGGTGTTCCACCGCCTGCTCTTCCGTGGCAGTGTCCTCCACCAAAACCACCCACTGCCGGGCCACCCTGCACACCTCCTCCATGAGTTGTTCCATTTTTTCTTCTTCGAAAACATGCTGGAACTCGTCCATGACCACTACTAGTTCGAATGCTTTTTCAGGAAAAGGCAGGTCGAACGGGTCGGCCACCTGAATGTCCACTTTCACATCCTTCAAAAATGCCCTAGCGTAATTGACCAGTTCCGACGATGCATCCACGCCGTAGAGTTCCTTCGGCTTGTATTTTGAAATCTCCAACAGCAGGTCGCCGATGCCGCAGCCGATTTCCAGCACCGAGCGCTGCTCCGCCAACTGCCTGAGGTTCAGCAAATTGACCAGTTTCCTTTTCCGGTAAACATCGAACGGGGTGCGGGGAATGGGCAGTTGCAGCACTTCCCGGAAGTCGCCCTCCGGCAGCAGTTGGTCTTCCTGCGCCTTCGCCCGGTTGAGGAAGGCCAAGAGCCGCTTTGTGTCAATATTTCGTGGAAGGGTAAGCTTCATGGCAGGTCAAAAGTAGTGCGGTTTTGCCCAAAAACAAACGAATGCTAAATGGTGGGCAACGCTTGCTCGAACATTGGGTTTGGCGTAGGCAATTGCCTCCATTTTCGCCGCATCGTAGCAATTCCAGTAAGGGAATTGAAAATTGGGTTGCCCTGCTTCGGTGGGGCAACTTTTTGCCCTGCCTTGTGCCTTCCTTCCCTACACCTAAGCCTGACGCACTCAACAAAGTGCTGTTTATCAACCGTTTAAAAAAAAATTATTGCAAAATACGTCCCCGTAGCTGTCATTTTTCCACAGAAAATCCATTTGGAAAAGCAGCTTTGCGAGCTTGCAAAGATAGTTTGCAAGCTCGCAATGATAGTTTGCAAGCTCGTAATGATGCTCTGCAAGCTCGTAAAGATACTTTGCGAGCTTGTAAAGATAGTTTGCAAGCTCGCAATGATAGTTTGCAAGCTCACAAAGCAGCTTTAACAAGCCGATTTTTGGCTATCAACTAGCTCATTGTGCCAGTTCTTCCAATCCCTCCACCATTACCCGCCACGAGAACCGTTTTTTGCCTTCGGCAACGCCCGCTTCAAACGCTCCGACCCGGTCATTTTCATAAAAATCAACGATGGCATCCGCAATGGCCGTGGCATTCACGGGCACGACATAGCCTGCTTTCCCATGCGGCACAATCTCCGCCAAGCCGCCCACATCGGTCACGACCATCGGCTTTTAAAATGATAGGCCATCTGCGAAATGCCGCTCTGAGTGGCCGTGCGGTAGGGCTGCACCACGAGGTCGGCTGCGCCGAAAAAATGCCGAACCTGTTCGTTCGGGATATAGTCCGTTCGCATAACCAATTGATTTTCAATGCCCAACTGACGGATTTGCGCTTCGTATTTCTCTTGGTTGCCGTAATACTCACCCGCCACGATGAGCTTCACGCCCATTTGCCGCAGGCGCTCGTCGGCCATTGCATCCAGCAACAAATCAAGGCCCTTGTAGTCCCGGATGAAGCCGAAAAAGAGCAGGTACTTATTTGCCGCAGGCAAACCCAAGGCATCAAGCGCCGCCGCACGGGCCGATTTTTCCCCGTAATTATCATAAATGGGATGCGGGATGACGGTACAAGGCTTTTGGGTGAAAATGCGCAGGTCGTCCAGCACCGATTTGCTCATCACGATGAAGGCGTCGCAGGCTCGAATGAAAAAGCGGGTGAAAGCACGGTCGCCGGGCCGGTGCTCGTGTGGCAGCACGTTGTCGGCGATGGCGACGACCTTGGTGTGGCCGTTGCCTTTGGCAATGCGCAGGATACTGCCCAGGCACGGCCCCATGAACGGCAGCCAGTACCTCGGCACGATGACATCGGGGCGTAGGCGGCGCAGTTCGAGGCCGATTTTCAGCCAATTCAGGGGGTTGACGGAGTTGACGCAGGTGCGGATGCTGAGGCCGGGCGGTGGCGGGTCGTTGCTGAACTGCGTTTTTCCGGGGAACAAAAAACCGGGGTACTGGAGCGAAAAACTATAAATAACCACCTCATAACCAGTACTTTGCAATTCTTGGGCAAAACGCTCCGTGAACGCTGCAATGCCGCCCCGCAGTGGGTGGGCTGGGCTGAGGAGGACTATTTTTTTCATGTCCTGTTTTAATATTGGTAGCGATAACGCTTGACGACCTTGCGCATCACTCCGCCAAATCCCAAGGTGATATAATAGGAATACCCGTCCAACCCTGTCAGTTTTTTTTCAAAATTGATTGGGCTAAAACCGCCCCTCAACCGAAGTATCAAATAACCGTCCCTGAGTTGGGGGTTTTCCGAATATGGACTATTTAGTTTGAAATCAAAATTAATCCCGGCTACAGGGGCCGTTTTGAACCCAGTGCCAAATTTATCGTAGCCTTTTTTCTTGTTTCCGTCATTTTCTGGTGGCGAAATATCCGCAAAATGAACACCCGCAAAGGGAAAAACCATTAATTTCTCAGAATCGAACACATAGTGGCCAGCGCTCAATTCGATAATAATATGGTTGAACTTCGAACGGTCGGGCCATACGCCAGTTTTAAACGCAATATCCTTGTCCGTTTTGCCGATGCCGATATGGTCACGAAAGCCGAAAATCCATTTTTTGTAGAAAAAATCAAATGCAACGCCAATCGGAACATGATGCCCGAAATTGGACTTAAGCCCCCCCGAATAACCTCCGTAACCGGAAAAGAACTCGAAACTCATGCCCCGCTTGGCCAAGGTTTCTTCTTGGTTAATGATACGGCCAACAAAATAGGCGTATTCGCCTTGCGGGTATTTCGTCAAATAGGCGTTTGTGGCTTGGTTCAGAAAGGAGGTGGTAACGAGCGCATCGCCCCTGACGAACAACAACCAGTCGGTCAAAAGCTTCAGGAATTCCTTGTCCGGCGCAGACAGGTTTGTTTCGTCCAGTTTTTCGAAAAGCATGGATTTGTCAGCCCCGACTTTCTCGACCAGTTTTTCGGTCAATAAATCATGCGGAGGCGGTATCGAATAATAGTTGTTTTTGAACGGGAGATTCTCATCCGTGAGATTTTTGAATAGTGGCAGAACCTTAAAATATTTGGCCGTCCAAAGGTCGAGCAGCCATTTTTCAAACTGGTAAAAAACCATGTAGCTCTCGTTCTCTACCTGGGTTTCGAGGTAATGTTGCAGCGTGGCAACTTGCTCTGTCCTGCCCGCCATCAGGCTGTCCAAGAGCATGGAGCGGCCATTTGCGATGAGCGATGTTTGCTTGTTTTCGTAATTCAGGATGCTTTGCTCAAGGCTATCGTTTTGTGCAGAAAGCCCTACCCAACTGGCCAAGCAAATGATTAGGATTTGAGCTTGTTTTTTCATTTTCCGAAAATTGGATGGTGATTTCTTACACCCTTTTCTCAATCACATACTGATTCCTGGTCATGGAATTTCGCACCAACAATTCAGCAAGGAAGCCCGTGACGAACAATTGCGTACCGATGATGAGCGCCAAAATGCCGAAATAGAAAAGTGGCCGTTCGGTGATGCCGTATTCAAGGAAAACGAGCTTCGCAATGCTCAAATAGACCAGAATGACAAGGCCAGCAATGAAGCTCAGGACACCCCAAGTGCCGAAAAAGTGCATGGGCCGCTTGCCGAATTTGCCGATGAAAGTGATGCTCAGCAGGTCGAGGAAGCCATTGACGAAGCGGTCGAGGCCGAATTTGGAGACGCCGAACTTGCGGGCACGGTGCTCCACTACTTTCTCGCCAATCTTGCCGAAGCCTGACCACTTGGCCAGCAATGGCGTGTAGCGGTGCATTTCGCCGTAGATTTCGATGCTCTTGACCACGTCCTTTCGGTAGGATTTTAAGCCGCAGTTGAAATCGTGGAGCGGGATGTGGCTTATCCAGCGGGTCACGCCGTTGAAAAACTTGCTGGGAATGGTCTTCATGATGGGGTCGTACCGCTTCTTTTTCCAACCGGAAACAAGGTCAAACCTATCTTCGACAATCATCCGGCGGAGTTCGGGGATTTCGTCGGGGCTATCCTGTAGGTCGGCGTCCATGGTGATGACCACATCGCCCTTGGCCGCCTCGAAGCCCACGAAAAGTGCGGCAGACTTGCCGTAGTTGCGGCGGAACTTGATGCCTTGAACGTTCGGGTTTTTGGCCTTCATGGCTTCTATTACCTGCCACGAGCGGTCTTTGGAGCCATCGTCCACCAATATGATTTCATAGGTAAAATGGTGCTCATCCATCACACGCCGGATCCAAGCCTCCAGTTCTGGCAGGCTTTCTTCTTCATTGAAAAGCGGTACTATGATACTCAAATCCATCTAGCTGGCAATTGGCAGTTGGCAGGCAGGCTTTTGGTAAATTGACTGACTACTAACTGCTTACTGAACTATTTTTTCATAAAGCTGGCCACCATGAGCGAAAGTAGGAAGCCCGGCAATAGCATGAAGGCCCAACGGAAAATCACCATGCCCAAGGTCATGTGCAGGTCTTGGGTTTCGGCGCCTTTCATTTTGGCGGCTATCAGCATTTTACGCTGCAATTCCATCAAACCAGGGTCTATGAAATTGAAGAGCACAAAAATGAAGAGCCAAAAAATCAATTGCGAAAGCGCAAAAACAGCGAACGCATTTTTCAGCGCTTCCTTTTTCTCAATAGTGCCGCCGCTGGCATCCCGCACTGCCCGAACCGCCAGCACTGCACCCACCAAACTGATGAAAATTTGGCCGAAAACCACCAGTGGGTTCAGCGCAGATGCTGCATCCATTTGGTGAAAAAGAAAAAGGTACAGCGCTGAGGCTGTACCTGATAAGATACCGTATTTTACTGCGGTTTGTTGCATAGAAGTTGTTTTATCTTAAGCCGTTGGCGCTGGGTCTTTTTTCATGATAGCCGCCACAATCAAGGCTACGATTCCCCCGAAAATCACGGAAAACAAGATGGCCAAAACAGGCTGTAAGTACGGGTTGGTTACAACATTTGCGATGCTTTCCATCATTTCTTCCTGGCCGGGCTGTGCGTTTTTTATCATGCCATCCCTTGCCTCTTCCAGTGCATCAGGCGCTATCAATAAATTCTGAATCAGGCCACCCACTGCGGTGACGACACCACCAATGAGCGAGGCAGCGATACCCCAACCAAAGCCCCTGCCAAAAGGTAGAATCCCCCCCAGTTCCTTGTCCCTGTGGTATTTCATACCTAGCACAAGCCCGGTGATGTAGATGGCCAACGAAAGGCAACCGATGCCACAACCCATCGCCGGGTTGGGGTTGGCCGGGTCGTTTAAGCCTGCCAGATAAATTACCAAGCCAAGGATAAATGTGATCAGTGCAGGCAAGCCTCCGTATTTCATTGCCGAAGGCCAAACCGACACCTTTGAGATGTCAAAATCACCATGCGGATTATCCAAAGTTGTCATGTCGTTTTTATTTTGAAGGTGAAAGAATGGCGGAAAGATAGTTTTCAACCATCAAATCACTGGATTTATTCGATTAAAAATTAGCATCAGTCCACCAAATGGTCTTCAATTGGGTTTTCGTCCACTGCCACTGGCTCAGGGCCGTAAATCCAGCGGTCTGGCCCGAAGCCAAGCATGGGGTAAAAAACAAATGGCAACAAAACCAGCCCCACCGTGAAACCTTCTTCCTTTCCGAACGCCTTTGAGATGCCATTGGATAACATCACAACGAAAACGATGTTAACGAATGGGATAAACAACATGATGACCCACCAAGCCGGTCTCTGGGCTATTTCACATTGTACCACGGCATTGTAAATGGGAACGATGCTCGCCCAACCGGGCTTGCCAGCTTTGGTAAAGACCCGCCAAATGCCGTAAATGGCGAGCGGGATGGCGTAAATAAAAAACATGTAGCCCAGCATTGCCACCAACATCAAGCCTATCGAACTCGCACTCATCAAATCGGATAAGTCCATGCTTTTGCTTGAAGAAAAAATATCCATTATAAAAAATGCAAAGAAACTGAGCATCAGACCAATCCCCATAAACCACCCTAATAATTCAAAGGCCCTTGGGGCTGTCATATTTTTCCCCATTTTGAGTTCAAGCTCCCTGAGCGCAAACACGAAAAATGCAATTTGGATACCATACATTAATACAGAAGCCAGTACCCCAATTGAATCAAGCGCGTTGGTCAAATAAAAACCGATAAATGCAATAGCTAAGAGGGCAGCGTACTGAATTCCACTCCATTTCAAAGCTATCAAAAGCGTCTGGTTCTTCATTTTGTATAGAATTTTAGGTGTAAAATCTGCCTTTAGCTCCCTCAAATCCTTATGCTCCAGCCTTCCAAAACCGCCCATTGCTCAACACACCCAGCACCTTTCCCTTCATCCGCCAACCCACAAACGGCGTGTTTTTCGATTTGGAGTAAATGTCTTTTTGGGAAAAAGCCCACTCCACTTTTGGGTCGAAAATGGTCAAGTTGGCAGTTTCTCCCGCTGCGATTTTTGCCGCAGGCAAACCCAAAACCTGCCGTGGCCGAATGGCTAATTTTTCCACCAATCCACTGATCGTCAAGGTATTTTGCAAGTGCATCCAGCTCAGGCTGAAAGCCGTTTCCAAGCCAATCGCCCCAAAATCGGCAAACGGAAACTCCAGGTTCTTCGCCTCCGGGTCGAGCGGCACGTGGTTCGAAGTGATGCAGTCAATCGTGCCATCGGCGAGGCCAGCTTGCAGTGCTTCCATGTCTGCCAGTTCCCGAATGGGCGGCATCACCTTGAAATTCGGGTCAAACTCGCTCAGCAGGTGGTCGTCGCAGGCGAGGTTCATGGCCGCCACGGAGGCGGTCACTTGCAGCCCACGGGCCTTGGCCTCCCGCACCAGCGCTACAGCGCCTGCGGTGGAAATATTGAGCGCATGGAGCCGGGAGCCGGAATACTCGGCGAGGTACAGGTCACGGCGCAGCATCACCTCCTCGGCCAGCGCTGGTATGCCTTTCAGACCGAGCGAAGTGCTCATCGGGCCTTCGTGCATCTGGCCGCCGGGTGCCATCAGGCGGTCGTGCGGGCGATTGAGGATGACGCCGCCGAAGGGTTGCACGTACTGTAGTGCCCGCAGCATGAGGCCACTGTCCTGTATGGGTTTTTTGCCATCGGAAAATGCCACGGCCCCAGCCGCCTGCATGTCGTACATCTCGGTGATGTCCTTGCCTGCGCAGTCCTGCGACACTGCACCGATGGGCAGGAACTCGACCATGCTCCGCTTGGAGCGGCTGCGGACATACTCGACTTCCGATTTGGATTGGATGGCAGGGGAAGTGTTGGGCAGGCAGGCCAATGCGGTGAATCCGCCAGCGAGCGCCGCTTTTTCCGCCGAGGCGAAGTCCTCCCGATGCTCAAGGCCGGGATCCCCGACGAAGGTGCCCAAGTCGAGCCAACCCACCGAGACGCAGGCGTTTTTTGCATCGAAAATGTCGGCGCCCTCAGCTGTCAATCCAGCACCGAGGCGTTCGATTACGCCATTTTTGATGAAAATATCCGTCTTTTTTCCATCGAATTCAGCGCCGGGATGTACGAGGATGGCATTTTTAATGAGTAGCTGCATGGACTTGATTTGAGGGCAAAAATAGCTAGGCCAGTTGATAAATCAGTGCTGAAAATGAATCGTCAGGCTTCCACCTCCTCATCCTCAGCAGCATTGTGCGTGAGGATTCGTTGGTAGAACTTCGCCGATTTTTCGCTGAGCACCCCGGGGTCGAAATCTGTGTTGTTCAGGATGTCGAGGAGAGTGTTGATGCGGGCTTCCGTTTCGAAGAACTTGTTGATAATCACGATACTACGTGACTCCACGATACAGTAACCGGAGTTGAAATTGCCCTTCTCGTACCGGATGACATAGCCCAGTTCCTGAAACAAAACTTCCAATTTTTGAAGGGAATGCTTCGTAAGGTTAATCATGTTGCATTGCTTTTTCGGAGCGCAAATATGGGAAAAAACCAAGCTTAACTTAGTGTATGATTTTCAATAAGGCTTCCAAATTATTAATTGTTATTTTCACAAATTACACTAACTCATTTCATTATTAAATTAATACTCAGAATAAATTAACAGAATAATTTGCTATTTTAAATTTTTATTCACAATTTGCGGCTAAATGATTCTTCCACTTAAAAATCGATTGCACATGAAGACACACCATCGTGAAATCTTGATTTATTTCAACCCTGAATCAAGCAACGACCGCAAAACCGTGGCACATGCCCAAAGCTTGGCGCCCTTCATCCGTACCTATGCCTTCCTGCAAGCCCCCTCCACTGGCACCAGTTGGCAACAGATTCTGAAAGCACTCGACATACATCCCAAGGACCTGCTCAACAAATCCCATCCCTACTACCAGCAGAACATTCGTGGAAAAACATTTGGCGAAGAAGACTGGCTCAACGTCATCATACACAACCCTTCCCTCCTCAAAGCCCCGATTGCAATACGGGGCAATAAGGCCGTGCTTTGCAGCAACGCCACCGATATTTACAAACTGACCCTCGGCGAGGCTGTGACCATTTATTAAAAAATTGAAGCTGGCCATGTTTCCAATCGCCAGAGATTACCTAATTTTGGTGGCGAAATGAAAGACGGAGCAATCCGTCTTTCGTTTTTTATGTCATTATTTATCGTAAAATCTTGGCAATCAAACAATTCAACAATCAAACAATCCATCATGCCCAGCTTTGAGATAGAAGGCAAGCTCCTTCGCAAATTCGATGCAGAAAGCAAATCCGCTTCCTTCCAAGCCCGTGAATTCGTTCTGGAAATACCCGACGGCAACTACCCGCAGTTCATCAAGTTCCAACTGACGCAGGACCGCTGCGCCGCCATTGACCCGTACAAGGAAGGTGAGCAGGTGAAAGTGCATTTCGACCTGCGTGGCCGGGAGTGGCAAGGCAAGTATTTCACCAACCTGAATGCTTGGCGGGTAGAGAAAGCTGCTGCCGCTTCATCATCAGCACCTGCTGCCGCCGACCCCGACTACGACTTCCCATCGGCCAGCGACGAGCCTGCGCACGTGAACGAGGATCTACCGTTCTGATTTACGATTTTGAGATTGCGATTTACGATTGAGTACGCGCTGTTTCAATCGTAAATCGTAATTCCCTGAATGAAATCCCGCTAGTGCACCCACTTCGCTTCCACCCGTTTTCCGAAGGCATCTTCCAGCCAGAATTCAAGCCCAACCCCGCCCTTTTTCTGGAAAAATTCCATTTTTAAAGGGTGTGAACCTGTTTTCAGTGCTAAGCTGACCGACTTGTCAATCATGCCATGTAGGCCGTCATTATCAATCACCAATTGACCATCCAATATCAGCCGAGTACCATCATCGGAGCGGAGATGCAGGGTGTAAACTCCTGCGACAGCTATCATCAACCCACCCTCGTACATCACCGCAAAATCTTCCTTGTTCGGCACTTCATTTAGACTTAAATCACTGACAGTCAATGTTTTGGCAGGTGTCATTTTTGAAAAATCAGGCAGCTTGTCCCAGCTTCCTTCGTAAATATTTGCCGATAGGCCCGCTGCCTTGCCCACCTTACCCTTGGGTTTCATAGCCTTGGTTTTGGTGAAAACATAGCGTTCCTCGTGGCTGCGCAAACTATCCGGCCAAGTGGCACGGGTGGCAATGGTAGTCGTTTTTTTGATGGAAAACGGTGTAGTGTAACGCTGCCAAACGAGCGGGCCAGTCCCATTCACGATAGCATACTCGATGAGCGGATTGGGTTTCACGGTGGCCAGTTCCACGTTCCTGTTTTTCACAAAAATATTAGCGCTGGTAGTTGGTTTGGGCGGCATCTGGCCCCTGTGTGCGAGGCGAAGCAGGTCTTTGTCCAGCTTCAGCACCTTGCGGTCGTAGGTCATAAGGCCGTTGCTTTCTGTCTCCACGTCGCTGACTTGGGTGTAAATGACGGCACTCAACCCTTCGTTTTTTTCGAGGTAAAAAACCTGGCGCCACAGCTCCTCGTAACGGGTGAGCAGCGCTTCCGGTGTTTCGATTTGCTGGTAGCCCCAGCCTGTGTCCGTCCATTGGTGGCCCTTCACGAGCAGGCCAAGCCCGCCGAACTCGCCCAGCACAGCCACCCTGCCGTCCACCACTTTCGGCGACGAAGGGCCAGGGTAATCATGGATATCGAGCACATCCCCGACGCCCGCATCCGTCCAGCCACTGGCATTGTTGACGAGACGGGTAGGGTCCCATTCCCGGAGCCGCTCCACATAAAAAGGCGTGTCGTGCTGGCCCCAACCCTCGTTGAAAGGCACCCACATCACGATGCTGGGGTGGTTGAACAGATTGTCCACCATCGCCTTCATCTCGAATTTGAATTGGGTTTTGTCCTCCTCCGTCTTTGGGTTGCCGTTCGGCATGTCCTGCCAGACGAGCATCCCCAGCTTGTCGCAGAGGAAGTACCAACGCTCCGGCTCCACCTTCACGTGCTTTCGTATCATATTGAAACCCAATGCTTTAAGCGTTTCAATATCGTATTTCATCGCCTCCTCGGTCGGAGGGGTGTAGAGGCCATCGGGCCAAAAACCTTGGTCGAGCGGCCCGATTTGGAAGATGGGTTTGTCGTTCAGCAGCAGCCGTGGAACGCCATTTTCATCAGGGCCGACGCTGGTTTTGCGCAAGCCAAAATAACCTTTCACCTTGTCCACCGCCTTGCCGTTGCTGCCTTCGATGGCCACTTCGAGGTCGTACAAAAACGGGTCTTCGAGCGACCAAAGATGTGGTTCCTTGATGTTCAACATGAGCGGCGCACCCGGCTTTCCCGTTGCACTGGACACCTTTCGGCCATCCATCACGATGCTGGCCACCAACCGCTGGTCGCCGCTGACACCCTCCGATTCCACCCGTACCAGCACCCTCGATTTGTCAGGTTGTGGCTCGGCCCGGTACGACTTGACGTATGCCTGCCCAACCGGCTCCAGCCAAAGCGTTTGCCAAATGCCGCTGGTAGGCGTGTAGTAAATGCCGCCGGGCTTGAGCGTTTGCTTGCCGATGGGCTGCCCGCCAGCATCGGTCGGGTCAACGACGTGGATGGCAAACTCTGCCTCAGCGCCAACCGGGGCAGCGTCGGTGATGTCAAAGAAAAAAGC
>Ga0209066_10005326_pt1 | contig 13608 bp, 11 predicted proteins | sample All_14_2_FD_187198 | JGI IMG/M metagenome (GOLD analysis project Ga0209066, IMG submission 187198) | Freshwater microbial communities in response to fracking from Pennsylvania, USA - Allegheny Zone_MetaG_DW_15 (SPAdes) (version 2) ...
GGACAGGACAGGGGTCATGACAGTCTCCGATCAGGGCTTGAGGTTGATGAGGTAGGCCAGCACGTCGGCTTTTTCACCGGCACTGCACTCGCGGCTGAGCACGTCCTTGCAGTTGCGGCGGAACCATTTGTTGACCTTGGCGGTGTCCGTGAAGGCCTGGGCGTTGAACGCAGGCGCCAGGGGCGCGATGGATTTGCCCGTGCTGGCGTGCTTGCCCTGGCCAGTGGGTGGCACGCCGTGGCAGGACGAGCAGGACCACTCGGCCCCGTGGGTGGACTTGAAAAAGACCTGCCCCCTGGCCGCGTTGCCCGGGCTGCCCGCCTGGGCGCTCCAGTGGCTCAGTTGTTGGGCGGCAGAGGTGTCGGCGGCCAAGACTGGCTGGGGCCCGAGCACGCTGGCGAGCAACATCGTCAAGGCGACCGCCAACGAGGCGGAGGGATGCAGGAGGGACTGCGGGAGAGTCATGGCAGCACACGCTTTTTTGTAAGGGATGGCTCATGCTGCGCCCGGGCAGGTGTACGCAAGCTGAAGCGCGTGTTCAGCAGATGTTCAGATTCAGGCGCGGACAATGGCGCCATGAACAAACCCCGCGTCATGTCGTTTCTGGTGGTGCTGGTGCTGGTGGCCGCCGGCTTGCTGAGCCTGCCCGCGCGCGCCAGCGATGGCGACGATGACCATGACCGTGCCCTCCAGGCGGTCCAGTCGGGTCAGGTCCTGCCCTTGCCCACGGTGCTGGAGCGCCTGGCGCGCGAACACCCGGGCCAGGTCCTGGAAGTCGAGCTGGAGCACGAAGATGGGCAATGGATCTATGAAATCCGGCTGCTCAAACCCCAGGGGCAGTTGGTCAAGCTCAAACTGGATGCAAAAACCGCTGCGGTGCTGCGCCTGAAGACCCGGCACAAGCGCTGAGCCGCGGTAAGGTCACGACATGCGACTCCTGCTGGTTGAAGACGACCCCACCTTGCGCGCCCAGTTGCGCACGGGTCTGGAAGAGGCGGACTACACCGTCGACGAGGCCGACAACGGCCGGGACGCCCTGTTCATGGGCCAGACCGAATCCTTTGATGCGGTGATCCTGGACCTGGGCCTGCCCATGATGGATGGCCTGAGCGTGCTCAAGCGCTGGCGCGACGAAGGACAAACCATGCCCGTGCTGATCCTGACGGCGCGGGACAACTGGCATGAAAAGGTCGAAGGCATCGACGCCGGGGCCGACGACTACCTGACCAAGCCCTTCCACATGGAAGAGTTGCTGGCGCGCATCCGTGCCCTGATCCGCCGGGCCAGTGGCCTGGCCTCGCCCGTGCTGCAATGCGGCGACCTGATGCTGGACACCCGCGCTGGCCGCGTCACGTTGCAAGGCCAGACCGTGACCCTGACCAGCCATGAGTACAAGGTGCTGGACTACCTGATGCACCGCCCGGGCACCGTGGTCTCGCGCACCGAGCTGACCCAGCACATCTATGCCCAGGACTTTGACCGCGACTCCAACACCATCGAGGTGTTTGTGGGACGGCTGCGCAAAAAGCTGCCGTCAGTGCAGATCGACACGGTGCGCGGACTGGGTTACCGGCTGACGCCCCCATGAAAGCCGCCTGGGCGCAGTCACTGCGGTTTCGCTTGCTGGCGGCCACCGTGGCCGGGCTGAGCGTGGCCTTGCTGCTGGCCGGGGTGGCGCTGGGCAGCCTGTTCAGGGCGCACGTGCTCAAGCAGTTTGAGTCCAACCTGACACAACAGCTGGACCAGCTCACGGCCCGCCTGGAATTTGATGCCGCAGGCCAGCCGCTGATCGATGCGCGCACCCTGTCAGACCCGCGCTGGCAAAAGCCCTATTCCGGCCTGTACTGGCAGATCGACGAGATGACCCAAGACGGCCAGGGTCGAACTGGCGTGCTGCGCTCACGATCACTGTGGGATGCTCGGCTGGACCTGAGCGCCGACGCCCTGGGCGATGGTGCCATCCATGTGCACGAAACCCCGGGGCCCCAGCACAGCCGCTTGCTGCTGCTGGAGCGCACGGTGCAGGCCTCGGCCGATGACCAGGCTGACGACAAGCCCACCCCGCAACGCTGGCGCCTGATCGTGGCCGCCGACCTGCAGGACACCCACCAGGCCGTGACCGAGTTCAACCAGGTGCTGGCCCTGTCGCTGGCCCTGCTCCTCCTGCTGCTGTCCCTGGCCGCCTGGGTGCAAGTGCGCATGGGCCTCAAGCCCCTGCGCGCGCTGCAACACAGCCTGCAGACGGTGCGAGAGGCCAGATCGCCACGGCTGCAAGGTCAGTTCCCGAGCGAAGTGCGCCCCCTGGTCGATGATTTCAATGCCGTGCTGGACCGCAACCAGGAGGTGGTGGCCCGTTCCCGCACCCAGGCCGGCAACCTGGCGCATGCGCTCAAAACACCGCTGTCCGTGCTGGATCAGGCCGCGGCCCGGCCGACCTCGCCCGCCGACGCCAGCCTGGCCCGCCTGATGCGCGAGCAACTGGCCGTGGCCCGCCGCCACATCGACTGGCACCTGGCGCGCGCGCGGCTGGCCGCCACGCAGCGATTGCCCGGCCAACGCACCGAGGTCGCGTCCACCCTCGCGGGACTGGTGCGGGTGATGGGTAAGGTGCATGCCGACAAGGGCCTGCAGATTCAGATGGCCCCGGCTGATGCCGCTTTGTGTTTTGCGGGTGAGGAGCAAGACCTGCAGGAAATGCTGGGCAACCTGCTGGACAACGCCTGCAAGTGGGCCAGGACCCGTGTGACGGTCCAGGCCACACCGATCCCCGGCAGCCACCCCGCCCTGCTGTCCATCCACATCGAGGACGACGGCCCCGGCATCCAGACCGATCACCTGCAGGCCGTGATGGCCCGAGGCGTGAGGCTGGATGAATCCGTGCCGGGCACCGGCCTGGGACTGGCCATTGTCAAAGAGCTGGCCGACCTCTACGGCGGGCAGCTCGTGCTGGCGCCCACGGCCAAGGGTGGGCTGGGCGCGACGCTCACCTTGCCCGCCGCCGGCTGAAGCCGGACCTCATTCGCTGGGCAACACCTTGGGCGCCGCTTTTTTGGCGCTGGCGCGGATCCCCGGGGTGCGGTTCCTGGTGCTGGGCCGCTTGCGCATCAACCGACGCCGGATCTGGTCGGAGTCCATCCACAGGTCTGCCCCTTTGAGGATGCGACTGACCTCGGTATCGGACAGGAAAGGCGTGCACAGCCGCGTCATGATTTTCTCGAACCAGTTGCCCACCGCGGCGACTTCAGCCTGCTGCTCATTGCCCTTGCCCGAGAAAATGCCCGAGTAGGTGTGGAACATCAACTGGCAGTTGTCGTGCACGATGAGCTCATCCCCGCTCAGGAAAATCAGCGCGGCCATCGAAAACGCACGAGCCTCCAGGATGGTCACCACATGCGCGCTGGAGGCCAGCACGTTGTTGATGATCTGCAGCCCGGTGTTGAAGTCGCCCCCGGGCGAGTTCAGGTGAAGGTAGATCAGGTCGGTGTCGACTGCCGTGCGCAGCGTGTAGAACAGTTCGGTGTAGTGCTGTGGCTCGATGAGGTCGCCACTGAGGTAGTACGACACCTGCCGCACCGGCGTCTGCCGCTCATAGCGGATCAGTCCCTGAAACGGAACGGCGCCCTCGGGCAGGTCATCATCGGCGGGTTCGCCATGGCTGGTCTGAGGCATGCAATCTCCAGAGTCGAATGGACAAATTGTGCGGCATGATTTGGGCCTGAGCCACCCGGGCAGTTGGATCCGGTGGTCGGACCTTGACCATGAACGCATCCGCCTTGACCGCCCAAGCCGCCCACCACAGCGCCCTGCCCGACGACGACGAGCTTCGGGAGACGCTGCACAACGAGGTCCACGCCCGCCCCTCGGCACGCATCCGCCTGCCCGCGCTGGTGGTCTCGGTGGCGGTGATGAACCAGGGCGTCAGCCGTGAAGACGAATGCGCCCACCTGCAACGCCTGCCCGGTCAGGCCCACCTGACACCGGCGGACCTGCAAGGCAACTTCCTGCGGCTGCGCTTTGAGGGGCACACCCTCAAGTGGGAGCGGCACAGCGAGTTCACCCGCTATGTGCTGGTCCAGCCCCTGCCGGCGCATGCGGGGGCGGGTGCGCAAGAGCCCGAACTGCTGTCCAGCCTGGTGCTGGAGCACGCCTGGATGCAGGCCATCCCAGGGCGCACCGTGGCCGCCGTGATGCTGGTCATGGCCACCCACGACATCACCGATGCGGCCGCCACCTTGAGCGTGGGGCGGCATTGGTTTGGGGGCCGCAACGTGGTGGCTTCCATGATGGGCAATGGGCACTCCGTGGCCATCACCAACTTCCGCCTGCAGCCCGATGGGTTCGAGCGCATCCTGGTCCTGGCCCCCGAGGACACCAGCGAGACGCGGGTGGGCCGCGTCTCGCAGCGCCTGCTGGAGCTGGAGATCTACCGGCTGATGGCCCTGCGCGGTCTGCCGGTGGCCAAGAAGCTGGCCGCCATGCTGGCCGAATCCGAAGCTGGACTGGCCAATGTGACCGCGCAGTTGGAAGGCAAGCTCACCTCCGAGAACGAACTGCTGGACACCCTGATCCATGTGGCCGCGCGGGTGGAACGCGCCACGGCCGAGCACATGTACCGCTTCTCTGCCACGCAGGCCTATGCCGCCTTGGTGAGCCAGCGCATTGCCGAGCTGCGCGAGCGTGCCATTCCCGGCACGCAGACCATCGGTGAGTTCATGCAACGCCGCCTGTCACCCGCCATTGCCACGGTGGACGCCACCGCGCAGCGCCTGGCCTCGCTGTCGCAACGGATCGAGCGTGCCAGCGCCCTGCTGCGCACCCGGGTCGACATTGCCACCGAGACCCAGAACCAGCAATTGCTGGCCAAGCTCACGCAGGGCCAGGCCTTGCAGTTGAGCCTGCAAAGCACCGTGGAAGGCCTGTCGATTGCTGCCATCTCGTACTACATGATCAGCCTGCTGCTGTATGCGGCCAAGGCACTCAAGTCGGCCGGCGTGCCCATCCACCCCGAACTGGCCACCGGCGCCATGGTGCCGCTGGTGCTGCTGGGGGTGTGGGTGGCCACGCGGCGCATCCACAAGCGGGTGCAGGCGCAGATGCAGCAACCGATGCAGTAAGGTCCGCAGCCATGCGCATTCAGGACATCCGCCAACGCCTGCAAGCCCTGGGCGCCAAGCCTCCGCACGAACAGCGGGTGCTGCGCCTGTGGGTGCAGGCCAAACCTCAGGACAGCGGCAGGCGCCGCCCGGAGGACTTCATTCCCCAGACGGTTCGCGATGGCCTGCCTGCCCTGACGGACGAGCTGGCGCAGTTGCTCACGCTGCGCTCGGTGCACCCTGCCACCGATGGCTCCGAGCGTTTGCTGGTGGCCCTGCGAGACGGCCAGACGATTGAGAGCGTGCTGTTGCCACGCGATGGCCTGTGTGTCTCCAGCCAGGTGGGCTGTGCCGTGGGCTGCGTGTTCTGCATGACCGGCAAGGAAGGCCTGCTGCGCCAGGTGGGCAGCGCCGAGATCGTGGCGCAGGTGGCGTTGGCCCGCACCCGCCGACCGGTCAAGAAGGTGGTGTTCATGGGCATGGGCGAGCCCTCGCACAACCTGGAGAACGTGATGGAGGCCATCGATCTGTTGGGCACGGTGGGCAACATCGGGCACAAGAACCTGGTGTTCTCGACCGTGGGTGATCCGCGGGCGTTCGAGCAATTGCCGCTGGGCCGCGTCAAGCCCGCCCTGGCCTTGTCCCTGCACAGCACCCGGGCCGATCTGCGGGCTCAGTTGCTGCCCCGCGCCCCGCGCATCGACCCGGCCGATCTGGTCGACATGGGCGAGCACTATGCCCGCACCACGGGCTACCCCATCCAGTACCAGTGGACCTTGCTGGACGGCGTCAATGACAGCGAGGAAGAGCTGGAGGGCATCGTGCGCCTGCTCAAGGGCAAGTACGCGTTGATGAACATGATTCCCTACAACGCCGTGGACGAACTGCCCTTCCGGCGCCCTGCCCCGGACAAGGCTGCCTCGATCGCCCGCTGGCTGCACCAGCGCGGTGTGCTGACCAAGCTGAGACAGTCGGCCGGACAGGATGTGGAGGGCGGCTGCGGGCAGTTGCGGGCACGCACGCTGTCGGGCGAACAGGCCGTGCGCATCGTCCGAAAAACCCCCACTGTGGCGTGAATCCCGCACCATGAAATGGGGATAGGCTGATCCCTCTGGCTGGACGATACTCATCGGATTGACAACATGCGCCTGAGGTGGTCGTGACAAACAAAAGGCATGCAGGTTTGAGCAAGAAATTCCCCCGGATTCGACCCACAGGTGCGGCCATGCTGGTCTCGCTGATGATGAGTCCCTCCATGGCGGCGTCCCTGGAGATGTTTGCTCCTGAGACCGACGATCCCTGGCTTGCCGAAGGCGAATACCAGGAGGTCAGCATTGCCACAGGCGCCGGCTTGCCCATCAGCCGGGCGCCTGCGGTGGCCAGCGTGATCACCGCCGATGAAATCGAGGCCATGGGTGCCACCGACATCGACACCGTCCTGGAAACCGTGCCCGGCCTGCACCTGGCCCGCTCCACACAGGGCGACACGCCGCTGTATGTGATTCGGGGCATCAACCTGGGCTTCAACCCCCAGGTGCTCATGTTGATCAATGGCGTGCCCATCACTTCGGTCTACACCGGCAACCGCGGCAGCGTCTGGGGCGATCTGCCCGTGCAGCACGTGGCCCGCATCGAGGTGATCCGGGGCCCTGGCTCGGCCCTGTACGGTGCCGATGCCTTTGCCGGCGTCATCAATGTCATCACCAAAACGGCGACTGAAATCGGTGGGAGCGAGGTCGGACTGAAGGTGGGCTCCTTCGACACCCAGGACGCCTGGTTCATGCATGGCGGCACCTGGGGGGCGGCGCAAGTTGCCACCTTCCTGCGCGTGGGTCGCACCGACGGGCACGGACGCACCGTTGACGCCGACGCTCAGACCGGCTGGGACAGCGTGCTGGTTGGCGCGCCCGTCTCACTGGCACCCGGTCCGGTCAACCATGGCCGCCAGCTCATTGACGGGCATGTCGACCTGTCCCTGGATGCCTGGCGGTTGCGCATGGCTTACCGCGAGCGCGATCGCTTGGGGGCCGGAGCGGGCGTGGCCTCGGCGCTGGACCCAACAGGCAAAAGCATGAGCCAGCATGTCAGCGCCGACCTGAGCTATGAGCGCGCACAAGTGGCACCTGACCTGGATGTGAAGGTGCAGGCCAGCGTGATGCATTACAAGGAGCTCTCCAACCTGACCTTGTTCCCGGCGGGTTTTCAGGGATTTTATGGCGACCCCTTTCAAGATGGCCTCATCGGCAACCCCGCCAAATGGGAGCGCAATGTTCGGCTGGGTGCCACGATGACCTACGCCGGCTGGACCGATCATCGGGTGGTCGTTGGCTTGGGCGCCGACCACCAGTCGCTGTACAAGGCCACCGATCGCAAGAATTTCAATTCCGATTTCAGTCGCATTGGGCTGGGCTCGGTGACCGACGTGGTGGATGTGGCCGAAGCCCTGACCTTCATCCGGCCCCATGCGCGAACCAGCAAGCACCTCTACCTGCAGGATGAGTGGCGCATGGCCAAGGATTGGACGCTGACCAGCGGGTTGCGCCACGACCAGACCTCGGACTTTGGCACCAGCGTCAACCCCAGGCTGGCCCTGGTCTGGGATGCCACCTACAACGTGACGACCAAGCTGCTCTACGGCTCGGCCTACCGCGCACCCAGTTTTGTCGAGCTCTACTCACAGAACAACCCGGTGGTTGAAGGCAACCCCGACCTCAAGCCCGAAAAAATCCGCACCCTGGAGGCGGCCATCACCTGGCAGCCCGATGGGCGCTGGCTGTTGTCTGGCAACGTCTTTCATTACGAGATGCGCAATCTGATCCGCCAGATCGACCGACGCTACCAGAACATTGGCCGCCAAAACGGTCATGGCCTGGAGATCGAGGCCAGCTATCGGGCCTCGTCACGGTGGCAGTTGAGCGGCAACTACAGCCTGCAACGATCAGTGGACCTGGCCAGCGACCATGACGCGGCCAATGCGCCCCAACACCAGATCTATGCCCGTGCTGACTGGCGCTGGTCATCCGATTGGTCAGCCCACGCCCAGTTGAACTGGGTCAGTGAGCGCCCCCGGGAGGCCGGGGATGACCGCGACCCTCTGGCTGGCTACGAAACGGTGGACCTGACCGTGCGCAAATTGACAGGGCCACAAGGCTGGGGCATGGCCCTGAGCGTGCGCAATGTCTTCGATGCCGATGTCCGGGAGCCTACGCCCTACGACCGATCCGCGATGCAACCCTTTGTGTCCATCCCCAACGACTACCCACAGGCAGGTCGTTCGGTGTCGCTTCAGGCCACGTACCGATTCTGATCGTTGTCGTATTGCCAGACCAGGCCCAGTTGACGCTGGATCAGGTCCAGCAGGGCCGTTCTGCACACCGGTTTGGCCAGGAAGGCGTTGGCACCTGCCGCCAAAGCAGCCGCCTCATCATCGGCTGATGCGTGCGCCGACAGCAGCAGAATCGGCAATGGCGCTTGCCCGTGATCCACATCGTGCTGACGCAGCCAGCGAATCGCCGCCAGGCCATCCATGACCGGCATGGCCTGGTCCATGAGGATCAGGTCGGGGCGACGGGACAGGGTGGCATCAATCGCGACCTGCCCATCCGTGGCCTGCAACACCACAAACCCCAAAGGGGTCAGCAGGTCCACCAGCATCTGCCGGTTGGCCGGCACATCGTCAACCACCAGCACGGATTGCCGCGCGCCCTCATAGCCGGCGATGTGTGCTTGCGCATCCTGGGACGACTCCACATCACCCTTCAGGCCAATGGCATCCAGTGCCGGCAGTGACAGATCAAACCAGAACAGGCTGCCGGTGCCGATCTGGCTGCTGACATGAATGTCGCTGCCCATCAGGCGCACCAGTTGCCGGCAGATGGCCAGCCCCAACCCTGTGCCAGCGGAACGGCTGTCGGCACTGCCGGCCTGCTCGAAGGGCTCAAAAATCCGGGCCAGGTCATCGGCGCCAATGCCCGCACCCGTGTCCTGAATCTCAAAGCGCAAGGCGACGTAGCCATCAGGGCCTGCCAGCGAGGCATCCCCCTGCGGCATGGGACGAACGGCCAGGCGCACCACGCCCATCTCTGTGAATTTGACCGAGTTGCTCAGCAAGTTGAGCAGGATCTGACGCAAGCGCTTGTCATCGACCAGCACCGATGGCGGCAAGGAGGGTTCTATCGACAGGTCAAAGTACAGGCCTTTCTCCTCGGCCTTGACCCGGATGATGTCGGACAGCCCGCCCAGGAAACTGCGCAGGGACACAGGCTCCGGCCGAAGCTCGGTCTTGCCGGACTCGATGCGTGACAGGTCCAGGATGTCCACGATCAGCATCAGGAGGTGCTCGCCACTGTCATGGATGGTGTCCACCCCGTTGCGCTGCCGAGGGCTCAGGGCCCGGTCCATTTTGAGCAACTGGGCGTAACCCAGGATGGCGTTCAGAGGCGTACGAAGCTCATGGCTCATGCGGGCCAAAAAGGAGGTCTTGGCCTGGCTGGCCACCTCGGCACGGTCACGAGCCTGTTGCAGCTCGCTGGTGCGCTCACGGACCAGGTCTTCGAGGTGATCCTGGTGGCGGGCCAGCTCTTCGCCACGGTCTTCCAGAGCCCGCATCATGCGGTTGAAGGACTGGGCCATGCTTTGCAGGTCGCGAGGCCCCTCCTCGCTGGCCCGCAATCGGGTCTCGCCCTGACCGGCACGGTCCATGGCCGTGCTCAGGGAGCGCAAGGGCCGCGTCACGCGCAGGGTCAGGATGCGGATGACCACCAGAAAGAGCGCCGCAAAAAAGAAAGCACTGAGCAGGTTGACCACATAGATGTTGGCCTTGAGTCGGCTCAAGGTGCTCTTGCTGTGGACCAGGCGGACATGACCCAGGTACTCCGCCTTGGGCTCGACCACATCAAAGGGCGTGGGCTCAGGTCGCGTCCACACGGGCGCAATGAAGTGCCAGGCGTCATCGTCCTCAGCCGCCAGGTAGGCCATGGGCAAGGAGCGATTGACGCTGGAGGGCGATGAGGCACCGGCCGGCAGGACCGCGCCTCGCGCCAGGAGCGTGCCGCCATCGGCCTTGCGCAACTCGACTCGCAAGACCCCCGGCATGGCCAGTGTGGCCGCCACCGCTTCGCTGGCATTGTCTGGCGAGGCCGACAACAAGGCCAGCGTGCTTTGCGAGGCCAGGCTGCTGGCCACGGCCATGCTCTGAGCCATCAGGGTGTCGCTGATCTGCCGCGCGCCCTGCCAGGCGCTGACCATCGAGGTGAACAAGGCCAGACCAAAGACACAAGCCATGAAGCTGATGCTCAACTGGTGCTGCAGAGTCAATTTGCCTGGACTGCGCGTTTTGACTGCTGTCATCTCAGGGCTCCGGAAAAACCGCATGAATGCGAACGGGAACGGAGGACAGGTTGATGCCCAGGTGGTGCGCAGTGCGGGTGTTGACGGCCAGCTTGACGTCTCTCAGCGGCAGCACCCCCCGCCCTTGCGCACCAGAGGCTGCCCGCGTGGCCGAAGCCAGCGTGCGACCCAGGGCCATGTGATCCGGATACAAAGAAAACAAGGCGCCACGCCTGACGTGTCCGATGCTGCTGGAGAACAACACCAGGTTCTGATCCCAGGAAGCTTTGAGCAGCAGTGGCAGCACGGTGACGTCGTCCACCGTGGTGGAGTCCTGCAGCAACCAGATCGCATCACGGCGGGGATCTGCCGATGCAGCCATGTCCTGGAACAGCCTGACGGCCGTCTTGAGGTCTTCGGCTTGCAAGACCTGCAGCTCCAGATTGGCCGAGCGGGCTGCCTCGCGGGCCAGGCGGATCAGCCAGGCGTTCTGCCTGGGGTCATGAACCACCAGCACCCGCTTGATGCCGGGCGCCAGCACGCGCAGGTGATTGAACAACAAGGACGGATCGGGGGCGAGGCTGTGAACCGGGAAGTCAGGCGCGCCCACCTCGGGGACCGAGAGCACACCTGCCGCCACCACGGCAGAGTTTTTGACCATGGCCGAGGCCACCTGCAACCCCTGACGCCCCAGCGCAATGACGGCGCGAGGCTCACGCCGTTTCACTTCGGCCACCACGTCCTCGGCCGCCGTGTCGTTGCGGATGGGCAGGCGGGTGACGCGGTCACGCTGACGGGCTTCAGACACCCCGTTGATGATGGAGGCAAAGGCGCCTTGGTAGGGACCTGCGATGTCCGGGTAGATCACCAGCAGCGACGATTCGTCAACGGCAGTTGCCTGCCAGGGCAGACACAGGCCCAGCACACAAACACACCACCGGAGGATCAACAGGCGCATGGCAAGCAATGTACAACGACTGTAGTTCAGGCAGACCGCATCGTGCGTGGGGTCTACCCGAGAGTTTTTGCTAGGCAGCGCGGGGCTGGGGTCTGGGCTGACTGCCGGTCGGGCTTCATGTGGGGGGTCCCGCTTTCAGCGGGACTGCCTTGCGATGCTCGCGCCGAGGTGGTGCCGGAGAACTCACTGCGCGGCCTGATGGCCGCTTCGTTCAAACAACTCCGGCAAGTTTGTCAACGATGCGCGCTGCGCGCGCCCACCTCAACGCTGTGCTTCTCAGCCCCCACAAGGCGCCCGGCCGACAGTCAGCCCAGCCCTTTGGCGCCCCGCTGGTGGCGTGCCACGAGCCCGCGACCGCGGCACGCCACCAGCGGGGCAAAAAAGAGCCGAGTCGGTGGCTGGCGGGGCGCCTGTGTGGGCGTCGCAGGCACGCAGGCCGGCCCAGGTTTGCCCCTTGCCTTGGCAAGGGGATGGCGAGCATGTTTGAGGCCGCAGGCCGAGTTGCGCAGCCACCTGGGCTGGACAAAGTGCCGGAGAGCAGTCCCGCTACGCGGGACCGCCCACATGAAGCCCCGCCAGCCACCGACTCGGCTCCGCCCCGCGCTGCAACGCCAAAACGCGCCCCTCCGCGCCACCCATGCAAGGCTCTGACATGAGCGCTGCACTAACATGTGACAGCAACCCACCTTGAGGAGTCTCCCCCCATGCAATACCGCCCACTGGGCCGCACCGGCTTGAGCGTCAGCCTGATCGCACTGGGCACCATGACCTGGGGTGAGCAAAACACCGAAGCCGAGGCACACGCCCAGCTTGACGCCGCCCTGGACGCCGGCATCAACCTGATCGACACGGCCGAGATGTACCCCGTGCCCCCCAAGCCCGAGACCGCAGGCCTGACCGAAACCTACATCGGCACCTGGCTGAAAAAATCCGGGCGCCGCAACGACATCGTGCTGGCCACCAAGGCCGCCGGCCCGGCGCGCCAGGCCCTGCGTCCCTCGCACATCCGGGGCGGGCGACTGGCCTTCAACCACACCAACCTGTCCGAGGCCGTCCATGACAGCCTGAGGCGCCTGCAAACCGACCACATCGACCTGTACCAGTTGCACTGGCCCGACCGCAGCACCAACATCTTTGGGCAACGCGATTACGTGCATGTGGCCGACGACGACACCGTGAGCATCGAAGAGACGCTCCGGGCGCTGGACCAGTTGATTCAGGCCGGCAAGATCCGCCATGTGGGCATCTCCAACGAAACGCCCTGGGGCCTGTGCCAATTCACCCAACTGGCTCAGCACCTGGGGCTGCCCCGTGTGGTCAGCATCCAGAACGCCTACAGCCTGGTCAACCGCAGTTTTGAGACTGGCCTGTCCGAGGCCTCCCTGCACGAAGACGTGGGCCTGCTGGCGTATTCACCCCTGGCCTTTGGCATGCTGAGCGGCAAGTACCTTGGTGGCCAAAAACCCGAGGGGGCCCGACTGAGCCTGTTCGAGCGTTTCACGCGCTACCGCAGCGAAAACACCGAGCGCGCGGTGGCAGCCTATGTGGCCCTGTTTCGCGAGCATGGCATCGACCCCGCGCAAGGCGCCCTGGCCTTTGTGAACAGCCGCCCCTTTGTGAGCAGCAACATCATCGGGGCGACCACCATGCAGCAGTTGCAGGACAACATCGCCAGCGTGGACCTGGTGCTGCCCAAGGCCGTGATCGAGGGCATCGAGGCCATCCACCGTCAGTACCCCAACCCGGCGCCTTGATCGCGCCAGGTCGATCAAGGTCGATCTGGGCTGTCAGACATCCAGCGGGGCACCGTCCACAAACACGCGCAATTGGCCGGGCTCAAAGGCGGTCCATGACTCGTTGGTGGTCAGGGGCTCGGTGGCGATCAGGGCCACGCGGTCGGTCGGGCCCGTCACCTGGGCAAAGTCCACCGTGACATCGGCATCCTGCAGGCGGGCTTGCGCAAAGGGGTGCTGGCGGACCAGGTAGTGCAGCTTGGTCGTGCCATGCGCCCACAGCGCCTGACCGTTGCTGAGCAAAAAATTGAAGGTGCCAAAACGCGCCACCTGGGGCACCAGTTCGCGCAGGGTGCGGGTCAGCTCCTGTGGCGTGGGCACGCTGGCATGGCTCTTGGCCATCTCCTGCAGCAACCAGCAAAACGCCCGCTCGCTGTCGGTGTCGCCCACCGGCCTGAAAGCGCCGTGCAGATGGGGGTGGTAGTCCTTGAGGTCA
>Ga0209066_10005327_pt1 | contig 13606 bp, 11 predicted proteins | sample All_14_2_FD_187198 | JGI IMG/M metagenome (GOLD analysis project Ga0209066, IMG submission 187198) | Freshwater microbial communities in response to fracking from Pennsylvania, USA - Allegheny Zone_MetaG_DW_15 (SPAdes) (version 2) ...
CACTCTGCTTTTATGAAAATAATCAGAACAGCATACGCCGCAGGTTCAATTCTGCGACGATGCCAACGAAGATCGCCGCGCCAAACCAGTTGTTGTGGCGGAATGCCTTGAAGCAACCCGTGCGCGAGCGGTCGCGGATCAACGTGTAGTGATAAATCGCCAAGCCTGCGGCAGCCAACAGTCCCAGATAATACGCCGGCCCGTAATGCAGGTAGCGGCCAATGCCGGCAAGAATGCCTAATGTTGCGCCATAGCAGATCATCACCACAGTGACATCATAACGGCCAAAAGTAATCGCCGCCGTGCGCAGGCCGAGCTTGAGATCGTCGTCGCGGTCGACCATCGCATATTCGGTGTCATAGGCCAGCGCCCAGAACACATTCGCGGCGAGCAAGGTCCAGCCGATGGCGCCGACGTGGCCGGTGGCTGCGGCAAAAGCCATGGGTATGCCGAAGCCGAATGCCACGCCAAGATAGGCCTGGGGCAGCGCGAAAAAGCGTTTGGTAAATGGGTAGCTCGCGGCAAGGAATACGGCGATCAACGCCAGATGCCAGACATCCCGCAAAATCGGCAGGATCAATAATCCGGCGCAGAGGGTGAGCACAGCGGCCAGCAGCAGCGCCTCGCGCGGGGTGACAGACTGCGTCGCCAGCGGACGGCCTTTGGTGCGCTCGACATGCGGATCGAAATCGCGGTCCGCCCAGTCGTTGATGACGCAACCGGCCGAACGCATCAACACCGTGCCGAGCACGAAAATCCACGCCAGCATCCAGTGTGGCTGTCCACCGGTAGCGATCCACAAGGCCCATAGCGTTGGCCACAAGAGCAACAGCGTACCGATAGGCTTGTCCAGCCGCATCAGTTTTTCGTAAAGGTCGAGCCGGTTTTTTAGCGTGGCTAAATCCATGCCATGATTCTATCCGGCACATCGCCTGATGTGAGCCGGCACAACTGACGCAATGCCATGGCACTGGCACATCAAAAAGTCGGCGCTGGCGGAGCAACTGCGCTACAAGGCGGTCGAGCAAAAAACGCTCTCTTCGCCGTAGCGGATGGCGGGACGGCGAGATACAGGTTTCCGGCGTAAGTTTCGACGTAAACTCGAACGTAAGCTCCAACGTAAATTAAGGCGCCGATGCGCTGGCCACACTGGTGGCACCAGTAACACTGGCAAGCGGTTCGGCTGGTGTCGCAGACCAGCCACCACCCAACGCGCGTATCAACTGTACGCTGGCGCGCAACTGGCGGGTGTTGATGTCCAGCGCGCTGCGCTGCGCGTTTAGTGCGGCAGTTTGCGAACTCACCACTTCAAGGTAACTGATGGCCCCTTCGCGATAACGGCTGGTGGCGAAGTCCAGCGAACGCTGCGCCGCCGCCGCCGCGGACTGCTCGGCTTCCAGCGCGGTGTGGTAATGCTTGAGCAGGGCCAGGTTATCTTCGACTTGCTGGAAGGCAGCGAGCGCGACACTGCGGTAATCTGCACCCAATTCATCCAGCGCGGCTTCGGTGCGCGCGACCTCGGCCTGACGCCGGCCCGCATCGAACAGGCTGAGCACCAGCGACGGCCCAATGGCCCAAAAACGGTTGGGTGCCTTGATGAAGTCCCCCGAGTCACTGGACTGGTAACCAAAAACCGCGCCCAGCATGACCGATGGGAAATAGGCCGCGCGCGCCACGCCGATCTGGGCATTGGCAGCTTCGATACGGCGTTGCGCAGCGGCAATGTCGGGCCGGCGTTGCAGCAGGGTGGAAGGCATGCCGGCAGGCACATTCGGCAACCTGATCTCGGTGCGTTGCGGCGCGATGGCGAAAGTGGAGGCCGGTTCGCCGACCAGTGCGGCAATGGCATGCTCAATCAGCGCACGTGCAGCCAGCGTCTGGCTGGCTTGCGAGCGTGCCGTATCGTATTGGGTTTGCGCACGCGCAACATCCAGCCCCGAGGCGATGCCGCCGTCATGCCGCGTGCGCGTCATGTCCAGGGCCTTGGCATAGGCGGTCACCGTATCATTGAGCAGGCTGTTTTCCTGATCCAGCCCGCGCAGCGTCAGGTAATAATCGGCAAGCTGCGCCTGCAAGCTTAACCGCGCCGATTCGAGATCGGCCTGCGCTGCGCGCTCGCTGGCGGCGGCAGAGCTTACCTGGTTGCGGATGCGTCCCCATAAATCCAATTCGTAATTCGCCTCGACACCCAGGGAGAAATCATTGTAGAGGTCAGGTGAATTCGGACCCAGCACACGCAAGGGCCTTTTCTCCGATTGGCGAATACGTTGTGCATCGGCCGACGCATCAATGGTTGGGAAAAGCGCCGCACGGATTTGCGCGTTAAAAGCGATGGCCTGCTGGTAGCGCGCGAGCGCAGCGGCAAGGTCAGGGCTGTTGGCGATCAGGCGCTTTTGCAGGGCATCCAGTTCCGCATCACCATACAGCATCCACCAGGCATCGCGCGGCAAGCTGTCGGCGGGTTGCGCCGGCACCCACAACTTTTCTTCCTTGAATTCCCCGACAGCCGGTGAAATCTCCGGCACTGCGAGAGGGGGCGCAAAAGAACAGCCACCGAGGAGCAAGGTCAGCAATGTTAACAACAGCCAATGTGGCAATAACTGTCGCATACCGGACTTATTATTTGTCATGTTTCTTGTCTTCAGGCGCCTTCTCCGGCGCGGCTTTCGCTACCGCAACATGCACGGGTTCGCCATCCACAATACCATCGGGCGGGCTTTCAATCACACGGTCTTCAGCCGTCAAGCCTGAGCCGATTTCGATCAACTTGCCCATATCGCGCGCAATGGTGACGGACTTCAACACAATCTTGTCGGCCTTATCCACCGTAGCGACGCGCAGGCCAGCCTTGTCGAAAATCAGCGCGCTGGACGGGATGCTCAGCGCAGGCTTTGTATTGGGCAAATTGAAGCTGATCACCGCATAGCCACCCGGTAGCAACTCTCCGGCGGCGTTATCCACGACCAGTTGCACCAGCATGCTACCTGATGCGGCATTGATGGATTGCGCGGATGATTCAACTGTCGCCGGATAAAATTTGCCCGGGTATTCGGGCACGCTGATCTGGGCCTTGCCGCCCGGCCGGATACCCGGCGCATAGTTTTGCGGGACATTCACATAGACACGCAACTTCCGGGTGTCAGAGACAACAAACAGTTCCGGCCCGACGCCGCTGCCGGCATTGATCAAGGCACCGACATCCGTCGACCGCGCCGTGACCTTGCCATCAAATGGGGCGACGATACGCGTAAAACCTTTCATCGCCTGATAGCGATCCACGTTGGCTTGCGCCGCCTTGACCATGGCCTGCTTGTTCGCCAGATCACCCGTTTTTTCATCTACCTCCTGGCGCGATACCGCGTCAGAACCCAGCATGGCCTGCCAGCGTTTCGCCGTCGTCGCCGACAGGCTGGCGGCAGACTCGGCACTGACCAGATCGGCCTTCGCCTGGAGCAATTGCTGGTCAAGGTCCGGTGTTTCGATTTCGGCGAGCAACTGCCCGCTTTTTACTGAGGCGCCAATGTCCACTTTCCAGCTTTTCAGATAACCACTGACCCGTGCATAAATGGGCGCACGGGCATAGGCCTCAAGACGTCCCGGCAAATCGAGCGTGACCGAATTTTTTCCTGTGCCGGGCAGATTGACCACCACCGTGGGTATGGCCCGGGCATCCGTCCATTCGCGCAAATGGCGATTGTCAAAAATGCGTATGACAATGCCCGTAACCACCACGGCCAGCATGACGAACAGCAACACGATGACCGCAAGACGCAGGCCACGGCGGGAAAGAACAGGGGCATCAGACGACATGGGATTCTCCGGTAGCAGGGGGCATGGCTGGCTTGCCATGCCGCGCATGCACAATGCTGAACACAACAGGTACAAAAATCAGCGTGGCGATAGTGGCAAAAATCAGGCCGCCGATCACCGCACGGCCCAACGGCGCGTTCTGCTCGCCGCCTTCACCCAGGCCAAGCGCCATGGGTGTCATACCGATGATCATCGCCAGGGCCGTCATCAAAACCGGACGGAAACGCACGAAACCGGCCTCAAGCGCCGCGGCGGTGGCATCGCCAAGCGCATCAAGACGTTCGCGCGCAAAGCTGATGATCAGCACGCTATTGGCCGTCGCCACGCCCATGCACATGATCGCGCCAGTCAATGCAGGCACCGACAATGTCGTATGGGTGGCGAACAGCATCCAGACAATCCCGGCCAATGCCGCAGGCAATGCGGTGATGATGACAAACGGATCAAGCCAGGACTGGAAGTTGATCACAATGATAAAGTAGATCAACACGATGGCACCGAGCAGGCCATACAGCAGGCTGGAAAATGCGCTGTCCATTGTCCGCGCCTGGCCCATCAGCGCCACCGTGGCTCCCTTGGGTATCTGTTTTTCCGTCTCTGCAATGATGCGCCGGATATCACTGGCCACGGCGCCCAGATCGCGATCCTGCGTACTGGCATTGATTTGCACCATGGATTGCAGGTCATATTGGCTGACTACCGCATTGCTTGTCGCACGTTCTATCGTGGCCAGGCCGCCGAGAGTCTGCGATGCCGCGGTGCTCCCACCTACCGGAATGTTCGCCAATGAGGAGAGCGAATCCAGCCGGTACTGCGGAGTTTGCATGACGATAGGGTAAGACACGCCATTCACCGGATTCAACCAGTAGGTGGGGGCCACCTGGATACTGCCGGCCAGATTGACGACCATGCTGTTGGTAACGTCACGTGCAGTAATTCCCACGGCCTGGGCGCGTGTCCTGTCCAGATTAACCCGGAATACCGGGCTCTTGTTCGACTGCTGGATGCGCACGTCAGCAATGCCGGGAATGTGGCGGATCTTGCCCAGCAACAGATTGGCATACTCGAAATTGGCCGCCAGATTGTTGCCACGGATCTGCAGGTCAATCGGCGATGGCGCGCCAAAATTGAGTATCTGGCTAACGATGTCGGCCGGCGGAAAAGAAAAAGTCATATCCGGAAACTCATGCGGCAACTGTTCGCGCAACCGTCTGACATAATCGGCAGTGGGCTTGTGTTCAGGCGTCAAGGCAATCTGTATGTCGCCATCCTGCGCCCCCATGGCGCCGTTCGTGTCATATATCAGGCCAAGGATGTTCGGCATGCCGATATTATCGACGATCGTGGCTATCTCATTGGGCGGGATGATGCGCCGGATGGCCGCCTCGACGTCAGCAAAGCGGGCCGTGGTTTCCTCAACCCGCGTGCCGACCGGCGCGCGGACGTGCATCAATATCTGTCCGGCATCGACGCTGGGGAAAAAGTTGCGACCAAGCATCGGCGTCAGCGCGAATGAGGCCAGCACAAACAGCAAAAACCCGATGACAAAACTGCGCCGATTCTTAAGCATGAGCTCGAGTAACTCGCTATAGCCGGCGCGGAACCGCTCGAAACCTTCTTCAAAACGGCGCTGGAAACGCACCAGCGGATTACGCGCAGGTGGCAAAGTAGCGTTGGTGCCATGCTCGTCTGTATGCGGCGCATGCGGACGCAGCAGATATTTCGCCATGGTCGGCACCAGCGTGCGCGAAAGGATGAAGGAGCTGATCATGGCAAAGATCACTGCCAACGCCATGGGCACGAACAGAAAACGTGCGATGCCTTCCAGGAAGAACATCGGCACGAACACGATGCAGATACATATCAGGGAAACAAAGGCCGGCGTGACGATCTGCCGTGCACCATCCATGATCGCCGTTTCGACATCCTTGCCCTGCTCGAGGTGCCAGTTGATGTTTTCTATGGTCACCGTGGCGTCATCGACCAGAATGCCTACGGCCAGCGCCAGGCCTCCCAGCGTCATGATATTCAGCGTCTCACCGGTGACCGACAAGCCGATGATTGCCCCCAGGATGGACAGCGGAATCGATACGGCAATAATGATGGTCGAGCGCCAGCTGCCGAGAAACAGCAGGATCATCAGGCTGGTCAGCAAGGCAGCGATAACACCCTCAACGGCCACGCCGGTAACCGCCGCACGGACGAACAGCGACTGGTCGTTGATCGGTGAAATCACCAGATTATCCGGCAAAGAGGGTTTGATTTCGGCAATTTTCGCCTTGATGCCCGAAACAATCGCCAGGGTGGATGTCGCGCCGCTTTTCAAGACCGACAGCAATGCCGAACGGGCGCCATCGACATGTACGATGTTTGTCTGTGGCGGATTGCCATCGCGCACATTGGCCACATCGCGGATATACACGGTGGCACCATTCACCACCTTGATTGGCAGATCGCCCAGATCCTTCAGCGCCGATGGTGCATTGTTCAAATTGATCGTGTATTCGTGGCTGTCGATCTTCTGCGTCCCGACGGGAATGATCAGGTTCTGCGCCGCCAGCGCATTGGCCACATCCTGCGCAGACAGGCCACGCGCCTGGAGCGCCGCAGGATCCAGATCAACCTGTATCTGGCGGACTTTCCCGCCAGAGGGAAATGGTACAGCCGCTCCCCGCACAGCAATCAGCCGGGTACGCACCGAGTTCATACCGATGTCGGAAAGATTCTGCTCGGACAAGCCCTTGCCGGAAAGCGCGAGTTGCAGGATAGGCACGGTCGACGCGCTGTAATTCAGGATCAGCGGCGGTGTAGTCCCTGGTGGCATGGTGCGCGGTGTAGTCTGGGCTATCGCCGTCACCTGTGCATTGGCCGTCGCTATGTTGGCCCCCGGCTGGAAAAAAATCTTGACCACGCTGAACCCGGCATAGGAGTTCGCTTCGATATGCTCGATGTCGTTGACGGTCGTTGTCAGCGCCCTTTCGAAAATCGTCGTGATGCGCCCCACCATCTGGTCGGGCGGCAAACCGGCATATTGCCAGGCCACGGCAATCACCGGAATGCGGATATCCGGAAAAATATCCGTCGGCATGCGCAATGCGGTCAGCGGACCGATGATCAGGATCAGCAGCGCCATCACCACAAACGTATAAGGGCGCCGCAAGGCGATACGGACTATTTCTACCATGAATAATGTTTGCGGCCTTTACGGCCGGCGCAGGGTTGAGCCGAGGGGAGAGGGTATTGCATGCAGCTACCTGATGATTACAGAGCGAATGGTAAAGGCTGCATAAATATACTTGAAGTGCATTCTTAAGATAAATATAATTCATCCCATGAATAAACTAAATTTTGATCTCAATCTGCTACGGGTATTCGACGCGATGATAGCGGAACGCAATGTGACCCGCGCCGCGCACCGGGTATTTCTCTCGCAACCAGCCACCAGCCATGCCTTGTCCAGGTTGCGCAATGGGATTGGCGATCCGTTATTCATTCGCATGGGGCGCGAAATGGTCCCCACGGCAAAAGCGCTGGCGCTGGCGCCTGCCGTGCGCAACATGCTCGACCAACTCACCACCGCCCTGGATGACGTGCCATTCGACCCCCACACATCGACGGCAACATTTCGCATCGGTCTGGTGGATGTCATGGAGTATCTGCTTGCGCCAAAATTTGCGCGGCTGATCCAGGAAGATGCGCCGCATATCCGTTTTGCCATACAAAGTTATGACTCATTCAGCTACCAGACCCAATTGGGTAACGGCATGCTCGACATCGCCATTGGTCTGCCGGAACCATCTGCGCCAAATATTTATTCCAGCAAGTTGGCCGCCTTGCCGCCAGTTGGCCTGGTGCGGAAAAACCATCCGTTGACGCAAGGCAATGCCGACGTGCGTGAATTCAACCTGACGCCGCGCCTGACTACTGACTTACGTGCAGGCTGGCCACTCAACAATAGCAACGTGCCGGCGAAAAGCCCGGTTAGCATTTATACAACAGCACACTTTTTCGCCGTACCGATGCTGCTGGCCAATAGTGATCTTTTATTGATTACCAGTCATGTGGTCGCTGACTTGCTCTGCGCGCAGTATCCGTTGGTCACCATTCCGCTACCGGAGCCCTATCCGCCGCTGGAGCCGCACATCTTCTGGCATCAACGCACGCATGGTGATCCGGCATACAAATGGATGCGCGACCAGATCATTGCCACTGTGCGCGATTTGGCGATACCGCCGGGATAATTCAGCCATCGGCGCTGCGCAAGCGCAGTTCAACCACGCGCCGATACAAAACCACGCCAATCAGCGCATTGCCCAGCGCGGCATAGCCGAATAATGCAGGAATGGACAATCCCGCGCTTAGCGCCGCGGCCGCACCGAGTGAGCCGACCACCATGAACAGGGCGTTGACGATATTGTTGGCGGCAATCATGCGCGCCCGCTGGTCAACTTCACTGCTTTGCTGCAGCCAGGTGTACAGCGGTACGGAAAACAACCCGCCGCACAAGCCGAGCAAAGCGAAATCGGCCAGCATCCGCCAGATGCCGGGCGCATGCAAAATAGCCAACGCGGATAAAGCCGTATCATTTGTTTGCGCCATCGGCGAAGCAAACGCTACATCCAGCGCAAACACCGTCAGACCCAAACATCCCGGCAACACCAGCGCAAGGCCACGTTGCGGATGACGCCGCACAAATGTGGCACAGAGCAAGGAACCACTGCCGATACCGATGATGAAGGTGGCGAGCAACAAGGTCACCACGGTTTCATCGCCACCCAAAGTGTTTTTCGCATACGCCGGGAACTGGGCAAGAAACAGCGCGCCATATAACCAGAACCATGAGATGCCCACAATGGCGATCAGCACCTCGCGATTTTTGCGCGCTACGGAAAGATTGCGCCAGGTCGCCGCCAGCGGATTGCGGCTCACGCGCAAAGTCGGCGCTGGCGGTACGGCGGCAGGGATGAAATGCGCCGCGAAATAACCGCCACCGGCGATCAATAATCCGCTCAGCGTGATCCAGACCGTAGCGTCGGGCACTGCGGCAAGCAGCCCACCGCAAAGCGTGCCGCCCAGAATGGCGATGAAAGTGCCCGCTTCGACCAGCGCATTGCCGCTCACCAGTTCGTCGGCATGCAGATGCTGCGGCAGGATTGCATACTTGACCGGGCCGAACAGCGCGGAATGCAGACCAAGCAGGAACAGCGCCGCAAATAAAATTTCAATGCGTCGCGCCATGAAGCCAACACCGGCCACCAGCACGATGAAAATTTCGAGCAGCTTGACCAGCCGCGCCAACTTCGCCTTGTCGTATTTGTCGGCCAGTTGGCCGGCCGTGGCGGAGAACAGGAAAAACGGCAGGATGAAAATGCCCGCCGCAAGATTGGCCAGCAAGCCGGGTGTCAGGGTCGTCCAACTGGCGGCCTGGAAGGTGAGCAGCACGACCATCGCATTCTTGATGGCATTGTCATTCAGCGCACCCAGAAACTGGGTGATGAACAGCGGCAGGAATCGCCGCTGACGCAATAGTTCGCCTAGGCCATTCATGCCTTGAGCAACTCCTCGCGGCCACCCAGCCAGCGTTGCAAATGGGCATCGGCCATTTCAGGCGCATCATGCAGCAGTTCATCCGCCAGACGGCGCGCCTGCTCAACCAGCGCACTGTCTTGCAGGTCGGCATAGCGCAGCAGGGGCAGACCGCTTTGCCGCGCACCGATGAATTCGCCGGGGCCGCGCAAACGCAAATCCTCGCGTGCAATCTCGAAGCCATCGTTGTTCTCGAAGATAATCTTGAGCCGCGCCCGCGCCGTCTGGCCCAGCGGCTGCGCATAAATCAGGATGCATGCCGACTGCGCCGCACCACGCCCGACGCGGCCACGCAGTTGATGCAATTGCGCGAGACCGAAACGTTCGGCGTGCTCGATGATCATCAAACTGGCATTCGGCACGTCGACACCGACTTCGATCACCGTAGTGGCCACCAGCAGTTGAATCTGATTGGCGGCAAAGGCAGCCATCACCGCCGCTTTTTCTGCGGCCTTGAGCCGGCCATGCACCAGCCCCACGCGCAGATCCGGCAGTTCGGCTGACAAGCGGGCAAAAGTTTCCTCCGCCGTTTGCAGTTGCAAGGTTTCGCTTTCCTCGATCAACGGACACACCCAATACGCCTGACCGCCGGCGCGGCAAGCGTCATGCACGCGGCTGATGACTTCAGCGCGGCGCGCGGCGGACACCAGCCGGGTTGTCACCGGCGTGCGGCCGGGGGGCAACTCATCGAGCACCGAGACATCCAGGTCGGCGTAATAACTCATCGCCAGTGTGCGCGGAATCGGCGTCGCCGACATGGCCAACTGGTGTGCAAATTGCCCCTTCTCTTTCAATGCCAGGCGCTGGCGCACGCCGAAGCGGTGCTGCTCATCGACGACTGCCAGGCCCAGGCGATTGAATACCACCCCATCTTCGATCAACGCATGGGTGCCAATCACGACCGCCGTCCCGCCATCCGCTACGGCGAAGAGAGCGTTTTTTGCTCGACCGCCTTGTAGCGCAGTTGCTCCATCAGCGCCGACTTTTTCAAGCACTGCCGTTTTCTCGCGCTTTTTCAGGCTGCCCGTCAACCAGGCGACATCGATACCAAGCGGCGCAAGCCAGACCGAGAGCTTGCGGTAATGCTGTTCGGCCAGGATTTCGGTCGGCGCCATCAGCGCCGCCTGATAACCCGCTTCGACGGCATGCAGCATCGCCAGTGCGGCCACAATGGTCTTGCCGCTGCCGACATCGCCCTGCAACAGACGTTGCATCGGATGCGGCTGGGCCAGATCATGCGCAATCTCCTGCCATGCACGTTGCTGCGCGCCGGTCAGTTGAAATGGCAAAGCAGCGAGCAGGCGCTGCGTCAGTTCGCCGGTGGCCGCAAGCTGCGGTGCGCCCCGCGCCCGACGTGCGGCATACGCCCGGCGCAGCGACAACTGCTGCGCCAACAGTTCATCAAACTGCACACGCCGCCAGGCGGGATGCTGACGTGATTCCAACGTCGCCAGCGAAACCTCCGGCGGCGGGTTATGCAACAGGTGCACCGCGCCGGCAAAATCCGGCAGCCCCAACCGCGCCAGATCGGCGGACGGCAACGTATCGGTCAAATTGGCACGTTCCAGCGCGCGCGCAATCAGCCGCCGCAAGGTCGCCTGCCCCAGCCCCGCCGTCGTTGGATACACCGGCGTCAGCCGATCCGGCAGCGGCGCATCCTCACGCACCACATGGAACCGTGGATGGATGATTTCGTCGCCCAGAAATCCCTCGCGCAGCTCGCCAAAAACGCGCAGCCGCGTGCCCGCTTGCAGGCTTTTTTGCTGGCTTGGATAGAAGTTCAGAAAACGCAGGATGAGCATGCCGCTGTCATCCCTGACACGCACCACCAACTGGCGACGCGGACGGAACGTGATTTCGCTGCTGACAACATCCACTTCAAACTGCGCTGCGACGCCTGGCAAGGCATCGCGCACCGCCGTGATATGCGTTTCGTCTTCATAACGCAACGGCAGATGCAGGATGAAATCGGCGTCCGTGCGCAAGCCCAGCCGCGCCAGCCGCGCCGCCAGCGTGTTGCCGGCCGCGCTTTTCTGCGGACGTTCAGCCAAGCACCAGGACCGCGTCCGCCTCGACCAGCGCGCCACGCGGCAATTCCTTGACGCCCACCGCGGCACGTGCCGGATAAGGCGCGTTGAAATATCGCGCCATGGTTTCATTCACCCTGGCAAAATGCGCCAGATCGGTCAGATAGATGGTGATGCGCACGGCATCATCCAGCGTCGCGCCAGCCGCCGTAGCCACCGCCTTGAGGTTTTCGAAAACGCGCACAATCTGCGCGTCAATGCCTTCGACCATCTGCATGGTCGCCGGATCCAGCCCGATCTGCCCCGACAAGTACACCGTGTTACCCGCTTGCACCGCCTGAGAATAAGTACCAATGGCCGCGGGCGCTGCCGGGGTGGAAATGATTTTTCTGTTCACAAAACTTCCTCGCTATTCATGTCAATGTCGCAAAATGACCAGCATACCCTTGCCCATGCCAGCTGCTTCAAGCTTGGCGCGAATATGTTCCGCCTCCGCGCGGGACGCGAATGGCCCCGCATGCACACGGGTTTCACCCGGTCGGGTTTCCATGACCACCGGGATGTCCTGTGAGTGTATTTTGGCATGCAGATTTTCGGCATTCGTCGCCACCTTGAAAACACCCATCTGCACACCAAACAGTCCGTTAACCGGGGGTTTTCCTTTCAGCAACTGCGACACAAAAGTCTTGTCCGCAGACGGATTCACATGTTCATCTTTGGGCATGACTGGCGACACGGGTAGTGCAGCAGGCGCAGTGGCTACTGCAACCGGAGGCGCAACTGGAGAGGCAACTGGAGGCACAGCTGGAGGCACAGCTGGAGGCACAGCTGGAGGCACAATGGGCGACACATCGGAAGGCAGCTTGTATGAAATCTCAGCAGGCGGGGCAATGGCTGCCGGTGGCCCATCCGGAGTCGGGACGCCAGCCTGGTGTGCTGGCGTGACACGCTGCATAGCCGGCATGCCAGGCACTGCTGGTGCCGTCACGTCACGCATCACCCATGCACCGAACAAACCCGCCGCCACCAGCAAACCCACGGCGATGCGATTCAGCAGACGCTTCTGCCGCGCTTCACCAGCGGGCGCCGCAGGCTCGCTACCCACGTCAATCGGTTTCGGCTGCAAGAGTTTATGCACAAGTCTATGCACGATAAGGCAAGGGGTTCCCGTGAGATGCGTTAGCTTGGATAATAGCGCTTTCGCCCCCTGCTGAAAAACTGATCAACCCGGTATTTTCCCCATACGAAAGCGTATTCAAATGTTTCTGCTGAAAAAATTATTCGCCGCGCTCATCCTGCCGCCTGCCGGGCTGCTATTGCTGGCGGCAGCCGGTATCAGTCTGGCGGCAGCAGGGAAAAGTCGGCGCTGGCAACACGGCGGATTATGGCTGGCAGCCGGCGCAATCGGCACCCTGTACGCCTTGTCACTGCCCGCGGTCAGCCACGAACTGATGCAGCCCTTGCAGCACACACTTGTACTAACACCTGCGGCACTCGCCAAAGTGCAAGCCATCGTGGTGCTGGGTGGCGGCAGTCGACACACGCTGGAGCGCCTGCGCTACGCGGCGCATCTCGCACGCCAGGCCGGATTGCCGCTGCTCGTGACCGGTGGTGCGCCACAAGGTGGCCGACCCGAGGGTGAAATCATGGCGGAGATACTGCGTGACGATTTCGTCACGCCGGTGCGCTGGATCGAGAACAAATCGCGCGATACCGCCGAAAATGCCGCTTATTCCGCCCCCCTGCTCAAGGCAGCGGACATCCGGCGGATTGCGCTGGTCAGCCATGCCTGGCATTTGCCGCGCGCTGTCCCTTTGTTTGAGCGCGCAGGATTTACCGTGCTCCCCGCGCCCACCGCTTTTGATACATTGCCGGCATCACCATGGGCGCGCTGGCTGCCTTCCAGTCATGCGCTTGATACCAGCACTCTGGCGTTGAACGAATATCTGGGCCGCCTTGCGAATCAACTTTTTCAGCCTGCTTCGAATACCACGATACAACGCCATGAATAACGAACTCCGCATTGGCCTGGTTTCGATTTCCGACCGCGCATCCGGCGGTGTGTATGCCGACCAGGGTATTCCCGCCCTGCAAGAATGGTTTGGCCGCGCCCTGGTCTCGCCATGGCGCATGGAAACCCGCCTGATTGCGGACGAGCAAACCACCATTGAACAAACCCTGAT
>Ga0209066_10005329_pt1 | contig 13602 bp, 9 predicted proteins | sample All_14_2_FD_187198 | JGI IMG/M metagenome (GOLD analysis project Ga0209066, IMG submission 187198) | Freshwater microbial communities in response to fracking from Pennsylvania, USA - Allegheny Zone_MetaG_DW_15 (SPAdes) (version 2) ...
GTTTTCCTCGGGAGGCGATTCTGGTCCACTATAATTGACGTGTGCTCGCTGCCGAATACCGGCGATGTTTCCGTCGACACCGACCGATACTTGGCTTTCGAACGTCGTGATCGAGCCGTGATCGGGCAGATTTCTGCCATTGAAAGCCGCCCTGTGACACGTGGCGATGTCTCAGCGTTGTGGTCCATACGTTATTCGGCGAACGAAAACATGCTGACGCCGGGTCGCATCAGTGATGCCGAGTTGATGGCAGCCTTCGAAGGAATCGGTCGCGGTTGGGTAGCGAATTGCGATAGCAGAGCAGCCAGGTTTCCCCTCGAGTTATTCGATGGTCAGGTGCGGGCACTCTATGTTCGACCGCATTTCCAGGCGCGTGGCCTCGGCGCGGCACTGAATTCACGCTTGCTCGCCTGGTTCGTCAGCCAGCGTAGCGCCTCTGGCTGAGCACCAGCACGCAAACGTGGGCGCGATTGTTCTATCTCGCTCGCGGTTGGCATGAAGTTGGCCAAAACGGTGACAAAGAGGTCGGGATGGAGCGTGAAAATCAATTTTGCGTGAGCAGTCGCGCCACGCTTTCGATGGTTTGCTGCTGTGCGGAGACCAGTCGTAGAAGCAACGCGGCGAGGGAGACCACGTCTTGATGGTTGTGCCTGGCGACGCGATGCAGATCGCGCGCGTCGCCGCCGCAAAGGTAGCTGAGCCAAGCGCGTGGCGCTTCACTGCCTGGCAAGTCGTCTTCCCGAACGATGCCGAGCAGATGGCGCTCGAGCGTCGCCAAGCGACAGTTCTCCCATCGACCTCGCCAGAATCGACGAGCCGGAAACAACAGGTCGATGTGATCGAGTGTGCTCAGTGGATCGCGTAGTCGCGCCAGACGATATCGTGCTTTCAGCAGAGGCACGTCGTAACAGCGACCGTTAAAGCTGGATAGCACGGTGTTCGGATTCAACCAACTCGCAAACGTCTGCAGCATGGCGGATTCGGCAGATGGATTGCCGAGCGTCAGTTGACGTACCCGCAAGCCAGGCCTTCCATACGCATCGACACTCCAGTCGCCGGTGCCGATCATGAATGCGCGAGTGCCGACGCCTCCATTCAGCCCGGTTGTCTCGGTATCGAAAAATAACAGTGAGCGCGGATCGTGTATTTCATCCAGGCGTTTCGCAAATGCCAGGGAGATAGGCGCCGAGGGCCAGGGTTGCGCAAGCCAATCCTGCTGGAGCCAGAGCCCGGGTGCGATTTCCTCACCGGGCGGTATGCGCAGACGCTCAGTGTTCGATGGGTGGCGTGGCAATGCGCGGGACCGCGCATCGTGTAGACGCGCGGCCAGCACGCGCTGCAGCCGAAAGGCGGTATCCAACGAGCAGGGTTCCGGCGTCGTCGGTGCGGAAATTTCGGTAGCGGTTGAGGTGCTCGACGGACGTTCGGGTTGAACCACGCCGGCCTGCTGTTGCCATTGACGCAGCCGGTCCAGGCTCAGGCTCATGCGCGCCTCGATTTGTCTGGCGTTGACTGCAGCAATGTGAGTACGCGGATCGCCAGTTCTTTCGCTTTGGGGAGGTGGTGCTGCTCGCGTGTGGTGAGCACAGGACCGACGCAGGCCGGGCAACCGGCTTGGCAATTGCAGTCGCCGACCAATTGAACGGCATTCCGCAGCAATTCGTGCTGGCGCACCCACAGCGGCTCGGACAGACCCACCCCACCGGGAAAGTTGTCGTACAGATAAATTGTTGGGATAAAGCTCTGTTGTCGTTCGAAGAGGTGTTCCTGTTCGTCGACGCGTCCATGGCCGCGTTCGTCGCTGAACGCAAACCAGGCCCCGTCGCCATTGCCCACCGCCCTTTGCAAGTCGCGCGAATCGGCCATCACGGCGACGATGGCAACGGTGTGCAGTGCGTGACCTGCCGCGAGAAACGCGTCGAGTGCTTGCTGGCGATTGTCAAACTCGCGGAGCAGGTCTGCTTGCGCCACCTGCCACCACAGCGCTGTGGTGTGCAATTCCTGATCGGGCAGATTGACGGGCCCATAGCCGATGTTCTCGTGACTGTAGTACCGGATCTTCTTGAAGCCTGCTACCCGGCGCAGCACGTGCACTTCGCCGTGATGGCAATCGCCAGACCCGGTGCGACAGCCATCGAAGCGCTCGAGGACCTTGAGCTTTGTGTAGTCGATACTGTCGGTGTAATAGTCGACAAAGGTGCGGGTGACATAGGCTTTACGACCGTCCCAGTCGAGCTGTTCCACCTGATAGGGCATGGATTGCACCATGTGGATAGCGCCTTCATACAGAGTCAGCGCGGCGGCGGAGTAGTCCACCTCGGCAATGATCTGTTGCTTGCCATTGCTGCGGTCCACCACCACGAAATTGCCGTCTGCGACCGAGCGTAGATTGACGCTGTTGGCAGGGTAGCTGTCGGCAATCCATTCCCAGCGTTCACTTTCGCTATGCAACACACCCGCATCGGCGAGGGCCTGCAGGTAAACCTGCGGGTCAACCGGGCCGAACGCGTCGCCACGAAGAAAGGGCAGCTCGAATGCCGCGCAGCGAATATGATCGAACAGAATCAGTGGTTGATCCGGCGCGATGCGCGCCTGCTCGGGCGACGCACCAGCGAAGAACTCGGGATGACGCACCACGTACTGGTCGAGTGGTTGACTGTTTGCCACCAGCACGCCCAGCGCGGATTGTTGTCGCCGCCCCGCTCGACCGAAGCGCTGCCAGGTCGCCGCAATGCTACCCGGAAAGCCATTCAGTACCACCACATCCAGCGCACCGATGTCGACACCCAACTCGAGTGCGGAGGTGCTGACGATGCCATCCAGCTGTCCGGCGCGCATCGATTGCTCCACCTCGCGGCGTTCAGTGGGTAGGTAGCCGCCACGATAGGCGCGAATCCGCGGACGCTTGCGCGGATCGTGGTCGAACACATCCTTAAGATACTTGGTCAGCACCTCGACCATCAGTCGACTCTGCGCGAAGACCAGTGTCTTGAGCCCCGACTTGATCGCCACACGCGCAAGCCGGTTGCTTTGCGAGCGCGCCGACGCACGTAGGCCGAGATCGCCATTCACAACGGGCGGATTCCATAGCAGGATCTGTCGTTCACCACGCGGTGCGCCCGATTCGGTGATGCATTGCACCGGCTGTTCTATCAAGGCTTCCGCATGCGCCTGCGGGTTGCCGATGGTGGCCGAACAGAGGATGAACTGAGGTTGCCGACCGTAAAATGCGCAGACACGTTTAAGTCGTCGCAGAACATTGGCGACGTGACTGCCGAACACCCCGCGATAGGTATGGATCTCGTCGATCACCACGTAGCGGAGATTCTCGAAAAACTGTGCCCATTTGGTGTGATGCGGCAGGATGGCTTGATGAAGCATGTCCGGGTTGGACACCACAATGTCACCGTGCAAGCGAATGGCTTGCCTCGCATCGCCCGGGGTATCGCCATCAAAGGTGAAGGCGCGAACGCCGAGTTCACCCTCGCGAACGAACTTCAGCAGTTCGGCGACCTGGTCCTGCGCCAAAGCCTTGGTGGGGAACAGATAGAGCGCCTTGGTGGGTGCATCCCCAGCTTGGCAGCTGCCCAGGGCGGCACTGAGTACTGGCAATGTGTAACAGAGCGATTTTCCGGACGCCGTGGGTGTTGCAATGGCCACATTCGCACCACGCTGGGCCGCTGCCCAAGCGGCGGACTGATGGCTGTAAAGTCGATCAATCCCGCGGGCGGCCAGCGCGTTGCGCAATCGGGCAGGTACATCGCTCGGTATCGACACAAAGCAGCCAGTTTGGCCTGGAAGGGTGAAATGCCCGGTGATCCGGTCGGCATAGCGCCGGCTTAACCGCTCGGTCAGAAGTGCTGCACTGCGAAGTGGCCGATCCGGCTGCGAGAGCAGCGGATGCTCAGGGGCGGTGGGCCGCACGGGTGTCTTCGGTCGCATGGCATCGATTCTGCGCAAATGGGTGCTCCACAACACCACGGGGCTGTCTCAGGAACTGCGACAGCCAGACGATTGGTAGTGACTCCGCTCGGGCGGTGTGGGAATTGAAATTCGGCATCGATCCTGCATAAGCGGCGCTGCGTTCAAGATGTCGGCAACCCGCTATCGGGGAATGTCATTGCTGCCGTGGAGACGGTGCTACGACATCACGTTTGTGATGATCAGGGCGACATATTCCATGGCGTGCTTGCGATCCGTCACGGCATTGAGGGCGATCAAGTGTTCGCGCCACGGGGGTAAATACCCTGCGCGCCAGTTGGGGTGAGCAAGAGCGAAGGCGATGGAAGAATCACAACGAGTCCGCATCGTCGGTGTCGGTGCCTCCGCTGGTGGCCTGGAGGCCATTTCGCAGTTGATTGCCCACCTTAATCCGCGAATGCGTTGCGCCTACGTGGTGCTGCAGCACTTGTCCCCGAGTCACCGCAGTCTGATGGTCGAGATACTCGCGCGTGAGACGCCACTGCGGGTACAGGAGGCGGGACAGGGTGATCGTCCGGAAGGCGGTGTGATCTATGTCGTTCCGGCCAATCGCAACGCGAAGATTCAAGAGGGCGTCCTGCACCTGCAGGAGGCCAGACCCGAGGTTGTGCCCAAGCCTTCGATCAACCAGTTCTTCACATCGTTGGCGGCGGAAGAAGGCGAGTCAGCGATCGGGATCGTCCTGTCGGGAACCGGAAGTGATGGTGCGGCGGGATTGCGCGCAATCCAGGCGGCGGGTGGATTCACCATGGTTCAGAAGCCGGAGACCGCCAAGTACGACGGGATGCCACGCTCGGCGATCGACATCGGTGCCGCCGACGCGATCCTGTCACCTGAGGAAATGGCTCGCCGACTGGAGTCGCTCGCTACGCTGGCAGTCGAAGACTCTGGCGAGTTCGCGTTGGAGTCCGAACAGATGGCGCGCCTGCTCGCCATACTCAACGACCGCCTGCAGCTTGATTTTTCTGGGTACAAGGCAGCCATGTTGCTGCGACGTATCAAGCGCCGCGAGATCGCCACGGGACAACCCGACTTCGCCAGCTATTTGCCCGTTCTGGAGGCGAACAAGAGTGAGCAGGAGGCCTTGGCCAAAGACATCCTGATTTCGGTGACGTCGTTCTTTCGCGACCGCGATGCCTTTGATCAGCTTCGCAATGCGATCAGCGAAATCTGCCAGTGCAAACAGCCTGGTCAGGACATTCGGGTTTGGGTGGCAGGTTGCGCGACCGGTGAAGAGGCCTATTCGACAGCGATTCTGTTTGCCGAGGTGCTCGGTGATCGATTGGGTCAGGCTCGCGTACAGATTTTTGCGACAGATATCGATGATGAGGCGCTGGGCGTCGCACGCCGTGGCGTGTATGCGGCGCCGGCACTTGCCGAGATTCCGTCGGATTGGGTGGAACGCCATTTCAAGCCGATGCGCCATGCGTACGAGGTGGCCAAGCACCTGCGTGACATGATTGTGTTTGCCCGCCACAACCTGGTATCCGATCCTCCCTTTCTGCGCCTCGATCTGGTCTCGTGCCGGAACGTTCTGATCTATTTTGATGCGCCATTGCAGGCGAGGGTGCTGCAGACGTTTCACTTCGGGCTGGTTCGCGAAGGCTGGCTTTTTCTGGGCCGATCCGAAAGCGTTGCGCACGCGGAAAGTCTGTTCAAACCGGTTGAGCGTCGTGAGCGACTGTTCCGCAAGCAGGGTGAGTCGACCCCGCAAAATGTGGCGCAGGCGATGCCAACCCAGCGCGGACCTGCGCAACATCGAGAGCGCAAGCTGGAATTGCTGCTCTCGAGTGTTGTCGAGTACATGGGCGGCGTGGCTGTGCTGTGCGATGTCGAAGGTAATGTCCTGCATTCGGTCGGACAGGTCGAACGTTTGCTGCAGTTCCCCAGCGGCTCCGCCAGGCTTGGCATCGTCGACCTCGCGGTGCCGGCCCTCCGAGGCGAGATCCTCGCCCTGCTGCATCGTTGCCAACGTGGCTCGAATGCGCAGACCGGAAGATGCCATCAGATCGATGGACGGATCCATCGTCTCCACGTTCAGCCTGTGCCTGGCCGCGGCGAGCCCCTGTTGATTGTCATGTTGTTGCCTGACCTGCAATCGGCGCCGACCAGCGAAGAGCCGGTCTCGCGCGCTGATCACGCGGTGGAGGACGAACTGGCTGCCACACGGGAGCATCTGCAGACGCTGGTCGAGGAAATGGCGACGGCCAACGAGGAGATGCAGGCACTCAACGAGGAGGCCCAGGCATCCAACGAAGAACTTCAGGCGACCAACGAGGAGCTGGAAGCGGCCAATGAGGAACTTCAGGCCACCAATGAGGAACTGGTCAGCCTCAATGTCGAATTGAGTGTCAGGACCGAGCAACTCTCCAAGTTGTCAGCGGAATATGCCCATCTCTACGATGCCTTGCCGTTTCCCCTGATGGTCTTCGATGCGAGTCAGCACCTCTTGCGCTTCAACGCGCCGGCGGCGCTGCATTTTGAGCTGCGTCCAACTGCATTGCGCCAGGCATTGGCGAGGCTGCGCCTGCCGGGAAGTCTCCATCAGCTTGATGGCGTCATGGGCGGCGTCCTTGCACATGGTGAGCGAGAGGAAGTACTGGTTCACCACGCGGAAAGACACTTCCGCCTGAGTGTCACACCGGGCTTGGATTTGGCGGGGCAGGTGATGAATCTGGTCGTCGCGCTGATCGATGTTACCGACATCACCAAGGCGCAGGCAGAACTGACGCAATCGCAAGTACGCTTGTCCGCCCTGATGGAAAAGACAACCGTCATCTTTGCGATGAAGGATCTTGACGGCACCTACCTCTACGCCAACCGTCGCTTCCTCGATTATTTTGGCGTCGATGCCGAAGACTACGTTGGAAAGACCGACCTCGCGCTGTTGCCGCCAGGCTTGGCAACGGACTTCTGGCGCCTTGACTTAAAGGCCTTGCGCGAGCGCAAGACCGTCAACGAGGAACTCGTATTTGGTGGCGAGGATGGCCAGCGCTACCTTCGCAGTGTGCATCAGGTGCTACTGGATACCGAGGGCAAACCGAGCGCGCTGATCATGGAGGCGGAAGATGTCACCTCGGCTCGCCTGGCCGAGGATCAACTGCGAATCACGGCGCGGGTCTTCGATCGGGCTGGCGAGGCCATCATCGTCAGTGACCCCAACGGCATCATTCAAACGGTGAATGCGGCCTTCACCCGGATCAGTGGCTACAGCTCGGAGGAAGCGGTCGGTCAGCGAACAACCCTGCTGAAGTCAGGGTTGCACAGTCCGGAGTTCTACGAGTCGATGTGGCAGTCCTTGCTCAACAAAGGGTTCTGGCAAGGCGAGATCAGCAATCGACGCAAGAACGGTGAGGTCTATCCCGAGTGGCTGACAATCAACTCCGTCTCAAACGACCGGGGTGAATTGGAGCACTACGTCGCGGTGTTTTCGGACATCTCGCAATTGAAGGACTCGCAGCGCAGGGCGGAATATCTATCAACCCACGATGCGCTCACCGGCCTGCCGAATCGTTCCCTGTTCAATGACCGCCTGCGGCAGGCCATCGCACTGGCACGGCGCTCGCAGCAGCGCGTGGCTGCGCTATTCATCGACCTCGACAACTTCAAGACCATCAACGACACCTTGGGTCACGATGTCGGCGACCACCTGCTGAAGGAGTGCGCCCTGCGGTTGCGTCAGGTAGTGCGGGATGTCGATACGGTTTCGCGTGTCGGTGGTGACGAGTTCATCGCGATGTTGGTCGGGTGTGATCTGGAAGCAACGTCGCTGGTTGCCAACCGGATCGTCGACGAAATGGCGGCTTCGTTTGACATCGGCGTTCGTCGCCTGTTCGTGTCTGCAAGTATTGGTGTCGCGTTCTTTCCCGAGGATGGCGTCGATTCCGACAGTCTGATCAAGGCGGCGGATGCTGCCATGTACCGGGCCAAGGAAAGTGGGCGCAACCGGGTCGAGTTCTTCAAGCCGGATCTGCGAGTGCGATTGCTTAAACGTGCCGCTCTGGAGAGTGGCTTGCGTGAAGCGGTTCGACACCAGCGCCTGCGTCTCGTGTTCCAGCCGCAATGGGCCTTGGAGCCGGGAGTCCATCTGGTTGGCGCGGAGGCGTTGTTGCGTTGGTATGACCACGAGCTTGGTGAGGTGTCTCCGGCCGAGTTTGTCCCGATTGCTGAAGCGGGCGGGTTGATCGCTGACATCGATCGTGCGGCCCAGGTTCTGCTGTTGCAGCAATTGCGGACCTGGCAGGACATCGGGCTGACTGTGCCGAGGATTTCGTTCAACCTGTCTCCACGCAGCATTCGCGAACCGGACTACGCCGAGCAACTGCTTTCGCGACTCGGCGATTTGGCGGTTCCCCATGACTGGCTATGCGTTGAAATTACAGAGGGTGCCTTGCTGGAAAGCAGTGCCCATGTCATCCGCAATCTGGGCCTGCTCAGGGAGGCAGGCATTGCCATTTCGATCGACGATTTCGGCACCGGCTATTCGTCGCTCAGTTACATCAAGCGTCTTCCGATCAGCTCGATCAAGATCGACAAGAGTTTCGTCGACGGCTTGGGTTCCGATGCCGAGGACGAGGCAATTACCTCGGCGATATTGGGTCTGGCGCAAGCGCTGAGCCTCACGGCAGTGGCAGAAGGTGTGGAAAGCAAACTGCAGTTGGATTGGTTGCGTGAACACCGGTGTGAGATGGCGCAGGGTTTCCTGCTGGGCAAGCCGATGACAGTGGAAGCCTTTGAGGATCTGCTGGCACGTGACATGCAGAACGGCGCCGCATGAGCCATGGATTTCTCGACCAATGCGAGCGGGAGCGGCTGCATCTTTCCAGGCATATCCAGGCGTTTGGCGGGTTGCTGATCTGGGGAGCCGACGGCAGGCTGAGTCACCGGTCGGACAACCTGGGAAAGTGGGTCGACATGTCGACCGAGAACTATCGGCATGGGTCCGTCGTTCCCGACTGGCTGCAAGCGGCGGCGCATGAACTGGGTACTGAAGTGGGAAATCGGCGCACGCAGTTTGGCGTTTCTGTCTCGCATGGCGGTCTGGTCGACCTTCGGCTGATCCGCGCTAGATCCGGTCAAATCATCTGTGAGCTGTGGCCAAGTCAAGGAGCCTTCCCGTTCGATTGGACAGGGCCGGGACCAAGCAGCGATTTCAATTCACCCACGGCGCGGCAGGCACTGGTCGATGGCGTGCGGCAGGCAACTTCCTTTCAACGCGTCATGTACTACCAGTTCCATGATGACGGGCATGGCGAAGTCGTCGCCGAGTCGCGCAATGCAGATGTGCTGGGAAGTTATCTCGGTCTGCATTTCCCCGCCAGCGATATTCCCAAAGTGGCTCGTGAGCTGTACCTGCAGAATCCTTGGCGACTGATCGCCGACGCGCGGGCAACCGCAATATCGGTCCTTGGCGAGACGGCTGAACCGCCGGACTTGACGTGGGCAGACCTGCGCAGCGTATCGCCAGTGCACTGCGCCTATTTGCAAAATATGGGCGTCCGCTCCTCGTTGTCCTTCCCCGTGGTGATTGCCGGCCAACTGGTAGCGATGATCACCGCGCATCATGAACTTCCGCAGGTTCCAGCGCTGAGCAAGCTGGCGAGTGTTTCAGAACACGTGCACGATTTCGCGCTGCGGCTGGCGACACAGCAGTCCCAGCGTCGGATGCGTCTGCTCGATGGGCTTGGGCGGCGCTTTGAGCACATCGATTCGGTCGTACAACGTCACGGCGGCCTCCTTCCAGCTTGGGCTGAGATCGGACCATGGTTGATGCACGAGTTTGCTGCGGACGGTGCAACGATCAGCGTTGGCGACACGGCCGTATCGACTGGGTTGGCCCTGGAGCCTGCCGCCCGAGCCGCGCTTGATCGCTGGTTGCTTGATAGTCCTCGCGAACTGGTGATGATCACCGACAGCCTTGCCAAGACGGTGATCGACTGGCCCCTTTCGGCAGTTGCCGGCGTGCTGGCGTTGCGCGTCCTTCAGGGGGAATCTCCCGGGTTGCGTGTCTACTTGACGCGAGAGGAGGTCTTGCAGCACGTCACGTGGGGTGGTAATCCGGACAAGCCCGTTGAGTCGGTTCATGGTGCCAACGGCATTGCGCCTCGACGATCGTTTGAGGCCTGGGTTGAAACTCGGCTTGGTCGCAGCCTTCCTTGGAACAACGAGGCGAAGCTGCTGGGTTTGCGCCTGCGCGACCTGTTGAAGCGGCAACTGGCTGACTGAGCGATGGCCTTGCTCTCCACTCTGCGAGCGGCTACTCGCGATGCGCACCGGATGCTTGACCACCATCCTTTGCTCAGTCCGCTGATTCGTCCCGGTCTGACCATCGACAGTTACGCGCGCTGTCTGTCGTCGATCTACGCCGTGCAAAATGCACTGGAGCAAGCCGTGACTGCGCCGCCGTGGCGCGCATGGCTACCGTTGCGCAGCAGCGCGCTGTTGCAGGACCTTGCGCAGTTGCGGTGTTCGGCGTTGCCACTGCGCGTCGATCGTTCGGTACCGTCGGTGTTGTCGTGGATACCCCAACTCGGGTTGGTCTACGTTCTGGCTGGGTCACTGAAGGGCGCTCAGGTAATTGCAAACTGTCTGCAGCAGCACCTCCCATCACAAGCACCAATGCGGTTTTTCAGTGCTGCCCCGCAGCCCGAGGTTTGGACGAACCTGGTTGCTGCATTGGAACGCGTGCCCGAAGCCGAACACGATTCCATCCTGCAAGCGTCGCTCGCCGCATTTGCCATGTATCAACACCACCTCGACGACTGCGTTCGCCAATGGAAGGTGCGTTCGACACTCAAGGAGGAACTGGACGGCGCGCGCAACCCATTGCGCACTCCCGATCAGGTACTGCCCGTCGTACAAGGCTAAGCTCGTTGCATGAGTCAGAACCCAAACAGCCGATGGCATCGGCGTTTTCAGCCCGTGCTTGATCAGATTGATGCGAATCTCGATGTGGCACTCGACTACACCGCGCTGGCCGCAATCGCCAACTATTCGCCATGGCATTTCCAGCGCCAGTTCAGCGCCCTGTTCGGCCTGCCGGTGCGCCGCTATCAGCAGCTTCGGCGTCTGCAGCGCGCCGCGCAGACCCTGGCGTATCGGCAGGACTCGGTCACCGAGATCGCACTGCAGGCGGGATACGGCTCGCTGGAAGCCTTCACGCGCGCCTTCCACCGGGCGCTGGGTCAATCGCCCAGCGCATTCCGCTCTCAACCCGACTGGCTGAGCCTGTCGCATGCCCTCACGATTCCGACGAGTGTGCCCACCATGACCGATTTCACCCCATTCGTGCAGGTTGTCGATATGCCCGGCATCGAACTCTTCGCGATGTCGCACTATGGCGACCCACGAAAACTCGGCGACACGCTGCGACGCTTCATCGCCTGGCGACGTGAGCATGGCCTGCATCCGCGCAACAGTCGCACCTTCAATCTGTTTCACACGCCACCGGATGAACCCGTCGACACCTTCCGCATGGACATTGCAGTCGAAGTGCCCACGCATCGCGATATCGACCCCGCCGCCAGCGATGTATTCCGCACCCGAATTCCTCCCATGCGCGCCGTCGTCATCGCGCATGTCGGCCCAGACAGTCGCATGGCTGCTGCGTTCGAGTGGTTGTATCGCGAATGGCTGCCAGACCGTGGCGAAGAGCCGGACGATTTCCCGCCCTGGCTGGAACGACTCGACCTCGGTCCCGACGTGCCCGAGTCGCAACGTCGCTGGCGGGCCGTGATTGGCTTGAAGCGCGTCGCGGAAAATGACAACCCGCAGGTCAGCGCCAAAACGCCCCACGGTTAGACGAGCCCCGCTCCCGGATGGACGATCATCTCCGGCAGCAGCGACGGGACAAGTGGAACGCGGTCTGCGACGGCAAGTGTTCTTCGGAACCCCAACAACACGCGGGAACCGGCGCGATCAGGCAAGAAAAAACCCCAACCGGGAACGGTTGGGGTTTTGCTGTTGGTGGAGGCGGGGGGAATCGAACCCCCGTCCGAAGGCATTACGTCTTTGGCTCTACGTGTGTAGTACGCCGTTTGATCTCGTCCGGTGGAAACACGGCGTACAAAGAACGCCACCGAACCAGTCTGTTCCTTTTAGCCCGACGCTGACAGACAGCCATGCCGTAGCGATCCTGTAAATATGACCGTCCGATCCGCCGTTACAGGCACCGATGGGGGACGGACTGGCCTAATTAGGCGGCCAGTGCGTAGTTGTCGTCGTTCGCAACTAGCTGTTTTGCCGCTGGATTTACGAGGAAAGCTGCCCCCTCGACACGCACCTCCGATTTCACGACCCCCGTCGAAGCCTGGTCGCCCCCGAGAGACTCGGCAGTATATGGAGCTGTTTGCTGCGGATACAAGGAAAACCCTTGGGGCCTATCGAATTATTGCCCGCGTACGTTCAGGCTTCGCGGTTGTGGCGACGCATGGCGCGCTGTTTGTCGCGTTGCCAGTCGCGATCCTTGATCGTGGCGCGCTTGTCGTGGGATTGCTTGCCTTCGGCCAGTGCAATTTCCACTTTGACGCGATTGTTTTTCCAGTACATCGCGGTTGGTACCAGGGTGTAGCCCTCGCGTTCAACGGCGCCGACCAGCTTGTTGATTTCGCGCTTGTGCAACAACAGTTTGCGGGTGCGGCGGTCGTCGGTCAGCACGTGGGTGGAGGCCGATGCCAGCGGGGTGATGAGCGTGCCAAACAGAAAAATCTCGCCACCTTTGATGATGGCGTAGCTTTCGTTGAACGACAGTCGTCCGCCTCGTAGGGCTTTGACTTCCCAGCCTTGCAGGGCGACGCCGGCTTCGTAGCGATCCTCCAGGCTGTAGTCGAATCGGGCCTTTTTGTTGAGGGCGATGGTGCCGGTTCCGCTATCCTTGCTCTTCTTCTTGTTCATGTCCTGTCCTTGCGCGGCCTGCGGGTTGCGGCTGGGACCCTTGCAGGCCACCAATGACGCAAATTTCCAGAAGTGCGCTGGTGCGCCGTTCGGCGGCGCACATGTTTGATCTCGTCAACGAGGTGGAAGCCTATCCCAAGCGCTTCAGTTGGTGTGAGGGGGCGGAAGTTCTGGAGCGTTCGGAGGAGATGATGCTGGCGCGCCTTAATCTCAAGATGGGCGGACTGCGGACCACGTTTTCGACGCGCAATCGGATGCAGCCAGGGCGGCGCATCGAGTTGCGTCTGGCCGAAGGACCGTTCAAGTCGCTGGAGGGCAGTTGGGATTTTCTTCCGCTCGCCGACGATGTCTGCAAGGTTGCCTTGCGCATGAACTTCGAGACCGCAGGTCTGCTGATGGGGTCGGCGCTGGCGCTCGGATTTCAGTCGTTGACCGATCGATTGGTGGACGACTTCGTGCGCGAGGCGATGCGCGATGACTGAAGCCACTCTCCGGGTCGAGGTGGTCTACGCATTGCCTGAGCGTGCCTGGCGGGTGCCATTGTGTTTGCCCTTGGGTAGCACCGTGCGAGATGCGGTGCTTGCCTCGGGTTTGCGCGAGCGGTTACCGGAACTTGCGTCAAATCCGCTTGACCACGGGATTTTCAGTCACCCCTGTGCGCCGGATCGGGTGCTGGAGGACGGTGATCGGGTCGAGCTCTATCGACCCTTGCTATGTGATCCCAAAGAG